>Ga0255779_1001374_pt1 | contig 27726 bp, 25 predicted proteins | sample 011ome_21_FD_179977 | JGI IMG/M metagenome (GOLD analysis project Ga0255779, IMG submission 179977) | Coastal salt marsh microbial communities from the Groves Creek Marsh, Skidaway Island, Georgia - 011508AT metaG (version 2) | ecosystem: Environmental > Aquatic > Marine > Intertidal zone > Salt...
GTGATCATTCCAAACAGCGTCACGACCATTGTTGCTGACGCTTTCAACGCCAACGATCTCACCAGCGTGACCTTTTTGGGGGATTTTGGAACGTTCAGCCTCAACATATTTGAACGGAATGGCAGCCTCGAGACCATCTGCACCGTCGAAGGCGCTTCGGGTTGGCCCCAGACTTTTACGCCTAACACTGGCCCATCTGGAAGCGTCACTACGACCACATGTGGTAGTCCAGCCACCCCAGTGCCAGCACTGCCCCTGTTCGGCTTACTTGCTCTAGGCGGCTTACTTGGACTCTTCGGTCTACGTAAACTCAAGAAGTAATCACTATATCAATCAAAGAAGCCCAGCCACGTGTTGGGCTTTTTATGTCTGAGGCAGCCACTCAGGCGGAACTAGTTAGTAAAGGCTTCATCGAGACCCACTAAGTGAAAGGGGGCGGGGGGGCTGTTTGCTATTCGGCCTCGCGTGGGGTGCTTGTCCCGTTTGCTAAAAAGGAAAAGAGGTGGGTTGCCTATAGCCGACGCTTAGCCCTCCGCCTAACATCATCAGCAGACTCGCCACTTACCGTAGTCTTCCCACGCCACGCCTTATAGCGATCATCCTGCGAGGTAGGGCTTCTGAAGTTAGCCTTATGAGGTCGATGGAAAACCCACGGCCCCAGTAGCACCAGCATGGTCAGTCCAATAACCGCGCTTGGGAAGTTCCAGTAGTAGCGTACGGCCTCTCTACCGGCTACGGCTGCTACGTGGTTTAGTGTGCAAGCCCAAGTGTTATCTACTCGCTGCCAATACTCCGTGAGGCCCATGCTCATAGGACGCCACAGCCACTCACTACCGCTAGCCCCTAAGCACTGATAGCCGTATAAGCCTGTGAGGGCTATCCACGCAGCAGCGGCAGCGAACAAGATGCCTAGTAAGAAGTTACGCATGGTTTACCTCTACTGTTAGCAAAAAGCCCGCACTTGGCGGGCAAAGGACATGCTCAATCTCTGTTAGCCCTTGGTGCTCTCTCGCCCTAGTGTCAAAGCATGATCACAGTTGAGCTGTAGGTCTCCTGCTGCAGTTGCCTGAAGTAGATCAGTCGTTCCGGGCAGTTTCTCGTACTGTACAGATAGGCTTAGATCAAGCGTAGATGCCGCAAGTGTATCGGCAGACGATTGTGCTATAGCTTCGGCTTGTGCAGTGATGGCGTCTAAAGCTTCTACGATCACTTGGGCGCTTGTGCTGGCGCTGGCATAGTCAGTCACAATGGGTAGCGAACCAGAACCAAGTATGGGTAGATCATAAAAGAAGCTTAACTCGCCACCTGCCTCTGCTTCGGCAGAGGCCTCCGCTAATGCATAGGCCATAGAGGTTGCTATGGCGTTGGCGTAGGCTTCCGTCAACACCTCGGTTTTTACGGCTAACAACATACCACTGCTTAAACCCAGTTGAGCGGTAAACTCTTCGATATTAGCACCTTGTACATAAAAGGTTGTGCCGATAGCAGAGTCACCGCTACCCGTTACTGATGCACTGGCTGAACTGTCGGAGTCAGCTGATGCATTTGCGCTGGCAAAGGCACTACCCTCTGATTGGGCATCGGTCTCGATGTGAGTTTCAGCGTGTGCTTCTGATCCAGCCTTAACCGTAATTTCAATGACCTCGAGATCTAAATTCCAATTGCCTCCTAGAAATAAAGTGGCTAAGGCGTTGGCAATCATACTGACAGATGCATTGACAGTGGCTGAGGAGAATACATCTGTTTCCGCCTCTGTTTGTGCGCTTGACTCTGCAGCATGTACAAACAACGTACCACTTTCCATATTTCCATTGAGTGCTACTAGATGCACCGCACCATGTTTACCGTGGCGAGTAATATCGACGGTTACATCTCCGCTAAAGCTAATTGAGATATCAGAGACAGCCTTAGCTACAGCGCTCGCTGTTAACCCGGCACCTGAATCACTGTTTATCGCGTAAGCTGAAATCAAACATTGCTCTACATTGTTCAGGTCGGCAGAGATAGTGGTGGTTGTGCTGTCATAGGTAATTGCACCAGTTGGACCCGCAAATACGCCTGTTGCCATGAGTGAGCCTATCAAAACGGGAATTGATTTTTTAATCATCGGATGCACTCCTCAGGGTTTGTTTATTCATGCCCATTAATCTCTATCTTTAATACCGCCAATCCGTGGCGTTCATTCATTCCTTTGATGTGCTAAGTATGCGTAGAGGAGGGCTGTAGCGATTGGCAGGGGACGCCACTCTATATGCCGGCAGCGTCAATTTGGGCCGGAAAATCGCTTGAATAGACGGGGCACCTCACGATCGCCTTGCCACACGGTGCTCTCATCGAGCTTATTCAATGGCTAGCGTTTTCCTCAAGGCTGTGGGGCGCGGCGATGTGACGGCTCGCAGCGTCCGTGCGCCAGGGTGCGCTAACGGGGCTGCCAGTCCGCTGTTAAACTCTCAGCGTTCTGAGCAATAGAGACAGCACTATGACGTGGTCCCACCTGATAGTTGCAACCTGGCTAGTGTCGGCAGCTCTCGCAGCGTTTCTAGCTCAAGCGAAGGGGCGCTCAGCCGGGAGTTGGTTCTTCGTTGGCTTCCTGTTTGGCCCTCTGGGGCTTATCGCTGCTGCCGGTATGCCCGAACGGACGAGGGAGCAGCGCGGGCAAAACTACACGATGAAATACCTAGTTTTGGCCACCATTCTTCTTCTCGCCATCGCTTTGGTTGTTCTCTGACTGAGCCGAAAGCGACTCGTTGGTCACGGTTACCTTGAGCCAAAGCTATGCCCTACGGTGCGCTAACGGGGCTGCTATATACCGCCCTTGGTCCTCTGCTTTCATGCTGCCCCTGATGCAGCAGTAGAGAAGCCGGGAGCGTTGAAGATCTCAGCACACCCATGAGCATCTGCCGCTGCCACTTGTGAAGGGTTGTTTCGGGGTCGATGACTGTTCTTAGGAGCCACTCAGACGCCCATTGAGCCTACCGCCAACCGCAGATGGCCCCGATTCCTGATCGAACTTTGCATTTTTTTTTGTGATACGCTTCACTACTGATTCATTACATGCTTAAGCAGTGACAAAAATGTTTTTTTTATCCTGGCCACGCATTTTATTGGCGGTATTGATAGCCTCTCTCGCCAGTTGCTATGCAATTGTGTCGGTAGAGCAGCCAAGTACTGGTCTTGTAAATCAGGAGTTTACTGCTACCGTCTATGGAGAGGCCGATAGTTCATGCAGTGCTTGCAATCCAGTGTTTGGGATTGCGATACCTCCCTCCTGGACTCTGGCTGCATGTAGTTACAAAATAAATACCGGTGCATTGCAAGCATGCTTGGAGGATCCAACAGGTCAATCATTCAGTGAAGATGGCCTGGATCCGAATACGCAGTGGCGGCAATTTGCAGGGGCGTTGGTCGAGATTGAATCAGCGCAAACAATAACGGTTGAATGGAAAGTGTTACCCACAACAACCGGAAGCTATACGCTGGGGTACACGCTGGGAGCGTATGCCCCTCCCGTCGGAGAAGATTCAGGCACGCTTGCCGTGTCGGAGGCAGCGTTTGCCGAACTTTCGCTGGTCACTGCTTCTCCCGTTCCATTCTTGGGAGGCATTCACTGGGTATTTCTTTCGCTTAGCTGTGTCGCGATTGCATTTTACTTTTCATCAAAGGCGCGAAGAGAATGGGGCCAGGTTAGTGTGATACTCGCATCGTTACTCTTTGTTACTGGTCTAATGAGTAGCGTTGGAGAGTCTGCAGCAACCTCGGATACTACTCTCCTCGAGCTTAATCAGCAGAATGTTATTCGTGTGTTGACTGAGCTGCGCAAAGATACAAACTCTGTTAGTCCGCTCGTAGCAGAAGCGCCCAAATTGTTCGTTACAGAACGGTTTTTGTTGACCGAGGCACAAAATCAGTGGCTGATGACAGCAGATGAAGAAGCACTAGGCGACTCTATCGGGCTATTATTGTCGGTCGAAGACCTCTCGTCGGTTTCTTGCCGCTTTTTGGGAAATCGATTTCTCTGCTCAGAGTAAGTGGCAGTATCCGTCTTAACAATAATGTTTTGACGCTGGAGCCAGTCCGACCGCAGCTATGCCTTCGGCACGTGCCTACGCCCTGCAATCTTCGCTTCGAACGTTGGTAATCGCACTCGTTGAACCGTCTTCTTCCAGTCGCAGAAATTCAGTTTTGTCAGGGTTGGTTAAGATTATTTCGACTCCCTGAAAGAGTGGCTTTCTCACAAAGGTGATGGTCCAGCCGAACCTCTCCTTCGCGGCCAACGTCCAGGTTTGGTGTAAGCTTAACAGAGCCTTCAAGTTCCTGGGTTTTACACTCGCGTGTCCGCGCCGTTCTCTTCTTTTCATGTCTAAGCCCTCATTACTGTAGTTAGTGCCGCGGGCGGCGTTCAATTCATCTACTCGGTGTCATGAGTTTCGAGAGATTGGGCTTGTCGCGATTTGCTGAGGGCGTCATTCGTTTGGCATAACGCGCCAGCCCAATATCAATCTGCAGTATTACCTTCTCCGTTGTGGGGTGTGGCAGGATCGACAGTGATGGAGTGTGGTTGCACTTGCCTAATTTCGTGCGCCAGCTTAATCCGCGATCGTCGTTTGTCGGACGCAAGGCGCAACAATACGTTTTTTTGATAGCATCATTTTCGTGCCCTTTCACGCGTTAATTTCAGTTACAGTAAGGTTAATTAATCCCAAGCCAGACGCATGAATTATCAATCTCCAGACGATGTAATTGCATCGGCAGTCCAATTTGATCGCGAAGGCAACTTCAGCGACCAGCTTGATTTGCTTGATGCCGCCATCAAGCGTTGGCCTCAGTCGGTTGATGTTCTTTTTCACCGCGCACGGGTGCTTCGAATCCTCGGTAATACCTCTGAGGCTATCCAGACTTTTGAAGTCCTGCTTTCGTTGGACTCACGCCATGCGCCAACAATTTTTGCTCTTATAGCCATGGGGGAGGGAGAGATTGCAGGGGGGCTTACGAGGCTTGAGGAGATAAAGCCCTCAGCTGTGGAAACACCCGCTGGGAAAGTGGGCTTTCACTATGCAAAAGCCCGCCTGCTAGAAGATGGGGGTCGCGATTCAGAGGCATTCGATGAGTACATCCTCGCCAATGCCGCCGACGCCTCCATGGGAGGAATGGATACCGGTAAGCTAATTAAGGGGGCGAGGGCTGTTATCAAAGATATTCAACCCGATTATCTAAAGCTGTTCTCCGGTCGTGGCCATTCGTCTGAGCGACCGGTGTTCATCGTTGGGGTGCCTCGCTCTGGTACGAGCCTGACCGAGCAATTTTTGACGGCCCATCCGCAGGTTGCAGGTGCGGGCGAGACCCGGCATTGGCCGGCGATGATGGCAAACCTTGTTAAGCGAGCCAGCCCCCCGGTAGGTACGATGATTGAATCAATTAACTCGCTCGATTCTAATGTATGGCGACAAGCGGGTTATTTTTACCTGAGCCAATTTGATCCGCAGCCTAGTGGAATAGTGAGAGTGACCGACAAGCTTCCGGGAAACTTTGGTCTGTTACCGTATATCTCGCTCATTTTTCCCCGCGCGAGGATTATTCATGTGCGTCGAGACCCAATGGCAACGCTATACTCATGCGTCAAGCAGCACTTTCGTCAGCCACAACTGGCTTTTTCCATTGAGGACTGGGCTCGGTACTACGGGGTGTACCAAGCGCTGATGGAAACGTGGGAACCAATTATTGGGCACCAAATGCTCACCATCGACTACGAAGAGTTGGTTGGTAACTTTTCAACTCTGGCTAAAAAGGTCGTCGATTTTGTTGGTCTTGAATGGAACGACGCATGCCTGTATCCCGAAAGAAACACGAGAGCCGTAACGACGGCGAGCGTTGATCAGGTTAGGTCACCGGTCAATTCGGCTTCTTTGCATAAATGGCGTAGACATCAAGCGTCATTCGAGGCGCTGCTTCCGGTGATCAAGCAAGCTCGCGACGAAGTGCGCCTAGGTTTATAAAAGATTTAATGGTAAACGCCTACTGGGCGCGCTTTCCTGCCTCTACTCTTGTTGGGCGGTAACTTTCATCTAGTCATTGCGTCCCAGTCTTGCCGCTCGGCGTGCCAGCTTGTCGGAGAGGTTCTCACCGACGCCCGGTAGCGACCACGGACAAACGGCAATGCAAATAGCGCATCCCGAGGTTTCGGCGAAGAAGGGGATGCATTTATCGAAGTCGACATACCACTTCTCAACTCCTCGGACCATCTGCTTGACCGGGGCGATCGCTTCAGGTGGGCAGGCATTTTCACACACTCGGCAGCGACTGCAGAAATCATCGATACCGAATTCGCGTGGCGGCGTCGCTTGAAAAGGGGCGTCCGTCAATACGGCTGATAGCCGAAAGGCCGAACCGAATTCCGGGTTAATAATCGATCCGTGTTTTCCCAGCTCGCCGAACCCACAGGCAATCGCTGGCGGGATCATTAATATTTTACCAGTCATGGGGCCCGTTACAGCGTCCGCCTGATAGCCGCAATCCCGCAGCCAGGAGGCGACCTTCTTAGACGCAACCGCAGCGCGCAGATACTGGCGGGTGACATCCTTTCCGCCCTGCAATTCTGGGGCATGCTTCAGCTCGTCGTAGTCGTGCTGCACGCCTAATATGACGATGTTGGGGAGCTCGGTTGCCTCATGGTCAAACACCCATTCTGCTTGTAACGGCGTGGCTCCGGTCATTTCGCAATCCCCGCTATCGACAAATTGCTGCAGGCCTTTTGCGAGTTCTTCAGGGTTTAGCTGGCGGCGTTTTAGGGCTACAGCAGGCAGGGGGTCTGCCACTGCTTGGTGGCGCTGATGTCGAAGCTGCGTCATTTCTTCGTCGGGTTTTTCCTGTTGGTAAAACCACATCTGCGCTTCGCCAAAATCCGCGTCAGCCATATCCGGGGTCCACCACACCATTGATGGCGCCCTCAGCGTCGTCTCGCCAAGGCCGTTTACCGTATTGCCGTTATAACTTCCCAACAACGCTTTGAATTCCGCGTTGGGAGAATAGGGGCGGTAGGGGTTATTTTTTGCCATGGCGTTCTCTATGGGACCCAACCCAGATTACTTTAGCTTTTTTTTGGGGTAATTTAAAAGCTGCAAGATCCTGTGGTAGCCCTGAAGAGGGCGAGGCCTAATCGCTCGTAATACCTTGCTTAAAAGTATAGGAGGTTACGCCACCGCCATCTGGTAGGGCGCGGCATGTTGGATCGACAGGTAGCAATCGGGTGCTTTAAAGCCGAGCTCCGCTCGTACTTCACTCAGTGGCTCATGCAGGCGATCCTCCCACCGAATACATGGCATCCAGGCGGCGTGTTCACCAATAAGCCTACCCTCAGCAACCAGTGCTTTGATGTCCAGATCAGGATGCTCCTTTTGGAACTTTCGACTGCCCATAAAAATGATGAACCGTATGCCTCTGTTATAAACTTGGGTGACCATAAACGAGAGCAAACTAATTTCGCCAATGGGATCACGCCCGTAGCCTGTCATCACGTGCTGAAGGTCATGAATGTCGCGCAACCGGTCTGCAAACCAGCGCTCGTCTGGTCCGAGCAGCGTGTCGTAGCGCGGTGCCTCCTCACTCGATTCGACCAGCCCATCCGCGGAGAGCCCTTCGGCATGAACAAAATCGTAGTAGGCTCGACCGATACTGCCCTCGGGCATCGCTGCCAGCGCGTCACGATCATTAAGTAACGACTTAATGTCAGGTTTTTCCACGAGTAGGCGCATGCCATCGGGATGCTCACGGAGCTTGTCGACGGCGGCAAAGATGCTATCGCCTTTCAACGCCTCGATAATCTTGAAGACTTGCCCAGTGTCGTCAGGGTCCTTTAACAGCTGACGAATGGCGCTCAAGGCCGTAATCGGTTTGATCCGATGGCGAATAAACCAATTTTTCATTGATCTGGTGATTGGTCGTTTGCTCATGGTTCGCCTGCAATCTCGCAATTGTCGATAAGCGGTGGTGTTGAGTATTCTGACATCAGCCCTATAGTAAGCGATATGACGCTGTAATGGCGGGTCATTTTCGGTCAGCCGCTGATGCCTTGCAACGGCCCAACGGCAGTGACGTCAAGTGGTTCCATCCCCCGGCATCAAGTTGCGCTCGCCTCATTGTTGGCGGCAAGCTTTTTAAGGCTCATCCGTGCCGCCATGCTTTCTAGCAGCTCACTGGCTAGCATGGCAACGATGGGTACGACTCATGCATCCCGCTCAAAAGCGGGCCCGATGGCGTAGTCGGCACCACCGATCTTCCAGATCCAGAAGCCCTCGCAGGGCGTTGATACCCAGCCAGGGCAGGGGTTCTGGTGGCCAAGACAGTCGGCTTTCGAGTGGACAAATTTTTAGCCAGGGGGCGTTGGTCCGGGGAGTGAGGAGCCCCGCAACATGCTCGGCGGCGGTTCTGGCCATCAGAAAGCTGGCCCCGACTCCCTCGCCAATATAGCCCCCAAGGCAAATCATCCGCCGGTCGGCATCGACGATTACTTCAGGCCGCATGGCGCGAGTCACCCCCACCGAGCCGCCCCAGTGATGCGTGAAAGCCACCTCTTTCAGCGACGGAAAAAGCTGGGTGGCCAGTTCCATTCGAGCCTGCTGCTCACCGGGCTGTAAGCCAAAAGCGGATGCCGGCTTGCCGCCCCATGGATAACTTCCTCGCGCCCCGACAACTAAGCGATCATCGGCAGTGCGTTGTAGATAGGTGGAGAAGCGGCTGAAATCGGCAAACACCGGTCGGCCCTCAAAGCCCAGCGCCGCCCACTGAGACAAGGTAAGCGGTTCGGTCGCGACGATGCCGCTTTGGACCGGCAGCGTGGCTACGGAGCTTTGGATGAGTCGACTCGAATAACCCTCAGTAGCCAACATAATAGTTTCCGCGCTAAGTAACCCGGTATCGGTGCGTAGCTTGCCGGTGCGTATTTCACGTACGCCACTGTTTTCGTGGATTGTCACACCCAGTGATAGTGCAGCGCTCTTGAGGCCGAGGACTAACTTCAGCGGGTGAACACTTGCAATGTGAGGTGTGAAGATTGCGCCCGAGCAACCCCTGGCATTTACCAGCCTGCGCGCCGCGGTGGCATCGAGCCATCGATAGTCGTTTTCTGAAAACCCTAGCCCGCGAAGGTGTCGAAGAAACGCGCTTGCCCGTTTTGATTGCTGGGGATAGCGTGCCGCCGCCAGTACGCCACCCCCATGGGCAAAATCACACTCAATATCGAAACGATCCAGCTGGTTTTTGACATCTGAGACAAGGCCCGTGATCGTCTCTCGCAGGTCGACGGGTAAAACCCCCGCGGCGTCGGTCCAGGAGCTCATGCCCTCCGCGCTCCCCATGAGCCACCCTCCATTACGGCCCGAGGCGCCAAATCCACATCGGTGTTGCTCGAGCACTACCACGGACAGATCGGGTATCAATGTCTTGAGCCAAATTGCGCTCCAAAGTCCGCTGAAGCCACCGCCGACGATACCAACATCACAGGCCATCTCGCCTGCAAACGCGGGTAAGGGTTTCGGGGTGGGACTCAGTGAGTCCCACCACAAACACTGGTGTCGATGGGTATTGGCAGGTAGGCTCGTATCCGGCACGGCGCTTCGTTTCACCACGCAAAAAGAGAGAACTACTATGACACAACAGACACCGGCTCACGAGGTGCAGCGACATTATCGCGCCTGCCACTTGTGCGAGGCTATTTGCGGTCTGGTCATCGAGACCCAAGGAGAGCAGATTCTGTCGATAAAGGGTGATCCTGACGATCCCTTAAGCCGCGGACACATTTGTCCCAAGGCGGTGGCGCTTCAAGACATTCATACCGATCCCGACAGGTTGCGAAAGCCGGTCAAGCGGGTGAGGGAGCAGCCAGGTGTTTATCGCCACGTCGAAATCGAGTGGGAGGAGGCGCTGGATTTGGCCGCGCAAGGACTAGTCCGCACGATTCGCGAAAAAGGTGTTGATGCAGTAGGGGCTTATTTTGGTAATCCCTCGGTCCACAACTACGGCATGCTGACTCACCAGAACAGTCTGTTTAGGCATATCCGCACCCGCAATCGTTACTCGGCGACTTCAGTCGATCAGCTGCCCCACCATTTGGTCTCACTGTGGCTCTTTGGCCACAAGCTGCTGTTTCCGATACCCGATATCGACCGCTGCGATTACTTTTTGATGCTGGGCGCAAACCCGGTCGCGTCCAATGGCAGCATCTGGACGGTACCTGACGTAAAAAACCGGATCAAAGCCCTGACCGGGCGGGGGGGGAAGTTGGTGGTGGTGGATCCGCGGCGCACCGAAACAGCTGAAATAGCCACCGATTACCACGCCATCATCCCGGGTACAGATGTGGCACTTTTGCTGGCAATCATCCACCTTATTGCTCGAGACAAGCGCACCACTCTTGGTCATCTCGAGGCCTGTGTTGAGGGTCTTGACGAGGTGATTTCGGCCGTCACGCCGTTTACGGCTGAATGGGCTTCCACCATGACAGGTTTGGAGGCCTCCGTCATTGAGCAAATGGCGGTCGACATGGCTGCAGCCGAGAAGGGTATTTGCTACGGCAGGATGGGTGTTTCGACTCAACGCTTTGGCGCCTTGTGCCAATGGGCTATCCAAGTGATCAACATCATGACTGGAAATCTCGATCGTGAAGGAGGGAGCTTGTTTACCCTGCCAGCGGTCGATCAGGTGTTGGGTACGGGCCCTGGCGGATTTGGACGTCATCACAGCCGGGTCAGAGATCTTCCAGAGTTTGATCGAGAGTTACCGGTGGCCGCCTTGGCAGAGGAAATCTTGGCGCCCGGTGAAGGACAGGTGAGGGCATTGTTTACGGGTGCAGGTAACCCAGTACTCTCAACCCCTTCGGGTTCGCAACTTGACGATGCGCTTGAGACGCTCGATTTCATGGTGTCGTTGGACCCATGGATCAACGAGACCACCCGGCACGCGGACGTGATTTTGCCGCCAACATCGCCGCTTGAACACGACCATTACGATCTGGCTTTTCATGTCAACGCCGTGCGTAACACCGCGCGCTACAATCCGGCGGTGTTTCAGAAGCCCCCGGAAACCATGCATGACTGGGAGATTTTAAGCGCCCTTGGCGAGCGCGTGGCGGCGGCCTTGGATCTTGAGGCGGCAGCAGTTGTGCCTCCTGATGTGATGATGGATTTTGCCTTGCGCGCCGGTCCCTATGGCGATGAATCGGCGTTCAAGGTGTCCATGGAAGCGCTAAAAGCGAGTCCGTCTGGCATCGATTTTGGACCCCTGAAACCGCAACTTCCCGAGCGATTGCAGACGCCAAATAAGCGCATCAATGTTGCCGTGCCCCAGGTTCTTGAAGACCTGCTTCGTGTTGCTGATGAGGTGGCGGCCGAGGTAGAGGGATACCGCTTGATCGGTCGACGACATGTCAGGGACTGCAACTCCTGGATGCACAACTTCCACCGGCTGGTAAAAGGCCGGGATCGGTGCACGCTGATGGTAAATCCTGAGGATGCGGAGAAAGAGGGATGGCAAGAGGGTGATCGGGTAACGGTTTCCAGTCGCGCCGGTTCGGTCGTCACCCAGGTGGAAATTACCGCGAGTATTCGAAGGGGCGTGGTGTCTTTACCCCACGGGTTTGGCCACGCACGACAGGGGACCCAGATGGCATTGGCTAATGACCACGCGGGAGTGAGTTGTAATGATGTCACGGACTCGGGGTTTATTGACCCTCTCTGCGGTAATGCAGCGCTTAACGGCGTCCCGGTCTCCGTCAGTCGGATCTAGCGAGTTGTCTGTTCTCCGCGGCTGGTTCCGGCTTCTGATTTGGCAGATGGGGTATAATTCCCCCGATGAGTGACCCCACTGACAGCCAAGCGCTAGAGCGAATCCCTGCGGTCCAGGTGCACAGCGGGGATAAGTTTGTGAATACCAAAGGTATTCATGCCATCAAGGACGGCATTAAGCGCTCCCAGCAAAGCCCCGATCTGTTGAAAAAGCCCGATTGGCTGCGTATGCGCGTCCAGAGCAGCCCGAAATTTGACTCGGTGAGGACAATTGTCCATGAGCATCGCTTGGCTACTGTCTGCGAAGAGGCGAAGTGCCCCAACATGAGCGAGTGCTGGAGTGCAGGTACCGCTACGATCATGCTACTGGGCGATGTGTGCACCCGAGCCTGCCGGTTTTGTTCGGTCAATACCGGAAACCCTAAGGGGTGGCTGGATCCCGAGGAGCCCGACAATACCGCTCGAGCAGTACAGCTGATGGACCTGCGCTACGTCGTCTTGACCTCCGTCAACCGCGATGACTTGCCGGACGGTGGCGCGCAACGTTACGCCGATGTGGTGAAAGCAGTGAAAGCACTTAACCCAGGTACCGCTGTCGAGGCGTTGACGCCGGATTTTTTGGGGGATGTCAGTGCGGTAGAGATCCTGCTGGATTCAGGCATTGAGGTTTTTGCACAAAACATTGAAACCGTCGAGCGCTTGACGCATCCAGTGCGCGATCCGCGAGCCGGATACCAACAAACTCTCGATGTTCTCGCGCATGGCAAAAACTATCGCCCTGAGGTCATCACGAAAACATCCCTGATGCTCGGTCTTGGGGAGACCGACGATGAGATTAAGTCCTGCATGGATGACTGTCGCCGCCACAACGTTGACGTGCTGACGATGGGCCAGTATCTGCAGCCAACCCGCCACCATTATCCCATTGCAAGATACGTTGAGCCCGAGGAGTTTGAGTGTTATCGGACTTGGGGCCTCGAGCGAGGCTTCATGGAGGTCGTTGCGGGGACGTTTGTTCGCTCCAGTTACCGCGCTGAGCGGGTACTTGAACGCAATAATGTAGGGTTGGGAGCATGAACGCAGAATTTAAGCATGTCGGCCTGCTCGGTCGGCGCGAGCACCCGGGCGTCTCTCAAATAGTTGCGGATCTCCTCGAGCTGCTTGACGAGCGCGGGATTGAAGTCACCTTGGAGGATCGACTCGCCACCTTGTCTCATTTTGAAAAGCGCGCAACAAAATCAAGAGACGCGATAGGAAAGTCAGTAGATCTTGCCATTGTGATTGGCGGCGATGGGTCCTTGCTCAGTGCTGCCAGAACATTAGTCAAGCACGATACTCCTGTCATTGGTATCAATCGTGGAAGGTTGGGATTTCTGACCGATGTGAGTCCTGACGAACTCAACAAGCAGGTGTCCGCCATCTTAGAAGGCGATTACTCAACCGACTCCCGTTTCTTGCTGGAGGTCCAGGTAATGCGCGGTGACGAGGTGGTGGGGGAGGCCCATGCGCTGAACGATGTAGTAGTAAATTCAGGGGCCTCTGCGCAGATGGTAGAGTTTGAGCTGGCGATAGACGGTGAGTTTGTTTATCGACTCAATGCCGACGGCTTGATTTTAGCAACGCCGACTGGATCCACCGCCTACTCGTTGTCCGCGGGGGGGCCAATCATGTATCCGACACTGGATGCGGTGGTCCTAGTGCCGATGTTCCCTCACGCTCTGACGAGCCGACCCATTGTCGTACAGGGGGATTCCGAGATACGCATCGACGTAGTATCACGCAACGCTATTCATCCCCCTGTCACGTGCGATGGTCAGGTATCGATCACGGCACTGCCCGGAGACTCTATTTTCGTACGGAAGAAAACTGGCCGTCTAAGCCTGCTCCATCCGCCGGGCTACAGTTTTTACGCCAGCTGCAGGGACAAGCTTCGCTGGTCTGATGCGCTTGTCAAATAACATCCAAGACGCGCCAGTTTCCTTTGGACTAGTGGCGGTTAGCGCGATCGTTTTTCTGCTATTTCGCGAACTTGGTATGGTCCAGTTTGTCCCCTGGTTCAATTTCGTACCGATTACCGGCTCGCCGATGGGTCCACAATTTGGTGATGTTGGGCAGGATTGGTGGCGCTTTATCACACCCACGCTATTGCACTTTGGCTGGATGCATGTGGTGTTTAACAGCCTCTGGATATGGGAGTTTGGTCGCAGGATCGAGACTACGCTCGGGTCGGTTAATGTGCTGGGGCTGTATCTGGTGGCCGGGATCTTTTCCAACGTCGCGCAATATTTGGTGTCAGGCCCATCAATTTTTGGCGGCATGTCTGGGGTCGTCTATGGCTTTTTGGGCTTCATTTGGAGTGCAAATAAAATGTCCCCGTTGTGGCTCGAACCGTTGCCACCCGCTATTTTCGGTTTCCTGCTGGTGTGGCTCGGTCTGGGGATGGTTGGAGCTTTGGAGCTGCTGGGCGCGGGTTCTATCGCCAATGGTGCGCATATGGGCGGATTGATTATTGGTCTGGTCCTCGGAGCGATCTTTGGCCTGCTCCATCGATTGGGACGGAGAGCTGGAGGCTGATCATGACGAGCGAGTCACCGGATTGTTATCTGGAAACCCTGCGTGGCATGAGTCGAGAAGTTTATGACGCCATGCTGAGCGCGCTGGCAACAGGGCGCTGGCCCGACGGGCGGGCGGTCTCGCCTGAGCAACGGGCACACACGATGCAGGCGGTCATCGCCTGGGGTGAACTTCACTTGGCGCCAGAGGATCGTGTGGGTTTTATTGATAAGGGCAAAAAATCGGGGGAAGTGTGTGACGAGCCGCAACCTATTTCTTGGCAGAAGGAGTCTTGAGCTTGGTTAATCTTGCGGGAAATGTCAGAAAGATGAGGAATTATCTCGACTCTGTGGTCCGTTATGAATGGGTCACCGAAGATGACAGTGCCGCGCTCAACGACTGCCTAGGTAAATCCCTCCGGATCGAATTCTTGGGTGCCATCAACTGCGTGCACTGCAATCGGCTGAGCAAGAAAAGTTTCAACCAAGGCTACTGCTACCCGTGCTTTCAGCGGCTGGCCCAGTGCGATAGCTGTATCGTGAAGCCAGAGAAATGTCACTTTGATGCGGGAACCTGTCGCGAGCCGGATTGGGGCGATAGCCACTGTAATATTGAGCACGTGGTTTATTTAGCAAACACCTCTAATGTAAAGGTAGGTATCACCCGAGGCTCTCAGGTGCCGACGCGCTGGATGGATCAGGGGGCGACCCAGGCACGACCGGTTGCACGGGTGTCAACGAGATATCAGTCGGGGTTACTTGAGGTGATTTTGGGAGAGCACGTTGGCGATAAAACCGCCTGGCAGACGATGCTCAAAGGTGACGGTGATGCCCTGGATCTCAAGGCAAAACAGCGGGAGCTGTATGATCTTTGCCAGCCCGCGATTGAAGCGCTCCAGGCTACCCATGGCGTAAACAGTATCCAGTGGCTAACAGAGGCCGATGCTGATGCGGCAGAGGTCACCATAGCTTACCCAGTGCTTGAGTGGCCGACAAAAGTGAAGGCCCACAATCTCGACAAGACCCCGGTCGTCGAGGGCACGCTTATGGGTATCAAAGGGCAGTATCTGATGCTCGATACCGGGGTGATCAATATCCGAAAATACGGCGGTTACCGGTTACAGTTTAAGGTGGATTGACAATGCGGGATGGCGCGCCAAAAACAATTTTTCGACAGGATTACCAGTCTCCTTCTTACGAGGTTTCTAAGGTCGCTATGGTCGTCGATATTCGCGATGGCGAGACCATTGTAGATACCGAACTCACCATGAATCGCCGCGATAGTGAACCCACGCCATTGGTTCTTAATGGCGAAGATCTAGGCCTGCTGTCTATCGCCATTGACGGTGTCGAAGTCCCAAACAAAGAATTCACCTATGACGGCAAGATGCTCATCATTGAGCAGGTTCCCTCGGCGTTTGTATTTCGGAGCAGCGTGAGCATATGCCCCGAGCAAAATTCATCGCTGGAGGGCCTGTACAAGTCCCGGACAATCTACTGCACTCAGTGTGAGGCTGAGGGCTTTCGAAAAATTACTTTTTATCCCGATCGGCCTGACGTCCTGTCAGTCTTTACGGTCACAATTGAGGCGGATAAAGCTAGCTGCCCGGTGTTACTCAGCAACGGTAATCTAGTGGCCACTGAGGAGGTCGATGGCGGGCGGCACAGAGCTACTTGGCATGACCCTTGGCCAAAGTCCGCACACCTTTTTGCACTGGTAGCGGGCGACCTTGTGTGCGTCGAAGATACTTTCTTGACGCGATCGTCGCGCAAAGTAGCCTTGAAGATTTATGTAGAAGCCAAGGATGTCGCCTACTGTGATCACGCCATGACCTCCTTAAAACATTCCATGGCGTGGGATGAACGCGTGTATGGGCTCGAGTACGACCTCGACCTGTTTAACATCGTTGCGGTCGACGATTTCAATATGGGGGCGATGGAAAACAAGAGCCTCAATATTTTTAACACCTCCTGTGTGCTAGCGGCGCCGGATATTACAACCGACGCCAGTTACCAGCGCATTGAAGGAATAGTCGCGCACGAATATTTCCATAACTACTCGGGCAATCGGGTGACTTGCCGCGATTGGTTTCAGCTAACTCTGAAGGAAGGGTTCACTGTGTTTCGCGACGCGGAATTTTCCGCGGATATGAACTCTCGTGGCGTGAAACGGGTTGAGGATGTTGCTTTTCTGAGAACACATCAGTTTGCTGAGGACGCGGGGCCGCTAGCGCATCCGATACGACCGGACAGTTTCATTGAAATTTCTAACTTTTATACTCTGACGGTGTACGAAAAAGGCTCAGAAGTTATTCGGATGCTGCACACCCTGTTGGGCCACGATTCTTTTATCGCAGGTGCCAAGCACTATTTCCGCGCCTTCGACGGTCAGGCCGTGACCTGCGATGATTTTGTTGATGCCATGGAGGCTACTTCCGGTCGCGATTTATCGCAGTTTCGACGCTGGTATCAACAACCGGGCACACCCGAGCTGCAGGTGAGTCAGAGTTACTGTCCCGACACCCAGCAGCTTGAGTTGATCATCGCTCAGAGAAACCCTAAGGCCGGGCCAGACGCGCTACCACTTCATATACCGGTGGCCGTGGGGTTGCTGGTCGCCAGTAAGCCTTGGGCGTTTTCAGACGGCAGTACTACGCGATTGCTCGAGCTTAACGATCAAGTTCAGCGGTTTGTAATCGATGGCGTTCCCGAGAAGCCCGTACTGTCCTTTCTCCGCGGGTTTTCTGCGCCGGTCCGTGTGATAACTGAGCACGATGAGGCGTCTTTACAAACCCTAATTGCGCATGACGAGGATGATTTTGTGCGCTGGGATGCGATGCAGCACTTTGCTACCGAAGTTATCCGTGGCGCCATGCACGGGCAGCAGGTTCCAGAGGGATTCCTATTAGCATTCCATGGCGTACTGGCGAGTCCAGTGGATTTGGCAATGAAATCGATGCTGCTAAGCCTGCCATCGGAGGAGTACTTAACGGATCAATTTGCGCAGTCAGGGCCTGTTAATGCCCTGAAGTTGCACGCAGCCAGGGAAGCGGTCAAAAAGGTCCTTGCAGGGGCGTTTGAGGATGAGTGGCGGCAGCTGTTTGATTCAGAACAGCGGCAGGGAGCCTATGCAGCGCGGGGGGAACAGATCGGGCAGCGCGCGCTTCGCCATCTTGCCCTGGATTATCTGATGTCTACCGACCATCCGCCACTGGGTTGTGCCCTTGCGCTGCTGCATTCGGCTGATAATGTGACGGACAGACTCGCGGCGCTTCGAGCGATATGTAAGTCAGACGACGATGATAGTCGCAGGACGGCGCTCGGTGAGTTTTTTGCCACATGGCATCACGAAGCACTGGTTGTTAATCAGTGGTTTAGTTTACAGGCGACGCGCTTATCAACGGATTCAGTGGAGGATGTTGCGAGCCTTGTTGAGCACGAGGCATTCGATTGGCGCAACCCAAACAAGGTCAGAGCGCTTATCGGTGCATTCGCGAGCGCTAATCCAGTCGGCTTTCATCGGGCAGACGGCGCGGGTTATCGGTTGTTGGCGGATGCGGTGGTAAAGCTGCAGGCAGATAACCCACAGATAGCAGCGCGCCTGTGTATGCCGCTAACGCGTTTTCGTCGATATGAGGGGGCGCAGGCAAGCATGCGGGAACAGCTTGAGCGTATCGCCGCGGTGGATAACCTGTCTCGGGATGTGTTCGAAGTGGTAGAGCGCTCGTTGTCGGAAGCCGATTAGCGTGAGCGCACCTCAGCGGGCTTGTAGCGTTCGTAAATGGCTTCAATTTCCCGATGCTGCGCGAGAAGAGCCTGCAGTACTTCGGGGTTGAAGTGATCAGGGGTTGATTTCTCGTCCCCGTTAATGAGGATATCGACCGCAATGTAGTGCGGTAGTTCTTCTCTGTATGGCCTGGGCGCGCGGAGGTTATCGTAGACATCTGCGACATGGACAATGGCGGCTTCTATGGCAATGTCACCGCCCGCGAGTCCAAGCGGATAGCCTGAGCCATCATGGTTTTCATGGTGCTGAGCTGCGATTGCTCGCGCCATTGTAAAAATTGGGTCTTCATAGCTTGATAGGATGGTGTCGCCGGCGGAGGTGTGGGTTTTGGTGATTTCATACTCCTCCTCGGTGAGTTTTCGCTCAGCATTGTAAAGTTCCGCGTTTGTGTCGAGCTTGCCGATATCATGCAGCATGCTGGCGAGTCTAAGCTGCTGCACATGATCTTGCGCAAGACCCATACGTTTTGCGAGCGCTGCAGACATCTCGGCGATGCGGTGAATGTGCATATCAATACCCGGGGCATAGCGCTCTGCCGCCATCGCAGCCAAACTAAACGCCCCTCCCATGCCGCCTTTAATCTGATCGGTCATGCGTGAAATTTGGAGGGACTTTGACTCTACCTGCGCCTCAAGCGTGGCTTGCTGGAAGCGCCGATAGCGTCGTTGGTTAACGCGATCCGTGGCTTCCCCGACTTCTCGAAGTAAATCCTCAACCACCAAAGGTTTAAAGAGAAAGGAAAAGGCACCCAGCTTCAGCGCCGAAATGATGGCGTCGCTATCATTGTTTCCAGTGATGAAGATCGTTTCATAAATCCGGTCTTGCTCGACGTTTAATTTATTGATGGCGTCGAGTGTTTGCAGGCCAGTACAGCGTGGCATGCGAATATCTAGAAGCAGCAACTCGATCGCGCCATCATCACGGAACTTTTCAAAGGCCTCAATGCCGTCGGCGGCGGATGACATTTCGTGTCCCCTCTCCGACAAGAGCTCTGTTAGCTCATTTCTAACTTGTGCTTCATCTTCAGCGAGTAAAATTTTCATTTAGTGACGGCTTCGAGGGATGTGAACTCTGGGGTAATCGACGTATAGTATAAAGCTAGTTGCGTGGGAGAGGTATCCCTCTCTTTGGCAGGATATTAATTTAGAGATGCCAGTGTGATCACAGTATTAATAGTCGAAGATGACGCCGCGACGGGTGATGAGCTCTCGGAAGCTTTTGAGCAGTGGGGATTTGAGCCCCACCACGTGTTGACCGTAGCTGATTTTTGGCTGGCTGTAGAAGACGTCAGACCTCAAGTGGTGGTGGTTGATCTGGCACTTCCCGACGGCTCTGGTGCCGATATTATTCGGCAAATACGATCAAAAAGTGACATTGGAATCATCGTAATCTCTGGCCACACTGACGAAATTGAGCGCGTCGCGTGTATCGAAATGGGAGCCGATGATTATCTGATTAAGCCGTGCAGCCCTCGAGAACTTGTTGCTCGCATACGTCAGCTGATCTATCGGACTGGCGGGGTACGCTACGGGGAAAGGCTCTCGCAGGCATCAGCCGGCACTGGGCGACTAGGCTTTGCTGACTACATACTTGATCTGAGTGGCATGTTGTTACTCAACCCAGAAGGAAAAGAGGTCCCGCTTACAACGCTGGAATTTGCCATTCTGAAAGCCCTTGTTACCCAGCCTAGGGAGGTCTTGTCGCGTGAGGTTTTATTAAAGTCTGCTCACGCCGAGGGCTGGCAGGGGTCTGATCGCAACGTTGATAATCTTGTCAGTCGGATTCGAAAGAAACTTACTACTTCGGACGGACGGCCTCTCGTGCGCACCGTCCGCGGTGCGGGCTACTTGTTTTCCGCCGAGATCATTCCCGTTTAAACAGCGGGGTAAAGCGACAGCGCGGGCGCCTCGACTTTGCCTTTTGCTGACCGGCTATTTTCTTTTTTGACGAGCCCGAACAGTCGATCTCCCGTCCAGTCGGCCGCTTCTCGCCGATAGAGTGCCGCGTCGAGGCGCCTTAGTTCTTCAGCAAGTGCTGGCTCTACGTGGTTACTGACGTCGCTTAGGCTAACGGGCCCAGTGTCCTCCCATTGATCTTGAAACCAGTTCAGTACCGCTTGCCGGGCCGCCTCAGGATCGTGTGAGGAGCAGGCGAGCCGCAGCTGTACGAGCGCCTTGCTGCCATCCGCTTTTTCTTTTCTTGATCTTTGGTCTTGGGTGTTTAGGCGCCGTCTCAGCCTGAGCCACAGTCCAGCAAATACGGCCGCAAGCAGCCAACCCAGTGCGGTGGCACCACGCCAGAAGCGCGAAACCCTCTCGGGGTTGTTGATGCCACTATCTAATTGCGTGTCGACCAGATCAGCTGCGCCATTTGAGAATGTAGGAGCTCCAGAAACAGCGATTGTCTCCTCGGGTAAGCGCGCAAACTCCAAGGTGTCTGTCTCGGTATTCCACCAGGGGATGGAGAGAGGCGGTAATTCCCAATTGCCGGTTCGGATCGCGACCAAGGCCTCGCTTTGCAGTCGATACCCTTCGAGACCCGCTGGCACCTCTCGCTGATCGATCGTTTCCTTGTCGGGATAAAAGCGCAGTCCATCCAAGCTGCTCGATCCGCCGAGGCTGGTGAGGGGCGGTAGCTGGCTGCCCTGTAAGCCTTCGGCGGTGAGCTCCAAGGTGCGCGTCGTTGAATCTCCCGTAACAAGGGCATTGGGTGCTGCACTCCATTGACTGGTTAAGGTAAGGCGGCTGGCGGGAAGCCACACCTCACCGGGGAAGCTGGCGGGGACCGGTTTGACGTCGATCGTAATTGGCCGCGAATCCAAGGCGATACGTCTTCCCAGTCGAGCGCCCAGTAAGGAGCGGCCGGGCAGGAGCTCCCGGCCTGAGAATGCCAGAGCGGGAATTTCAAAGACCCCAGATTTTTGTGGAAATAGCGCGTAGCGAAGCTCGGTTACCTGCCAGAGCCTTCCCGCGATGCGGCGCTGAAAACTCTTCTGCTCTAAAGGTTCCACATAGATGTCGGGAATGTCTAACTCTGTGATGGTGCGGTTATCGAGATTGATGGCTTGCTGTAGCGTTACAGTCAAAATAAGCTGCGCCTGGACATAAACGTCAGTCTTGTCGACGGCGCTGTCGAACAACACCAACTCGTCGCCTGGAGCCACAATGGGTTCTGGTGAGACTTTGATGGCAATAGGTGTGGTTCGTTTGCCCCCTGTGACCAAAGGGGGGATAGTCATTACACCATCGCGACGGGGTGCGAGATCTAGCTCAAGGGTTCGAGTGACGCTTTGCTGTCCACCGACTAAACGGGCACTGGTTGAGCTTGACCGCTGGAGAATCTCGAAGTCTCGCTCGATGCCCGATAAGTCAAGATCGTTTGGCTGCTCTCCCGCATCACTGCGGATGGTGAGTCGAAGGGTTTCGCCCAGCGCGACCTCGGTGCGATCGACTTCAGTGGTAATCGCTGACCAGGCGTTGAATGGTAGCAAAAATAGCCCCAATACCAGCAGAATGGGTTGTAAGGTTTTACCACCGTACGTCATTGTCCGGATCCTCGCCGCGTCTCATTCGCTGAATCGTTTCATACCTGAATTTTCGTTGCAGTAACCCACCGGGATCATCCGGCACTCGACGCATCCACTGCTCGAGTGCCTGCTGCTTCTCCAGGCCCTCATCAAACTTGCCCATCTGTTCCTGGGTTTGTGCCTGAAGCCGCTCGCGCATTTCCTCGCTCAAGTCCTCAGCGCTCTCCTGCGCAGACTCGTTTTGCTGATTGGTATCGCTTTGTGCCTCGCTGCCCTCGGAAGGGGAGTCAGACGAATTTTGCTGGCTGGGAGAGTTTTCGGAGTCTGATTGATTTTGGGATTGCTGCTGGCTATCGCTATTCTCCTGCTCATTACCATTCCCCGACTGATCGTCAGAGGGCTGATTTTGATCGCCTTCCTCACCTTGGTTATTTTGATCGTTTTGATCCTGCGATGCGTCTTCCTGCTGCTCGAGGAGTTGGCGCACGATATCTCGATTCGTCACGGCATCCTGTTGATCTGGTTGCATCGCCAGAGAGCGATCATAGGCGTTCAGGGCATCTTGGTACGCCCCCGCTTTTGCCAAGGCGTTCCCTTTGTTGTACCAGCCGTCCGCCGTGTCTAGGCCGTCGAAGGTCGTTGCCGACTCGACCCACTGTCCGGCCTGATATTGAGCCACTCCGCGCCAGCTGGGCGCCTGAAAGAGCTTGGCTGCTTGTTCGCTATTCCCCGCCTCTAACGCTTGGGCACCTCGCTGATCTGGGGTGCGCCATAGTTCATCGGTCCATTGAGCATGGGCAGGGTGGCTCCAGAAAAGAGGTGCTGCAAATACCACCGCCAGTGCCCCGCGACGAAACAGGGGTAAAAGACATGCCGCCAGCAACAAGGCAATCCAGTTGCCTTGATCAAGCCAGGTATCAGTTTTCCGATCGAGCTGAAGGTCTCCCGAATCATCGAGTAGCGGGTTGACGAGCAGTTGGTCTAGATCGGTATTGTCCAGACTGACTTCGGCGTAGCGGCCACTGAGCTGATTGGCAATAGACAACAACCCGTCGCTATCCAGATTAGGGATGACGATTTCGCCGCTGTCGGATCGCAAAAAGCCACCATCGGTTCTCGGAATAGGCGCCCCCGCAGCGGTGCCAATGGCGAGTATGGCTATACTGGCATTGTTGTCTTGTAACTTGCCGGCAATGTCATCCGCTTCAAACTTTGGCATACCGTCAGTCAGTAGCAACAGCTGGCCGTTGGCTACGCCCGCCGCTGCCAGTAAATCAATAGCGGCCTCTAGGGCGGCGGTGGGATTGGAGCCGGGTAATGGCATGATCGCCGGATCCAAAGCAGGGAGGAGATTCTCAATTGTACGGCGGTCGTCGGTAAGCGGGGCGACAACATGAGCATCGCCGGCATAGACGACCAGGCCGGTGACGCCTTCGTTGCGCTGGCTAAGGATATCGAGAATCTTTTGTCGCGCCCGCTGAACTCGGCTGGGTTGGATGTCAGCGGCACTCATCGAGGCGCTTAGGTCCAGCACGATGACTAAGGCATCTGCACGTTGAAACACCGGGACATCGATTTTGCTGAAGCTCGGTCCGGCGATTCCAAGGATCGCCAACACCAAGCCAAGAGGCACTAACCAGTGAGCACGGCGGGTTTCTCGCGCCGCACTGTCTTGGAGAAGATGACTGAGTAGTTCAGGGTCAATCACTTTCGACCAATCACCGCGAGCGCCAGAGGCTTTTATCGCTAGCCAGACAGCTGGGATAATCAGCAAAGCCAGCCACAGAGCCTCGGGCCGTAATAACGTGGCCGCCATCTCAGGCATGGGGTGTGATTCCAGAGGTTGAGACGGATTTCGCGGACCGAACAGCCACGTCGGCGCGAGCGAGTAGCAACAATAACGAAAGGCTGAAAGCCGCGAGGAGGGGAGGCCAACTTAATGCCTGGACGGGTCGGAAGGTCGAAGTCGCCTGTTCGACGGGTTCAAGTTGATCCAGGACGTCGTAGACCTCCTGGAGTTCAGCGGGTGTTCGAGCCCGAAAGTAGCGTCCGCCCGTAGACGTGGCAATGGCGGTCATCAGCGCTTCGTCCACTTCTCCGGAGTTGTTGCGACCCGTGCCCAGTCGTCGACTGATTCCAATCGTATAAATCTTTACGCCCATCTCAGAGGCCAGCGATGCCGCTTCCATGGGATCGACCGTGCTTGCCGTATCCTGGCCATCTGTCAGAAGAATCAACACCCGCGATTCAGCAGGGCGCTCGCGCAGGCGTTTGATGGCCAGGCCCAGTGCGTCACCAATTGCCGTGTCCTCGCCTGCAAATCCCAACTGGGACTCTTCGATAAACTGACGAACCGTTTTAGTGTCGAAGGTCAGAGGTGCCTGCACATAGGCCCGTGTACCGAATAGAATCAGACCTACGCGGTCACCGGTGCGTCGAGAGGCAAAATCTGCAGCGATCGCTTTAACCGCGGTGATCCTTGATACCAGCGAGTTGCCGACCTGCATGTCTTCGATCTGCATACTTCCCGACAAGTCGATGGCCAGCATTAAATCTCGCCCGGAGTTGGGCAGCTCTATGGGATCCCCAATCCATTGGGGTCGCATTGCTGCGACAAGTAGGCAGCACCAAATCAGCATCAGTAAGAGTGCCCGGAGCCGGGTTTCAGAAAAAGCCGAGCCTCGTTGTTGCGATGACAGGCTGCGCCAGCGGGCGGCGAAGGGAGCTCGGATCGCCGACTCATTTCGGCTTGTCACGCCGGGAAGAAGCCACACGACTAGCGGTAACGGCAGCAACAAACCGAGCCATGGATAGGCGATCTCAAGCACCTCTGCTACCTCCCGCGGCGTCCTGCGTCGGGATGGATGATTGATCGAGCGGCTTAACTCGGTGAAAGTGTATCCAGTCGCGGGCGCTATCGATGAGCGAGTTCGGCGCGGGCATTGACGGTGTTTTGTACAGTTCTCGGAGGATCGCGAAGTCAGTGCGTCTTTTAGCACCGGTGCTCGCTTCAAGAAACTCAACCCAGCTTGCCTCGCTGAGCGATGCAACAACGTCAGAGGGCCACGCGTTAAGCGCAGTAGCCTTCAGTAGCCGGTTTATCTGTTCGAGGGTTACTGCTTCGGGCTGGCGACTCCATCGGTTTAGCTGTTTGCTCGCATCACGTCGATATGTCCCTGCCCGCCACCGCGACCACATCCAGCGTGCCAGCAAGAGGAGGACAGCGAGCAGCAGGAAAGCAACAAGCCACCAGCCTGGAGCGGGTGGCCACCAGCCGATGGGCGGTGGAGTGCGAAGGGGTTCTAGCTGATTAAGCAGCGATTGAGGATCCATAACCGACTTCTCAGCGCCCTGTTTGGCGCGCCGGAAAATAGCGCTGCAGGGTGGGCAATGGAGGTTCATCGGTGCGCATTCGAATCAATGGGATTCGCAAGCCCTGCAATGCCGATGTCAGGTCGGCAATTTGTTGCTCATAGACGGCCCGATAGTGGGAGCGAAGGCTACTACTGTGGGTGTTCAACGCGCTTCTCCCGAGGTCATCGGCGACAACATAGCGACCGGCTAGGGGCAGTTCCTGTTCCAGCGGGTCATGGACTGCGATCGCAGTGATCTGGACATGCTTGGCGAGCTGTCGCAGGGGCTCGAGCGCGCTTTCGTCCAATCCTTCGTGAAAGTCACTAATGATAAAGAGGGCGCTGCCGGGTCTCGCAATCCGACGGAGCTGGCGCAGTTGTTCGGCCATTGGGGTCTCAATTTCCTGCTCGCCTGCCCTGTGCGGGGTGGTCATCTCGCCAATCAGTGATAGCACGGTGTGTCGTGATCTAGCCGGTCGGTAATCGCTTACCTGTGAACCTCTGACCACCATACCGCCAACTCGCTCACCCCTGTCGAGAGCGGACCAGAGGAGAAGGCTGGCAGTGTGGGCTGCCAAGACTGACTTGAAGCAGTTTCTCGAACCAAACTGCATCGAGCGTCGAAGATCGACTGCGACTAAGACGGGGCGTTCTCGTTCCTCGTGAAAGAGTTTTGTATGGGCCGACCCCGAGCGCGCGGTAACACGCCAGTCGATCGACCGGACATCATCTCCTGCGGTGTATTGCCTGACCTCATCGAATTCTACCCCCCTGCCACGCCGCCGGGATCGCTTCGCTCCCGCAAGATGGGCGAGGGCTCGGCTAGCTCTTGTCACATCGAGATAACGCGCTGAAAATCGCGTACCGATGAGGTCGGCGACATCACTGGTGGCGCCTTTGGGCAGTAGGGCTTCTGGTTTCACGGTGGTCAACCGACGGGCACAATACTCAGCAGACGCTCAATAACCCGGACACTTGTGATCCCGGCAGCCTCTGCTTCAAACGAAATAATCAGTCGGTGTTTGAGGCAGTCGTTGGCGACAGCCTGGACGTCATCGGGGCTGACATAATCGCGCCCCTGCAGAAATGCGTGCGCCCGAGCGCAGCGATCAAGTGCGATTGTGGCTCGGGGGCTGGCGCCAAAATCTAGCCACTGAGCGACTTCCGCGTCATACTTTTCTGGCCGTCTTGTCGCCATAATCAGCTGAACAATATATTCTTCAACCGCAGGGGCCATGTGCAGGCCAAGCACCTCAGCACGGGCGGCCTGAATCGCTGCTTCGCTTATCGGTGCTGGCGCAGGAGGCGCCACACCGCTGGCTTCATTTCTGGCCAGCCGCAAAATCTGAGTCTCGGCTTCGGCGTCAGGGTAAGTGACATTGACCTGCATCAGAAATCGATCAAGCTGAGCTTCGGGCAGGGGATAGGTTCCCTCCTGCTCGATCGGATTCTGGGTTGCCATCACGAGAAACAGCGACGGCAGCGGGTAGGTTCGCGTACCGATGCTTACCTGTCGTTCGGCCATGGCCTCGAGCAAGGCCGACTGTACTTTGGCCGGTGCACGGTTAATTTCGTCCGCCAGAATCAAATTGTTGAAAATTGGCCCTTGCTGAAACTCGAAAACACCTTGTTGGGGCCTGAATATATCGGTGCCCGTGACATCGCCCGGCAGTAAATCAGGGGTGAACTGTATGCGATGAAAGCTGCCTTCTATCCCCTCAGACATCTGCTTGATAGCACGGGTCTTGGCGAGGCCGGGGGCGCCTTCTACCAGCAGGTGACCGTCGGCGAGGAGCGCGATAAGCAATTTATGGATGAGGTCTTGTTGGCCAATAATCTGGCTGTCGAGCCATTGCTCGAGTTGCATCAGTGGGGTTGTGGTCACAGAAAAGTCTCTTTTACACGGTCATGCACACTATGGTGGCTTCTATGACAAAAACAACCCCAAAAGGTTCGATTTCCTAGGGTTTAGCCTCCATCCAGAGGGATGGAAAAGGTCAGAATCCCGACAATTTATGACATCCGGTGACTCCGTTTAAGCCGTCCCACTGATCTGTTCTACCTTCTCGCCATCCCTGCAGCCAGCTCATTCGTTGTGGCCCCTCAGTATGGGGGCAAATTTCACTGGAGCGGCCGGCCAAACCGGTCTGATAGCCTTTTTCAAAGGCCCTTTTTGACATATCACGCTTGGATCTTTTCATACGGATTTCTCCAACATAAGGTGATGCCCAGCCGGCGCGACTCGCGCGTTTGCTGGGGCGAAAATACGGGAAAAAGTGTGAATTGAGTGGGGCCCGCTGAGAGGAATGTCAGCTCTAGGTCTTGGTCGAGGCGCGCCGTTTCCGCCGTTATTCCGCGTCAAAGGACCGCGTTTTGAGAGTGTCGGGCGCCCGAGAACAGATTCTGACCGCACATTCCTATTCAGCCAGAGATTCGAATGCCTGTCGAAAACTTATTCAGAATATGTCTGAGACCTAAAAGAAGTAACCGCGATATCAAGCTAGAAATGACTTTAAAGAACCGGTCTTAGTCGTCCCCCGAGGGCTTGTGAGCCGGGTGCTTTGCGCCCACGATGTCTGGCCTCACCTATAGTACGACCGTGTGATGGGGCGAGTTGATGCTCTCGTGAAGGGGTTAAGTTGGGCGGGGGGCTGTGGAGGGATCCCCGTTAACGCCCCATCGAGCTGGCGCCTAGCAGTCTCCGAGCATTGTCTTAGGTTTGTCCAGTCCGTCA
>Ga0255779_1001388_pt1 | contig 27612 bp, 25 predicted proteins | sample 011ome_21_FD_179977 | JGI IMG/M metagenome (GOLD analysis project Ga0255779, IMG submission 179977) | Coastal salt marsh microbial communities from the Groves Creek Marsh, Skidaway Island, Georgia - 011508AT metaG (version 2) | ecosystem: Environmental > Aquatic > Marine > Intertidal zone > Salt...
AGAGTAGGTTATCGCCAGTATTATGGCCCGTCCCTTTGAAAAAAGAGACGGGCCTTTTTGTGACCACTCAACTAATTACAGATAATTATCTGTCCGCGACTATCGCCTTCGCTAATTATGAATCGAGCGCTAGTGGCCTCAGCGCTTGCTCAAGCCTATGTTTTTTAGGATACCAGCAAGACCCAGAGATACTTCAATAGGTAGTGACTAAGCTTCAGGGCTCTTAATCGATAGCGCCAGAGTTTGGTTGCGATAACGTATTGGGGAGATGCCCTCCTGCTTCTTAAATGTATTACTGAAATGAGGCGCGTGGCAAAATCCAGTTAACGCCGCGATCGTCTCGATCGTCTCATCGGTGTAATTCATTAGCCGTTTGGCTTCATCGATACGGATACCAATTAAATGCTCACGGATACTGTGATGCATGCTCTCACGAAAACGCATCTCAAGACTGCGGCGACTGACTCCAAGCATTTCGGCCAGTTCTACGGTGCCGATCGAGCGCTTGAAGTGGGTCTTTAGATACTTCAATAGCTTGCGAATAAGCGGGTCGGTCACTGCCAGCGCATCTGTACTTTGCCGAATGGTTATTCCGCACGGCGGAATCAACTTTAGATGCTGGTCGAGTGTCTGGCCGTTCATCTGTCGATCAAGCATCGCGGCACCCTCATAGCCAATCGTTTTTAAGTCGTAGCGCACGCTCGATAGTGGCACTACTTGGTTTTCGCAAATTAATTTGTTATCATCTGCGCCTAGAATTGCGATGTCCTCAGGCACGCGTAATCCAGCATCCATACATAAGTTCGACAGCCAAGCTGAATCATAGTCACTCTTGGTATAGATAGCACAGGGCTTTGGCAGCTGCTTAAGTCGCTTCGTGATGTAAGTTGCATCTTGTGGGCGCGTCGTATCAAGGCGTATGCAAATGATGCCTGCTAACGCTAAGCGTTGACTGTACGCGACATAGCGTGCGCGGCTGACCGGATTGCTAGCCAGTGCAAACCACGCACAATGGCGATGCCCCAAACTTAAAAAGTGCTCGGCGCCAGCTCGACCCAGTGCCGGGTTGTCCGCTGCCACGCGAGGCAAGTCGATGTCCTCACGCCAAATCGATAGATCTACAGTCGGTACTTTCGCCTGCAATACAAACTCCTCTAAAGTCCGACTATTATTCAATGATGTGATGATACCGTCGCCTTGCCAGTGTTCGGGTAGCTGAAAGTCTTTGAGGATACTGACATTCAAGTGCCAACCGTGCTGCCCAGCATATTGCGCAATGCCCTCGTGTGCAGACTGGTCATAACTCCCAAGGATCATCAAAACATGTTTTATCTGCATTATTTGCGCATTAATGCAAAAATTATCAAAATTATGCAATTATAATAATCGCTAGGTTTCGCTAATATTTACATCTCAGAACGCGGCAAATCTGTTTGCGCACTCAATTTTCAAACGAACAGAACACTCAGAAAGACACACTGCTCATGGCGATCGACATCAAATCTTCCGACTCTTGTGAATACGCATGCATCTCGCTTGGAGAGGTGATGCTGCGCCTCGACCCTGGCGAAGGCCGGACGCATACCGCTCGTCAATTTACCGCTTGGGAAGGGGGCGGCGAATATAACGTCGCTCGTGGCCTACGTCGCTGCTTCGGCCTAAAGACCGCGGTGGTGACTGCATTTGCTGACAATCCTGTCGGCCGTCTGGTCGAAGACTTCATCTTGCAGGGTGGGGTGGATACGCAGTTCATCAAATGGGTGGACTACGACGGTATCGGCCGCACGGTCCGTAATGGCCTCAACTTTACCGAGCGCGGGTTCGGTATTCGCGGCGCAGTGGGTTGCCCAGACCGTGGCAACACCGCAGCGAGTCAGCTCAAGGTTGGCGACATCGACTGGGAAGAGATTTTCGGTAAACGCGGCGTGCAGTGGTTCCACACTGGTGGGATCTACGCCGCTCTGAGTAAGACCACTCCAGATGTTGTGCTCGAAGCAGTCAAATGCGCAAAAAAGCACGGCACCATCGTCAGTTACGATTTGAACTATCGTCCGTCGCTTTGGAAAGACTTTGGCGGCCTTGCAAAGTGCCAAGAGGTGAACCGCGAGATTGCCAAATATGTCGATGTAATGATCGGCAACGAAGAAGATTTCACTGCCTGTCTCGGCTTCGAAATTGAGGGGGTTGATGAGAATATTTCACAGGTCTCGGTAGAGGCGTTTAAGGAAATGATCTCCACAGCCATTAAGGAATTTCCGAACTTCAAGGCCACTGCCACAACACTGCGCGCTGTGAAGACTGCCACTGTCAATGACTGGGCTGCGCTGGCTTGGCACGACGGCGAGTTCTTTGAGTCGATTAAATTTCCAGGTCTTGAGATCCTCGACCGAGTCGGCGGTGGCGATAGTTTTGCTTCGGGCCTGATCTATGGGTTCTTGACCGAGAACGACCCGCAGGAAGCAGTCGACTACGGATGTGTGCACGGCGCACTGGCCATGACGACACCGGGGGACACCACGATGGCTTCACTTAAAGAAGTGAAAAAGATCAAAGCTGGCGGCGGTGCACGTGTGGATCGCTAGAATCGAAGCTGGTTAGATTCCCAGCTCAAGCCGAACCCCTAAAAACTTATTTCATCATGTTAGCAATCGACCATTTTCCCGTCATACCCGTTATCGTCATTGACGATGTTGCAGATGCTAAGCCACTCGCCAACGCACTACTTGAAGGCGGCCTTAATATTATCGAAGTCACATTTCGCACAGCAGCTGCCGCGGGTGCGATCGAATCCATTGCGAATGCATTTCCTGAAATGCTCGTTGGCGCGGGCACGGTGGTCACGCTGGAGCAGGCGAAAATCGCGATTGATTCAGGCAGTAAGTTCGGCCTCGCGCCTGGTACTGATCCAGAGACGATCGGCTATTTCAAGTCGCACGATATCCCGTTTATTCCGGGTACCATGACGCCTTCCGACATCCAAGCGGCGATTAAATTGGGCTGTGAGCACCTTAAGTTTTTTCCTGCTGGAGCTGCGGGTGGACCAAAACTGCTGAAAGCAATGGCGGCCCCGTATGCGAATCTGAGTGTGAAATTCTGTCCAACTGGTGGTGTCTCGCTCGACAATATGAACGAGTATCTTTCGATTCCTGAAGTCTTTGCAATTGGCGGCTCATGGCTGGCAACCAAGGCGCAAATCGCCAACAAGGACTGGAGTGCAATTACTGCTCAGGTTAAAGAAGCGCTTGCTGAAGCAGCACAAGCATAGCCAAGGATCTCGCACAGTTGGTTGGCTGCGGTAAAATATCAACTCGCCATCACGGCGATGTCTATAGTATGAACGTTCTCATCTATGGCGGACTCTTGGGAAATATTGAAACTATTGGCGGACTCGACGCGGGTGCGTATTCTCTCATTGTTGGCAAAGGAGGAACTATCAGTCGCCGAACTCCAAGACGTATTGGATATGGGGCAGTCGCGCATCTCTTCGCACCTCGGGCTTCTTCGGCAGGGCGAGTTGGTGCACGATCGCCGCGAGGGAAAAAAGACATTTTATGCATTAAGTGTCTTTGATGCAAAAGATGCTGCGTTGTTACAGGCCGCCTGTGCCGCGGTGGAAGGCACCACGCAGATCGGCGAGGATACTGCCAATTTGAAGCGTATCTTGGAGAAGCGTAAGCAGCAGTCGGAGCAATATTTTAATTCCGTAGCTGGGAGATTGGGCAAAAATTATTGCCCAGGCCGCAGCTGGGAAGCGATTGGCCATTTCTTACTGCATCTAACGCCGAAAATTAAGGTCGTAGATTTGGGAGCAGGTGAGGGGCTACTGTCTCAATTACTGGCACGTCGCGCCGAGAAAATTGTGTGTGTCGATAATTCTCCGAAGATGGTCGAGTTCGGCAGTGAGCTGGCCAACAAGAATGGATTTACTAATTTAAGCTACACGTTGGGTGACATCGAAGCCGTTCCACTTGAGGATGAGGCATTTGATTTAGCGTTGCTCAGTCAGGCACTGCACCATGCGCAGCATCCGCAGCAGGCGATACAGGAAGCCTCCCGCATTTTAAAGCCTGGGGGTAAACTAATCATTATCGACCTCTTGGAGCACCAGTTCGAGAAAGCCCACGAGCTCTATGCCGACGTTTGGCTGGGATTCTCAGAGAACAAACTCTATCAGTTTTTAAAAGAAGCAGGCTTCCGTCAGATCGAAGTCAATGTCGTCGCTCAAGAAGCCGAAGCGCCGAATTTTCAGACGGTGCTCGCTAGCGGTGTAAAGGGCTAGGCTTTGATGGATCGTTGGCGCCACTGCCTTGTTCAGGCATTCTGTTTGCTTTTTTGATTGTCCGACCGGGCAGTGCCTGCCACAGGCCAGCCGCAATCAGGCCGACGCCTACAAGGCCAAGGACCATTGAAACTACAAAGGGAGAAGTCCGCTCGTAGTCGGTGATCTCTAAGTAACCGACGTATGCTGAGACCAGGCCAAAGGAGAACAGGTAGCCAAAGCAAACCAATGACAGAGAGGAGCGCCGGAACGCAAAGACAATTCCTGCCACGAAAAAAACCGGTACGATGATCATGATCTGCGGCCCAATCATGAAAAAAGCGCCAACTGTTATGATAGCCGTGAGTACTAAGACGACTATACTCTTGATCGTTTTGTTCATTGAGCGAAGTTGCAAACTACATTCAACCACCAACTACTGCACCTCATTCGGTAGCTTGCGAACGCGGTCTTTTAAGCGTCGGATCGTTGCGACGCTTGCTTCTTTGTTAAAGTTTGCACCTAAGTTGCCAAAAGCGCTAGCGAGGAACGCGTCGATTACTACCGCGTGTTTTGAGTCGGTTAATACGCCGATGAATTGACTGTTTTTACTGAAGGCTAGATCACCGCGCGAGGATGCGAAATCGGCAAATAGCTCGCCGAGGGCGGGGCGCTCCATCTTGAGGAAGCGCTCACTACTGGTCAGACGGCGAAAGCCCGTGCGGCCAAAGTTGCTCTCGTCGTTTTTAACAAGGACTGCTTCCTCCCAGCGTTCTGGTTGAATTGCTAGTTCGAAGGTTTCTAGGCCTGAAGCCTCGACGGTGCTTTTCGGCAGTGGGATGTAGATCAGTCGAGGGTCGGCGCTGAGGAATGCGATTTGATTAATCGGGAAGGTGCGGCCCGCGAGTGTGACTTCCAGTTGCACGCTGAGGAGGCTGTCAGGGTTCTTGAAGAAGGCAAAAGGTGTGTCTGCGGTGTGCGTGACGAGGTAAGTGCCTTCAGTATCCGCAATTAGGATACTTTTACTTTCGTAGTGTTGCGTCGTGGGACTGCCTATACGCGGTTTCTCTGAAGAGGTAAAATGAATCGTGGCACGGTTGTTTTGAAAGCGTGTGAAAATTTCGCTCATCGTGCGTGGCCGGCTAGCATCCATCTCTTGAATGATTTCTTCGGAGCTCTGGGCCAATTCGGAGACGCCTTGCCCGAGTTGGGATACGTTTTCAGTGAGCCGTGACGCATGAGCCTGTGCCTGTACTTTATCTTGTTTCTCCCTAATTAGGTTTTGCTCCAGTAGGCTGCGCTCGGCCATGGCGACTGCGAGTTGGTTGTTCAGTGCCTCACGCTCTTGATTGAGCTTTTTGGTCTCTGCTTGAGCGGCTTTGAGCTCGGCTTCACGTTGAGCGAGGGCCACTTCGCGGGTGATTAGATCTTTCTCCGCTTGTGTGAGCCGCTCTTTAGAGACGGACGTTTCTTGTTTGAGTTGGCCGAGAGTCTGAGTGAGTTCGATGCGCTCAGTCTGTGCGCTCTCGAGCTCGGTGCGAGTGGCTTCAAATTTTAGAGCCAGGGCTTGGCGATCCGCTTCAACTTGGGCTTTTTCTTCAGTCAGCTTGGCTTGATCGGCTTCAATGCTCGCTTTGGCGACGGTGAGTTGTGCGGCTTCAGCTGCTTTTTCTTGTAAGCTTTTCTGAGTGGCCGCGAGTGCGGCTTCGCGTTCGGCGAGATTGACCACCTGTTTTTCCAGGTTTTGTCGTGTTTCAGTGAGATCTTCGCTTAGGCCTGAGCGGGACTCGAGTTCCGACTGCAGGGACTCTTCGAGCAGGCTAATCAGTTCGGCCTCTGCGGTCGCGGAGGCGGCAGTGGCATCGAGTGTCACATCAGGGCGCTCTTCGGGTGGATCGAAGCGTGCGAGCGCCAACATACTCAGGAGGAGGAAGTCACAAATGACTAGCATCAAGGTTTTGTTCATAGTAGGCGGAGTCGTAAAATTGAAATGTAGGAAATCACAGGTAGCGACGTGAGGAAGTAGCGACCTTCATACCGTTACAGTTCGCTTTTGTTGTTTAAGTGGATGGCGTTTAAGCGTCGCCAGCACTAAGAATCAGTTGACGGCGGTAGGGGCGTAGGTGCATTACCTTCAGGATCGCTGTGAAGAGGATGCCGAACAAAGTGGACGCATAGGCAGCCATAAGGCTGGCTTCGACGATGCCGACTGCGACGAGGATCAAGGACAGTACGGTGCCGCCGAGACCGACATAGAGCCCGAAGTCGAACAAGTTCTCTTCGTTGTCGAGTAGCTTCAGCTTCATGTCTGAGCTGAGTGCTTGTTTGCTGACTTCTTTGATCTTGATTAGACAGAACGAGTAGATTACGAGCTGTATAATAAAGAACAGCGCGAGGACGAGGAGTGTGACTTGGTTGATCTCTTGCATGGCTTTGACGGGTGATTTGATGGATTGAAGTGTGTCGGCTACGGCAAATTCGATGCGTGGCCCAGTGTCTGAAACAGATTCTTGAGATTTAAGAATATTGGGTTCGAAGAAGGTCCAGATGGTCAGGACGACGACGAAGCTAATTAGTATATCGCGCGCCATGACCATCGGGTTGCTCCGCGATACCGTGCTGGTATTGGCCAAGCTGCTGCGCCAAGCACTGCCCATGGCGAAGGCGAACGCTAAACCAGCGAGGAAGAGCAGAGCAAATTTGAGGGCTTGTCCGAGGGTATTGTTATGCAGCGTAATCTCGACGAAACTCTGCGGACGTAAGGGTGCCAATAAGCTTAGGACAGTGCCGGGTATTGAGCTGGCTTGGTACAGCGGTTGCTCGGAATGGATTAAATGGCTCACGGCTCCTGGACCATGGCGTAATGCGAAGTCTAGGTCTTGATTGCCAGTTTTGGTTTGCTCGGCGAGGTAGCGATAAAGGGTGTCGGGAGATTCTGAGAATCGCAATGCGGTGTAGTTTTCGGCAATTCGATCTGGCTGTGCGCGAAAGAGAGCGGCCATTTGCGACCAATCGCCGAGTGTTTCGGTCAATTCTGCAAGACTGACTAATGAGATGTAATCGAGCTGACGACCAAGCGAGAGGGTACCGATAACTAGGTCTTCGCAGGCGATCGTGGCCTCTGGATTGTAGCCCGCGGCTAAAGTTGCCAGATTGCCAATTTGTTGGGCGAGGCTGGGTTGGAAATGGCCAGCCTCGATCAGAAGCGCGATTGTCAGCACGCCTGCATCATAGGGAGCACCAGCCGCGTGACTCGCAGGGTGGAGGCGTGATAGGCCAGCGATGTCGCGAATGCTTAGAAGTGCGGTGACGTTGCGATTACGCGAAGTGGAGAGTGATTCGGTGAGTGAGGCGCGTTCGCTGCGAGGTAGTAGTTGGGGGATGACGGCGCGACTTATATGCCGAGTGACACTGCGCTTGAGTAAATCTTCAAAGTCGCGGTCAGGCCCGCCGCTGCTGGCAAAGTTTGGATTTTTGTCTAAGAGCAGTTGAATCTGCGCCTGCTGGGCGGGGTCTTGACCGCCGGTCGCTGCTGCGAATCGTTTTGCGGGGCCGATATAGGCGGCATTGATTTCCTCCCAAATCTTGTCATCAACTGAGCTACTGTTAGCGCCGGCGAGCTCGACCACTGTCGGATCAACGGAGCGTATCTGTGCTGGCACCAGCAGCGCCGTGATGGCCAATGCGATGGCGATGATCAGTAGAATAAGCGTTTTGAGTAAAGCGACCATGTCGTAAAAGTAAGTCAGACCTTGGAGATAACGGTTCCGGTGGCAAGAAGTAGATGTCACTAATTGTGTATATTTATAGAGGGTCGTGTACTAGATAAGAATTGCCAAACCGGGCGTGTGCGTCGTTTGTTTTGAGAATGGATCGCGAAACTGTGCTCAAATATTTTGATTCTGAATCTGTGGTAGAACACTACGCAAACGCAGCTGAGCGTTTGGGGCTGTGGCAATCAGAGGAAAAGATATTTACTCGCGTCTTTGAGCCCAGTGATTCCTTGCTCGAGCTAGGATGTGGGGCTGGGCGGATTGCCCTTGGGCTGCATGAGTTGGGCTACACCAATATCATGGCGACCGATTATTCACGTAAGATGATCAAGCGAGCGCGCCATCTATCTACCTTATTGGAATACAATATCCCGCTGCGTGTCTGCGATGCCACGGATTTGGAATTTGATGACAACGCTTTTGATGGTGCTATTTTTGGGTTTAATGGGCTGATGCAGATCCCGCAGGCCGCTCAACGCGAGCAGGCACTGAGTGAAATCTATCGAGTTATTCGGCCAGGCGCTTGGTTTGTATTTACCTCGCATGATCGTGATCGCTCACCGCACCGCAGCTTCTGGATCGAAGAACAGCGCCGCTGGCAAGAGGCCAATCAATCGGCTGACTTGGATGATTATGGTGATCGCACGGAAGCGACCGCTGATGGTGATCACTATATGCACGTGCCCTCTGTGCAGGAAATCGAGGCAGTACTTGCACGGGTCGGTTTTCAAGTCGAGGCCACGGTGATGCGCTCGCAACTCGCGCACGAATCACCGGAGGTGGAAGCGTTTTCCGATGACTGCCGCTTCTGGGCGGTGCAAAAGCTGGAGGTTTAGGGGCGCTCACCGAAGCTGCTGCACGTGTAACGATACACACGGAGTGTGCTGGACCAGTAGTCGCTCCGTAGGCCGGCCTTGTGCATCAGTTGTTTGAGGAAGTCCTCTTTCCTTGGTAAGGATTCCCAGACCGCAGGCAGGAATGTGCCGTGATAAGCGCCGTCTTCGAGGAGGATGCCGTCTATTCCGGGGCGTAATTGGCGCAGTAAGCCGGCTTGGTTCGTGCACGTAAGCCGCTCCATAGGGTTGAGTATCGAGATGTGTATATTTATTTGATCGAGTTCGCTCTCCTGGACGGGGCGAAAGCGGGGATCGCTAAAGGCTGCGTCGCAGGCTCGGGAGGCGACTTCTTGGATCAGTGCTTGGGTGGGCTCCATTCCGCCGATACAGCCACGGAGTTGTGTGCCCGTCTTAAGGGTCACGAAGCAGGCCCGTTTGGCGCGTAAGTGGGGTGGATAGTCGTCCGCTTGCACAGGGAAGTCGGCTGCATGTCTGAGTTGATACGCAATCGCTGCGCGTGCGAGTTGAAGCAGCTGTTGCTGTTCTGCTTTAGAGTATTCGTTCTCCATGATCTGTGTCATCTTACGGCTCTCTAATTAAAGCTCCAGGCGCCATAGCCGACGACCCGGTCTTTGTCGCCTTCGGTGTCGCCGGAATTACGCAGGTCGAGCGTGGTGGCAGTCAGGTGTCGTCGCATGGCCGCCTTGAGTAATCCTGCGACTGCGTGAGCGCCACAAGCCTCTTCTGGCATTAGATGCAAATAGTCCAACTGCTCTATTTTAACGCAGGTGCGTGCATCCACAGTGCAAGCGGTCGTGTAATCCAAGTAGTGGCTGAGGTCTGTGCTCACCACGACCAGCGTGTGCTCGTCCCAAAGCAGGTCCAGCACTTCAGCAACTTCTTCGGGGGTGGCTGAACCGACGACGAGCGGAATGATCGAGAACTGATCCAGTGCGACTTGGAGGAAGGGGAGGTGGACTTCGAGGCAGTGTTCCCGTTCATGGGCGGCTTCGATGAATTGGACTTGAGGCAGTGCTTGAATGTGCTGGATCGCATTCACGTCGACTGGCACATCGCCAAGCGGCGTATGAAACGCGGCATGATGGCTCAAGGCCAGTCCGGTAAAGGCGACGTAGTGCGAGGGGCCGAGCAGGAGCACGCGTTGGGTGAATTGCCCCGCATGTTGCACGTGTTGATACGCTGATCCGGCAATGGGACCTGAGTAAATGTAGCCGGCGTGCGGTGCGATAATTGCTGTGGGCGGGCTAGTTGGTCCGCTCGGGCGGGCTTGATCGATGAATCCTTGTACTTGTTCCCTGAGCGTATCGGAATCGCTCGGGTAGAACATGCCAGCGACTGCCGGTTCCCTGTATTTGCTGAGCACCATGGTGATATACTATACTACTGATCGGATGCGGGTGGCAAGCTGGTACGCGGAATTGACCTGTGACCCGATTGCGCGTATTATTATAGCTATGAGCCAGCTACAACAGGCACAGTATCCGGCACGTTATTGGCAACTTGAGGAGGATGGGCGGATTTGTTGCGAGCTGTGTCCACGGTTTTGTAAGCTGAAGGACGGGCAGCGTGGGATGTGCTTTGTACGCCAACGGCAGGGCGATCATATGGTGCTGACGACTTACGGGCGATCCAGTGGTTTTTGTATTGATCCGATTGAGAAGAAGCCGCTCAACCATTTCTTGCCCGGATCGCCAGTATTTTCATTCGGGACTGCAGGCTGCAATCTCGCTTGTAAGTTTTGCCAGAATTGGGATATCAGCAAATCGCGTGAATGGGATACATTGTGCGATCAGGCTAGCCCGGAAGCCATTGCTGCGGTCGCGCAACGCATGAATTGTCGTAGCGTTGCTTTTACCTATAATGATCCGGTTGTTTTTTGTGAGTATGCGATTGATGTGGCTGAGGCTTGCCATGCGCTGGGGATTCAAACCGTCGCGGTGTCGGCAGGCTATATGTGTGAGGCCCCACGTCTGGATTTGTATGCGCATATGGATGCTGCAAACATTGATTTGAAAGGCTTTACCGAGGATTTTTATCAGAAGGTTACGGGCTCACATATCGAACCGGTTTTAGAAACGATTTTTTACATCCATCAAGAAACTGAAGTGTGGTTGGAGTTAACGACCTTGTTGATCCCAGGCTTGAATGATTCTTCCGCGGAGATCGAGGCGATGACAGAATGGGTGGTGGACAATATTGGTCCAGATGTACCGATGCACTTTACCGCCTTTCACCCTGACTGGAAAATGCGTGATCTGCCTCCCACATCTCCGGATTCCCTGACGCGTGCGCGCGAAATCGCGTTGAAAAACGGAGTGCATTATGCCTATACGGGCAATGTTCACGATCTGGAAGGAGGGAGCACTTACTGCGCGGAATGTGGTCGCAAGGTGATTGATCGGGATTGGTATGTGATCCGCGATTATAGTCTGACGGATCGCGGCGTGTGTCGGTTCTGCGGGGCGCAGTGTGCAGGAGTCTTTGATGGGCCTTGTGGTGATTGGGGGGCACGGCGCCAGCCCATTAAGATGACGGGCTCTGATTAAATCAAGCCTGCCTCGTTGAAGCTGTAGAGGCCGAGCCCCTGGGGGTCTTTGCTGCGTTGGCCGAGCACGATATGGTCGAGCAGATCGATGCCGATGATTTTGGCAGCCTCACCGAGCTGGCGTGTGACTTGGATATCGGCGCGACTGGGGGCGGGATCCCCGCTGGGGTGGTTGTGTACTGCGATGATGGCGCAGGCACTCAACTTGATGGCTTCTTTAAAGACTTCTCTTGGATGCACGAGGCAAGAAGAGGCCGTGCCTTTGGAAACTTCGACGCGTTTGCGCAAACGATTTTTACGATCCAGGCAGAGTGCCCAGAAATACTCGACGTCTTTGCCGGCGATTAAGGTACGGAAGTGGCGGGCGACGACCTCGGGCGCGTCAAAGATCGTCTCCACCGAGTCCTCTTCTTGTAAAATACGGCGGGCAAAATCCATAACCGCCATGAGCTGCAGTGATTTGACGGTGCCGATGCCTTTGATCTGACGAAAATCGTCGGCATTCCAGCGCAGTAGGTTCGTGAAAGAGCCAGCTTCGTTGAGCAGGTCGCTGGACATCGTCAGCACATCGATGCCGTGCGGGCCGCTGCGTAGGATCATTGCGAGGAGCTCGCTATCACTGAGCGCCTCGGCGCCGTGCTTGGCGAGCCGCTCCTGTGGGCGCTCACTGGCGACCATGTCCTTGATTCGTCGATTAGGTGCATATGGGGTGTTCATTTGTTCACTTAATGTTGCAGGCTTTTTGATTTTTGCAATTCGTAAGTGTGAGTCGTCAGATTTCGGTGGAGATTCTTGAAAATCCGTGCAAGGTGCCCCTCGTGAAATTTACACCTGCAAAACCCAGCCTATTTGGCGAAACACTTGAAAGTCTCAAAGAGCGCGTCGTCGAGGCGGGCTTTCCGGCCTTTCGTGCCAAACAGGTCATGGAATGGCTCTACAAGAAGCGCGTGGATGAGTGGGATACGATGACGAACCTGCCAAAGGCGTTTCGCGCGTGGCTGGATGAACAGTATATTTTATATCCGACCAATTCGCTGCTGGATAAGCGTTCGGATGATGTGACGCAGAAGTTTTTGTTGGAGCTGGAGGATAAGTCGTTGATCGAGACGGTGCTGATTCGTGCACCGCAAACCGGCGTGGGGCAGGAGAGTTCGCGTAAGACGGTGTGTGTGTCGATTCAGGTCGGATGTGCCTACGGCTGTAAGTTTTGTGCGTCGGGCTTGGCTGGGTTTAAGCGCAATTTGATGGCGGCTGAGGTCGTGTCGCAATTGATGCACATCTGTAAGATGGAGGATGCACATACCAAGCGTGCCAAAGAGGAAATCGCCTCCTTTGATAACATTGTATTCATGGGCATGGGTGAGCCGCTCGCAAACTATGATACATTGGTACAGACGATTAAGATTCTCAATGCCGAGTGGGGCCTCAATTTCGGTGCCCGTCGTATCACGGTATCGACTTCCGGTCTCGCGCCACAGATCCTGAAGCTGGCAGACGAAAGTGTGCCTGTGCGACTGGCGATTTCGCTGCACGGTGCGACCAATGAAGTGCGCGATCAGATCATGCCGATCAACAAGAAGTATCGGTTGGAAGAGCTGTTGCCGGCGGTGAAAGCTTTTCAACAGAAGCATGGGCGAATGTTGACGCTGGAGTTTATTATGATCAAGGACGTCAATGACAGCCTCGATCAGGCCAAGGCGTTAACTAAAATCGCGCGTGATCTGCATGCACACGTGAATTGCATCCCTTACAACAAGGTTGAGGGACTAGAGTGGCAGCGCCCCAGCGTGCCTCGTCAGGATGCGTTTGTTGATGTGCTGCGCAAGGGCGGTGTATCGGTGACAATTCGTCGCGAGAAGGGCCACGATATCAATGCAGCCTGCGGGCAACTGCGTTTGAAAACAGAACAGAAAATGGCCGAATACGAGTCGAAGCCAAGCAGTCCGTTTATCGATCCAAAGCAGTAGAGGTCGCTTGTCGGGCCGTGCGTATCCGATTTCGTTTCAGCGTGCTTACCTGATTTCGCCTTGTCCGTGGATCACGTACTTATAAGTGCACAGCTCGTTGAGCCCCATGGGGCCTCGGGCATGTAGGCGGTCGGTTGAAATGCCAATCTCCGCACCGAGGCCGAATTCGAAGCCGTCGGTGAATCGTGTGGACGCGTTGTGATAGACCGTTGAGGCATCCACCCCTGCAAGGAAGAGGCGGGCTGCTTCGGCGTCTTCGGTGACGATCGCATCACTATGGCCGGAGCCGTTGGTATTGATCAGCTCAATCGCGGCTTTAGTATCGGCAACCACTGCGATTGAGATGATTAGGTCGGAATATTCGGTGCCGAAATCTTCAGGCGTGGCATCCACCAATGGCAGGCCTGTGCCTGTGAGGATTGCTTTGGCCTTTGGCTCTACACGCAGCTCGACGCCGTTGTCGTGTAGTGCTTTGGCGAGTTGTGGAAGTTGTGCGGTGGCGCCTTGATGCACAATGAGATTCTCTGCCGCATTGCAGACGCTGGGGCGTTGGCATTTGGCGTTGATTAAAATCGATTCGGACTTGTCCGCATCTGCTGCGGCATCGATGTAGATCGAGCAGACCCCAGTGTAGTGCTTGATTACTGGGATACGGCTATTCTCGACGGTGAAGCGAATCAGGCTTTCGCCGCCACGGGGAATGATGCAGTGGATCGTATCATCTTGCTTGAGCAAGACGTTGAGCGCCCATCGGTCAGTGGTGGGTATGACTTGCACGGCGTCTTCATTGATGCCTGCTTCTTTGAGCGCTACACGAATTATTTCGGCGAGTTTCATATTACTATGATACGCTTCCTTACCGCCGCGAAGGATGGAGGCGTTGCCTGATTTAAGGCAAAGAATGGCACAGTCCACCGTCACATTTGGGCGTGATTCATAAATGATGCCAATGACGCCCATCGGCACACGGATCTTACGCAGGTCAAAGCCTTTGGGTGGAGAGAGGCGCTCGATCTCTGCGCCGACAGGGTCGGGCAGGGCGGCGACTTGACTCACACCTGCAGCCATATCTGCGATCCGCTCGGCGGTTAGGCTGAGGCGCTCCAACATGGGTCCGGAGAGTTCCATGGCCTTGGCTGCTTCCAAATCGAGGGCATTCGCGCTGAGAATGTTATCGGTTTGCTCGACTAGCTTTTGCGCGAGCAGTTTAAGAAAACCATTTTTCGCTTCAGTGGAGAGCGTGGCCAATTCGAGCGATGCGGCGCGTGCGCGCTTGGCAATGTCTTCGATGAGTGTGGAGATTTGATCGGTGTCCATGACTTGAGGGCTGAAGGCTGAGACTTGAGGGTTATACTTGGATCGCGCTCATGACGTCGTCCCAAACATGCGCAGGGAGCACACTGCCTTGGACTTGCACGACGGCGGCGCCGAGGATGGAGCCTATCTTTGCAGATTGAGCGTGGTCGAGTTGATGTGACCAGCCGTGCAGAAAGCCTGCCGCCCAGAGATCACCGGCGCCAGTGGTGTCGATGACTTTTGCGGCGTGCATTGGTTCGATTTTGGTGATCGTCCCGGCGTGCGCAATGTAGGAGCCGTATGCCCCGACTTTGACGGCGACGATCTCACAATATTCGGCGAGCTTCGTGGCCATGGCATGGTAGTCATCTTTGATTCCTGTGAATGCTTCGGCCTCTTCCTCGTTGGCAAAGACGATATCGACGTAGTCGCGTAGGATGGCTGGTAAAATGGCACTGGTCGCATGCACTACCTCAAAGGAGGCGAGATCGAGACTAATGGTGCAGCCTGCGGCGTTGGCAGATTCGAGCACACGCATCATCAGTGCTTCATTAAAGAGTAGGTAGCCTTCGATGTGGGCATGATTGCACCCAGCAAAGTCGGCGGCTGAAATTTCTTCGGGTGCGAGCGTCATTGCTGCTCCGAGATTGGTGCGCATGGTGCGTTCGCCGTCGGGCGTAACCAAGGAGATGCATTGGCCGTTGGCTTGCTCGCCGATTTTGAAGCGTGAGCTATCGCCGCCAAGCTGCGTGAATTGCTGGCGGTAGAATTCGCCTTCTGAGCAGTTGCCTATTTTGCCAAGGAAGCTGGTGTTGTTCGCCATGCGTGCGAGCGCGAACAGAGTGTTACCCCCAGAGCCGCCGGGCGCTTTTGTTGGGGTATCGGGGAGGGAGCTTAGCAGCATCTCGATCGTAGGGGCATCGACTAGCACCATTCCGCCTTTGTCGCCATCGATTTGCTCGATGAAATTGTCTTGGACGTGTGCGATGGCATCGACGATGGGGCTGCCGACTCCGATAATGGTAAATGGTGAGCTCATATTTGTTCTAGGTATAAAAGTTGATTCCGAGGGTGTTAAAGAAAAACATAAAAAAACCGCCGATCCAAGTGGAAAGGCGGTTTGGAAAGGTTTTGTTGTTGAGACTACATTGCGTCGCGGATCTTTGCATAGATGACCTGCGATTGTGGCAGATCGCCTAGCGTGCCAACACGAATGCGGATTTCAGACTCGCCTGCTGCGATTTGCTGGATGCGCACAACCACTTCTTTGTCGCCGACTTGACGAGCGAAGATCTTGATGTAGTCCTTCTTGTGAAGTTCGCCAGTGCGAAGGAGCCCCATGCCGTCTATTGCGCGAATAGCGGTCAAGAAAACAGCGTTCGCATCAGCTGCGATAGGCGCGTAGAAGAAACCGGATTGGTATTTCGCAGTCTGCTGTTGACCTGTCATCGGATCGATTGCGACTGGTGTCGTGCAGCCGGAAAAGAAGACTACGGTGAGTGTTAGGATGGAGAGGATTGTTGCTTTCACTTTCATAATTGTGCCTATAAGAAATGATTTTTTAGCAGAGTGCAATCAGAAGCTTTTAACATATATTATTCCGTTTCGGTCTTTAAATAGCAGCCGTTGGTCGCGTGTGCCTATAAATACTAGGCCAGAGGCGGCATCTACAGTGTCGTTGATGTTGTAGTTTTCGCCATCGAGCATGATCCGGGCTCGCTCGCCGGTTCGAATGCCGCCGATATGGATATTTTGTAAATACTTAGAGACGGATTCTTTGAGGCTGATGGGGATGACTACGCTGGGTTCTATTGCGCTGAGCTCTGCTTCGATCGGCTCTGCTGCCGCCTGGGTGCTGGGCTCGGGAGCCGATTCAGTGCCGAGTGCTTTATCGAGATTGCGATCGGGGACTGTTGCGATGCTGGCTTTTGCGCGTTCGACTGGGTTGGACGCGGCTGCTGCGGGTGCAGCGATCTCAGTGCTTTTAAGCTGTTCAGGCTCATCGCTACGAAGGAGGAACCAGATGCCACCTGCGGCTGCGGCAAGTATAAATAGTATGGCGACAACGATTAGAATGCTGCTCAAGGGACTTTCTTTTTCCGCAGGTTCGGTAGTTGCTGTGGCGGATTCATTGATTTTTGCTGAGGCACTGCCACCAGTGCGGGGTGCGGGTTGCTGCGTCTGAGGAGGTGGGGTTAGCTTGACTGGCGGTGGTGTCGCCTTGACTGGGGGCGGTGTCGCCTTGACTGTCGGCGGGATTACCTCGACTGTCGCTGGGGTCGCCTTGAGTACGGGCGCTGGTTTGCTCGCGGTGCTGGGAGTCTGTAGCGGAGAGGCGTCTGTTTTTGAGGAAAGACTGGCGTTGACACTTGAGGGTGCGCTCGCTGATCGGGCACTTTGCGGTTTGTCCGGCTGATTTCTCGAGCTGGATAATTTTAGTTTGGGCGGTATTGGCTCCCCTGATTCTTCACTCATAAGTAACTGGTAAAGTATGCCAGAATTTTGCGAGGTAAACTGAATTCAGTAGGATTCAAGGGTCTTCGGCTCTTTATTTAAGATTCTTTTACGAGTTTGGGAGATATTCGGTCGTATCGGGCGAGATGACTATGAGCGAAAGCCGATGGCTCGACCCCGCATCAAAAGACTAGAGCCTAACCCTCACTAAATGAAAAATCAACTATCTGCTGACTGCTGAACGTGTCTGGGCGCATTAAGTTTATTTTAGTACTTTTAGTGTGATTGCACCGTCGTTCAATTGAGCGGTGAGCTGATCTTCGTTTTGGCCGATCTGGGCGCTGCTGATAATCGTGCCATCGGTGCTTTTTAGTACGGCAAAACCACGCCGCATTGTGGCATTTAAGCTGCTATTATTCAGTCGTTTGTGTAAATATAGGAGATGCTCGTTTTTGTTGAGTGTGTCGACTTGTGTCGCGCGATTCAAGCGCTGCTGGAAATTTTCGAGTGCTTGGTGTGCTAAACTGATCTTGATACGAGGGTGATGCTCGGCGAGGCTCTGTGAATGTTGGGCGAGCTTTGTGCGTTCGCGATGTAGACGAGTTTGCAGGGCTTGACTAAGGTGATTCTCGAGGTCGTCGAGCTTCATGCCGAGCATTTCGACCTGACGTTCGGGCGCGATAATATGCATTTTCGACTGAAGCGCGCTCAGACTTTGGCGACGCTCGGCGATACCAGTCTCGATCCAATAGAGCAAGTTGCTCTCGGCTTGCTCGAGGCGTTGCTCGGCTTCGATCATCAGTGATGAGATTAGCTCGGCTGCTGCGGAAGGCGTTTCGGCACGCTCGTCGGCGGCGTAGTCAGTTAGAACGGTGTCAATTTCGTGGCCCACTGCTGAAATTACTGGCAGTGGGCAGGCCGCAACCGCGCGTGCCAGCACTTCTTCGTTAAAGGCCCAGAGGTCTTCGATACTGCCACCGCCACGAGTGATGACGACGATGTCAAAATCCTGACTCGCTCCGGCATATTCGAGCATCGCGGCCACTTCTTTTTCGGCTCCTTTGCCTTGCACGCGTGCTGGGAATATCACGACTTCGCCCTTATAATTACGTCGACGTAGAATGCGCAGAAAGTCTTGCAGCGCAGCACCTGTCGGAGACGTTACCACGGCGATGCGCATTGGCAGCGCAGGCAGCGAGTGCTTACGCTCTGTTTCAAATAAGCCTTCAGCGGCGAGCATTTGCTTTAGGCGTTCAAACTCCATTTGCAAACGCCCTTGACCACTTTGCACGGTCATTTTGGCGATCAACTGGTAGCGGCCATGCGGTGCATAGACGGATAGGCTGCCGAACAGTAGCACTTCCATACCGTCCTCCAGTTGAAATCCTTGTTGAGCGGCATCGCGGGCAAAGAGCACGCAGGGAAGCTGACTGCCAGCGTCTTTGAGTGAGAAGTAGACATGCCCCGAGCTTTGTCGGCGAAGGTTGGAGACCTCGCCTTGCACCCAAATCTGAGTGAAGCGCCCCTCGATCTGTGCCTTAATCTGGCGCGTCAGTTCGGTGACTTTTAACACCTTTTCAGAGGCAGGGCTAATAAGATTATCCAACATGGCTGATACTTCGATTGTTCAACATCCGCGTGACGAGGATAATGACGATGAGGAGCAAAACACCAGTAATCGCCAGTCCGGCTCGGCCTTCGAAAAGTGCGCCTCCTGTGATAATGAATCCGATCGTGTAGAGGCTCTGTGCTGGTAGAGATGCGAGTAGGTAGGTCTTAAAGCGCATCCCCATTACGCCGAGCGCGACGTTTTGTACGGGATAAGGGATGCCTGGGGTGATTCGAATAATAATACCGAGCCGTAGTGCGTTGCTATCCGAGAACTCGGGTATGTCCCATTTTTTCAATAGATGTGTTTTCAAAAAGACCCGCAGAGGACCAGAGGCTAAGGCATAAGTCCAAATCGAACAGAAACTGGTCGCGGCAATGCCCAACGCGCAAGTCGCGGGTAGCCCAAAGCGTGGTCCCATGACAATTCCAAAGATAATTAGCAGCGGGCTCAAGGGACATCCGATGCCTGGCAGCGTTGCTAATACCAGGATTAATAAGATCGGGTGCGCTGACAAATAAGTATATGCATTGGAGACGAGCGTTTTCCAGTATTCAAGATCTGGATGTGCGTTCCAGATATAGTAAACCGCAGCGGCACTAATCAGTGCTGGGACTAGCAGTAATAGTAGCAGGCGTGTGAGTCGCTTTGAAGGCTCTGGTTGGTTCGGCATTGTCGATAAGTTGGGAACATTTTGCCTCAGTGGCAACATCGCGTATCCCTTGCTTGCACAGTTCAGTAAATGTCTTAACGTGCTCAATTTATGGAAGATGACGCTAATCAATCCCCTAGTAATATGGTCCCCGTCGCACTCGCAGTGCTGGGAATCGTTCTCGGTGGTGCTGGCCTATATTTCGGGCTGACTGCAAACCAACGGCTGAACCCAATCGATGAGTCCGTTTCCGCGGGCGCAACCAGCTCGGCCAAGATCGAAAAGGTGATCAATGGGTTTCAGACTCAGGTCGCCGAGCTCGCTGCCCAAGTATCCGAGCAGTCTAAGACTGTGAACCGTCTGCGAATTTATAGCTCGCAAGGTGAACAAGCGGTTAAAAAGCTGGCTGGTGAACTTAATACCAATCGCGCGCAGATCGTAAAGACCGCGGAGATGCTAAATGAATTTGCCGCCGTGGGTTTCCGCGCAGCGCCAGCGCCCCAGAAAGCGAGTGCTGCATCGAACAATGCAGGATCTCCGGCCACTATAGCTGCTCCCGGAGTTGCCAGCACTTATGTGATCGTATCTGGAGATAATTTTGGGAAGATTGCGGGCAAGTTTGGCGTCGCCGTACAAGCGATTCTCGATGCGAATCCAGATGCAGACCCACGCCGTTTGGCAATTGGTCAAACGATTCAAATCCCTGCAAAGTAATGTCCGACCCGGACGAGACTGGTGCGCCACAGAACTGGGACTTATTAGACGATAAACTCCTCAACGCTTGTCGCGTATGGGCTTTACGCGCACGTCGTTATCGTCACCCAAATAAAGGCACCGAAGGTGAGTTTTATTATATCGATTCACGCGACTGGGTCATTGTGATCGCCCGAAATCGTATTGGCGAATTGATATTAGTGCGTCAATTTCGTTGGGGCATTGATGCGCTCTCGTGGGAGTTTCCAGGAGGTATTATTGACGCCGGTGAAGATCCGGTGGTCGCAGGATTGCGCGAGTTGCGCGAAGAGACTGGCTATGTCGCTCAGAGCGGGCGTTTGATTGGACACTGTCGTCCGAACCCTGCGATTCTAAATAACCATTGCCATGTCGTTTTTGCGGATAATGTAGAATTGCATGCGGATGGCACCGAATGGGATGAGCACGAGGAGATGGAGATTCGCGTGGTTGCGGAAGCAGAAGTCTTTAAGTGGGCGCAGGAATGTAAGATCGGTCACGCGCTGGCACTCGCAGGATTGCTTTATTATCAGTCCATGGAGCGGTAGTCTAATTGTAGGGGCGAGCCTTGGCGCACCCCTACAGTGTTTCTGGTGCGCTGCGAGTTACACGCTCAGTGCCTTCTTGGCTTCGGCTTCGAGCTCGCTGACTTTCGCACGATCAGGAGCTGCACCGCGTGCCATGTCTGGCTTGCCTCCGCCTTTGCCACCGACAATCGGGGCGAGGGTTTGGATCAGCTTGCCGGCCATGAGTCCCGCTGCCTTCGCGTCGTCGCCGCACAGTGCGCCGAGATAGAGCTTCGCACCATCGTCGATGATGAAGAAGGCCGCTTGCGTGAATTGCTCTTGCTTGAGGCCATTCATCAACTCTTGCAGCAGCGCAGCAGGGCCTTCGGCGTGGATCACTAGATTAGCGGTTAGATCCTGCTCTTCGAGCATGGTGTTGGCCATCTTGGCCGCACCGGCGGCTTGTACTTTTTTGACCTTCTTGTCCGCATCAACACATGCCTCTCGGAGAGTGGCCAGATGCTTTTGGTAACTTTTGACAGTCGCATTGATCTGGTGGGAATCGTTGCCTCCGGCGAGCAGCGCCCCCACGATATGTGGAAATTCCGCATGCTCAACCGGGCTCTGTTTTGCCTCGTGCAGCGTATGATTCGACTGATTCAACTTGGCCCGCAGGACCTTTTCTTCAGCCGTGCCTTTTTCGGCGATTTCGTTGAGCCAGTTCCAAGCCGCTGGGCCACAAAGGGCTTCGATACGGCGGACGCCAGAAGCGATGGCACCTTCAGATTTGATCTTGAAGAAACCGATTTCGGATGTGTTGCGCACATGGGTGCCGCCGCACAGTTCCATCGAGTAGCCGTTGAGCGCTTTCGACTCGCCGCCGATTTGAACGACGCGCACGAGCTCACCATACTTATCACCGAAGAATTGCATGATGTCTGCACGTTTTTTGACTTCGACGTGTGGTACCTCGATCCAAGAAACTGTCTCCGCTTTTTGGATACAAGCATTTACTTGGTCTTCCATCTCAGTGATTTGAGCCGGCGTGAGTGCCTTGGAATTAAAGTCGAAGCGAAGGCGGTCTGGCGAGACGCTAGAGCCTTGTTGGGAAGCGTCGGTGGAGACGACATCGTGTAGCGCCCAGTGCAGTAGGTGTGTAGCGGTGTGGTGCGCTTCGATCGATAGGCGACGCGTTCGATCGAGTTCAATCGTAATTGATTGTTGAGCGCTGAAAGTTGAATGTTGAATGTCCTCAAGAATGTGTGCCGTTGCATGGCCAATCTTCTGAACACCCACTATAGGATAGGTTATACCGTCAATCGTCGCTGTGCCGATATCGCCTTCTTGGCCACCCATTTCGGTGAAGAGCACAGTCTTGTCTGTGATGATGAGGAGTTGTCGGTCTTGTTGGTGAATTTCGAGAATCTTTGCTTCGCAAGAGTCGGCCTCAAAACCGAGGAATTCGGTGTTCGCTTTGGAGCTGAGGTCGAGGGCGCGGACGATGGTTTTCTTTTGCGATGCGCGCGATAATGCGCGTGCTTGTTCCATGCGTGCTTCGACGGCTGCTACATCGAGTGTGATGCCGCGCTCACGGCAGAGCAGTGCAGTCAGGTCGAGCGGGAAACCGTAGGTATCGTAAAGTTTGAAGGCATCTTCCGTCGGGAAGATATTCGATTTGCCCGCGTCGCTTTCAAAGAGTTGTAGGCCGCGATCCAGTGTCTTATTAAAACTGTTTTCTTCAGTGGCGAGTGTGTCTTTAATCGCTTCGGCGCGGGTGCCGAGTTCAGGGAAGACCGAACCGAACTCTGCAATCAGCGTATCAACGAGCTTCGGCAGGAAAGGCTCGCTGCCATCGAAGCCAAGTGCGCGACCGTATTTGACTGCGCGGCGCAGAATGCGGCGGAGTACGTAATTGCGCCCAGTGTTGCCCGGCAGAATACCATCGGCTATGGAGAAACTGAGTGTGCGGATATGGTCGGCGATGACACGGAAGGCGATGGCTTGCTCGAGTGTATCGGACTTTTCGATACCTTCACCGGGATAGATGTCGGCGTAGGTCTTACCGCTGAGTGCTTCGAGTGTACGAAAGATCGGCTGGAAGACGTCGGTCGCGTAGTTGGTGGGCTTCTGCGAAAAGTCGGTGAAGCCCTTGGTGTTTTGGATGAGCGAACAGGCGCGTTCAAAGCCCATGCCGGTGTCGACGTGCTTGGCGGGTAGGTCGCGAAAGCTGCCGTCGGCCTCTGCATTGTATTGAATGAAGACGAGGTTCCAGATCTCGATGCAGAGATCGGAGTCCATGTTGACCAGCTTGCCTGCGCTGTCGCCGTTAGGAGTGAGATCGACGTGCAGTTCGGAGCATGGGCCACAGGGGCCGGTTTCACCCATCATCCAGAAGTTGTCCTTCACGTTGCCGTTGACGATGTGCTTTTTCGGATCGAGGCCTTTGTTCTCAAACAGAGCGGCCCATAAATCGTAGGCTTGTTGGTCAAACGAAGAGGGATCACCTTTTGAGGGCGCATACACCGTGGCGTAGAGTCGTTCGGCTGGCACACCCCAGACATCGACGATGAGTTCCCAGCCCCATTCAATAGCTTCTTTTTTGAAGTAATCACCGAACGACCAATTGCCAAGCATTTCGAAGAAGGTGTGGTGATAGGTGTCATAGCCGACATCCTCCAGATCGTTATGCTTACCGCCTGCACGGATGCACTTTTGTGTATCGGTCGCACGTGCCGGCGAATAAGGGGCCTTCTCGGTGCCGAGGAAGTAGGGCACGAATTGATTCATCCCCGCATTAGTAAACAGTAAGCCGGGCGACTGGGGCATCAACGAAGCCGATGGCACTGGCGTGTGCTGCTTCGAAGCAAAGAAGTCGAGAAAAGATTGGCGGATTTCGGAGGAGGTCATGATAAAACGAAGCCGTTGTCGTATTACAGGTTGGCGAGCACGGCGGCGGCCATTTCTTTGGTACCTACCGAGTCGAGGCCGAAGGCGATGTCGCCGGTGCGGGTACCGCTGGTCACGGCTTTCTCAACTGCGGCTTCGATCGCAGCTGCGGCTTCGAACTCGCCAAAGCTGTAACGGAGCATCATCGCTCCCGAAAGGATTTGTGCGCAGGGGTTGGCGATGCCTTGTCCTGCGATGTCTGGGGCAGTACCGCCAGAGGGTTCATACAGTCCAAATGGGAAGCCGAGCTTGTTCTTTTCCGCGCCGAGGCTGGCAGATGCCAGCATGCCGAGGGAGCCACAGATAACGCCCATTTCGTCCGACAGGATATCGCCGAACATATTTTCAGTGAACAGCACGTCGAATTGATTCGGATCGCGAGCCAGCTGCATCGCGGCGTTGTCGACATACATGTGGCTGAGCTCGATTTCTGGAGCGTGCTTGGCAAAGTAAGCGGTGACGACCTTGCGCCAAAGAACGGAAGTTTCGAGCACGTTGGCCTTGTCGACCGAGCAGACGCGGTGGCCGCGTGCTTTCGCGGTATCGATTGCGACTTGGGCGATGCGTTCGATTTCGCTGGTCTTGTAGACCATCGTGTCGATCGCTTGTTGCTCACCGTTGTCGAGTGTGGTGGTGGCTTTTGGTTGACCGAAATAGATGCCACCGGTGAGTTCGCGAATGCAGACGATGTCGATGCCGTTGGGGATACGGTTATCCTTGAGTGGCGAGGCTTCAGTCAATTGTGGATAGAGCAGGCCTGGGCGCACATTGGCGTAAAGTGAGAATGCCTTACGAATCGGCAGCAGGGCCGCACGCTCGGGTTGATCTTTGGGTGGCAGGCTTTCCCACTTAGGTCCGCCAACGGAGCCGAACAGAATCGCTTCCGACTGTTCGCAGACTTGCTTGGTGCTGTCTGGAAAGGCCACGCCATGGTTGTCGATGGCGATCCCGCCGATGTCGGCATGCGCATAGTCGAGCGCGAAGCCGAATTTTTCACCAGTGGCTTTTAGGACATCAAGGGCGACATCCATGACTTCAGGGCCGATGCCATCACCGGGGAGAACTGCGAATTTGAGTGTTTTCATATAAAAAGCTGCGTAATTTTGGAAAAGCGGAGTAATTTGCCTCGCAGCCCGCTGGCTTCAAGCCTTTTCGGGCTCAGATAGCGTTCGAGTGAGCGGACACTCGATTCTGCATTATTAAAGTAGCCATCAGCCAGTCGTAAGGCCGTCAAGACTGTGTGCGACTACCAGCATACCCATCCGCGGCATTTTTTTTTCAAAATGATCGTGCTGAACTGGTTCATTTTCTCGGTGGCACGATGGCGGGGTTCTTTATCTGGCGGGAGCTGCGGGGCAAAGGTATTAGGGATTTCTTTGACGATGCTTAGCTCATCCTGCTTTTGCTGCGCCATCTCCGGCAGACCTACGTCGTTGCCCGAGTATTAGGGCAGTCGCAATGAGTGCTGCGCCAATGACTAGGCGCACGAGGGTCTCGGTGCTGGTGTTTTCAATCTCGCCGAAGACAAACAGAGAGCTGAGCACGGCAAGCGGGACGACCGCGTTATTAAATGCGGCGAGGGTGCCGGGATTGCTGCGGGCCGCACCTTTATTCCAGAGAAAGAAGCCGAGGCCGGAGGCGATGCAGCCGAGGTAGAGCAGCGCTTGCCATTGCGAGGCGCTGACTTCCAGCATTCCCCAGTCGGTAAAAAGTATGCTGAAAATCGCAGCGCAGAGTGTGCCGCCAATAGTGAGGAAGGCGAAGCAATTGTGATCGTTGATTTCTGGATGCTGCCGTTTCCAGTCGCGATAGGCGACTTGTCCATAAGCAAACGCGAGGCCCGCGAGTTGCATGAGTGCGAAGCCGATCCAGATATCACCCGAGGGCGTGCCTTTGGCTTTAATGATAGCGGCGCCGAGCACCGACAGTAGGGCAGCGAGCAGGTAGCGCGGCGTAAAGCGGCGTTGTCGTGCGTCATGAATCAGCACGACGTAGACCGGCGTCAGCACGGTAAAGAGTGCGACGAGGTGCGAGGGGATGTAGTTGAAAGCCTTGATGTAGCAGACATACATCAGCCCGAACTGGATCGCGCCGTAAGCGACGAGTCGCAGGCTGTCCTGCGTGCCGATCGCCTTTGGCCGAAGCCAGGGTAGGAAGAGTAGGGTGGCGCAGCCGAGTCGTAGCGTCGCGACGAAGTAAGCATCCACGCCCGCCAAGGCACTGCCGATGAGGCCGAAGGAGAAGGCCCAGATGAGCGAGACGATGGCGAGGTAGAGCATGGGGAGACTTGAGGTAAGAGAGCGGAGACTTGAGGGAGGAGAGCTGAGACTTGAGGGAGGAGAGCTGAGGCGGTTGTTTCGGGGGATGATCGGATCCTCAAAATGAGATAAAAAAAGAGCCTTGCCGCGGTGCGGCAAGGCTCTGGTTCGAGAAGATTATTTACCAGCGGTAAGTCGCGCCGATCGAGACTTGGTCGCTGCGGCCTGGTGTGCCGGGTACTTCTTCGTAGTCGTCGTCCCAGGCGTTGTCGACCGCAACGAAGAGCTCAAGTCCATCGACCTGTGGAGGGAAGACACTCACGCCAATATGCGTGAAGAGTGCTTCGTTGTCGCTGCCGCGAAGATCATTGTCTTCTTGGCTGCGCCATTCGTTGTCGATGCGCACTTGCACGGTTTCGCAGGGAGTCCAGATGGCACCGAGGGTCACGCGGTGGTTGGCGTAGTTGAGCGCGTAGAAGCTAGCGTCTATGTCGTCGTCGCCGTAGTCTTCGTCTTTATCGAGGAAGGTGTAGCTGGCGATGGCTTCGATGGAATTCCAGCGCTTGGAAGCGATCAGCTCGATGCCGAAGGTCTCGATGTCGACAGGATTGGCGGAGCGTGCAAATTCGTCGCCATCGGAATAGGTCCAGTCAACCAGGTCGTTGTCCCAGCGATAGAAAACCGCCCCTTCGAAGCTCCAGTCGCCGCGTTTGATACGGCTCCCGAGTTCCAGATTCTGGCTGGTTTCACGGTCCAGATCAGGGTTACTTCTAAACAGTCCACCAGTTGTGCTGCCGCCAATTGCACCATAGCCTGCGACTTGGCTTGATTCTGAATAGGACAGAAAAGCACTTTCAGAGTCACCATTGGAATGTGTGCGTTGCCAAGTAATATCGCTGATCGCAGATAATTGAGAACTGCCACGATTGGTGTCATCGAAGGTGGCACCTGCACGAACTGTTACGCTCTCGCGACTGTCCCGGTTGAAACAATACTCAGGTAGTACGCTTAGTTTATAATAAGTGCGGCTCGTGAAATTTCCTTGTTCTAGAGAGCTGGATTCAATTTCGTCTGCTGTCACTTGACCTGAGTAATTGATTCCAAGTGAGTTATTCAATTGATGAAGCCCACTAAAGCCGAGTGAGCTGACTTTGGTTTCATGGTCTAAAGTATAAGTGTCTGGAAAATAAACAGACTCCGTAGCATCGAGAATATAATTATCTGTATGTCGTCTATGCGTAGCTGTAAATTCGAAATAATTATCATCACTGTAATTCTGCAGATGATTAAGTACGAATAACCGAGTTTTTAAATTTTCATACTCTGGCGCTAGGGCAGCCTGAGCGTTGGCGAATCTATCAGCAGTATACATCCCCGGCCAGCTGAAGGATTTCGACTGATACCCCGCGAAGAAATCGGTTTGCGAGTTCGGACCGAGTAGCTGCACACGACCGGTGGTGCGGTCGAAGTCGTGGTCGCCGTATTGAATGGTGCCATCGCTTTCAGAGCGGGAGGTTTCGATTTCAGCGCCCCAGCTCCAGTCTTCGGTATTGGCGAAGGTGCCAGTCACTGCGTGGTGCAGGCGTTGGAAGTTGAGGTCGTGGTCACCGCCGCCGAGGGTGGCGCTGCCGCCATCTTGGATTTGGCTCCAGCCGTAGCTGATAGTGCCGACAGTGCTATTGAAGCCGTAGAGCGCGTTGTCTCCGGCAACCAACACGTCTGGAGCAGTGAGCATTTCGGGTGCTATCGGCAGTTCGGC
>Ga0255779_1001397_pt1 | contig 27550 bp, 27 predicted proteins | sample 011ome_21_FD_179977 | JGI IMG/M metagenome (GOLD analysis project Ga0255779, IMG submission 179977) | Coastal salt marsh microbial communities from the Groves Creek Marsh, Skidaway Island, Georgia - 011508AT metaG (version 2) | ecosystem: Environmental > Aquatic > Marine > Intertidal zone > Salt...
TTCTGCATCAGCGGCCACGACCACCGACGTGCCGTCCCATCGATGCGGGATCTGGGCATCGACCAATGCGCTGCTCAACGACGAACGCTCGGCCGCAGACCACTCATCGAGTTGAAATTCGGTGCCGTCCTCATCTGGTGACAGCAGTTCCGGGAACGGCCCAATTTCTGCTTCGAGACGCTCGAAGACCACATCGGTCTGCTCTTCAACATGCTCGGGGACGAGTAACTCATCGCCGTTCCACATGTGTTCGATTCCGGCGGTGGCGAGAGCCTCGGCCAACGCAGACCGCTGGTCGAAATCCCAGACGCCAAGGTCGTAGTGCACCACGACGGTGTCAGGATCGTCGGGGCGGAATTCGCCGGTGTCATCCACGTCGGCAGGCTAGCCCGCGACCAGTGACCGGCGTGGCCGTCACCCCAACCCAATGTGGTCGCCAAGGAACTGCTCCACCAGTTCGAACTCGCGACGACGCGACGCCGGTGCGGAGAACCCATGCCCTTCGCCCTCGAACTCGTGGTAGTCGATCAGGCCGTCCGGTGCACCCGCCACAAGGCGGCGACTCTGCTCGATCGGCACCACCGGGTCGTCGGTGCCGTGCAGGAGCAGCAGCGGTGCGCCCAATCGCCCGATATGCATCATCGGCGAACCGACGTCATAGGCCGGATCGCCAACCGGGCCAACCAGCCCGAGCGGGTAATGGGCCTCGTAACGATGATCGACATCGAGCAGGGCTGCAAGATCACTTACGGGATATGTGGCCACCCCCGCGGCCACCGGCGGCGCGGCAGAGCACAACACCCCCAGAACCGTCAATCCTCCCGATGACGACCCTGCCACGGCCGTGGTGGCAGGTGACGCCCACCCCGCGGTGTGCACATAGTCGATGGCAGCGCGCACGTCGACGACGTCGTGCACGCCCCACCCACCGCGAAGGGCCTGCGCGAATTCTCGACCATGGCCGGTGGTGCCGCGAGGGTCGACCACCACCACGTCCACGCCGCGCGACCACCAGTAGGCAATTCGGGGGTTGAACTCCACGCGCCACTGATCGGTCGGGCCTCCGTGCACCATCACCAAAGCAGTTCCGCCGCCGGCTGCATACCGGCGCAGGAACACCGCCCCAGCGGGCCCATCCACACGGTGCACCTCCGGCTCTGGCAGTCCGTACGCCTCCCAGCCAACAGCGGGCCCCACCATGAGTGTGGTGCGGTGCACGGGGGCATCGGCTCGATCGTCGCCCACGCGATACGACACGACCTGCGTTGGGGTGCGCGCCCCGCTACGGATCGCGACCAGGTGCTCCCCCGCCCACGACAGCGATGAGTGCACACCACGGCCGATGTCGGTGGTCGCACCGCTGGATCGATCAACCAGGACAAGTCTGCCGAAGCCGGCGTCGTTGCGACAGAGAGCGACAGTGCGGGCCGACGGTGACCCGGTGAAGGAGACAGCGCCGGGGCCCCATGTCGGATTGCCGTGTTCACAGGGTTCATCGACCAACGCATGGTCATCGATCCACACGTTGAGCCATCCGTAATCGTCGCGGAGACAGCCCAGTGACCCGTCGGCGAGGAACCGCGGCTGGGTGGTCTGGGCGGTGCCAACCAGCGAGCGTTGAGCGGGACCGTCCGGCGCGGCCATGACGAAGCGCACAATCACCGATCGATCCCACGCCATATCCGGTACCGACCACGCCTGCCAGCGCACATCGATGTCTCCGTTCACGACCCGGATAGCCGGATCCATGCAGAAGTCGTGTTCGCCGTCATCAATTCGGTATTCGCGATCGGCGTGCAGGTCTGTCAGCCACACTTCGGCCTCATCCACGACAGATACCACATAACGCCCATCGGCGCTGACTGCGGGCATACGCGTCGAGCGTCCCCGCGCCGTCAGCGGCCGCGAACCCCCGTGCAGGTCCCCACGGTGCAGCTCGCCGTCACGACCAGCCACCACGAAGGTGTCACCGCTGGGCATCCACGCAGTCGCACCTCCACCATCGCCACGCCCGGCGGCGATGTCAATGCCAAGAGCGACCTCGCGTTCAGGCCCACCATCGACTGGCACCAGCAGCACCCGAGCTGGCCCGCCGGGACTGCGGGCTACCACCGTGACGCGCGACCCTGTCGGGTCGATTCGCGCCTCGGTCAGATCGCGGCCTGATAACAGCAGTTCAATCGGCACCGCACCCATGACAGCGACGGTACAGCACCGCACTACGGTGTTCCCATGGCAAACCCCGCCGCCCAGCGTCCCGATCGCAACCTCGCTCTTGAACTGGTCCGCGTCACCGAGTCCGCAGCCCTCGCTGCCGCGCGCTGGGTTGGCCGTGGCGACAAAGAGGGCGCTGATGCGGCAGCCGTCGATGCCATGCGCCTCAGCCTGTCGACGGTGCAAATGAACGGCGTCGTGATCATCGGTGAGGGCGAAAAGGACGACGCGCCGATGCTCTACAACGGAGAGGTTGTTGGCGATGGCAGCGAACCTCACGTCGATGTCGCGGTCGATCCGATCGACGGCACCACCCTCACCGCGCACGGCCTCACGAACGCACTGTCGGTGATTGCCGTTGGTGAACGAGGATCGATGTTCGACCCGGGTCCATCGTTCTACATGGAGAAAATCGCTGTGGGTCCCGAAGCGGTGGATGCCATCGACATCACCGCCAGCGCCACCCAGAACCTGAAATGGATCGCCAAGTCAAAACGCACAACGGTGCGCGATCTGACCGTGGTGATCCTTGACCGCCCACGTCACGCCGATCTGATCGCCGAGGTACGTGCCTCTGGCGCGCGCATCCGGCTTATCCGTGACGGCGACGTCTACGGCGCCATCGCGTCCGCATGGCCCGATGCCGGCGTCGACGTTCTGCTCGGTATCGGCGGCACTCCAGAGGGTGTGATCTCGGCCGCTGCGATGAAGTCGATGGGGGGTGAGATCCAGGCACGGCTCGCGCCCCAGTCCGATGAGGAGCGTTCGGCCATGATCTCTGCCGGATACGACCTCGATCAGGTCCTCACCCAGGATGATCTGGTGCGTGGCGACAACTGCTTCTTCGCGGCTACCGGCCTCACCGACGGGCAGCTACTGCGCGGAGTGCGCTTCGATGCCCGTGGAGCCCGCACCCAGAGCCTGGTGATGCGGTCGCGCAGTGGCACCGTTCGCTTTATCGATGCCCGACACCGGGTCCGCAAACTGCAGGAATTCTCAGCGATCGACTATTCCTGAGCCGACGCTCAGGAATGGCCGGCAGCACTCAGACGAGCGTTTGCGCGCCCAAGCGCTGCAGTCGCTTCCGCGTCGTGTTCGTGACGCAGCCGTTCTTCGGCCCGTTCTTTTGCTGCCCGGGCGCGCTCAACATCGATGGCTGAGGCCACCTCGGCGGTGTCGGACAGCAGCGACACCTTGTCGTTGCTTACCTCAACAAAGCCACCGTGAACGGCAATGTCCTCCACCGCGCCATCAGCGAGGAACACCCTCGTATGGCTCGCGTCGAGGGCGCCAAGAAACGGAGCATGCCCGGCTTGGAAGGCGATCTCGCCGCCGCCAAGTGTTCGGGTGATCACCATTGTGGCCTCACCGGAGTAGAGCACCGACTCCGGAGACACCACCTCGACGCTGAAAGAGGCAGACATGACTCAGGAGTTCTCCTCAAAGCTCTTCGCCTTGGCCAGAACCTGGTCGACGCCACCGACGTTCAAGAAGGCCTGCTCGGGGACATGGTCAAGTTCGCCGTCGATCAGTGCCTCAAAGGACTCCACTGTGTCGGCGACCGGCACGTACTCTCCCTGGAGACCGGTGAACACCTCGGCCACGTAGAACGGCTGCGACAAGAACCGCTGCACCTTGCGGGCGCGGTTCACCGTCAAGCGGTCCTCCTCCGACAGTTCGTCGAGGCCGAGAATCGCGATGATGTCCTGCAATTCCTTGTACCGCTGCAGGGTTTCCTGCACGCGACGGGCAACGGCGTAGTGGTGATCGCCAACGGTCTCGGGAGTGAGAATCGTCGAGGTCGACGCCAGCGGGTCCACCGCCGGATAGATACCGAGAGCGGCCACCTGGCGTGACAGTTCGGTGGTGGCATCGAGGTGGGTGAAGGTGGTGAACGGCGCCGGGTCGGTGTAGTCGTCAGCGGGCACATACACAGCCTGCAGCGACGTGATCGAACGGCCACGAGTCGAGGTGATGCGCTCCTGCAGCTGGCCCATCTCATCGGCCAGCGTTGGCTGGTAGCCCACGGCCGACGGCATACGACCGAGCAGCGTCGACACCTCGGAACCCGCCTGCACGAAACGGAAGATGTTGTCAACGAAGAGCAGCACGTCCTGGTTCTGCTCGTCACGGAAGTACTCCGCCATGGTCAGCGCCGACAGGGCCACACGCAGACGCACACCCGGCGGCTCGTCCATCTGGCCGAACACGAGGGCGGCCTTATCGAACACGCCCGATTCCATCATCTCGAGCCGGAGATCCGTTCCCTCACGGGTGCGCTCACCCACACCAGCGAACACCGACACACCACCGTGCTGCGAGGCCACGCGGTTGATCATCTCGGTAATGAGCACTGTCTTGCCCACTCCAGCACCACCGAAGAGACCGATCTTGCCGCCCGCAACGTAGGGCGTGAGCAGGTCGATGACCTTGATGCCGGTTTCGAACATGCGCGCCGACGGCTCGAGTGTGTCGAATGTGGGCGCCGGACGGTGAATCTCCCACCGCTCCATCTCGTCGAAGCCGTCGGGGTCTTGGTCGAGGGCCTCACCCCAGACGTTCCACACGTGGCCAAGTACCTTGTCACCGACTGGCACGGTGATCCCGCGCCCGGTGTTGCGCACCTCGGTTCCTCGCACCAAGCCATCGGTCGGCTTGAGGCACACCGCGCGAACACGGCCCGATCCCAGCTGTTGCGCGACTTCGGCGAGCACCCGTTCGGGCTGCCCATCCACGACGATGTCGAACTCGAGCGCAGCATTCAATTCAGGGAGCGAACCACGTGGAAACTCCACGTCGATCACGGGGCCGGCGATCGCAACGACGCGCCCAGGGCTGAGGGTGGTTTCGGTCATGCTCATAATCAGTTGTCTCCGGTTTCCGGTGATGTGACCAGCGACTCTCCGAGGAGGTCGACGTAACGCACGGACGGGTTCTTACCCGATCCGAGGGCTTCTGCACCACCGACGATCTCCATGATCTCGGTGGTGATCGCGTCCTGACGGGCGCGGTTCATGACAATGCTCAGGTTGCTGATGAGGTCTTCGGCGTTGTCGGTTGCCGACTTCATTGCGCGCTGACGGAAGGCATGCTCTGATGCAGCTGCGTTGAGCAAAGCCGCGAAGATTCGCGCCTCGACGTACCGTGGGAGCAGCGTTTCCAAAATGGTTGTGGGATCAGGTTCGAACTCGTAATCGCCACCGGAACCATCGGTGGAGCCAGCCTTGCCGTCACCACCGGCAACCGTATCCGCACTCAAGGGCACCAATGGACGGAGCACGACTTCCTGGCTGCCTGCCGAGATGAAGCGGGTGTAGACAAGTTCTACACGGTCAACCTCACCGGAGGCATACAGGTCGACAACGTATTCGCCGATCTGCTTCGCATCGGCATAGGACGGGGCATCACTGAATCCACCGAATGCCGTGCCGAGTTTGTATTGACGGAACCGAAAATACCCTTCCGCCTTCCGCCCGACAGGAACCACCGTGTAGCCACGCCCAGCGGCAACATCGGCCTTGATCTCACCCTCGGCTGCACGTTGCACACCCGCGTTGTATCCGCCGCACAATCCGCGGTCGGCTGAAATCACCACGTAGCAAGTGGTGCGAACTTCATCGCGGCCCACCAGCAACGGCAGATCAGAACTTGCTCCGGCTGCCGCGAGATCGCGAACGACCTCAGTGATCTGCTCCGAGTAGGGCACAGCCGCCTGGACCCGCTGTTGAGCCTTGACGATGCGCGAACCCGCGATCAATTCCATCGCACGCGTGATCTTCTTAGTTGCCTGCATCGACTTGATGCGGCTCCTCAGCGCACGTTCGGTACCACCTGCCATCTAGATCACTCCGTGGCGAGGGTCTTGTCGGATGCAGCGTCGCCCACCTCGTCGGCGTCAACCGATGAAGGATCAACCGCCACGCCGGAAGCGGCGTCAGAGCGTTGGAAACTGGCCTTGAATGCCACCACCGCGTCGGCGAGTGCATCGGGCACGCCCGCGGTACGGATTTCGGTGAGGAGGCCCGAGTGGCGGGTGCGAACGAAGTCCAGCAGTTCTTCTTCGAACCGGCGCACGTCAGCGACCGCCAAGTCGTCGAGATAGCCCTTGGTGCCAGCGAAAAGCGACACAACCTGCTCCTCCACCGACATCGGACTGTTCAGCGACTGCTTCAGCAATTCGACCAGGCGATAGCCACGGTCGAGCTGCGCTTTCGACACAGCGTCGAGCTCCGAGCCGAATGTGGCAAAGGCCTCAAGCTCACGGAACTGTGCGAGGTCAAGTTTCAGCGTACCCGCGACCGACTTCATGGATTTGATCTGAGCGGCGCCACCCACACGTGATACCGAGATACCCACATCGACAGCTGGACGAACACCCGACTTGAACAGGTTGTCCTGTAGGTACACCTGGCCGTCGGTGATCGAAATAACGTTGGTCGGGATGAACGCCGACACGTCGCCGCCCTTGGTCTCGATGATCGGCAGTGCGGTCATCGATCCTGCACCGTTCTCATCGGACAGCTTCGCGGCGCGCTCCAGAAGGCGACTGTGGAGATAGAAGACGTCGCCCGGGTAAGCCTCACGGCCCGGCGGGCGGCGCAGCAGCAGCGATAACTGACGGTAGGCCTCAGCCTGTTTCGACAAGTCGTCGTACACCACCAGGGCGTGTTCGCCCTTTTCCATCCAGTGCTGACCCATCGCGCAACCGGCGTAGGGGGCGAGGTACTTGAACGGTGCGGCGTCGGCTGCAGGAGCCGTCACAACCACGGTGTACTCGAGCGCGCCGGCTTGACGCAGGGTCTCCACTGTCTGAGCAACGGTTGAACCCTTCTGGCCGATCGCGACGTAAATGCACTTCACGCCCTGGCCCTTCTGATTCAGGATCGTGTCGATCGCGACAGTGGTTTTGCCCGTCTTGCGATCGCCGATGATGAGTTCGCGCTGACCGCGACCGATCGGTGTCATGGCGTCAATGGCCTTGATACCGGTCTGGAGCGGTTCGTGAACCGGCTTGCGGCCCATGATGCCGGGTGCCTGAATCTCCATACGGCGCAACTCGGTTCCAACCAGGTCACCTTGGCCGTCAACCGGCTCACCGAGCGCGTTCACCACGCGACCGAGAACACCGTCACCCACCGGGATGGACAGGATTCGACCCGTTGCCTTCACCGGCTGACCTTCTTCGATGGCTTCTGCGGCACCAAGAACCACCGCGCCAATCGTGTCCTCATCAAGGTTCAGCGCCAAGCCCACCGACCCGTCAGCAAACTCAAGCAGCTCATTCACGGCGGCGTCGGGCAATCCGGACACGCGGGCAATACCGTCGCCGATCTCGGCGACACGGCCCACAGTGCGGGCCTCGACAGAGGGCTCATAGCCCTCGAGGTTTTTCGTAATGGCCGCCGCGATGTCGGCGGCGGAGATCGTGAGTTCAGCCATTGGTGTGCTCCTAGAGACGGCTCTTCAGCTGGTCGAGACGGGTGCGGACGGTGCCGTCAATGACGGTGTCACCGACGGTGGCGACAACGCCACCGATGACAGAAGGATCGACAACGACCTTCAGGTTGACCGGCTGCCCGGTCGCATTGGCCAGGGCAGCGGCTAGACGGGTCTTTTGGTCATCGGAGAGGGCCACAGCGCAGCGCACCTCGGCGACCTCAAGATCCTTCGAACGCGATGCACGAGCGACAAGCGAGTCGATGATCTCGGGCAGGTCCCGACCGCGGCCGGAGCCGATGACCATCGACACCAACTGCATGGTCGTGGCAGTCGCGCGGTCACCAAGAAGCGACTCCACAATGCCCTGGCGGCGATCGGCTGGCACCGTCTCGTCGGTGATCGCATTGCGAAGCGCGTCGCTCGACTCAAATGAACGAGCGAACCGGAACAGTTCGTCCTCAACCTCGTCGAGCGTTCCCTCGGCGCGGGCGATCTCGAATAGGGCGCGGGCGTAACCCTCAATGCGTGCGTCGCTCATGACGACGACCCCACTTTCTGGATGAAGCCCTCGATCATTTGCTGCTGAGCAGCATCGTCGAGAGTCTCGGCAAGAAGACGCTGAGTGACCTCGGCGGACAGGCTGACGATCTGGGCCCTCAACTCGTCTCCAAGGCGATCTCCCATCGATGCAGCGTCTGCCGCTGCTCGCGCCTCGAGTTCTGCGACCTCGGCATCGATGCGTGCCCGACCATCGGACAAGATATCTGCTGCTTGTGCATCCGCTTCCGCGAGCAAACGGGACCTCTCGGCATTGATGTCACCTGCTGCCCGACGAATCTCCTCCGCCTCCTGACGTGCACCCGTCACGGCCGCATCGGCAGCATCGAGGTCGGCCTGAATACGCGCGGTGCGGTCTGCCATTCCCTTCTTTGCAGTGGGACCAGCAAACTTCCACAGCAGAGAGAAGATGATCAACGAGGCGATACCGCCGTAGATCAACTCCGCCGCCGGAGGCCACAGCCAATGCACGCTTTCGGATGGATCAATGTCGCCGCCTGCTGCGACGAACCCATGGATGTTCACTGCGACACCCCCGTGTTCATGAGTTCGTCGACCACTCGACTCACCGCATTGGGATCCGGCGCCCGCCCCGTGGCGAGCTCGACTGCACGGCTGGCAACCGTGGCAACCGCGGTGCCGACTTGAGGTCGAGCCGCGCCATGGGCAGCATCTACCTCGGCCGATGCTGTGGCACGCCGCGCCGCAATCGCATCGTTCACCTCAGACAGACGAGCAGTGCGTTCCTGTTCGACCGTCGACCGTGCGGCGTCGATGCGAGCAGCAACTTCGGCCCGCACCTCGGCCAGAGCCGTTTCGTATGACGACACTTCACCGCGTGCTGCGTCTCGCTCGGCCTCAGCCGACTCGTGAGCCTCTCGAATTGACGCATCGCGAGCATCCATGCTGCGGCGGAGGCGCGGATAGAGGAAGAACCTCATCAATAGGGCGAACACCACAAAGGCGCCGGACCCCCAGAAGAATTCCTTCGCTTCGGGCATGATCGGGCTGGGACCCTCGTCGCACGCTTCAAGACTCTCGATCTTGGTTCCCGGGCTTTCGCCATCGGGAATGATCGCGCAGTCAGCGAAGGTGTACTCCGAGTACCCCTCCTCGCCACCTTCGGCGGTGAGGAGCACTTGGGGTCCCTCTGACCCATATGTGACGACGGCTCTTAGCACGTCAACTCCTTAAACACGTTCTCGGTTATGGACATACGGACCGGAATCCGGACCGTCTCAACGATCAGAGACCGATGAGAATGAACACCACGAAGCCGATGAGGGCGAGCGCCTCGGTAAAGGCGATACCGAGGAACATCGTGGTGCGCACCATGCCGGCGGCCTCGGGCTGACGGGCCATGGCCTCGACCGACTTGCCGACGAGATAGCCGATGCCGATACCGGGGCCGATAGCCGCGAGGCCGTAGGCAAATCCGGCTGAGCCGGCGGCCTCGGCGGCCTTTGCGCCTTCATCGGTGAGCTGGGCGAGGATGCTGAATGCTTCCATGTTGGGGTTGTCTCCTGATTGTTTCGGTTGATGGGAGAAGTTGGCCCGAGGTCAGTGCTCGGGGTGGGCGGCGCCACCGATGTACACGGCAGCGAGGATCGTGAAGATGTATGCCTGCAGGAACGCGACGAGCACCTCGAATGCAGTCAAGAAGACCAGCATGAAGAACGGCAGGATGCCCACGGGGATCAGCGCCACAGAGTCGCCCTGCACAAGTTCCTTGGTCAGCAGGGCAAAGGTCACGAGCAGAATGTGACCAGCGAGCATGTTCGCGAAGAGTCGCACCGTCAATGAGAAGGGGCGAACCAGGAACGTCGAGATGAATTCGATAGGGGTCACCAAGATGTACAACGGAGCAGGGACCCCCGGGGGGAAGAGCGAGTTCTTCAAGTAGCCCAGGCCCTGGTGTTTGAAACCAACGCCGATGAACACCACCCACACCAGCAGCGACAGGAACAACGGAAGAGCCATTCGTGCGGTGGCAGGCATCTGGATGATCGGAATGATTCCCGGCACGTTGCAGAGGTAGATGAAACTGAAGAGGCTCAGCAGGAACGGGGTCCAGCCACGTCCACTGCTCCCCATGGTCGGCAGAATGATTTGGTTCTCGACGAACTCAACGATCGCTTCGGCAAAGTTGCGAATTCCGCGCGGCGCCTTTGACCCGTCGGCATTGCCAGCGATGATGAAGATCACCGATGCGATGAGCGCGGCAAGCACGGAGATGGCCGCCACCTTGTTGAACGACGGGAAGACATCCTGCCAGCGCAGGATCTCGTTGATCGGTGGGAATTCGAGTGCGAGCACGTTTCTTACCGTTCCTAGTGATTACGGGTGGGTTGATCGGATGCCGGAGTGAGCGAATGAGATGGATACGTGGTTCAACTCCCAGAGCAGCAGCCCGAGGTGCGCCACAATGATGACCGCTCCAAGGGCTTGGAGTGAAATCCACTGCTGATCGCGTACCAACAGCACTGCAATCATGATGATGCCGAGGCGGATGACGAACCCGCCCAACGCCGCCACCATGACGGCCGGCGGCGAGATACGCGCTGCGGACGACACCATCAGCGCCGCGAGAACAAAATTCGCGAGCACCAACGCCAGCGCGAAGGCACCTGACGCAAGGCCGTCAAGACCCCACACAACGGTGGCCGCACCGACGATGAGAGGTGACGCGATCACACCACGCCGAGCGAGATCACCAGAGATCTGCATTTCAACGGCGGGGGTCTCCGCTGCATCCACGGCAATGTCAGCCGGTGACAGTTCGGCATTCATACCGCAGCCTCCGAATCGCTGCGCCGTGGCGCACGCGTTGCGTTCTTGCGCTCGGCCTCAAGCGCAGCGATCGTTGCCTCATAGGCATATTTCATGCGGACGAAGACACCGACAGCAGCGAAGACGGTCAGACCGATCATGAATCCCGGCCGTGTGCCAAGCCAGGAGTCGATCAACCAGCCAAGCCCCAAAAAAAGACCCAGCATGATCGCTGCTTCCATGCCGCGGCCGAGGTTGTCGTCGGCTCCGGCGCCACGTGCGTCACGTGCTCGGGTGAAGAGGAGTTGCATCGGTCGGGGTGTGCGTTGCGCTTCGTGAGTGCAACACCGGTGTACGGCATCGCGGGGGATGTTTGTGAAACCTCGCACAAACTAGACGGTGCGACATGGTCGCTGCAACACGATCCGAAGGATTCTCACCGAGGGCGGATCTGCTCGGCCGCGGGTCGATCGAGTGCGGCCTCAATCTCCTCGGTCCGTTTACGGCGCACACTCGGATGCAGCACCGTGAACAGGACCAGTCCGATCGCTGCCATGCCGAACGGGAGGTACGTCGGGTTCTGATCGGTGAGCACCGGGTACAGCACGAAACCCGACAGCACCAAGGTCCACGCCCACAGGATCGCGACCGATCGACGGTGCCCGTGGCCGAGGTTCATCAGGCGGTGGTGCAGGTGACCCTTGTCGGCCACATCGATCGCCTGGCGTTTCGAGATGCGTCGCACGATGGCAAACAATGTGTCGAGGACCGGCACGCCCAAGATCAACAACGGCAGCACCAGAGGCGCCAAGAAGAAGAAGGTCTGCCCGACGAACTCTTGGCTGCCCGGCGTGGCACGACCTCCAACAACCGACGTCGAGGACGCCATCAGCAAGCCCAGTACGAACGCTCCTCCGTCACCCATGAAGATGCGCGCCGGGTTGAAATTGAACGGCAGAAAACCCACCGAGATACCCGCGGTGACCACCGCGATCAGCGGGCCAGGGTTTGGCTGGCTGAGCAGGTCGAGCTCCCCGAGTCGCCAGGCGTACAAAAAGAACGCGGCCGATCCAATCGCCACGATCCCTGCGGCTAAACCATCAAGGCCATCGATGAGGTTGATGGCCTGTGTCATGCCGAGCAGCCACACCACGGTGACAACCGGTTGCCAGTCGCCCGACAGCACGAACACATCGACGAATGGAACGCGGAAGTAGAACATGGTCACCCCGAACCACAGCAGAACAAGCGCTGCGCCGACGATGCCGGTGACCTTGGCTGGTGGCGGGAGATCCATCAGGTCATCGGCCACTCCGATGACCAACACGACCACCGCGGCGATGACGACCCCGAGTAGTTCTCGCCCATCACCCAGCACCGCATCAAAGCGGCCGAGCACGGCTGCGACCATCATCGCCACCGCAAGGCCAATGACCATCGCCACTCCGCCCACATTGGGGATTGCGAGCACATGCACACTGCGCTCGTTCGGTTCGGCCATCCAACCCCGCACCCGCGCCGCATAGGCGACAAACGGGGTTGCTACCGCCGTCGCCGCTGCGGCGATCACCCCTATCAGGAGATAGTCACCGAGCGACGGACCCATGGATGATCAGGAGTAGATGGGAAAGCGTGCGCACAACTCGGCAACCGCGGCACGCACCTTGGAGATCTCGGTGGCATCGTCGCGCCCACGCAGGGCGCGAGCGATCAGCCGGGCCACCGTGGGCATCTCGGCCGGGGTCATGCCCTGAGTCGTCACCGACGGCGTTCCGATTCGTACCCCGCTGGTCACAAAGGGGCTCCGCGGATCATCGGGCACCGTGTTCTTGTTCAGGGTGATTCCGGCCTCATCCAATGTGGCCTGGGCCTGTTTACCGGTGAGTTCGACATCGAAGGGTCGCAGGTCGACGACGATCATGTGGGTATCGGTACCCCCCGACACCATCCGGAAACCCTCATCGGCAAGAGCCGCAGCAAGAGAAGCCGCATTCGCCACGATGCGGTGGGCATATTCGGCGAACTCTGCGGTCGCGGCCTCGCGAAATGCAATCGCCTTACCCGCGATGGCGTTCTCTTGAGGTCCTCCCTGCCACCCGGGGAACACCGCCTTGTCGATCGCGGCCGCATGCTCGGCTGTGGTGAGGATGCAACCACCTCGCGGACCGCGCAACGTCTTGTGGGTCGTGAACGTCACCACATCGGCGAAGGGCACCGGGTTCGGATGCGCTCCGCCGGCGACCAGCCCTGCCAGGTGGGCGATATCGAAGAGCAACAGCGCCCCGACTTCGTCGGCGATGGCGCGGAACGGCTCGGGGTCGATGCGGCGTGGGTAGCTCGTGGTGCCGGCCACGATCATCCGCGGCCGATGCTCAAGCGCAAGATCGCGCACCGCATCCATATCGATGCGTTCTTCGGCTCCAACGCCATAGTTCACGAAGTTGTAGAGCATCCCGCTCGCATTCACCGGTGAGCCATGAGTCAGGTGACCGCCATGGTCGAGCCCAAGACCCAGCACCGTGTCACCAGCGCTGAGCAGTGCTTGGTACACGCACATATTTGCGTTCGCACCCGAGTGCGGCTGCACGTTGGCATGGTCGGCCCCAAAGAGCGCACACACCCGAGAGATCGCCAAGGACTCAATGTCGTCGACCACGTGGTTGCCGCCGTAGTACCGCTTGCCGGGGTATCCCTCGGCGTACTTGTTGGTGAGTACCGACCCCACTGCGGCCATCACCGCAGGCGAGGTGAAGTTCTCACTCGCGATCAGTTGCAGACCAGTGGCCTGACGCTGCTGCTCGGCCTCGAGCAGTGCCGCGATTTCGCGATCGGGATCGGTATCGGATGGGAACGGCATCAGAACGACTCCTCGAGTTCGGTCAACTGGGCCACGCGGCGGGCATGGCGCCCACCTTCAAAGGCTGTGGCGAGGAACACATCGATAATTTCCAACGCCAGTCCCTCGCCGACGACGCGCGCACCAATTGACAGCACATTCGCATCGTTGTGTTCGCGCGCCATCCGTGCGGTGTACAAACAGTTGCAGAGCGCGGCTCGAACCCCACGCACCTTGTTCGCAGCCAGCTGTTCGCCCTGCCCGCTGCCACCCAACACGACACCGACATCGGCCTCGCCATCGCGAACCGATCGCGCGGCCGCGGCGCAGAACTCCGGGTAATCGACGCTGTCGAGGGAGTTGGTGCCGTGGTCGATCACCGTGTGACCGGCAGCGGCCACATGTTCGATGAGACGTTGCTTGAGGGGAAAGCCGGCATGGTCGGCTCCGAAGGCAATGGTGGCCACGGGTCACGAGTGTACGACCTGCGCCCAGATCGACCGGGTCGAGATGCGATCGGGGGCACCCGCCCGCCCTGGAATAACGTGAAGGGGTGAGTTCTCCCCCTGTGTCCTCCTCCGCTACCACACCGGTCATCATCGGAGTCGGTGAGGTTCTCCAACGCGTCGATGACCCAACGGTGGCCGAACATGCCATCGGCCTGATGGCTGCCGCTGCTCGTGCTGCTGCCGTCGATGCAGGGGCCACTCGTGCGCTCGACACTCTCGACGCCGTCGCGGTGGTCTCCACACTCACCTGGCGCTACGGCGACCCAGCTCGCCTCGTCGCCGCCGACCTCGGCATTGCGCCCGACCGGCTCATCGTCACCACGCCTGGCGGCAACTCGCCGCAGTCACTGGTGAACGAGGCGTCGCGACGCATCGTCGCCGGGGAACTCAACTCCATTTTGTGCGTTGGTGGCGAAGCGTTCCGCACCCGCATGCGCGCTCGGCGTGGCGATGTGACCCTCGACTGGCCAAAGGTGCCTGCCGAGACCTTGGCCGCCGAACCACCGGAGACGTGGGGCAAGGACCTCACCATGAACTCGCCGCATGAGACCGAGCTCGGTCTGATGATGCCGGTGCAGGTGTACCCGATGTTCGAGACCGCGATTCGTGCCGCTCGCGGTGTGAGCCCGGCCGAGCACCTCGCCGATATCGCCCAGTTGTGGTCGAGGTTCTCTGCGGTAGCAGCCACGAATCCGAACGCGTGGATCCGCACCGCGATGAACCCTGGCGACATCATCACCCCAAGCGACCGCAACCGCATGGTGGGTGCGCCGTACACAAAGGTGATGAACTCGAACAACGATGTCGATATGGCGGCTGCTGTCATCGTGTGTTCAGCCCAGCACGCCGAATCCCTCGGTGTGCCGCGCGACCGATGGGTGTTCCCCCATGCCGGCACCGACTGCCATGAGCACGCGTTCATCTCCGATCGCGACGAGTTTTTCCGCACGCCGGCAGTCGAGATCGGTTCGGCCCGCGCCATGGAACTGGCCGGTGTTGGAATCGATGACATCGACCACATCGACCTGTATTCGTGCTTCCCCTCCGCCGTGCAACTCGGCGCCAAGTCGCTGGGGCTGAATCCGTACTCAGATGAACGGCAACTCACCCAGACCGGTGGCCTCGCCTTCGCCGGCGGCCCCTGGAATAACTACGTGATGCACGCCATCGCAGCCATGGTGCGCCGTCTGCGTGACGAAGCCGGCAGCCGCGGGCTCGTGTGGGCGAACGGTGGTTATGCCACCAAGCACGCCTTTGGCGTCTATTCGACAGAGCCACCCGCAACTCCATTCCGCCACGACGCACCCCAAGAGGTGATCGATGCGCTCCCTCGCCGCAGTGCCGTTGCCCCCGCCGACCTCGACGACCCCTCGGGCCGCATCGAGGCGTACACGGTGATGCACGAACGCGACGGATCTCCCGGTACCGCATGGGCCGCGGTGCGCGTCGCTGATGGCCGCCGCATGTGGGCGCGCGACGACCGTCCCGACGTCGCGGCCGCCCTGTTAGACGGCGAGTGGGTTGGACGTCGGGTTGTTCTCGATGCCACGCACCGCATCACCGATACCTGACCCGATCGTGGATGCGTGATCTATCGAACAGCGTCGCACCGATTCATCGAGTGCTCAGGGCTGGCATGCTGGAGCGATGACCTCCGCACGCCCCGCCATCATCTTGGACTGCGATCCCGGCCACGACGACGCCGTCGCCATCGTGCTCGCTGCCCATCTATGCGATGTTCTCGGCATCACCACCGTGGCCGGCAACGCTCCGCTGGAACGCACCACCTACAACGCCCGGGTCATGCGGCACCTACTCAACCTCAACACCGAGGTGCATTCGGGAGCGGACGCACCACTGGTGGTGCCCGCAGCCGCCGCTGGCTATGTGCACGGCGAGAGTGGTCTCGACGGTGCAGAACTTCCTGAGCCGACCCGTCCGGTCGACGGCACCGATGCGGTGGGTTTCATCATCGACACGGTGCGGACCAACCCGGGTTGTTCACTGGTCGTCACCGGCCCGATGACGAACGTCGCGCTCGCCATTACTTCTGCTCCCGACATCGTCGACCTCGTGGCCGAGATCTCGTTCATGGGCGGCGGCACATTCGGGAATCGCACCACCATGGCCGAGTTCAACCTGTGGGCAGACCCGCATGCCGCCGCCACTGTCGTGCGCAGCGGCGCCCCATTGGTGATGGCCGGGCTAGATGTCACTCACCGCTTCCAGGCCACCGAGCCACGCATCACCGCGGTGCGCGCGGTGGGAGGCACTCTCGCCACAACCCTCGCAGACCTGTTCGATTTCTTCTCCGAGAACTACCGGAGCCGCCATGACGACATGGCTGGTGCAGCGGTCCATGACCCACTCTCGGTGCTTGCGGTCTGCCGACCCGACCTGTTCACGTCGACAGCACGATTCGTCGACATCGTGACCGATGGTGAACACACTCGCGGGATGACAGTGATCGACCGGCGCACCCTGCTCGACCGGCCGGTGGCGAACTGCACGGTGCTCGACGACGTCGATGCCGATGCCGCGTGGCAGATCGTGGTCGACGCTGTTGCAGCGGCCACCCACTGAACGTCGACCGTCGCATAGCGTGCACCCCGTGACACAGGGCGACACCTTTCCTCGGCAGTGGGCGCGCACCCGACGGGGCACCCTCGGCGATGCCCGTGACCTCACGATCACCCCTGACGGATCCACCGTGTATTTCCTGCGTGCGCGGTCCACCTCAGACCCGGTGCATCTGCTCTGGGCTGTGGACACCGCGACTGGAGATGAACGCCTCGTCGTCGACCCGGCACAACTGTCGACCTCTGGCACCGAGTCCGCGGCTGAACGTGCCCGCCGTGAACGGTTGCGCGAATCCGCCGATGGCATTGCGGCCTACCACTGCAATCGCGATGTCACCCGTGCGGTCACGGCACTCGCCGGCACTGCGGTGCTGATCGATCTCGACACGGGCCGATGTACCACGGTCGATCTCGGCGCTGCGGTGTTTGATCCGCGACTGTCACCAGATGGCCACCGCCTAGCCGTCGTGCGCGACGGGCGCCTCGTCGTTGTCGAGGTGCCGGACCCGGCCACCACGGCCACTGATTCTGCCCCGGTGATCACCGCCGATATCGGCGAGGCCACACCAGATGTCGCCTGGGGCATGGCGGAATTCATCGCCGCCGAGGAGATGGAACGTCACCGCGGGTTCTGGTGGGCTCCTGACGCCGAAAACCTGCTGGTATGCCGCGTCGATGAGTCGACGGTTCCGGTGTGGCATATCTCTGATCCAGCCGCGCCGTGGGAGGCACCTCGTGCCGTGCGGTACCCCGCAGCAGGAACCGCCAACGCCGCCGTCACGTTGTACGTCTGCGCCGCCAACGGTTCGTCGATGATTCCCGTGCCATGGGATCGCACCATGTGGGAATACCTCGCCCGCGCCGGATGGGACCGCTGGGGACCGTGGTGCGCTCTGCAGAGTCGCGACCAACGCACCCTCGCCACCTTCCGCATTGATCAACGAACAGGGGCACTGACCGAAATTCATCGCGACCACGATGATCACTGGGTGGAATTGGTGCCCGGCGCTCCGGTGCCCATCGGACCAGATGCTGTTGTGACCTGCGTGGATCGTGACGGGTACCGCCGTCTGGACATCGATGCACACGTGGTCACCGACACCACGCTGCAGGTTCGGTCCGTCGTCAGCGCCGACGATGCCGGCGTGCTCTTCACTGCGAATCCGGTTGAGGACCCAACCGTGATGCATCTGTGGTCGTGGACGCCACAGCAACGACTCACGCCGGTGTATACCGGCGACGGTGTGGTGCACGCCGCCGGCGACCATCGTCGACCGTTGTGGCGCGCAAGCACCTTGGATAATGACCGCCCCGACTGGCAACTCATCAGCTCCACAACCATTGCATCAGCGGCTGAGGACATCTTGGTGAACCCCTCGGTCCACCTCACCCGTTCGGCCAACGGCCATGACGTCGCGCTCGTGCTCCCGTCGGAGTACACCGGCAACCCGTTGCCGGTGCTGCTTGACCCGTACGGCGGGCCACATGCACGGCGGGTGGTGCGCAGTCGCCGAATGTTCGCCCCGTCTCAGTGGTTTGCCGACCGCGGCTACGCCGTCGTGGTCTGCGATGGCCGAGGCACACCTGGGTACGGGAGCGAGGGCGAGCGAGCCGTGGCTCTCGATTTGGCCTCTGGTGTGCTCGATGATCAGATCGCGGGCCTCGACGCTGCGGTCAGCCTCGCCGACCGACTCGGTGCCACCCTCGATACCAGCCGGGTCGGTATCCGTGGATGGAGTTTCGGTGGCTACCTCGCTGCATTGGCCGTGCTGCGTCGCCCCGATGTCGTGCATGCCGCCATTGCGGGTGCACCCGTCACCGATTGGCGCTGGTACGACACCCACTACACCGAGCGATACCTCGGCCATCCCGACGATGAGCCAGCGGCCTACTCCTCGACGTCACTCATCGACGGATTGGCCGCTCTAGAGCGCCCATTGCTGCTCATCCACGGCCTTGCCGATGACAACGTCGTCGCCGCGCATACCCTGCGCCTCTCATCGGCTCTGCTCGCAGCCGGCGCCCCACATGAAGTGTTGCCACTGGTCGGAGTCACCCACATGACCCCTCAAGAAGTGGTGGCAGAGAATTTGCTGCTGCATCAGGCCGAGTTCTTAGACCGTCATCTTTCCCCCACCGCGGGCACCGGTATGAGTACGGTGTGAGTCACCCTCTGACGACAGGAACACCGAAGATGAATCATCGACTCGCCGACTTGTATCGCGGGGTCGCGGTGCACGCCACCGCCGACCTCGAACACCGCGCCGCGCTCGAACTACTGGCGCTCGTGATGATGGCGGACACGCGTGTTGAACCTGCCGAGGTGGACACGATCCGCGGAATCTCTGAGGACTGGCGCGACGACGAGTTTTCCTTCGAGCACTACCTCGAGCGGGCCGTGTCAACCGCCCGCACCGCGATCGAATCCGGCGATGTCATCGACCTGATCGCCGATATCGACGCCCGTATCTCATCACGGGTACTGCGCATGGCTCTGTTCTCCGCCGCCCGTGAGGTCGCGGCGGCCGATGACCTTATGAACGAAGCCGAGGGCGACATCCTCGCCGAAATCGCCGTTCGTTTCGGCTGACCGCGATGCGCAACGCGCCGCTGCTGATCACCTACGCCGATCGTTTCGCTGGCGACCTCCGCGGCATCGCCCAGATGCTCAACGGGCCGCTGGCAGGGGCATTCGGCGGGGTACACGTTCTGCCGTTCTACGAACGCATCGACGGTGCCGATGCCGGATTCGACCCTGAGGACCACACCCGCGTCGATGCCCGCATCGGCACCTGGGATGACGTTGCCGCGATCTCGCAAACCCACGAGGTGATGGCCGACTTGATCATCAACCACGTGTCATCGGATAGCGAGGCATTTCGCGACTGGCTTGCCAACGGTGCGGAATCGCCATACGACGGGATGTTCTGCACCTACGAGGGCGTGTTTCACGAGGGGGCAACCAACGACGAACTGTGCGCGGTGTACCGCCCTCGGCCAGGGATGCCCTTCACGAAGTTCTTCGATCATCGCGGCCGTCAGATCCTGTTGTGGACCACGTTCACCTCAGCCCAGATCGATATCGACGTCGAGGGTCCGCAGGGCACGGCCTACCTCGACCGTGTGGTCGATGCCCTAGCCAACGGTGGCGTCACCCTGGTCCGTCTCGATGCGGTTGGGTATGCGATCAAACGACGCGGCACCAGTTGCTTCATGATCCCTGAGACATACGAGTTCATCGCAGATTTTGCCGACCGGTGCCGGGCGCGCGGTATGGAGGTCCTCGTTGAGATCCACGGCTACTACCAATCGCAGATCGAGGTGGCCTCTCGGGTGGACCTCGTCTACGACTTCGGCCTTCCCCCGTTGGTGCTCGATGCCTTCTTCACCGGAGATACAACGGTGCTCCGCAGGTGGATCGATATCCGCCCAACGAACTGCATGACCGTGCTCGACACCCATGACGGCATCGGCGTCATCGATGTGGCAACAGATGTGACCGATCGCGCGCAGCCTGGTTTGTTGAGCGACGAACGCGTGGTCGGGCTCGTCGACGGCATCTCGCGACGCTCGGGAGGCACGAGCGGCCTGGCCACTGGGGCCGCCGCAGCCAATCTCGACATTTACCAGGTCAACTGCACCTACTACGACGCCCTTGGCCGCGACGATCAGCAGTACTTGATGGCACGGCTCCTTCAGTTCCTACTGCCCGGAGTCCCGCAGGTGTACTACGTGGGATTGCTCGCAGGGACCAACGACATCGATCTGCTCACCGCCACCGGTGTCGGCCGCGACATCAACCGCCGGTACTACGACCCGCACTCGCTCAGCGAGGCGCTCACCCGCCCGGTCGTGCGCCGTTTGGTCGGGTTGCTGCGGTGGCGAGCATCAACGACGATCTTTGACGGCACTTTCACCCATCTCGACGCGCCGCCAGGGCGAGTTGCGATGCGGTGGAGTGCAGACGGCCAGGTCCTCGACGCTGAACTCGATATTGCGGCGACCACTTTCCGCATGGTTGACGTCGACGGCACCGTCATCGACGACTTCGCGTACTTCGACGGCTGGAGCTAGGCGGTGGGAGGGGGCGAACTGGCCCTGATTCTCGTCGCGGTGCTGACCGGCGGGCTCATCAAGAGCATCACCGGCATGGGGTTACCGATCATTGCCATTCCCGTCATCTCGCTATTCGTCGATCCGGCAACCGCCATTGCGGTGCTCGCCCTGCCCAACTCGCTGCAGAACCTCACCATCGCTGTGCGGCATCGCTCCCATGTCAGCGATACCCGCGGGCTTGCGCTGTTTTGCGCCACCGGCATAGTTGGCGCAGGTGCCGGCACGCTCACCCTCGGAGTGGTGCCCGAACGAGTGACACTCAGCATTTTGTTGGTGGCCGTCGTTGCGTACCTTGCACAGGCCCTGACCCACCCTGATCTCCAGGTGCCCGATCGTTTGGTGGCTCGGCTCACACCGATCACCGGTGCAGTAGCGGGCGTATTCCAAGGTGCTGTTGGTATCTCCGGGCCGATCGTCGGCTCGTGGCACCACGGGCTCCGGCTCACGCGGGAGGCCTTCGTCTTGTCGGTCACCACCGTGTTCTTGCTCACCGGTGGCACTCAACTTGTCGTTCTCGGTGTGCGCGGCGATATCGCCGACGTGTGGGCGCCATCACTGCTCGTCGCTGCCGTCGTGCTGACCACTGTGCCGATCGGTGCCCGCCTGCGCCACCGGCTGTCGGGCCCTCGCTTCAACGCCATGGTGCTGACGTTGATCGCCGCATCGTGCGTGGGGCTGGCCCTCGAAGTTGCCGGCATCTAACCCACGCAAGCACGGCCGCCCACATGCTCAGGGATCGAGCACCGCGATGGTGATCACAAGGATCAACGCAAAGGCATTGAATGCCACGGTGACCAACCCGACCAGACGGGTCATCGACGGATGTGCGGGGCTCTCCCCTGCCCGCAGGCGACCGTGCAGCGACTCGTAACGCCAGCCAGCCCAGAACAACAGTCCGCCACCAATCGCTACCCACACCGCCCCGAAGGTGCCGAGCACGTAGTGGAATTCCAATGTGGCGATGCGTGCGGTGACCGCTCCTGCGAGCATGGTCGCGAGTGCCGTGCGTTCCCATGCGAGAGAGGTGCGCTCTTGCTGCACCCCGGGGTCGAAATAGTGATCGGGGCGCTCGGGACGCGAGGCGCGAGCCATCAGCGCGAATCGACGATCAGCAGGACCACCGACACCAACCCGATCAGCGCCACACCGAGCGCCATGATGCGCGGTAGTCGCGAGGGCGGCAACGGCTCATCGAGACGGATGGCGCGCTCGTTCAACGCCCAGCGCCGATACGCGGTCGCCGATGCCGCGAAGGCGAGAGCAAGAACGACGATGCCAAGGATCTCCACTCCGGCCACATCCGATAGGACCACGATGGCACCGAGGCCGCCGGCCACCAGGGCGAGCGAGGTGCGCAGCCACGACAAGAAGGTGCGTTCATTGGCCAGACTGAAGCGATAGTCAGGTGTGGAGCCGACCGCCGTCGGATCGGGTGGGAAGAGATACTCGCGCAGACCCATCACGTCGATCATGCCATGTTGCGCCCAGCGCGCCGTGGCAGACCGCACCAGGCGTCAGCGGCCAACCGCAGGATGAGCCGCCAGAGCAGTGAGCATCCGATCATTCTCGGCCTCGGTGCCGATGGTGATCCGCACACCATCACCTGCGAAGGGGCGCACAACCACACCCACACGCTCGAGGGCCAGGGCCAGATCAGCTGCTGCATCGCCGACCGGTAGGTACACGAAATTGCCCGCGGGCTCGGGTAGCCACCACCCAGCGACACGCAACGTGTCCACAACCCGTGTCCGCTCGGCGACGATACGCGCCACGCGTTCGTTGATCGCCGCGGCATTGTCGAGAGCGGCGAGCGCTCCCGCTTGAGCCAGGGCGTTGACGGCAAATGGCACTGCCACCTTGTCGATATCGGCGATCACGCCCGGGTGGCCAATCGCATAACCCAGTCGGAGACCTGCCAACCCTTGCGCCTTGGACAGCGTGCGTGTGACCACCACGTTGTGATGGATGCCCACAAGATCGCGCACGGCATCGTCACCGTCGGCCGGCGCGAACTCTCGGTACGCCTCATCGACCACGACAATGGTGTCGTCGCCGGCCGCGGTGGCCAGTCGTGCCAGATCGGCTGTCGGGCACACCACCCCGGTCGGGTTGTTGGGTGTGGCCACCACTACCACCTTGGTGGCCGGAGTGAGCGCACCGATCAGCGCATCGACATCAACCCCGAGATCCGCGGTGAGGGCGACGTCGACCTGACGACCAGCGGCGAGCCGGGTGTAGATCGGGTACACCTCAAATGAGCGCCACGGAAACAGCACCTCGTCACCATCGGCGACATAGGTCGAGAAGATCTGGTGCAACACGCCGGACGACCCGCTGCCAACGGTGATGCAGGCCGCATCGACACCGAGTCGGGCGGCGAGTGCCTCGCGCACCGGGGTCGCCCGGTGGTCGGCATAGCGATTGACCCCGGTGGCTGCTGCGGCAATTGCCTCGACGACGGCGGCTAACGGTGGCTCTGGATTCTCATTGGATGCGAGTTTGATCGCGTCGGTGATGCCATGTTCGGCCTCGGCCTGTTGGGCATCACGACCCGGCCGATAGGCGGGCAGATCGGCGACGGCAGCGCGCGGTCGTCCCGGGGTTCGCTCGGTGGTGCTCACGGCTGCTGACCGTAGCGGCCGACCACCCCCGCGGCCATCAACGCATCGATCACCTCGGGGGTGTACCCGAGTTCGGTCAGCACCTCGACCGCATTCTCTCCGAGGTGGGGTGCCGGCCGACGCGGAGGGGCACCCGGGTCGCTCGTCGGCACCACGGGAGGTGTCACGCGGTAGGCACCAAGGTCGGGATGATCGACCAGTGGCAGTGCAGCGACGACATCGTCGAGGGTGACCACCTCATGCGCTGGCACGCCCTCGCGCTGACATGCGGCAAGGAATTCCGCGGTGGAGTAGCCCTCTGCGATCCGGCGGTACTCCCGGTACAACTCGTCGATGTTCTCGAGACGGCCGAGACGGGTCATGAATCGCGGATCGTCAAGCATTTCAGTGCGACCACCGATACGGATCAGCCCTTCGAAATGATGCCGTTCGTAGGCCAGGATCGTCACCAAGCCATCGGTGGTGGGCAGCGGCGCGCGCTCGGTACTCATCAAACGGGGATACCCACTGGGGCCCTGGGGCGGTTCCGCGATGGCGGCCGCGCCGTGCTCCACCAGCAAAAACCCCCGCATCACGTCGTCCATGGCCAGGATCGACTCGACACCCTCGCCGGTGCGTTCACGGTGGAACAGGCCTGCCGTCACCGCCTGGGCGATGGCCATTCCCGACACCTTGTCGGCAACGAGTACCGGGGCGAGTACCGGCGGCAGACCAGCGCGACGGTTCACATCGACGAATCCAGTGGATGCCTGCACGATGTCGTCGTAGGCGGCGGTGTCGGCATCGGCACTGTCGGGCCGGTGACCGACAGCAGCGCAATAGACCAACGATGGGTTCACCGCTCGAAGATCGTCGTAGGTGATGCGGGCGCGGCGCCGAGAACCCGGGCGCAGATTGGTGACGAATACATCAGCCGCAGCCACCATCGACAACAGCACGTCGTATCCCTCATCGGTTCGGATATCGAGCACGATCGACCGTTTGTTGCGCAACAGATTCAGTGCCACACCTGACACGTCGGGGGCTGGGCCCGGACCCATATGGCGGTTTGCATCGCCCTGCGGGGTCTCGACGACGGTGACCTCCGCTCCGAGATCACCGAGGATCTGCGTCGCGAACGGCCCCATCACCACCGAGGTCAGATCGACAACGCGAATGCCTGCGAGAGGGCGAAGGGGGTCGAACGCTGCGGACACGGCTCAGGAGTGGATCACGTCGATCGGCAGGTCGACCAACCGGGCTCGCAACCACTCCCCCAGGCTCTTGGCTTGCGCATCGGTGCGCGTCGATGCCGCGACACCCTCTTGGAGCATGCCGTGGATGACGAAGTTCACTGCACGCAGGTTTGCGAGTTCGTGACGATCGATATCGAGTGCGGCCGCCTCGGGCAGCAACTCGCGCAACATGTCGCTGTCGAACCGGTCGCGCAACCAGGCCCAACCGGCATCGTTGCGAGCGAACACTCCCACGTTGGCGTCACCACCCTTGTCACCGGAACGCGCCCCGAATGCCTCGCCAAGGGGCACCCGCTGCAAGGAAACGTCGCCGAGTGGCGGCACCGCGTCAACCGTTGCCACAACGTCGACACTCGCATATGAGCGCGGATCGGTGGCGGGTACCTGCACGGTGCGATCGCCGAGATGCACATAGGACGGAACCAGAGTCGCATCGACAAGGGCCGGGCGATACACGCCATATGGTCGGCCAGCACCGGGTGCACCGCTCAGCAGATACATCCCCGGGATACTCGACAGCGCCGTTTCGATCATTGCATTCGACACGGCACGGCCCACTCGACGTTCGTCGGGATCTTTCAAGGTGATCGACAGGCGTGCGGTAGCGGCAGCGTTGGACGCCGGGTCCTCGGTATCGGTGCGGTCGAGGCGCACGGTGCATGACGCCACATCATCGGGACCGACCGGGCTTGCGGCCCAGAACGCGGCCTCGGCAAGCTCCGCTTTGGCCTCGATGTCCAGACCCGTGATCGCCACGACCATGTCCTGGCGGTAGCCACCAAGCTCGTTCATGGCGACCTTCAGCGTGCCCGTCGGCGGTTCGCCACGCACGCCGCTGACACGGACCCGATCCGGTGCCACCTGGGTGATTTCCGCTGTGTCGAAGCGGGCGGTGACGTCTGGTCCGGCGTAGCGACCACCGGCGATTTCGTAGAGGAACTGGCTGGTCACCGTGCCCACCGACACCACACCGCCGGTGCCCTCGTGTTTGCCGATGATGCACGAACCGTCGGCAGCCACCTCGGCCCATGGGAAACCAATCCGGTCGGCTCCGGGCACCTCGGTGAAGAACGAGTAGTTACCACCGGTGACCTGTCCCGAACACTCGATTAGGTGACCTGCAGCGACTGCTCCGGCGAGAGCGTCCCAGTCGTCGCGAGCCCAGCCATGATGATGTGCGGCCGGCCCGCACACCACAGCGGCGTCGGTGACACGCCCACAGATCACGATGTCGGCACCCGCGCTCAGTGCATCCACGATGCCCCAGCACCCGAGGTAGGCATTCGCGGTGACGTAGTTGGTGAGGTCGCCGAGGTCGGCATCGGGTGTGAACGGCACAAGCTCTCCGGCAGCCGAGAGATCGACCACCCGGTCGAGCAGATCATCACCATCCACCCAGGCAACACGAGGATGCAGACCCAACCGGTCGGCAACTTCTTCAACGGCCGCCGCGCACCCTGCGGGATCGAGCCCGCCTGCGTTGGAGACAACGGAGATGCCTCGGTCGAGACATCTCCCCATCACCTGCTCCATCTGGGTGACGAAGGATCGGGCGTACCCGCCGCCAGGGTTCCGGGCACGAATCCTCGACAGGATCAGCATGGTCAACTCCGCCAGCCAGTCCCCTGTGAGGACGTCGATCGGACCTCCCTCGACCATTTCGCGCGCCCCCGACAGCCGGTCGCCGAGGAATCCCGAACAGTTGGCGATCCGGATCGGGTCGGTTGTCATTGGTCGCCCTCGCCATCGCCTGCGCTGTCGTCGAGTTCGACGAGTAGGTCACCCATGTCCACCCGATCGCCAACAGCGAAACGCACCGCGGCCACCACTGCGTCGGTTGGCGCAGTGACGCGATGCTCCATCTTCATCGCCTCGATCACCATCAACAGATCGTCGGCTGCCACGCGATCTCCCGCATCGACGGCGACGGCGATCACCGTGCCCGGCAGAGGCGCGATCGGGCCCGCTCCCGTGGCCGCTGCGTCGTGATCGCTGAATGTGGGCGCGCACCGCCACGATGCCGTTCCCGCCGCCGTGGTGACGGTCACCGTGTCGCCGTCGACCTCGCGGTGGCAGCGATGGTGGACGCCGTCGATCTCCACACCGGAGGCGGTCATAACAACGGTGACTGCGAAGCGCAGATCCTCCCCGAGGGTGCCGTCATCGCCCGGCTCGGGCCAGTCACCGATCAGCATCTCGTATCCACCCGAAACCACCCGGTACTCCACACCGTGTACCGATCCATCCTCGGCGATCCAGCGTCGCCGAACCCCGCGGGTGCGCATGTTCCGCCAACCAGCGGGCACGAAGCCCCACACATGATCAGCCGCCCGATTGGTCTCGATCGCACTCAACGTGGCGGCGACGAGATGCACATCGAGCCCACGCCCGAACCCGGTTGCCGCCACCACATCGGGATGCGCCGGCAGGTAGTCGGTGCCGATTCCACCGTCGATGAAATCGTCCTCGGCGCAGACCGCGCTCAACATGGCGAGGTTGGTGCGCACACCCGTGATGCGGGTGGCACGCAGCGCAGCCCCGAGCCGGTCGATGGCCTGTTCCCGTGACCCGGCATGGGCGATCACCTTGGCCAACAGCGAGTCGTAGTCGGCACTGACCTGCGTGCCGGGCTCTACGCCGGTGTCCACACGGACGCCTGCCGGAACCTCGAAGG
>Ga0255779_1001403_pt1 | contig 27506 bp, 16 predicted proteins | sample 011ome_21_FD_179977 | JGI IMG/M metagenome (GOLD analysis project Ga0255779, IMG submission 179977) | Coastal salt marsh microbial communities from the Groves Creek Marsh, Skidaway Island, Georgia - 011508AT metaG (version 2) | ecosystem: Environmental > Aquatic > Marine > Intertidal zone > Salt...
AGTAAAGCGCGCCATTGAGTGCAGCACGACCGTCGAGATATCGGCCTTTGAAGCCAAACTCGAAGGAGTTACTGGTCTCTTCGTCATGCAACACGTCATCTTCGCCATTGGGCAATAACTGCACCGCGGGCGTCGGATTAATGGAAATTCCCGAGGGCCTATAACCCCGGTTATAGGCCGCATAAACTGTTGTGTCTTCGGTCCAGTTATAGCGCAGAGTCAAAGAGCCCGTGACAGCATCTTCCTTGGTGTTTTTATACGCATCGCTGATACCGATAATGGGGAACGCACCTGAAATGCCACCCACTACAATATCCTGGATAGGAATCAGAAATTCGGGGAGATAGTTGGTGTCTCCATAGAAAACATCCGCCGCGCGATACGAGTCATACTCCGTCCAGCGCAATCCTGCCTCCAAAGTCAGGCGCTCACTCAAATAGAACTGGTTGAAGGTGAAGAAAGCGAGTTCATCTCGCGTCACAGGAATCGCGCCCACGCTGGAGAAGCTGATATTCAGGGGTGGGGCGACAGCCCGATTCGATGCGAAGGCGGTTTCGGTGTCCTGATCAAGATAAAAGACGCCTACCATCCAATCCCAAAAATCATTGCCCGATGAAGACAGGCGAATCTCCTGACTGAGTGTGTCCGCCTTGGTGAGAGAGTTTTGATTGGTAATCGCCGCATCAATGCTCAAGGGGTCGCCATCCAAAGTCACATAGTTAGCGCGATCGTTTTCCTGATAGGAATCTTTAGTACTGTCGCTATAACCCGTGACAGAGACCAAATCCAAATTCCCCAGCTGCCAATCAAACCGAAGATTGTAGAGATCGTACTCTAGCGTAGCGCCCTCGTTGGATTGGCCAAGAGCAACACGATCAGAGGCATTCAAGGTCGGTCTCAGCCCCAAAGCATCCGACCCTTGTAAGGGCGCAGGCCGCTCGGTGTCGCGATCGTAATACTGATACACAAAGCTCGATTTGAGGTTGTCAGTTATTTGCCAAGCGGCACTTAACCGCAACGAGGAAACCTCGTCCTCAGGGTCATTTAGACCGGTGGTAATGTTAGAGACATCGTTGGAGTTGTTAATGTCGTAGACACCCGCTACCCGAGCGGCAAAAACACCGTCCACCAGAGGGCCACCGTAGGCAAACTGGCCGTTAATGCCGTCATTGTCGGAAAACGATGCCTGTATATTGCCGCTGGCTTCATTGAGATCGGCGCCCTTGGTCACCAGATTGATTGATCCACCGGGTGAAGTACGACCCTGAAGGGTGCCCTGAGGGCCTCGCAGAACTTCGACACGCTCCATGTCATAGATCCGACCAAAAGCGATGTCACTGCGAATGGGTTGGTCGTTCCAAAAAACCGAGACCACCGCACTTGCACCTGACTCTGGGTCGGTGCTCATACCCCGCAACGAGATGTTGTTATTTCGCGCGTTGGGAGCAGACAACGTTAGTCCCGCGGTCTGTTGCTCGATATCTTTAAAGTCAAAGGTACGCAGCCGGTCAATGGCATCACCGCTGACAACGTTGACGGTCCCCGAAATGTCTTGGATCGCTACCGCCCGCTTGGTCGCCGTCACCACCACTTCTTCAAGAACCAAATTTTGCGCGAGCACCGGTGAGACCGCCGTCATGACCGCGAGCGCAAGAAGATTTTTTGATACAACAGGATGAACCGACTTGGCGATATTCATAACAGCCCCTCAATGTTTTGGCGCAGCACCCAAAAGATTTGAGGTGCCTGCCTATTATTGTTTTGTCGTTCGCTGCACGAGCCCGAAGGGCGCACAACACAGCTTTCGCAAAGTAATATAGTATGGTTATATATTTTTTACAAATGCCTTTTTAAAAAAAGCCCAAGTCACTGGTCACAGGTAATTGTTGGGTGAAACACCCCTAAAAAAGCGAGTAAATAATGATAATGCGGCCACCATCTTTAACCGTTCTGCTCTTGACTAAGTTGGTGCTGGGCTCGCTAGCAGCGGTGTCAGTGCAGACCTTCGCATTCAACCTACCCCCTGCCAACCCCTACCTGGCCAACTCCAATTACACCATGGCTCATGCTGATCCCGCCCAGCAAGACACGCTCCCCCAGCCGGGACCCATCGACGCTTCCCGCACACTGGCCCCACAGGAAATCCAGTACACCCATACGGGCCCTGCTTTTTTCGGTATTCTCACTTCAGGACTGTATGCCGATGGCGAGCGGGTCTTTTGGGGGAATGGCCTCGACCGCATCGTCAAGCTCGACTACGATACCCAGGAGGTCGTTGCCACCTATTTTTTTCCGGATAGCGAGATTTATACCGAGGAGCGCGCAGAGGAATCTATCGCAGCGTTCGATGAAAGCAACGACGGATTCTTCGCCTTGGCCCACGGTTTCAAAGAAGCTCAGAAGCTACGCAATTTATCCAAGCTCTATACGGTTCTCGACATGGATCACACCTACTACATCGGTAGCAAGAGTGGTCTGATTACCGCTTACGGTGACGCGGATCCGACAGACTCAAGATCGGCGATTGTAAAGCTCCGTGAGTTCCAACTCCCCGAAACCGCAACAGGGCCCATCATGGGCCTTTCGATGACCTACGACGGCTGGCTAATCGCTGCCACCGAGCACGGCTACATTGCCGCCATCAGCCGCGACTTTTCAGACCATCGCCTCATTCGTCTCAAGCATGCCGAGGGTGCTGAAGACAAGGCTACCAAGCCCACCGGGTACGGCTGGATTCGCAATGCCTATGCCATTGACGACGAAGGCGGCATCTATATCGCTTCCCAAGAGCACATGCACAAGGTGGTTTGGACTGGGCAACATCTTAGCACTCACGAAGCCGACGGTGCCTGGACTGCACCCTACCTCAATGAATGGGGACACGGCACAGGTGCCACACCATCTCTTATGGGCTTTGGAGATGAGGACCAGTTCGTTGTTATCACGGATGGTCAAGAACAAATGAATGTCGTTCTCTTTTGGCGTAATGAAGTGCCTGCCGATTGGTCCCAATTGCCTGACGCCCCCGATCGCCGCATTGCAGGTCAGATAGAGGTCACCATGGGGGATCCCAGTCTGACGTCGATCCAATCCGAACAGTCGGTGGTGGTGGCAGGCTATGGTGCACTTGTTGTTAACAACCGGCCGAGAAACATACCTTGGTATCTTCCGGAGCGGGCGACGGGCTTATTGAGCGGTTACCTAGGAAGCAACCCCAAGCATCAACCCTACGGCGTACAAAAATTCGAATGGGACCCCATTGCAAGAAGCCTGCGAGAAAGCTGGGTTAATACCGAGATAAGCTCACCGAGCTCTGTCCCCATCGTCAGCGTTGAATCGAACGCGGTTTACCTGATTGGCGCCCGCAACAATCTCTGGACGCTGGAGGCTCTCGACTGGCAGTCAGGGCAAAGCCACTTTCACTATGTGATAGGCGGCCAACGCTACAACGTGATGTATGCGGGAACCCTCATCGACATGAATGGACGCATTCATTACGGTACCCCTTGGGGTCGGGTACGGCTCACGCCTGCAAGCCCGGAAACACCATAAAGACGTGATAAAAAAGCCAGTGAGCTACCAGCGGTAGCTAGCGCTCAGACCAATCCTTCGCGATGGGATAGGCCAATGGTTCGCATACCCCGTCGGTTGACGTCTCACCACCGCGGTCGAGTTGGTCCTCGTTAGCAAGGCCTCCTCATCAAAAAGATTTCGGGCAAATACCTCTATGTGCCAGCGGTCAGTCCGGACACCCAAGTAAGCATCGAGGGTGCTGAATGCGTCCAGATCAATGGCATCGGTGGTCTCCGTTTCAGCCTCGGCTGTCTGATCCCCTGTGTAGGCCAGTAACACTCGGCCATAACCTTGAAAGGCACCAAAGTCCACGCGATATTCGCTATTAATGCTGGCGGTCCATTCGGGAACCCTGCCGAGCTGATTACCCCCTTCATCGCACAGTGATACAGGTTGGCCAGCGGGAAAAACTGGCAAGCCACTGTCGTCATACTCGTTGCAGGGCAGCGTGGTGCCGTCGGCGTACTCTCCCTGACTGTAGCTCAGTGATCCTCCCAGATACCAGTTGGCGCTAAGGTTGGCAGACAACTCGAGTTCTGCCCCCCACACCTCGGCATCACCATTGGTGGTAACCCCACTGCGATCAATACTGCCATCAGGATTGATAACGTTTAACGCGTTCTGTCGCTGAATGTAACCATCGAAATCGTGGAAATAAACCGAACCATTAAGCCTGACGGCGCCGTCGGACAGGATACTTTTGAAACCCAATTCGTAGGACACACTATCTTCTGCATCGAATAACAACACATCCTCGGGTAACGCCGATGGTGTTACCGATACTCCACCCGGTCGCCAGCCAGTGCTCACAACGCCATACACATTAACGTCGTCATCAACCGCGTACTCAAGTGCCACTTGACCGGTAAGCGAATCGTCGGAGTAGCGCAGATTATCTGCCGAAAGCACTTGCTCGAGCACAAATCCAGGAGGTGCGATGCTGATTCCGTTGGGCCCCGCTACCACCTGAGTATCTCGATTGGCCTCATACTCCTGATAGCGCAGGCCAAGCTGCATGGTCCACTTGTCGGTCAGATAAAACTGGTTGTGGGTAAATACGCCCCAGCGCTCTGCCTCTGCCGGGAACAGCAGTACCGTACTGCCTCCGGCAAACGGGCTGATGGGGATCTGCATATTTTCCTGGCTAAAAAAGATGTCTGACTCCTCGAAATAAACCCCAACCATGTAATCCCAGCGCTCGCCTTCATTGTTGGCGAAGCGGACCTCTTGCGACCAATCGGTACGATCATCAGTCGCGACGCGTTCAGCAACATTGTCTGGATTTGCGCTTCCCTGCGCCTGATCGTATCGACGGAGAGAATCGGTCTCATGGTAGCCCGTGACCGACGTCACGGTGTGAGCCCCAAGATCCCAGTTCAATACTAGAGAGGTATTCAGGTACTCCGCCTGCGTGTTGTCAGATACACCATCAATTCCCACTCGGGCGTCGCGACGATCATAGCTGTCCAACGTCCCCAATAAACCTTCTGGATCCAGCCTTGGGTCCCCTGATGGGGTGCCACTCAGCACGCCAAGATCATCGAGGTCACGCTCCAGGTACTGAGCGGCAAAGTCGATACTCAGGCCATCAGCAGGCATCCAGCTCAGGCTTAGGCGACCTGCTTTGGTCTCGGTGGCGCTGGTCTCACCACTCAGGACATTAACGATCTCGTCCATGTCACTCTCGTCAAACACGCCTGCGAGGCGAACCGCTAACCGGCCCGGTATCAGGGGTAGGCTGGCCGCCAGCTGCGTGTTGATACCATCATTGTCGGTAAACGTTGCACGGACCTCTCCCTCTGTAGCATCGAGATTGGGTCGCGCTGTGTGAATGTTGATGGCGCCTGCAGGAGAGGTCCTTCCCGCTAGGGTGCCTTGAGGCCCACGCAACACCTCAATTCGCTCAATATCGAAAAGCTGCTGGAAAATGGCATTGGAATCGACTATTGCCTGATTCCAATAAGTCGTCACCGCCGCTTCAGCTGCTGAGTTTGGATTGAAGTTAATCCCCCGGAGTGTCATGCGCCCGCTCCTGCCGGTAAAACTGTCGATTTGGAGGCCTGCGGTCAGGGCCTCAATGTCGAGGAGACTAAACGCGTTAAAGTTTTTGAGCGTGTCACCGGTTATCACGTTGACCGTCGCAGGGATATCTTGCACCGACTCGGCGCGTTTCTGCGCCGTAACAACCACCTCTTCCAAAACCGTGCTCTGCGCGAGCGCGCCTGACCCAAAGAGAGCAAGAAAAACCGCTGACGCCAGTGGCACGGATGGGTAATGTGAGCGCATGGGGATTCGAACTCCTGATTATTATGTGGTTATGGCTTAAAGCTCCCTTCACTGCCTTACTCTAAGGATTGGGCTGAATCCACTGTGAATCATTTTCGGTCAATTTATGGAGGTTCGTCCCTGCAAGAGGGACTAGTCGTTCCCAACAAACGGGAACTGGCGCTGAGGGAACAACTCGCTAGATGGGATAACTTGGCAACGCGACGTGGCCTTTAGCATCATCAGCATTGCTGGCTGGGTAAGTGCCGACTTCCGCACCAGCCAAAGACATATTGTTGTCCGAATATGTTTCTCTTACCCTGAGGACGCGGCCCTAACATGAGCAAATGGTTGCAGTGGTGGAGAGAGCGACGCGTTTGGATTCCTCTCTTCCCTTGGGCTCGCGGGATGAAAAGCGAGCAGACCGGGACGGCACTGAATTGCCTTTAAGGAATCGCCCATGTTTAAAAAAATCAGTGTCACGCTCGGGGTCATTCTGCTCCTCGGCGCGGGATGGACTTGGGTAGCGTTGATTTCACCCCTTAGAGAGGCCGCTGATAAATATGGGCCCGACAGCGCTGCGCGGGACTATGCGTTGCAAGACAACACCCGAATCCAAATACCCACTCTCTCGGAAACCCCTCCGCTCGCGCCTCATTACTCACAGCACAATCTCTATTGGGGAGAGCTACATGTACACACCGCGGAAAGTTTTGACGCCACCTTGTTTGGCAATACCCTGACCATCGAAGACGCCTATCGCTTCGCACGGGGTGAACCCCTCGAAACCGCAGGTGGGGAAATCATGCGACTGAGCCGGCCTCTCGATTTTGTCGCTATCACCGACCACGCGGAGGGATTTGGCACGCGGACTCACTGCGGTGATTCGGGGCTCACAATCCCCGAGCGAGCGGCATGTTGGCTGGTCAACGAGCCCAATCCGAGAATTTTTCAGATATTGGTAGGCAGAGCACGAGGCAAGGCTGAAGCGGGTGATCCCACACTGCCCGCCGGGGTTTATCAACAGAAGGCCCGCAGCAAACTGCCCCCGGGGTCCTTCCCCACATGCAGATTCGGTGAAAACGCTCTCGAGCGCTGCATTAACAACGCGACGGTGGATTGGACTCGCTATGTAAGCACTGCAAACGACTACTACGAGCCCGGCGTTCTGACCACGCTGATTGGTTATGAATTCTCGCCGGGCCTTCCCAACCAAGGAAAACATCACCGCAATGTCATTTTCAGATCCGATACCGTGCCGGAGCGTGCCCTGAGCAGCCTGGACGTTTCCAATGCATTGGAACTATGGCGAGGTCTCGATGATTCTTGCCGCGGGGACTGCGAATTTCTCACTATCCCTCACAACTCCAATAAAGCGTGGGGGCTTACCTACTCTCGCTATACCTGGGACGGTAAGGAGTACACCGATTCAGACTGGAAGCTACGAAAAAAGCACGAACCCATAGCAGAGATTTTCCAGATCAAAGGCGCGCAGGAATGTGCCTTGGGGGTGGGTGCGACCGATGAGGAGTGTGCGTTCGAACAGGTGTTTACCCCCTGTCAGTCGGGCGAAACGACTGGCTGCGCTTTTACAACGGGGTTTGTTCGCCAGGGTCTAAAGGTGGGCTTGGAACTCGAGAGAGAGCTGGGATTTAACCCCTTACAAACCGGATTTATTGCCGCAACCGATAGTCACAATTCAAATCCAGGCGACGTCGAAGAGTGGGACTTTCCCGGGGCGACTGGAGCGATAAGTTCTTCGGCCTACCGTCGACTTGAGGATGACCAAACAGAAGCCTTCAAATCCCGGCTCCAGTTTCATACCTCCGGAGGACTCGCCGCGGTGTGGGCGCCGGAAAATAATCGCGAAGCCATTTTCGACGCACTGGCGCGCCGAGAGACCTATGCCACCTCGGGTCCCCGTATTGGCCTCCGATTTCATGCAGCCTGGGATATTGAAGAGGAACTGCTGAGGGACGGTCTCTTCTCGCTCGACCATGACCAGATATCCGTGCCAATGGGCGGCGTGCTCACGGCACCAAAAACCAAGGGATCGGAGAGCGATAAATCACCTTCGTTTTTTGTCTGGGCGACTCGAGACCCCCTGGACGCACCGCTGCACCGCATTCAAATGGTAAAAGGCTGGATTGATAGCACCGGCAGCACCCAGGAGCGGGTTGTCGACATAGCCTGTGCCGGCGGTCTAGCCGTGAACCCCAGCTCGGGCCAATGCCCTGAAAATGACGCCACTGTTGATCTAGAAACCTGTCAATATAGCACCGACTCGGGTGCCGGCGAGCTGCAAACTTTTTGGCGCGACCCCGATTATCAGGCCGACCAATCCACTTTCTATTATGTACGCGTCTTGATGAATCCAACCTGCCGCTGGTCAACTTATGATGCGATCCGACTGGGTCGACAACCAGACCCCCGCGTCCCGGCGACAATCGAAGAGCGTGCCTGGAGTAGCCCTATTTGGATAACACCGAACTCTCAGGAGTAACGTCATGATAGCAATCGAGTGTCATCCGATCACCAGAGGGTTGTGCCCAAAAGGCGAGTTCATTGGAGCTTCCGCACTGCTTGCCGTCGTTATGCTGGGTATTAGCGGTTGTGCAGAGGACGCGTCTTTAGCAGAGAAGCGTGACGCAGCTCAGCGTGCCTATCGCACAACCAATTCACTCATTCCACCCAACAATCAATTGATAGAGATGCCTATGGGGATTTTGGCGGATCCCGCCACCAAACCGCCGGCTAACCCAATGCGCAATGCGTATTTTGGCGATTTACATGTTCATACCACACTCTCCTTTGATGCCTCCGCGTTTGGCACAACGGCAACGCCTGATGACGCCTATCGCTACGCCCAAGGAGAGGCAATACGACATCCCAGTGGTTTTGATGTTCAACTATCTCAGCCCCTCGACTTTTATGCAGTCACCGATCATGCAATCTTGCTGGGGACGATTAATGAAGCAGCAGACACCACCACAGCGTTTTCCCAACTTGATCTCGCGGTGCCCTACCACGACATTAACGCTTCCGTTGACGGCGGTATCCTTGACCTAAATAAGCGAAGTCAGGTGTTTTTCAACTTCATCAGCGATGTCGTCGCTGGCCTGCTCGATGGCACCATTACCGATCAGACCATCAACACCATCACTCAGTCTGCCTGGGTGACGACCATTGAGGCCGCCAACCGCGCCTACAAGCCAGGACAATTCACGACATTTGCCGCCTATGAATTCTCCTCATCCACCGAAGAGCGCGAAGGGTTACATCGCAATGTTATTTTCAGGAGCACTGATCAGCTGCCCGCCCAGCCGTTCTCGCGGCTTAACAGTATTAACCCGGAGGGACTCTGGTCGTGGATGGACGATCTACGCCAGCAAGGTATCGAAAGTCTTGCGATACCCCACAACAGCAATGGCTCGAACGGTGCAATGTTTGCCTTTACGGACTGGGCAGGAAATCCGGTCGACCTAACCTACAGTCAACAACGAATGCGCAATGAGCCTTTGGTAGAGATAACCCAGGTTAAAGGCACCTCCGAAACCCATCCTCTTCTCTCGAAGACTGACGAGTGGGCAAATTTTGAGATTTTCCCGCTACGAACGTCGACGCGACTGCCAAGCGAACCGCCAGGTAGCTATGTGCGAGACGCGTGGCAGCGAGGTTTAGTGCTGGCTGATACAGGCAAAGGAAATCCCTATCAATTTGGTGTCATCGGGTCCAGTGATACCCATACCGGAGCCGCCTCACTCGAAGAAAACAACTACTTTGGTAAGGTTGGCACTTTTGACAGCACCCCTGAACGGCGAGGCTCCAGCCCCGCCAGCTTTCTCTACGGCACACTTATCAGTCTTGCAGCGCCCGGGATGGCGGAGGAGATTGACGGGGAAACCTATCTGGATTTCGCTGGTTACAAGTATTGGAGTGCCTCAGGTATCGCCGGGGTTTGGGCTGAAGAGAATACCCGGGAAGCCATCTATGACGCCTTACGACGCAAAGAAACCTTTGCCACTAGCGGGACCCGCATAAAAGTCCGCTTCTTCGCAGGCTATGAGCTCTCAAATATCGCTCTCGATAGCCCCGATTTAATTGCTAATGCCTACGCTTCGGGCGTCGCCATGGGCGCCACACTCAAGGCAGATGCAGGCAAAGAGCCCGGCTTCTTGGTGTGGGCAGTGGCCGATCCCAAAACAGCGCCATTACAACGTGCGCAGGTGGTCAAAGGCTGGATAGAAAATGGAGAACACCGGGAACAGGTTTTTGATGTGGCTTGCTCCGACGGTTTGACCGTCAACTTAGACACGCATCGCTGTCCCGACAACGGCGCCAGAGTCGATCCAAGTGACTGCTCGATCACAGCAAATGCAGGAGCCAATGAGCTAAAGACTGTATGGAAGGATCCAATGTTTGTGGGAGGCCAGGAGGCTTTCTACTACGTTCGGGTTTTGGAGAATCCCGTTTGTCGGTGGTCAACCTGGGACGCACTGCGAACGGGCACCTCGCCTCGTAGCGACCTACCCCTGACGATTCAGGAGCGCGCCTGGTCATCGCCGATTTGGTACGGCGCAGATGATGACGCCACCCAATACGTTAAGTAGTTATTAAATGAACGAGCAAATTGAGTCGGCAGACGTACTTATCATTGGTGCAGGTCTGTCAGGTATTGGCGGCGCCTGTCAGTTACGCAGTAAATGTCCTGATCAGAGCTTCATTATCTTGGAAGCGCGCGAGGCCAGCGGCGGGACATGGGATCTTTTCAGGTACCCCGGTATTCGCTCAGACAGCGATATGTACACCATGAGTTATGGATTCAAGCCATGGCGAGATTCGGCTGCAATCGCCGATGGCGACAAAATTCTCAGCTACATTCGTGAAGCGGCGGTGGAATACGACGTGGAGCGCCACATCCGCTACCAGCATCGTGCCATTGCTGCTCAATGGTCGTCTTCCGAAAAACGCTGGCGTGTCACCGCAGAGCGAGGCGACACGGGAGAACAGGTCACTATCAGCTGCAGATTCATTTTCAGCTGCAGCGGCTACTACGACTATGAATCAGGTTATGTCCCAGAGTTCACAGGCGTTGAAGATTTTCAGGGGCAGGTATTTCATGCCCAGCACTGGCCTGAAGCACTCGACTACTCAGGGAAGCGGGTCGTGGTGATTGGTAGCGGTGCTACCGCCGTCACGCTGGTACCGACCATGTCGCATCAAACGAGTCGTCTGGTCATGCTGCAGCGCTCGCCGACCTACATTGCCAACGTCCCGCAGGAAGATCCCACTGCGCAAGCTCTGAGAAAGTTCCTGCCCGTGAGCTGGGCGTTTCGCCTTACCCGATGGAAAAAGGTGTTGTTCCAGATTTACCTGTACCGCCTCTCTCGCCGGCGACCCAAAGACCTGCGCCGTTTTCTGCTGGGGCAGGTACGACAAGAGCTGGGCCCCGATTACGACGTCGCCAAGCACTTCACGCCGCGCTACGACCCCTGGGATCAACGGCTGTGCGCCGTGCCCAATGGCGACATGTTCGCCGCCATTCGCGAGGGGCGTGCGGAGGTGGTCACCGACCATATTGCTCACTTCACTGCTAAAGGCATTCAGCTTCAGTCAGGCGCACATCTCGACGCCGATATTGTGGTCATGGCAACGGGGCTTAATCTTAAGTTCGCCGGCGGAGTAGCGTACCAAATCGACGGGCGCCCGATCGATTTTACCGAGCACTACATATACCGGGGCATGATGTTTTCTGATTTACCCAATATGGCCTTTACTGTTGGATACACCAACTCGTCCTGGACACTCAAGGTCGATCTGACTTCAAACTACGTCTGTCGGCTGCTTAATCACATGAACAAGCGAGGGTATGACTACGTGGTGCCAAGACTTCGGGGCCACATAAAAGAAGAACCCTTGCTCGATTTTGATGCAGGATATGTGCTGCGCTCCCGAGATCAGTTTCCCAAGCAGGGCAATCGATTACCCTGGAAGAATTACCAAAACTACATCAGAGATTTCATCAGCCTGCGCCTTGGAAGGCTTCGGGACAAGGAGCTGGAGTTCTACTGATGGCACTGTCACTGCTGACCTTTCTTGCCGCTCTGCTCGGGTATAGGGAACATTGCGCCCGACGCTCGCTTCCACAAATTCATTACGCCGACTTTGAAGGCGAGGTGATGCAGGTGGGGTCAACGTATATTACGCGCCGGTCCTCGCGTAACGGTAGTACCCAAAGCATCGTCTGCTTTCCGGGTTTTCTCGAGGACATGCGCTACTTTCAAGATCTCTATCGCGACAGCGATGCTGAACTCATTTTAGTTAACAACGCCAACTACCATTTTCCTTTCACCGCGCCGGGTGAGGCCATCAACGCTGCTAACCTCGACTGGCCGGAGAATCCATTTTCGGTTGGCGCGATAGAACATGATGCGTTTTATCTCGGTTTAATTTTGCAACGATTGACCACAGGACAAGACATTGTTGTGCATGGGCACTCCCGTGGGGGCGCTGTGATCCTTGATACGGGCCGGCAGTACCCTGCGCTTGCTCACTCCGGGAATCGACGGGTGTCAGCGATCTTGGAAGCACCGGTATTACCGCAGGCAACAACCGCAGGAAACGGCTCAAAGCCACTACAGCATCGGCTCAGCTGCTACCTGATGCCAATTGCCTTCTCCCGGTGGCGTCACATCAGTGAAGATCGCATACTAAAAATGCCAATGATGCAGCCGACCACAACACGCAAGACGGAGCTTTGTCGGTCTCTTTTCAGTGTTTCCAAGGACTACCGGACCTGCGTCAGGCAGGTGCAATCGATCGTAAAATGGCAGCGTAAAACTTCAATCGAGGTCTTTGATCACTTTCCTAATATCACCGTTGTCATAGGGGAAAAAGATGGCACGCTGGACAGGAAGAGCATGAAGATCAGCGCCGAGTCTGGCCAATCGCGCAATAATGGTGTTTCTATCCTCGAGACGACGGGGACCAATCATCTCATTAGCCTTGAGAAACCCGAGATCATGCACGCATTGGTGCAATAAACACGGCAATCAAGAAAAGTCCCGAGGGTGACAATCCCAGCAAAGAGAACATCCCATCATGAAAAAACTGTTGATTCTTTTATTCGCTCTTGCCCTTGCCTTTGTGACCGGACGTTTGGCACTGGAAATCCCTGTGGTGCAGGACACACTTTTGTCTCGTGGGGCCGGTAGCATGGCCATGCAAGGAGACCGAATAAAGGCGGGAGAAGACAGCCTTCAAGTGTATGTGTGTGGTAGCGCTTCGCCCCTGGGAATGGGCCAAGCCCAAGCTTGTATCGCCGTGGTCACTCCCGATCACTTTTATCTGATCGATTCAGGCGCGGGATCAACCGAAAATATCAACCGACTGCGCCTACCAACAGGACGCCTACAGGCCGTTTTACTCACGCATTTCCATTCCGACCACATCGCAGAGCTCTACGAGGTGAACCTAGGGTCATGGGTCAATGGCCGCACCACGCCGCTTACCGTTTATGGGCCTGAAGGAGTGCAGGAAGTCGTTAACGGGGTGAATGAGGGGTATCGGATGGACCGCCTCTACCGTGTCGCTCATCACGGTGAAGCGCTTCTCGCTCCCGAACTGGGAGTCTTGAACCCCCAATCCATCTCGGCGGGAGAAGTCATACAGGATGGCGACCTAAAGATCACTGCCTACACCGCTGAGCATCCACCCATTCACCCTGCCGTGGGCTACCGCATTGATTACCGGGGCCGGAGCGTGGTGGTATCGGGCGATAGCAATGTGGGTGTCAATACTTTTGAGATAGTCGACGGCGCTGACCTCCTACTACACGATGCTCTCTCCCTACCCATCGTCACGGCATTGGCTAACTCCCTTGAAGCAAGCGGGCGCCCCAGGCAGTCCAAAATTGTGACAGACGTGATCGACTATCATGCCTCTACGGCATCGCTCATCGACCTGAACGCGCAATCAGATATCGGCATGGTGGCCTACTATCACCTGGTGCCCGTACCGCCCAACAGTATCGCGGAGAGCGTCTTTATGCGGAACGCGCCCGATAATTTCGTGCTTACAAGCGACTTAATGTGGTTTGAACTGCCCATTGGCAGTGGCCAAATAGTTGTTAATCAGCCGTAACGACTGCACCGTCTTTGCCAATCGCCCAAGATCCGGTCGAGCGACCCACTGACTCGCGAGAGGTCAGCACTCTCACAAAAGGCTTGGTCTGCTCGTTGGCATCAAAGTGCTCGACGTAGGCCATAATCAGCGCACCCAAATTCGACTCATCAAAGATTACCTTGTCTGCGAAGCCCACCGCGTAGTCACCGGGCCGAGCCATAATAGCCTCGGCATAGAAGGCCTTGAGATCTTCAAGAGCGAACTTCAATTCCGTGAGATCCGGCAGTGGCTCTGCCGGGTGATCTGGCCAGCGCGTGACAAAAGGAATGAGTTCACCTAGCTCCCTACCACTCACGCCAACTGTTGTCCGTCCCCGGCGCTGCAGTCCCAGTTCATACCATGGTGCAAGGGACGCAACCTCCGCAGCGATACGGCTTTGCCAGGTATTCGTGTCCTGATTTCGGTTGAAACTAACCGGGCATGGAGGGGGTAGCTCGCCGCTATCGGGCAGTTCGACGGGATAATCCTGCAGCACCGGACCCGAGTCTGCATCAAGCAAAGCCAGAGAAGTCATGATGACATCGCGTTGAAAATCGCCGTCATTGGGCCGGCCCAACGGGCGGCCCAGTGGAAAGCTTACCCAAGAGATTCGGGGTGGTTGCATGGTCTGAGCGATTTCCCGAAAGAGCGCGATACCCACGGTCTGTATCCCCTCGGACTCGAGGTAATGGCAAATACTACAGACTGTCCGAGAGCAGTTCGGACACACTGGCAACACCATGACCGCATCCACCCGATCGTCTCTCAGGTACCGAGCCAGTTCACGAACCGATCCTTCATAAGCTTCAGGCAACAATCCGCCACCCATAAAACTGTAGTGAACGGCCGCCGATGATCCAATGACACCCTGCGCTTCGAGCTCATTGAAGCGCTCGATCGGGAACACCACATTGATATCTTCCTGAAAGCCGCTGCGGTCGAAATTCACCGACACATGGGTCATCACAAGCTCATTGATATCGATATCGCGGGGAATGGCGCGATAGCTTGCATCCGCGAGTTCAAAGCGGGCTCCACTACGGTAACTCAAACCTGCAGTTGTAATAATGGCTATCCGCTTCTCAGAAAGCGGTTTATCAGACGCCACCCATGGGAATGGACCGAGTGGCGGTCGCAACTTACTCAGTAAATGCTCCCGCTCGTACGCGGGCATATCTGCCAGCTTAGCCACGCGAGGGCCTCGCTAACACCTGGCAGCGCCAGAGCAGGCGTCGATGGGATGGGTCAATCGATGAGCGCCTGTGTAGACACCGGCGGTTGTCCCAGATGATCACATCACCGGGCAACCAATTCTGCTCGACAACTGCGTGCGCCGGTACGGCATACCGCCATAGCTCATCGAGCAATGCCTCGCTGTCTTGCAGTGAGAGGCCGGGGATATACGCCCAGTCACGACGCCCTAAATACAGGCACTCGTCCCCCGTCTCATCATGCTTCAAGATAATGGCGTGCTCGGCACCCGGTGCATCCCTGGGGTCATCAAAAGCATCGAAGCCTGGGCGCAACATCCCCACACTGTCGTGCGCCGCGTCATGCTTGATCGTCAAAATGGCAATACGGGCACGGAGCGAATCAGGCAACAACGCCAACGCCTCGCGCTGATCCGCAAAAAAAGTATCGCCACCCACGGGGGGAATCTCGACACCAAGCAATACACTGGCAGGCGGTGGCCTCTCTACATAGGTCATATCTGAGTGCCAACTTGCCTCAGCGTCACCAAGACCACCTATCGGTTTGCCATCGACAATGATGTTAGAAATCGGCGTCACGAACAGGTTATCTACCTTGGCTCTCTGCGCTTGACTCAAGCGCCCTAACGGCATTTCCTCGAGCGGGCCAAAGCGGTGACTGAAGGCCTGAAGATCATCTTTGGTCAATGACTGCTCGCGAAAACGGAGGACACCGTACTCCAGCCAGGCGCCATAAATATCTTCAAACGAAGCATCAGACAGCGACCCCAATCTGACACCGGTAATATCAGCGCCAAATGTCCCAGCAATAGGTATCACCTGCATCGATTATCTACCTCTCTTGGTATCGAACAAAAAATTCGGTGAGGGCATTTCCACGTCTTCAAAACCCCTGCTCGGGTAGCGACATCAGGTTTTCCGCTCCAGAGAGAATAGCGGCTTCGCAGGTAAGGGTGCGGGGCAATATTCGCTGGTAGTAAAACCGGGCTGTCGTAATTTTGGCTTCGTAGAAGTCTTGCTCCGAAGAGTCCTTATTCAGCGCCGCATGAGCAGCGGCCGCGGCTCTGGCCCAAAAGTAAGCGAGGCAAGCATAGCCAGAGAACATGAGGTAATCGACAGAAGCCGCACCCGCCTCGTCAGCGTTTTCTAAAGCTTTGGTACCAATGTGAAGCGTTATGTCACCCCACTTCTTATTTAGCGCCTGCAAGGGCACAACAAACTCCAGCATCGACTCGTTATCAACGTGCTCGTTACAGAACAGATGGACTTCTCGTGTGAAATTCTTAAGAAGTTCGCCACCCGAGCCCAGTACTTTGCGGCCTGTGAAGTCGAGTGCCTGAATGCCCGTCGTGCCCTCGTAAATTGTAGCAATGCGTGCGTCCCTGACGTTTTGCTCCACCCCCCATTCCTTGATGTAGCCGTGCCCGCCAAAGCACTGCAGGGCAAGATTGGCTGACTCACAGCCTGCTTCCGTGATGAACGCCTTGGCGATAGGCGTCATAAAAGCCAGCATTTCCTCAGCGGCACGGCATGCCTCGGCATCAGGACTGTGATCAATAATGTCAACCAACTTTGCGGTGTAGCACAGCATCATCCGACCGCCTTCGGACAGCGCTTTCTGCGTCAACAGCATGCGCCGCACATCCGGATGAACGATGATCGGATCAGCTGGTCCCTCGGAATTCTTGGGCCCCGTTAGGGAGCGCATTTGGAGCCGATCTTTGGCGTAGGCCAGAGATTTTTGATAGCCCAACTCCATGTGCCCAAGACCCTGAAGCGCGGTACCGATGCGCGCCGTGTTCATGAAGGTAAACATAGCCTGCAATCCTTGGTTTGGTTCCCCAAGGAGAAAAGCGCTTGCATCATCGAAATGCATGACGCAGGTTGCGTTTCCATGTATTCCCATTTTTTGCTCAATTGAGCCACAGCGAACCGCGTTACGCTCACAAATAGAGCCGTCCTCGTTGACTTTATATTTTGGGATTATGAACAACGATATGCCCTTAACACCCGCAGGAGCATCGGGCAGCCGAGCCAACACGATGTGTACAATATTCTCGGTTAGGTCGTGCTCACCAGAGGAAATAAAGATTTTGGTACCGGAGACCCGGTAACTACCATCACCATTAGGCTCCGCCTTGGTCCGAAGCAATCCCAGATCCGTTCCGCAATGCGCCTCCGTTAGGCACATAGTCCCGGTCCAGGTACCGTCGACCAGTTTATGAAGATATTGCTGCTTCTGGTGGTCTGTACCATGAGCTTTGATGGTATTAACCGCACCGTGAGACAACCCCGGATACATGCCCCAAGCCCAATTTGCTGTGCCCCGCATTTCCGCGAGCACAAGCGATAACGATTCGGGCAGCCCCTGACCACCATAGGCAGGGTCGTTGGCAAGGGCGGGCCAACCCCCTTCCACATATTGCTTATAGGCTTCCTTGAACCCGCTGGGCGTGGTGACCTCGCCATCGTCCCATGTGCAACCCTCTTCGTCCCCGATAGCATTCAGAGGCGACAAAATATTCGAACAGAACTTATCGAACTCATTCAAGATGGCGTCAATAAGCTCCGCGTTGACATCCTGACTCCCGGGCAATGCCCGGTAGTGGTCCTCATAGCGAAACAGTTCAAAAATGTTGAATTGAATATCCCGCATGGGAGCTTGATAGTTACTCATTTGACCTAGCCTCTGTAGCGGTTTTCAACGCCCGCTTTTTTCCCACCACTTAGAACTCTGCCCGACACCCACAACAAAGTCATGGTGGGCGAGGCGATAGTGATGCAAAGTTAAATTGCTGTACTGCGCATGACGGCGTCTGTCGTAATTTATAACTCGCCGTGCACATTGCCGACACAATATCCAACGAAAACGCTAAGGAGGGAATCATATTCGGCCGAAAATGAACCCTCAAGAGCATGCCCCGCGACTATACTCTCTAAGAATTCGCCAATGTCTTAACAACAGATAGTTTCCTGCAACACAGGAACGTGACCTAATTGGGAGATGTTCTTGGCTACAAGTGAGTTTTCAGGCTCTGTCGAGGCCACCACGAGATCTGATACGCCCCTAAAAGGGCATCGCACCGCGCTCACTCTGCTGGTGCTCGCTTACACGCTGTCGATGTGTGACCGAATGATCCTATCGATCCTGTTTCCGGATATCAAAACAGAATTCGGATTAACTGACACACAGCTCGGCCTACTTGGCGGGCTCTCCTTCGCCCTCTTCTACGCCACCATGGGACTACCCATTGCGAAGCTGTCAGATCAGTACAACCGCAAGTGGATTATTATCATTAGCCTGACCGTATTCTCCCTGATGACGGCCTTGAGTGGGTTTGCAGCAGGCTTTATTAGCCTGCTTTTACTTCGGATCGGTGTGGGTATCGGAGAAGCAGGCGTGAACCCGGCGAGTCACTCAATAATTGCTGACTATTTTCCGCCGCAGCGTCGCGCATTTGCCATGGCCACGCTGATGGTGGGCGCTAGTCTGGGAATGATGCTCGGGTTCATGGGGGGGGGTGCGATCGCCGACGCCTATGGATGGCGCGTAGCGCTGATCTCTGTGGGGCTCCCCGGATTCTTTCTAGCAACTGTCATGGGTGCGGCCTTACAAGAACCGCGCAGAGGTCGCTACGAGGAGGCGCAACCTCCCCCACCTCCGCCGATTGCTCACACCGCGGCCACAATGTGGGCAAATAGAGCGATGCGCCACCTGCTTGCTGGATCAGTAATTGCTGGTCTGGTGGGATATGGACTGACCCAGTGGCTACCGACTTTTTTCATGCGCACTCATGATCTCACCCAAACCCAAACGGGCCTGCTGATGGCCGGTGTATTTGGTATCTCGGGAGCGATAGGCGCGCTAGCGGCAGGTAAATGGTTTGATCGGCTTTCGATCCGCGGCTTTCAGTATGGCATGTGGATGCTTGCTGCTGTTCCGTTTGTCACTTTGCCGCTATTTATTTTGGGGCTGCAGGCTCAGGATCTCACGACTGCAATTGCGCTTTTTATCATTCCCGGATTCGCTGCCAACTACGCGATTGGGCCAACGATCGCGATGATCCAGACTCTCTCACCCCCTCACATGCGCGCAGTGTCTGCAGCCATCAAGATGTTGCTGCTCAATCTTATTGGAATGGGGTTGGGCCCACTGTTAGTGGGCATTATCAGTGACCTGCTGGCATCGACACACCCCGAGAATACCCTCGGAGTGGCGCTTTCCTATTTCACCATCGTGGGCCTGTGGGGATCAGTCCACTTTTGGTTGTGTGGGCGCGAGCTAGCTCGGGCAAATCAGGGTTGATCCACGGTATCGCTTAATGACTACCAACGAGAGATCGGCGCATGATTTTTCGATATACACTCGGTGTCATTGCATTCCAGCGCACAAACGCTCGGCGAAAGCTCACTGTTTCGGCGTAATCAAGAAGGTAAGCAATATCGGCTATCGTCAGCTCGGTTTTGATCAAATAGTCTCTGGCAAGCAAATCTCTGATTTCATCAACAATCGCTCTGAAGCTGGTCGATTCGTCATCCAGTCTCCGCCTCAGGGTACGCTCGCTAATATGCAGGCGATCAGCAACCTCTGAGATACTGAGAAATCTGCCCGCTGACTGAATCAGCAGCTGGCGCACGGCAGCGGTGGTTTTATCAACAGCGACAAGGCCACGTAGCATTTCCTCACACTGCTGCTGAAAAACAATATGTTTTTTTCGGTTTGCCGTACGCACGGGTACGTCTAAAACTTCGGAAGGAATGGACAATTCGTTGCGCTCAGCCTCGAATGTAACCGGCGTCTTAAACGCCTTCCGATAGCAGTCTGAATGGCCTGGCCGAGGGTAATTCAGATATAACCTCAAACCACTGGTCTCTGCTCGAGCCACCGCCGATCCATACAACGATCTTGCAATCGCCATAAGATTTGAGAAAGCCACCTCGGCTATAAGTTGCCGCTGCTTAGACGTGCCCACCAATATCTCAGGACGTATCAATAAAGCACCTTCGTGTTCACTGACGCTCCAGATTGGTCTTATCAAGACCTGCCCATAACGAAGCAGAAGTTGGATCGACTCGCGCACATTTTCGCAACTCATCAGCGCAAAACCAAAACTGCCATAGGCTGCAATTCCAAGTTGTTGGCCCAAGCGAATCATGAGGCAAGGGTCCTGGGAGAGGTGAACCGCGGTCTCGAGAAACTTCATTGCGTCAACACCCTCTATCTCAAGAGGATTGGTGATGCCGCGACGGGCAAGTTCATCGAACAGTTGTTGTTCACTGACCCCTGCCTCCTCAAGCAAGCTGGTCAGCTTATAAAAAAAAGCCTGCTGAACTTGATTGATCTTCATAAAGTCTTGTCCGCTATCGACGCTGCGGGGCCACACAGAAAAAGCGAAGAGCAAGCGAGGCTCATCTCTCAATTGGCCGAATATGTATCCATGTCTGGATCTAGGCACACCATAATACAGATCGCCGTCGTTGCGAAGGGACATGAATAACTTGAGAGAGCGTGATCTACGATGAAGTTTTTTAAAGCGCTCAAGCTGGCAGCCAACCCGAAGCTTTTGTTAAAAATCATTCGCTCGCAGGAGCAGGACAAGGCAAATGGTTTTGTGAAGAGCTACAAAGGACTGATGTCACGAGGCAAACCGACCGCTGATTTTGCAGATGCTGAGATGCTTTGGCTGGTCTGGGAAACAACCTCGAAGGCTGTTGCAACGCTCCTGCCGCCTCCACTCAAACCTGCGGCAAAACCCGTGGCAGTGGCGTTTATCGCCGACTACCCCTCGACTAATTTTAGCGTTCCTTACAAAGAGTCAGCTCTGCTGATACGAGCGAGCTACAAGGGATCTGAGGGTTACTACTGTCTGTCCATGCCGGTCACCAATGACATGGCGATGGCGGGCGGTCGAGAGGGCTGGGGCTACCCGAAAAAAATGGCCAATATCGCACTTTCTCGTCACAGCGATTCGGTAGAGGGTTACACGGAACGCCATGGAATAAAATTTATGCAAGTCAAAGCGAAGCTGACAAACAAAGTCAATAATGACAACGCAGCGCTAGACGAGTTGCTTGCCTTGGGTATTAATCCAGACGGCGAATTTTCAGATAGAAGCTTTCTTTTCAAACACTCTCCGTCGCCAGTAGCAGATGGCATCTTTGACTACCCACCGCTACTGATTGAAGGTTTCACGCGCATGAGACCGAAAACATTCGTATGGGCAGAGACAGAAATTGAGATCACGCCATCGAAATATGACCCCTGGGGTGAAGTTCCTGTAGAGCGCATGTTGGGTGGCTTCTACTGCGTGGGTGACAACTCGATGCTACATGGACGAGTGCTACAGAAAGTCAATGCCCTTGAATTCCTGCCCTATGCTTTTCTGAAATGGGAGTTCGACCAACACAGACCTAAAGCCAAGGGACGCACTGCATAATGTAAAGCCTGTAAGTTCAGTAACGCCACATTAGCACCAAGGCGAAAAAGATCGGTGCAAAAATAGCTAGCAATAAATTGTTCAATGGCAGGAACGCCAAAAGTGACCACATGATCAAACTCAACAAGAAAGCCGTTATCAGTCTACTCGCCATAGCGAGTGCTGCTCTTACTTGGAGGCTACTGGATAGCCCAACGACGCATGATCCACGGCAGTTTGGACCGCCCGCAAAAACACAGTGGAAACCGATTGGACCGCGTTCCGCTGGGAAATATGACTACGATATCATCCCCGAACCCATTACTTGGCACGCTATTCACGTTGACGTTGCCAACGCCGACAGCGTTTGGGGCGTGGTTGCCCCGATGTTCGAGCTGGACTGGGTAGCGGAGCAGGCTTATTTCGTAGGCAGTGGCCCCTTGCTCGACAATCAGGGCAATCTCTACTTCAGCTCGAACTTTTATCACGGTGAGCGCGTGGATCTGGTTTCGATTGATGCCAAGACTGGCAAGAGGCGCTGGGCAGTTCCCGAGACAGGCGCTATGTCGGCAGGTGGCCCAATCATATTGAACGATCCACAAAACCCGGGATCACAAATTATCTACCTCGCGGGCCCTGAGCGCGTCATGGCTATTCGCCAAAACGGCACGACCCTCTGGGACAAGGCCACTGGTATGAAAATTTCAGACGCCGTGGACACGGACGCGGTCAGATTCCAAAACTTTAATTACCATCCTGCAACAGATTCGCTGATTACCGTTACCAAGGCGGGAGGGCTGTTTGCCTACAGCCGCGAAACGGGTGAGCTGGTGGCGCCGGTTGGACGGCTACCTGGGGCGCCTGCCATAAGCGGAAGGGGCACCAAGATACCGGGCTTTATTGCCAATAAAGTCGATCCTTTGCTGGATGACGCCTTTGGAAAAACCGCCGACGGCTTAAGTATATTTTCCTCTGCAGTGAACTATCTCTATGGCGGTGGCGGTGTCGTCACCAACTATTTCAGCATCGACCCCGACACCAGCCGCATCTACATCGCAGCAACAGCACCCGATGAAGAAGATGGCAATGTAGACGGTCGATCGGAAATCGGCGCGATTTACACGCTTAACCTGGTGGCTGACGGAAACGGCGGCCTCGAGTTTAAGCTTCTTGATCGCATGACGTTTCAGGGCGGCACTGGCTCTACACCAGCACTCAGTGCGGATGGCAGCCGAGTCTATGTTTCTGATAACGATGGACATGTTATTGCGCTCGACAGCGAGTTGACTGAAATGTGGCGTGTGGATGTCGGTGAACCCCTGGTGGGCTCAATTACCGTCGCACCGGACAACAATGAGATTTACGCCGTAACCGCTAATGATGTATTTCAACTCATTGATCACGGCGATCATGGCAGCTTGAACTGGACTGCGGAGCTGAATGGCTTTGACGGATACGCCAACGTCGACGCGCAATCCAATGGCTTGACAGCGACGGTAACTGCTAATGGCGTGGTAGTGATGATTGGCGGGGGTAAAGAAATTTTGGGTCGCACGGTTATGTTGCACGTAGGCATGGGGGTGTTAGATCGTCAGACAGGCGAATTACGGTACTTTGCCGAAGGCCGGGAAGATTCGCTGGCAATGAGTGTGGTAGCGGCTGACGGCAGTATTTATGTGGGCCACTCGCCGCTCAGACGCGCCGTGGGAAAAGCCCTTTATCCCGAGTTAACGGCGGATGTCACTGGAGGTGTCGCCCGCTTTAAGCCGATCCGACTCGATCTGCTGGCGCGTGATGCAATCTGCGCTGCGGGAGCGCGTGCTGCCAACACCAACACGCTAGATCAGAGCACTCAAATCGCCGCCATAAACGACGATAAGCGCCAGATAAAGTTTCTAATCACGCAGGCTGAAAATGCTATCGAGACAGCGGTCAGTGATGGCGACTTGACGCAAGACGACGCCGACTGGCTGCATGAGCAACAAGCACTGAGTGTCGCCAGCCTGACTGCAGATGACTTCGCGAGAACAGCGATGACACTTAACTCAGCATGCGAGCTCTTTAAGTGATGCTCAGTCGCCAAATAACTCTGGAAGCGCGGCGCTATACTCGTGCTCACTACAATTAGCCTTAATGTACGTTGAAGAGCGTTATTTCATTGCACCTTAATTTTTAAAAAAAGAAGATCGCGGCCCAACCCAGAAAGGCCCGAATTAAGAGTCTCTACCAAGCAGGCTGCGACTAAATAACTTTATGGAGCCAGTGATGAAGGCAAGAGAAAGTCGGGAGTATTAAATTGCCAACTCGCCACCTGACGGCGACGTGTAATTCGCCAGCCCTGAGGCGTTCGAAGGAATTCATCTTCGTACCAGAACCCAAGAAAAAATTGCTCCTGCTGCCCATCAAGATCAACACACATCGGATTGAGGCAAATCGATCGACCGGTCGCCTTATCACCGGTTATATCAAGGCGAATATTTCCCATCATGTGCTGAGTAGCCGGAAATATCGTGAGCGCCTCTTTTAAAAAGCGGATCGTTGATTCAAGGTCACCTACCGCACCGCCAGTCGCGGAATAATCGACATGGGCATCCTCTGTAAAAATATCGCGCAAGCCATCGAAGGACTTGGTGTCGATACAATCGGTGTAGGCGTGAAGAAGATCCTCAAGCTCTAAACGATCCGAAATTTCCTGAAGGCTTAAAGTCATTGACGAATCTCCTCAATCGTAGCCGCTCACCCGCGTTAAATCTGGCCTAACCCAGAGTGCCACCATCGATCAGCACATCCTGACCTGTAATGTGAAAGGCTTCCTCGGAGGCAAGCAGTGCCACCATGGATGCGACGCCCTTGGGATCTGCCGGGGGCAGGATTGACTGGGTGCGTTGGAACAAAAAGTCGATGTCTGCCTCCTCCGGGAAGGTGACGTTATCGGTCATCCCCGTTGCAATATGGCCCGGTGATACTGTGTTGGCTCGCACGCCGCGCTTGGCATACTCCATGGCAATACTCCGGGTCATCGCCAAGACACCGCCCTTGCTGGCGGCGTAAGCAATGCCATAGGGAATCCCCGCATGGGCTGCCGTAGATGCCGCATTTACAATGCTCCCCGAGGATGACTCCAAATGCGGTAGCGCATGCTTGCACATCAGCATCGTGCCCGTCAGATTGATGGCCAGCACGTTGGCCCAATCCTCGAGTTTAAGATCAACCGCCATATCAAAGCGAAGCGTTCCCGCCATATTTACCAGAACATCCAACCCGCCAAAATGATCAACGCATCGTTTGATTGTCTCTACCACTTGAGCTTCGTCCCTGACGTCGCAGGTTAGGGCAAACATTCGGCCGTCTTTGTCGTCTAGCAACGCCATGGTCTCTTCCAAACCCCCGGCATCGTAATCAACGCAGCACAAGCGAGCCCCTTCACTTGCCAACTGCACAGCGCAGGCCCGTCCTATACCACCGGCTGCGCCAGTGACAAGAGCAACCTTATCCGCAAATCGATTCACACTGTTATCCTCTACTCGATAGCAAGTGATTTATATCCGTCAGCAGTTACACCGCTCAACGACCTCATCGGCCCCAATGTAACCACGTAATAAAGGGCGAGACCGCCAGCCCTACCGATCTAACGCCAAGCGCTGACCCGATCCGGGAGGCGTACAGGTAAAGGTCAGAACCCCACCCTCTGCCACTGCGGTTCGCAACTGATTAGTGCTGTATCGTGCGCCATGACTTGACAGGTATTCACCACCCTCGGTCATCATCGCAGAAAATCGCAGGCCGTTTACAACCCCGCGGGCGATAAGATCACATTCCGGCAAGGGCGCAGTAACACTCGCCCGGGTTTCCAGGAGATTCAATCGCTCGAGTGCCGCATTATCGCTAGCTGACAGCGTTACCTGCTGCCCCACTACGGGCGCCATATTGCTGTCGGCCGCCATCACGAAGTCCACCACGTGGGACACGTTCACATCCTTGGGCTCGGGAAAATTAAAGGCGTCAGCCGCAAAGAAATCCAGAAGAGACGCGACGCTGCCATCGTGCAAATACCCGAAACCCTTTATTTGATCGCCTGTGAATCCATCTCTGTTTCGACTGCCGGAGGTGCCAAACATGCCTACCTTTGCGTAGGCATTACGAAAATGCGGCACTTTAAAGTTCTCCGCCACCCCCGCCCCCTCAAAAGTCATCAGGCCACCGGTACCAAACTGCTTTTCCCCAGGGTTCAGCGTATGGCAGTGGTTGCAGCTGCCTAATCCTGTGATATCGCCAACCTGAAAATAAATATCCCGACCCAGTTGCTGATCCGCCGTCAGCGAGTTATCGAGCTGTCGTATTGGATTGGGCGGAGGCGTTAACGCCAGGGCGAAATCCGTAAACGCCTGCATTTGCACAGATGACAACTGCTCCGCGCGACCAAGCAGCTCAACAAAAGCGGGATTAAATTCCTTGAACGCGGCTGCCTCCAATGACTCCAACTCTCCATCTACCGTTTCTCTATTTTGCCCCATGCGGTCACCGCGCCAATGCTGGGGACCGCTATCAGCAATACCTCGCAAAGTTTGAGTCGCCATGGGGCCTTTCATCGGATGAAAGAAAGGCGTTGTTCTTGGGGAATTGGCAACGTATGGATTCAAGTTTGTCTGCAGGTCGCCATCGGGGTTGCCCAAATTCCAGGCCAGCTGATCCATGTCTCCGAATACGTGACAGCTGGAACAGGCGCTAGTGCCATTAGCCGACGTCAGGCTAGCGTCATAAAGAAATCGTCTGCCTTGAATTATTTCATTCGGCTCAGGCGTGAACAGTGCTTGCTCAACCAAGAGCTTGTCTTCTTCCGTGTCCCAGAGGGAAATCACATGATTAAAGCGGTCATAAACGACCATCCGGGTACCGTCTGATGACAAAACTAAGCCGGTAGGACCACCGCCCGGTGTGTGCAGATGAACGCTGTCGGCAGGATCATATTTGCCGTTGTGCAGTGCATCAACGGGCATCTTTACAACCTTGTTAGAGCCGAAGGCTGCGACATACAGCGTTTTTCCATCGGGGCTTATGGCTAGCGAGGTTGGTTGGGATGCGCTGAGCGCGGTCACCTCCGCGGGATAAACATGATGCTCAGGCACGTCGAAATCCACATGAGGATTCAGATGATTTCCGACTACCGCGCTATTTTCTATTACCGAGATCTGACTCTCTGCTATCCGGCCTCTCACCGTGGTGGATGTCTCACCCGAGCCCTCAAAACGAATATGATTGAGCGCGTTAAGGTTGCTTACATAGATCTGGTCAGTCACCGGATTGACCACCATATTGAATAAGATTGTGCCCACCCCCGAAATGGACTGGGTGACGGCGGGAATAGCTGCCAACGCATCAATGACAAATACGTCTTTGTCCGGCAGGTCGAGGTTGACCGCCGCTGACCAATCAGAACCATCAGCATCGGTCCATTGACTGGCCACTTTACGCACAATCATGCCGGTCTCTGGAGCGGCCTCTCCCTCGTGATTTTGTGTCGGCGCCGGTTTCGCCCCCAACACAATATCCGCGCGCAACACGGTACTTTTGTTGCCCGACATAAAGGCCGCGGCATAGACCTCCGATCCATCGGCACTCACCGCAAGCGCCCGGGGAGAATCGGAAAAAAGGTTAACAATACCAATCAATGAATCTCGGGATTTCTCCGCGGCAGTGGTGGCATCAAATACCCAAACGTCAGCCCGACCTGTGCCCGCACGATACAAATCGTCGATCGTAAAGAAAGGATGATTTTGCCCTCTGAAGGCGGCGCTAATAAAGGCTCGTGAATGATTCTCCCCAGCGAAGACAATGTCGCGGGGCTCATCGCCTACTTGCAGGGTAGCGATAACTCTGG
>Ga0255779_1001411_pt1 | contig 27455 bp, 17 predicted proteins | sample 011ome_21_FD_179977 | JGI IMG/M metagenome (GOLD analysis project Ga0255779, IMG submission 179977) | Coastal salt marsh microbial communities from the Groves Creek Marsh, Skidaway Island, Georgia - 011508AT metaG (version 2) | ecosystem: Environmental > Aquatic > Marine > Intertidal zone > Salt...
CATGCCAATAATGGGCACGTGGTTCACACATTCAAAACGGCCGCGCCGCCTTCAGGGTTTATCCACGCGCTCGGTCGCGTTCGCGTTCGCGCGCCGACGCCACACGCGCGCGCGCCCGCCCGCGACAACGCTCAGACAGAGACGTCACACACGGCGTGTTTGTCCCTCGCGACGCGGTTTCGATGACGTTTGCGAGCGCCATGCACGCGAAACTTGAGAATGAGCGCGCGCGATCGGTCGCGACGGCGGCGTGCGCGGCGTGCACTGTTGGATTTCTATTCATGCGTCAGCGCGCGATACGCGGGGCGATTGCGAAGATGCTCACGGTGCGTGGTGACTCTGCGTTGTGTGTGGTGCTGGTGCTGGTGCGGGCGCGAGGGATGGGATCGCGCACGCGCGAGCGCGGGAGGTGATTGTTGAGGCGACGGGCGCGGGACTTCCGCGGCGTTCCGCGCTTTACGCGGAGCGCGCGACGGCGTGCGCACGACGCCGCGCGGCGGTGTGCGTGATGGTGCATATATATATATGTAGAATTTCTGTGGTGTGTTTTAATTGATGATGTGTACTGACGATGATGATGATGATTTTTCGTGTTTATGAAACAGGGCGCGGCGACGCTCGTAGGGGCGGATGCCCAAGCCGAGGGCGCGCCGAGCGCCAAGGAAGAGGCTCAAGTCGCCATGATGCGTCAGATGCAGCAACAGATGCAGCAAATGCAGCAACAACAAATGCAACAGCAACAGCAAGGCGGTATGGGTGGTATGCCTGGTGGCGAGGAGGAACTCAGCGCGCTTGAGCGATTTTGCACCGACGTGACGGATGAAGCGCGAAGAGGTTTGCTCGACCCGCTCGTCGGTCGCGAGGAGGAAGTTCGTCGTTTAATTCACGTCTTGTGTCGCCGAACGAAGAATAATCCGGTGTTATTAGGTCAATCAGGTGTGGGGAAGACGGCTATCGTTGAAGGTTTGGCGCAGCGCATCGTGATGGATGATGTTCCGCACGCGTTGCGAGGGGCCAGGTTGCTCGAAGTTGACCTCGGCGCCGTCGGCGCGGGGTGCCAAATGCCCGGTGAATTCGAAGAGCGCTTGACGATTATCGTCCAAGAAGTCGTCGATGCCACGGCGAAGGGCCCGATTGTGTTGTTTATCGATGACATTCACAACTTGTGCCCGGCACCGCCGATGAATAACAACGGCGCGGCGATTTTGAAACCCGCGTTGGGTCGCGGTTTGCTTCGATGCATCGGCGCCACGAGCGCGGATAAGTTTAAGAAGACGATTGAGACCGACGCTGCGCTTGAGCGTCGATTCCAGCAAGTGCCGGTTGAAGAGCCGAACGTGGATGACACGGTGTCCATTTTGCGTGGATTGAGACCGCGATACGAGCAGCACCACAACATTGCGATTAGCGAAGGCGCCATCATCGCCGCCGCGCAATTGTCGGCGCGTTACGTGTCTGGACGTCAGCTTCCGGATAAGGCGATCGACTTGCTCGACGAAGCCGCCGCCGCGGTCCGTATGATGAAAACACACAAGCCAGAAGGTCTGGACATGGCTGATCGTAAGATTACGCAGCTTATGAAGGAGCGCGATCAATTGTTGCGCAAAAACGCCGGCGAGCAAGCGCGCGCGGGATCGTCCAACGTCGCTGCCGCGGAACTTCAAAAGATTGCCGCCGCTTTGAAGATTGAGAAAAAAGCTCGCAAGGAAATGCAAGTGAAGTACGATCTTGAGCGTCGCATCCAAGACGAGTACCGTCGCGCTTTTGCCAACCATTCTTTCATCAAGCGCAAGCTCGAAAACGCCCGCATGAAGGTGAAGCAAGCGAGCGCCGCCGAACCGGGGAGCGTCTTGGCGGCCGAACTCGGCCGCGCCGAAGCTGAAGTTGATAAATTAGAAGAACAAGAGAAGACTGCGCAAGAAGAAGTCATCAAGACTGAAGCCTCAGTTCTCGAACTCAATGACGGTGGCGCCATGTTGCGTGAAGAAGTCACCGACAGCGACGTCGCCACGGTGGTGAGCCGATGGACTGGAGTCCCGGTTGCCAAGCTCGTGTCCAGCGAAAAGGCCAAGTTACTTCAACTCGAAGCCGAACTCCACCAGCGCGTGATTGGCCAAGAGGCTGCGGTGACGTCTGTTGCTGAAGCCGTGCAGCGCTCTCGCGCGGATCTCGCCGACCCGAATGGTCCGGTGGCGTCGTTTATGTTCCTCGGTCCGACTGGTGTGGGTAAAACGGAGCTCGCCAAGGCTTTGGCGAACTACTTATTCAATTCCGACACGTCTCTGGTCCGCCTTGACATGAGTGAATACATGGAGAAGCACTCTGTCGCGCGCTTGATCGGTGCCCCGCCCGGCTACGTGGGCTACGACGAAGGTGGCATGCTCACCGACGCCGTGCGCCAAAAGCCGTATTCTGTCGTGTTGTTTGATGAAATTGAAAAGGCGCACGTCGATGTCTTCAACGTGCTCTTGCAGCTTCTCGATGAAGGTCACGTCACCGACACCCAAGGCCGAAATGTGTCTTTCCGCAACTGCCTAATCATCATGACTTCCAACTTGGGGTCGGATGAAATTTCCTACGCCAACAAGCGCCGGAACAAGGGTAACGTTAAGGATGCCGTCATGCAGCACGTGCGCTCGCACTTCCGACCGGAATTTGTCAATCGTATCGATGAATTCATCGTGTTCGAGCCTCTTACGCACGCGCAAATTGAAGACATCGTACAACTTCAGACCAAAAAGTTGTCCCAGCGCATCGACAACCAGCGCATGAATCTTCAACTCGACAGAAGCGCCATCGAACACTTGGCGCAGCAAGGATACGATCCGGCGTATGGTGCTCGTCCGGTTCGACGTGCCATCCAACGCGAGTTGATTCAACCATTGGCGAACGCAATGTTGCGTGGAGTGTTCAACGAGGACGATACCATCCTCGTCACCGCCGACCGCTCTGGTATCTGTTTATCCAACGGTCCCAAAATCGTGCGCGAAGTGTACGATGTGCACGCGCAAGACAGCGAAGACGAGCACGCCGGCGAACATTAGCGTCTCAAAAGTCGATCCTTACTAGGTATAGATGTCTGTTGTTCTAATGCAAAATTCTTAATTCTTTTCAAGTTATTTGTATTTGATATTTGACGTCTGTCTCATTACATTTTGCATCGTCTGGACCGCGCGCGGGAAAGGCGGCTTTGCATCTTCGTATACATCAGTCGCGTTTCAATCAACGTTATGTGATCTGTGAAACGCGACGTCACAAAAATCGAATTACTATAGCCTCTACGCGCAATCGCATAGATTTGTCATCGAGATAAGTAAACGCCGGCTTTACAATTCAGCCTTGGCTTCGGGCGCCTTGATGAGCTTGTCGAGGAGCTGATTCGCCTTGTTAAGGACCGCTTGGCGCTTCTTCCACGCTTGGGTCTTGGAATTATACTCCTTGGTCGCCGCCTTCATCTCAGACTTGATGGTTTCCAACTCCTTCTTCTTATCCGTGAGCTCTTTCTTGAGCTCTGCCTTGGTTTTACCATCCATTTTCGTCAAGAACTCCACCTCATTTTTAGCGCAGTTCTTCTTCGTCACGGCGTCGCACACCGGCTTATCGAGCGTCTTGGACACGAACGACTTCAACGCGTCGTATTCTCGACCCCCATTGTAGTCCTTGCCCTTCTTATCACCCGCCGTGAAATACTTGATCGTCGGGTAGCCTTGAACGCCCATTTTGGAGCACGTCGCTTTCCCATCCGCCGTGCAATCCACGTCAACGATCATCACCGATTCGCTTGCCTTGTAGTCATCACCGAGTCGATCCCATGCTGGTTTCATCGACTTGCAGTGGCCTCACCTGCGTTCATCGTACGTTTCACACACACACGTTAGTGGTTAGCTCGGGTAACAGTAATCCCCCGCCGTCTCAGCGTCACGCTAATCTTGTCGCATCGACGCGTGATGCGCGAGTTTCACGCCCATAGACGACGACAGAAGCAAAACGAAATAGCACACGGGCCATACTCGAACTCGTGGCGACGACGAACACGCACCAAGGCGCTAAAAACTTGACAAACGCATGCTTGCCGGAGTTCATCACCGCCGAGTCAAAATTCTTGTCGGTGGCTTCGAACGCGCCAGCGTGCGCGGCGTGCGGGGCGAGCACGGCTAAGATCGTCGCAAACGCGGTCGTGCGCATCGCTGACGCGCGCGTCGATGTGCGGCGGACCATTGCGTGGGTCTGCGCGTCGACGAATGACGAATCGTGTTCCGAAACACTCGATCGAACATTGAGGAAACCATCTTTTTGACGCCTTTTTGACGCCGCGCGCGGCGAGCGCGACGGCGACAGCGCGCGCGACGATGCTAATGCGACTATGATAGATATCTGTACTAAAATACATGTCGTTGCTATGTTATATCGCCATGGTTATGGCACAGGCACGCTCAAAGCTCGTCCACGACGAGTTCGTCGAGCCGCTCGCGAAACGACCACGACTGAATATCGTGATACTGCATCGAACGACTCGTCGACGCGGAAAATCCCACCCATGCGCGGCCATTATCTAAATCTAAGAATGCCCCTAAATTAATCGGTACCGTGAGCGCGGCGTCGCCGAGATTATCGACGAATATTTTAAGCGTCCCCAAGCCGTGCTTGTAGTCTCGCATCAAATCGAGCAAGTGCGCGGATGACCGAAATGACTTGTGCACGACGTTTTCCGCGATGAAGACCGGAGTGTACTCTATACGCACGAAATGTCGCTCACCGTCGGCTAAATTCGGGACGTCTACGGATGAAGCAATCGCGCCATCGTGCGACGACAGCACGGGTGCGTTCGCGCCGCGCGTCAACACCGCCACATGGTTATGATACGGATCCCTCGACTCCGCATCATGAAACGTATCAAACTCCACCGCTACCGCGTTTAACACACCACCGTACCCAAGCTGCGACGCCCCGCTCCCGAGCGCGCGCGCATCGTGATTCTGAATCACAAACGCGAACCCGTCGCCGCCTCGTTTCGCGCACGTCGCCGGCGCGTGGTCCACGCCCTGACAAGGCATCTCCACATCCGATGGCGCGTGCAAGCGAAACGTAAACTCGCTCACGAAACCACCGCGCACGAGCTGTTTGGTTTTCGCATACGTAGACCCCACCGTGCGCGGCTTGGCTGGCGTTAAACGCAACGCGTACGTTTCGTCGGCGTCCGAAGCGAGCACCGCGCTCGCGGCGCCCTGAAACGTCAACGCCGTCGTCGTCGACGCAAAGTCGCGAATGGCAAAATCTGCGCGCACGAGACACGGTGCCGATACCGCCGCGACGAGCGAGCACATCGCGGCGAAGGCGTGGAAGAACGCCGCGCGACGCCGCGGCATTATGTTCAAATTGCTCGCGTTGCCAATCGTACGCCGCCACTGCTCCTGCGTCCGCCGCCGCCGCCGCCAGCCGTCGTCGGTCGATGTCGAACGCGATCGCCGCCGTGCGCGAGCGCGCGGTCGTACGCGCCGCGCCGCGCGTCGACCGTCGCCGCCGAGTTGAGTTTCGAGCGCGTCACCGAGTGCGGTGGTCGTTAGAGCGCGCACCGCAAATCGCCACGCTCGAGGCGCTCGCCACGCCGCACCGCGGCGCGACCGCGCGCGAATGACGCACCCCGACTCGCGCGACGCCGCCGCGACGCCGCCAGAGGCGCACGCGCGCGAGCTCGATCGGCTACTGCGCGAAACGGATGACGTGAAGGAGATTGATTTCTTGGCTTCGGTGGATGTATTTCGCGCCGACGACGCATCGATGTCGACGAGCGCCGCGCCGCGGAACGCGTCGATGATGCCTGATGCGTTCTATGCGTGTGAGCGCACGATTGCGATGTCGTACGCGTGCGTGCGCGCGGTGCACGCGTGGACGCGGGAGCGCGTCGGTGAGGAACGCGAAGACGTCGACGTCGCGGCGTGTGCGTTGTGCGTTAATGGTGATCACGTCACCGCATGGAACGCGCGTAAGCGGCGGTTGGTGCGCCATGGTGTGGATGACGACGCGTTGCGGCGCGAGTTGGCATTTGTGAGTGTGATTTTGAGTCGATTTCCAAAGGCGCCAAGCGCGTGGGCGCATCGTCGATGGACACTGACGCGCGCGGCTTTGGACGGAGCGTGCGATTTGGCGAGCGCGTTCGACACGGAGTGTTGCGCGTGTGATCGAGCGGTGGTGAAGAAGCGTATGAATTACGCGGCGTGGTCACATCGTGCTTGGGCGCTGGGGTTATTGAAGGATGATTGGCGCGCGGTTGAACGCGAACTGACAGAGACGGAGACGCTCGTCAAGCGCAACGTGAGCGACCATTGCGTCATGCACTATCGCTCGCGCGTGCTGTTGTACTTTTTGAATGTGCGTGGTGATGAAACTGACGTCAGGCTCGCTCATGAAATCACTATGATACGGGAACTGATTGCAAAGTACCCGGGGCACGAGTCCTTGTGGTGTTATCATCGATTTGTCTTTTATGAAATCGTGTGTAGGACTACGACGCGCAATATAGATTACCTCCCATCGACGAGCGATTTCATCGAGGAGTGCTGTGACGTGGAGAAAACAGCATTGCTTGACCCGACGTGGGCCGAACACGCGGGCGCGAGTCAAAGAAGGTTTGCGCTCACGTTTCAGCGTTTCGCGGCGCTCGTGGAGAAAAATCACAACGCGCGCCTCAGCCAATAAACATGTAGAGTAGGACATAGAAAACATAACAATCTTAATGTAGCATAGCGCGGGCGTGTTGGCGACATCTAATTTATAATCCGCGAACGGCTTCACGTAAAAGCTTCGGCTTGTAGCCGACAACTTGGTCGCGGCTTTCGGCGCCGTTTTTGTAAAACTTAAACGTGGGCATCGCTTCCACGCCGAGCTCCTTTGATAACGGTGCTAAGTCAGCGACAGCGGTGTCAAATTTCGCAAAAGTCACGTTCGGATGCTCGTCGATAAGTTTATCAACTTCCGGCGCGATTTGTCGACACTTGCCGCACCAGTTCGCCATAAAATCTACGACGACAGGATTCGGTGAGCGAATCAACGCTTCAAAGTCTTCTCGCGACGTAATCGGCCGCATCTTGGCTGCGAAATCGCTCGACGGCGTGACCTTGGAGTCGTTTGCACTTTCGAAATACTCCTTGCTTCCTTCAGGTGTGGCTGTAATCGTTGGCGCGCCAGGCGTCCATCCCGCAGGGCAGACTTCGCCGTGCTCCGCAGTGTATTGAAACGCGCGCACCAATCTCAACGTTTCATCCACGCTTCGTCCCACAGGCAAGTTGTTCACCGTAATTTGCTGTACTACGCCTTGATCATCAATAATGAACAATCCTCTCAAAGCGATGCCCTTATCTTCCAACAACACTCCGTACTTGGCGCTGATTTCCTTTGTCCTGTCGGCAACAATTGGAATACGCATCGCCCCCAAGCCCCCATTCGCGCGGTCCATGCTCGACCACGCCAAGTGTGAATACTCACTATCCGTCGACACGGCGATGACTTTCGTATTCAACGCCTCGAATTCCCCGGCGCGATCGTTAAAGGCGGTGATTTCTGTCGGACATACAAACGTAAAGTCAAGCGGGTAAAAGAAGAGCACGACGTAGCTCCCGGTGTAATCGCTCAGCTTGACCCGACCGAGATCGCCATCCACGAGCGCGGGCGCGTCGAACCCCGGCGCTTGTTCGCCCACGAACACTTCAGGTCCAGGGTAGAGCACGCGCGAGATGTCGTCCATGTAGTGTCGACGGAACGCACTACCCGCGAAGGCGGATGGGTGCTGATGAAGATGATGATGTAGTCCATTCGTCGCGGCGACGACGCGGTTGACGGTGGACGCGGCAGCTGGTGTGGCAGCACCGGTCGTGCGTGCGTGAGCTGCGTGCGCGCGGGCGAGCGCGGTGCGCGCGCGTCGGAGAAACATGGTCGACGACGTGCTGAGTTGTGGAGTGAGATGAGGTGCCCAACTACCTCCGCGGACGCGTTACACGGTTGAAGGTGAGAAGGTGAGAGATATATTATACCGTGCTATTGACGTAAAGAATGAATATTAACGCGCTGGGGCGGCTTGCGTGTACCCAGCGCCGTTAAGCCACGGGAACTTTTCGGTGCGCATGGCTTCAAATTCGGCGATGGCGTCGCCTTGTTGCATGGTGAGACCGATGTCGTCCAAGCCGTTAATCAAGCAGTGCTTGCGGAATTCGTCAACGTTGAAGGGAATCTTTTCGCCGTTGGAGCGAATGATGACTTGGTTGGGTAAGTCGATTTCGAGCTCTTGTTTGGCGTTGGCATCCGCCATCAACGTGTTCACCGTCGCCTCGTCGAGGACGATGGGCAACATGGCGTTCTTGAAGCAGTTGTTGAAGAAAATGTCGGCAAACGCGGTGGAGATGATGCATCTGATACCGAAATCGTTAATCGCCCACGGGGCGTGTTCGCGAGAGGAACCGCATCCAAAGTTGTTACCGGCAATCAAGATGGATGCGCTGCGGTACGGTTCGTTGTTCAACACGAATTCCGGACGCTCCTTGCCTTGTTCGTCGTAACGCATTTCGTAAAAGGCAGAAACGCCGAGACCGGTGCGCTTGATCGTCTTCAAGAATTGCTTGGGAATGATCATATCGGTGTCGATGTTTTGCAACTCCATGGCGGCGGCAACACCCTTTAGGGTGGTAAACTTGGCCATGCCGCCCGCGGAGGTCGCGCCGTTGTCCTTCTTTTGCGGCGCCGGAGCGACGACTAAACCATCAGACAAGAACTCCTTGCTCTCGCGTTTTGGAACATCGTCGCCAGTCAAACCGGCGCCGGAAGCGATGGTGCGCACGTCAGTGAGTTTACCGGTGATGGCGGCGGCGGCAGCCATCGCCGGGGACATCAAGTGCGTGCGACCGCCGTTTCCTTGGCGGCCTTCAAAGTTGCGGTTGGACGTCGACGCGCAACGTTCACCTGGCAACAATTTGTCAGCGTTCATGGCGAGGCACATTGAGCACCCCGGTTCGCGCCAGTCGAATCCAGCCTCCTTGAGGATGACATCCAAACCTTCGGCTTCGGCTTGCTCTTTGACAATGCCAGAACCCGGAACGACCATGGCGTACACGCCGTCCGCAACCTTCTTACCCTTGGCCACAGCCGCGACCGCGCGCACATCTTCGATGCGACCGTTCGTGCAAGAGCCAACGAAAACTTTATCGACCGGAACGTCGGTCAACTTCGTACCCGGGGTGAGACCCATGTAATCGAGCGCGCGTTGCATAGACTTGGCGCGCGCCGGCTCGAAATCAGCCGGGTTCGGGACGATTCCCGAGATGCCGCACACATCTTGCGGAGACGTACCCCAAGTCACCGTCGGTTCAATATCAGACGCCGGGATGACAATTTCTTGGTCGTATTTTGAGTCGGGGTCGGACGCTAAAGATCTCCAGTACTCCACAGCCTTGTCCCAAGTCTCGCCGCGCGGCGACATCGGACGCCCCTTCAAGTACTCAAACGTCACGTCATCAGGGGCAATCATACCCGCACGAGCGCCACCTTCGATGGCCATGTTACAGATGGACATACGCGCCTCCATTGACAACCCACGAATAGCTTCACCCGCGAATTCAATCACTGAGCCGTTCCCACCCGCGGTTCCGATGACTCCGATGATGTGCAAAATAATATCCTTTGACGTCACCCCGTCGCCGAGTTTACCATCAATGGTAATACGCATATTCTTCGATGGCTTTTGCAACAAAGTCTGCGTCGCGAGCACGTGCTCGACTTCAGACGTACCAATACCGAACGCCAACGCCCCGAACGCACCATGCGTCGCCGTATGCGAATCCCCGCACACCACCGTCGTCCCCGGCAACGTGAACCCTTGCTCCGGTCCGATGATGTGCACGATGCCTTGTCGCTTATCCTCCATCCCAAAGTACGTCACCCCAAACTCCTTCACGTTCTCCTCCAACGTCAACACCTGCACTCGAGAATCCATCTCCTGAATAAACGTCTCAACACTCTCGAACCCGCTCCGGTCGCTCGTCGGCACGTTGTGATCCACCGTCGCGAGCGTGTTATCCGGTCTGCGCACCGCACGCCCCGCCGCGCGCAGCCCTTCGAACGCTTGCGGCGACGTCACCTCATGAATCATGTGTCGATCGATGTACAGCAACATCGTACCGTCTTCTTGCGTGCGCACGCGGTGATCGTTGATGATTTTGTCGTACATCGTCTGCGCCGATGCGCTCGCGCGCACCGACGCGGCGCGTCCTGCGCGCACCGACACGGCGCGCGGCGATCGCGCGCCCGCGGTGGGCGCCGCGCGAGGACGCGCGAGGGCATAGGTTCGTAACGCGCTCGTCATCGCGCACCGCGTCGTCGTCGTCGTCGTCGTCGTCGTCGTCGTCGCGATGTGACGTCTATCCGTATATTTCACGCCGCCGGCGCGAGACACAGCGTGCGCATTTTGTAGGTTCGTATATGGATGATACGATGGACGTAATACGTGTTTTACGTCTACCTAGGGTTTATGTTTACATTTTGTAGGTTCGTATATGGATGAGACGATGGATGTAATACGTAGGGTTACACACCTCGGTTTTTTTGTCGCCACGGTCGATGGGTGACGTCGAGGGTGATACGGCTGCACGCGCGGTCGCGATTGTGCGCCGCGCGTTCGCGTCGCGCTGCGAGACACTGGTGGTGGCTAGAGAGAGGTTTACGACACGCGTCGCGCGAGGGAGACGGGACATCGTCACCGCCGCGGGTGTGCGCATCGGCGAACAAGATTTGGTGATTTTAAATCGCATTTTCGATCGCGCTGGGTGATTCACAGAGTTGTGCGTTCGTGCGGTCGCGATGGAGGTTCGCGCGCACGTGCGACGGGGTGTGATTGGGGCGAGGATGACGACGAATGCGGTGCACGCGACGCATGGGTCGGTGGCGCGAGTTCGGACGGTGAGCCAGGCGGCGGCGGCGGCGGCGCGAGGAGCGACGGTGGCGTCGGCGCGGTCGTCGGACGACGCGGGCGAGGTTGGTCGTGCGCAGTTTGACGAGGGCGTTGGTGTGGCGTCTTTTCGTGGATTTAAGGTTGTAAATGAGCTTGAGATTGAACTCGAGGTTGGTGCGGGAGAGGAGACGAGCGATGGTTGTCCGGCGCCGCGCGGTTCGGGCGCGGGGCGCGTCGGCATGGCTGGGTTCGATAGTTATCCTGGATTCGCTTCGTTTACATGGATGAGTGAGGATGAATTCGAGATTTATGAAGACGGGCACACGCACGACGACGATGGACACGGGCATTCGCACGGTGGATCGTCGTCGTCGTCCGCCGGGGAAGTGGACCCCGAGACGAAGGCGTTGTACGCCGGCATCGCGACGGCGAGCGCGTTGATTGCGGCGAAAACCGTTGGCGTACTCCCCAAACTTCCAGAAATTCCAATGTCTTTTACTTCACTCATTGCCAAGGAGAACACGAATGCGGCGCCAGCCAAGAAGCAAAAGACGAGCGACGCCTCCAGCGCCAAGTCAAAGAAGACGCAGTCGATGACGTCGACGGATTTCGGCATCTCGGACAAGAACATACAGCAAGTCGCTGGCGCGGCGCTTGCATCCTCTGTCGGTATTGCCACACTTGTTGGGCTTTCTGGTTCGACATCTTCGCGCACGCGCCGACGGATGTCCACAGCGAGCGGATCAGATTACGGCGTGCGCTCGTTGCAACGCTTGGAGGAATTGCGCGAAGCGATGCTCATGGAATTCCTCGAAGAGCAACGCCAGCTCGGTATGGTGAAGCAAGGCAAGTCTGAAAAGATGAAGGGCTTGGATGATAAATTCCAATCCACCCTTCGTGAAATCAAGCGTGATGTGCTCCAGCAAGACATAGTGATTAATGGCATTCAGCAACAGAGCGCCGAGGAGCAGCAGCGCGCGCTCGCGATGCTCATGAAGGAGCACGAAGCCGCGATGAAGGCGCTCGCCGACGCATACGAGAAGCAAGAAGCTGCGCTCACTGCGAAAATCGCACGACTCGAAGCCGCGCTCAAGGAGACCGAGACTGCCCTCGCGGAGATCAAGGAAGCGATGCAAAACATGGAGTCGAGGCACGAAACTGAGTTGCGCGCCGCGCGTGGTTTAATCCGCGCCGAACGGGAGCTCGGTCAAAGCGAAGCCGCCAAGTATCGCGCAGCGAGAGACCTACAAAAATCCCACGTGAGCGCGCTCAAGGCGGACTTGGCGCTCACGCAATTGAACTCGAGCGAGAAGTTCGCATTCTTGGAACAACAGCTCAAGGATATTTGTAGCTCGTACAGTGCGCGCATTTTGAAGGAGCGTGAAGTCACGGCGGCGGCGCTTGAACAAGAGCGTGAAAACGCATCGGAAGAACAAATTCGCATGCTCACCGCATTCGCGGCGGAGAATAGATCCACACCGCGAGCGGATCTCATCGCCGCGGTCGCTGAGCTTCGCGCGCAGGCTGAAGCGGAGAAGAAGGCCCTCGCGGCGACATACGAAGGCGCGCTGCGAGGCGCCGCCGGCGAGCGTCGTGCGCTGAAGGCTTTACACGAATCCGAGCTCAAAAAGGCCGGAAACGGTAGCTCGCTGGTGTCTGCCGAAATTTCGCAGTTGAAGAGCCAACTCGCGGCGGCGGAAGTGTCGAGCAGCCAGAGACTGAATGAAGAAATCCGCAAGGCGCAAATCGATTTCGAGCAACGCGTCGTGACGCTGAAGAAGACGCACATGGCGCAGCTTGAACAAGCGCAACGTCAATCGAGCAGCGCGAGCGGTGGTGATGCCGCAACGAAGGCGTTGAGTGAATCCCATCAAGTCGCGTTGAACGCGATGCAAAAAGCGCACGCGGACGCCATGCAAGCGGCGCTCGCGAAAGCGGATAAGCGCGTCGCGGACGCCGAAGCGCTCTTACGCGAACGCATTTCAAACATGAAATCTACGAGCGATGCCGAAAAGGCGCAACTTCTCGCCAAACTTGGCGCTGAGCGTGAATCCATCATTGCCGAAGTCAAGAGCGAGCAGTCGTTATCGAGCGCAGAGGTTGAAAAGCTCAAGCAAGAGTACGAAAACCTTCTCGTCAGCGCCGTGGCGCAGGTGCAATCTTTGGCGTCGGCGGACACTGCGGCGCTCAAGGCGGCGCTCAAGGCGAGCACGGGTGAACGTCGCGCCTTGTATGCCATGATGCGCACCGAAGCGATGAAAAAATCATCTGCCTCAAAGGTTGATTTCGCGTCTGAAGTTGTCGCCACTGAAGCGCGCGTCGCTGCGTATTGGGAGCAGAAAATAAAGGACGCAGAAGCGGCCAAGGATGCGCAAACGCGACAGTTGGTGAAATCGTACGAGACCAAGTTGAGCGAAGCGCGCTCTGCCGGTGGCGCTGGCGACGAACTTGTCAAAGTTGTCGCCGCGCTAAAGAAGGAACTCGATGAGCAACGCGCCCAGGCTGAGCAAACGCTCGTCGCGGCGGTGGCGGAGATTCAAGCCTCCGCCGCGGCAGATAAAGCTGCGGTGACGGCGCTCGTGCGAACGGAGACTGAAGACGCCTTCAAGGCTGAGAAGGATGCCATCATGAAGGCACACGCGCTTGAGATTGAAGCTCTTCAGAACGCGGCGAAGACGACGCTGTCAGGCGAAGAAGCGATGAAGATGAAGCAAGTTGAGGACCTCGTCAAGGCGAAGCTCGCCGAAGCTGAAATCGCCGCGCGCAACGCCTCTCAAAGCAGCACGTCAAGCACGCAAAGCGCCGTCACCGCGCTCGAAAAGCGTTTGTTGGAACTTCAAAAAGAACACGAAGCGAAAATCACCGAATTGAACAAGGCGAATAAAGTCGCCGCGATGAAGTCGGAGGATGACCTTCGCAAGCAACTCTCGTCGGCGAAGAAGGAACTCGAGCGCTTCAATCGCGAAAGCAAGTCGTCTAAGCGAACACTTGCAGAGTCTATTACGTACTCGTTCAAGGACAGCGATGCCGAATTGAAGCTCATTCGCAAGGAGCGCGACGCGCTTCAAGCAAAGGTGCGTCGCATGGAGGAGGAGTACTCGAAGAAGCTCGCGTCGGCGAATTCATCCAACGCGGTTACCGAGTTGCAAGCCGAATTAGATAAGGCTCGCATGGAAAGAGAACAAGACTTGCAGGCGATGATGAAACGCGTAGAAGCGGAAAAGTTGGAAAGTGAGCGAGCGTTGCGCGCCGAGCTCGAAGTGGCGAAGAAAGCCATGAAAAACGCGGAGAGTCAGTACGCCGCCGCCATGGCGAGCACGAGCGCTGCACCAGTGCCTTCGTCGACTGAACGCGGATTCTGGTCCTCCGTGTTCAAGGGCAACTCCATCGACGCGAGAATTGAAGAACAAGCTTCTCTTCGCGCTGCTGCTGAAAGTGAAGTCAAAGAGGCGCGCGCGCGTGAAGTTGAGCTTCGTCAACGCGTCGATGCGCTCACCGCTGAAATCCAAGGCGCGTCGAGCCAGGCAGCCAAGGACGTGGCGGCTTTGAAGGAGAAGCTTGACAAAGCCATGGATGAAGCGTCCAAAAACTTGGCGAGCGCGACTAATGCCGTCATTCAAAAGTACGAGGCGCGCATCAGTGATCTGGAGGCGTCCAGCGACAAGACTGTCGCCGTCGTGGCGACGCTTCAGGCCGAAGCTGAAAAGGAATTGACGAGTACCGTCGCCAAGCTCATGACTGAACGCGAACAAGCGATTGCGGCGGCAGAGCAGACGTTCGCCGCTGAGCTCGCCAAGGTTAAAGCTGACGCTGAAAGCAGCGAGGCTGCCAAGCTCGCTGAAGCGTCGGCGATGCAGGCCAAGATGGTGAGCGCGCAACAAGATGTCATCACGTGGAAGGATCAAGCCAACTCGTACAAGGCTGAGTTGACAAAGCTTCAAACGGAGCGCACGGAACTGTTGACAAAGTTGAAGAACAGTCAAGATACGCTCACGAGCAACATCGCGCAGTCGATCAAAGAGAGCAAGGAGCGCGATGAGGAAATTGTGCGCGCCGTTGCGAAGTCGATGGCGGACGCCACCGTGGAATTCAACGCTAAGCTGCAAGCGTCTCAACAGCAAGCAAGAGAAGCCGAGTCCAAGTTATTGAACTTGCGCAGTGTATTTGAAACGCGCGCGCGCGAAGTTGCACAGCAAACTACGAAGGACCTCAAGGAACGCGAGGTGACGCTCGAGAAGAAGCTCAGACAAGCCCAGCGCGATTACGCGCAGCAAGGCAAGATTGTTGAAAGCCTCGAGCACCGCTTATCTACTGTCAAGTCGCAAATGGAAGCGGCAGAAAAGAAGTGGAACAGATTGCAACGCGAGATGACTGAGGAATTCGAGCAGCGTTTGACGAAGGAAACAGTTCCGTTGGCGGAGAAGATTGCCTTTTACGAACAACGCGTCGAGACTTTGAAGGAGGAAGTCAAAACAGCAAAGAAATCGCGAAGCTTGTTCGGTTCCAATACAACTTCTGCGGATCCGAATGCGCCTGCCCCGGTCATCGTCAAGCGTGCGCTTTTTGAGTTTAACCGCGACAAGCTGCAAGCCGAGGCTGAGGCGAGAGAGGAAGCTGAGCGCGCGTTGACGGCGGCGACTGAAGAAATGCAAGCGCTTAAACTCAAGTTGGAGGCAGCTCAAGCAGAAGTCGAAAAAGCCAAGGAAGCGGCGAGACTGGAAGCACAGAAAAATGTCAGCGTAAGCGTTTCACCGTTCGCTGCTATTTTTGCGCGAATGTTTGGTACTCCGTCAACATCAAAATCGGTAGTCGAAGAGAAGAAGGAGCCTGCCGTCGTCGCTGATCTCACCAAGTCTCAATCGCTTCAAGCTGAACTCGATGCGACTACAAGGACTTTAGCTGATTTGAAGGCTAAATATGCAGCCGAAATCGCCGCGGGCGAAGCTGCGGTGCGCAAAGAGTATGAGTCTAAGCTGACGTCGCTGAAGAGCACGGTGTCCACGCTTGAGTCTCAACTTGCCAGCGCCAACAAGACTGCCGAAGCAAAGCTTGCGGCGGCGATGAAAGCTGCCGAGCAAGAGCAAACGGCGATTGAGAGGTCATTGCGTTCTGAAATCGCCGCCGCCAAACAATTGGCGGCGAGTGCAAAGGTTGCGGCTGAGCGTGAGTACCAAACCGCGTTGCGCGAAGCGAATGCCAAGGCGAAGAAGGAACTTGAAAAGCAAGCCAGAGAAGCGGCCGCAGCGCGTGCTGAGTCCGAAAAGCGCATTCGTGAAAGCGCCAAAAAGGCTATTGATAAGCTCAAGGCTGAAATCGCAGACTTTGATGCGCGCCTTGACGCTCGCGACGAGGATATCGAGCGCAAATTTAACGCGCAGTTTGACAAGCTCGTCGAGGATTTCAGACGCGAAGTGGAGAAACTTCAACGTCGCGCCAAGGATGCCGAGTCGATTGCCATAGGCAAGGTTGGAGCGGACGCATTTGCCGAGAACTCTGCCAAGATTGATAATCTCCGCACCAAGTACGAGCGTGAGCTTCAAGACACCATCATCACCAAAGATAATGCGCTCAGACAAAGCCGCGCTGAGGCAGCCAAGTCCATCGCATCCGAAAAGACTAAGGCTCAAGAGAAATTAGAAAAGCAACTGGACGAACGTGAAAGGCAAATCAAACTCGATCGTCAAAAACTCGAGCGTTCGTTTGAGAAGACAGAGGCCAAGGATGCGGAAATCAAGGCTTTGAAGCAGTCGCTGGATCAAGCCGAGAAGAAGCTTCGCGAATTTAAGGACTTGTCCGACAAGGAAAGCGACGCAATCAGCCAATCTAAGGCGAAGGTGAAGGAACTCAAAGCTGGCACATCCAAGACCACTATCGAGGCGTCGGATGACATCGTGATTTCAACCGTCGAGTCCACGATGACTGTCACAAAGACGACGGAGACATCCGAAAAGAAGACTGGACTGTTCAAGCGCTTCTTCGAGTCGTCATCTAACACGACGACGAAGAAATAATTATTTAGCACACGATCGTCGCCGCTCAGGCGGCGCATTTCGAATATTATAGATTCAGAAAGCAAGCAAGTAAAAAAAATGCGGCCTCGCTCATCACCGCGCCTCATAGCCCTCCTCGCCGAGCGCCGTAGATGCCGCCGCCATCGTCCGTGGCGCGCGTCACCGCCGTCGGCGTCGACGACGTTCGCATCATCCCCGCATCCGCGGCGCGAAGCGGCGGTCAACGCGCGCGGCTCTCGCGAGCGGTCGTCGAAGCGTTGGGCGCGCGCCTAGGTGCACCGATTCGCATAACCATTCGCGCGCGCGCAGGCGAGGAAGCGCCCGCGAGCGACAGCGACGCCGTCATATGTACATGCATCGCGCTCGTCGAACCATGGGACGAACGCACGGGCTTGGCGTGTGAGGTGGACATCATGGTGATTGAACGTTCGGAGCAGGCGGTTTCGTCGCGCGACGCGTTTGAGCGCGTGCGCGCCTCCACCGCGTCTACGTACGCAGGGACGATTGAATTATTAGAACTCAAACCGGTGGTATGTTCGCGCGTGCGCGTGACGTACGATGGCGAGGCGAATGCGCTCAGCAGATCTCAGGCGGCGTTGCGACGGCTTGTCGTTCGACTGGGCTCAGCCGCCGCGGACGGTCGATGTACGATCGACCGCATCGAGCCGCGCGTGGATGGCGACAGCGTGAGTTTTAGAATCACAGACACAACTACTATTGATGTCGTGCGCGCTGAGGGCGAGACGAGCGTGAGTGGACGCGATGCGAACGCGGAGACGCGAGTCGCGGCGGCGGCTCGAGCGTTACAAGCATTGCGTCAAGCCATTGCTTGGCCGATGAAGTATGGCGCACAGGCGCGTACTTTAGGCGTGACTTTTCCGCGTGGCTTATTGTTGCACGGTCCCCCGGGCACGGGGAAGACAGAGGCGGTGCGAGCGGTCGCGGAAGAGGCGGGCGCAAAGGTGCACGCGGTGAGCAGCGGGGATGTCTTCGGCGCCTACGCGGGAGAAAGCGAGAAGCGACTGCGCAAGGTATTCGACACGGCTCGGCGCGAGGCGAAAAACGGCACACCGACAGTGATCATGATTGACGAGCTCGATGCGATATGCCCGACGAGAAAGGATGGAAACGCGCACGAGACGCGTATCGTGGCGCAACTGTTGACGTTGATGGACGGCGCGAGCGCGTCGAACGACATTGTGGTACCGGTGATAGCAACGACGAGTCGACCGAACGCGATCGATCCAGCGCTACGCCGTCCCGGGAGATTTGACAAGGAGGTTGAAATGGCGCTGCCGAGCATGATGGATCGCGTGGAGATTTTAAAGTTGCACGCAAAATCCATCCCGCTTGCGAGCGACGTCAATTTCACAGTTATCTCGGAAAGTATCAAGGGCTACAGTGGTGCTGATATCGCGGCTTTATGTCGTGAGGCAGCAATGTGCGCAATTCAGCGCGTGCGTGATGAGGCTTCTGATCCAGACACTATGGAGGTTCGAATGGCTGATTTTCAAGCGTCTCAAAGCCGTGTGCGCGCCTCAGTTGTTCGAGGCGTAGCCATAGACTTGCCTCCGATTTCATGGGATGATATCGGCGGGCTCGTGGATGTCAAGAAACGCCTTCGTCAAGCCGTTGAATGGCCGCTGCATCACGCCGATGCGTTCAGGCGCTTGGGTCTTCGTCCGCCAAAGGGTATTTTATTGCACGGACCGCCAGGATGCGCGAAGACAACGCTCGCTCGCGCTGCAGCCACCGCCTCAGGTGCCACAGTCATCACGCTCACCGCCGCTGACGTCTTTAGCAAGTATTTAGGAGACGGCGAAAAAATTTTGCGAAGCACGTTTACCAAGGCACGCAAATCTGCGCCAGCGGTATTACTGCTGGATGAAATTGACGGCATGTGTGGTTCACGCGGCGACGGAGCGTCTGAAGGCGCGCACGACGTTGCCACGCGATTGCTCTCCGTGTTCTTAACTGAAATGGACGGTCTAGAAACTGTTCCGAGCACTGGAGGCGGTGTTCTCGTTATTGCAACGACGAACCGTCCACAAAGCCTGGACCCGGCACTCACGCGTCCCGGACGCCTGGACCTCGTCTTGGAAATTCCACCGCTCGACCTCGCTGGCCGCATCGAAGCCTTACGCGTGCACACGCGCGACGTCTCCCTCGCTCATGACGTTAACATTGACGAACTTGCCTCTATCACCGTCGGTTACACCGGCGCAGAGCTTCGTCACGCGGTGAAAGAAGCTGCACTCGCCGCGCTTCGCGAGGACATGTCCGCCGAAGCCGTTCGTCGCGACCACTTCGTCACGGCCATGTCCAAACAAAAGTAAATAGTCTGTAGCAATTATCACTTTTACTTCCAGGGTAAGATTGTATAGTCCCGTGAGTGTTTACCAAACATTTGCCACTTCGAGCCGTGAATGTCCGTTCGCGTCCCCGAGGGGAACAAGACAAAAGGGCACCGTCGCATGCGTCATACCTTTACACGCCTTTCATGACTGCCGACGACGCACGCGAGCCGATCGCGGACGAAGAGAGGGTCAAGAAGGGCCGCGCGCTGTTCGTGTGGCACGCCGTCATCGCCATCGTGGGTGTATTCGCCGCCAACGCTCGACGTGACAGCGCTTAAATTGATTTCCGTGACGATGTTTACGACACCCATTCGCGTGCGATTTAGCGAGACCGACGGGCAAGGTGTGGTGTTCAATGCGAATTATGCCATGTATGCCGACGCGGCGTTCGATGAATGGCTGCTGTTCGTGAAAGGGCGCGAGTGGACGACGACGACGGGACGCGCGCTCCCAGTCGCCGCGACGTCGACGTGGCGATTTAAAAGGAGCGCAAAATTTTTAGACGTCGTGGACGTGTCGTGTGAAGTGCCGAGATTCGGTACAACGTCGTTTGATGTTCGTTACGTGGGGACGATTGGTGGTGAGGATTGCTTTGATGGACTCGTGACGTATGTTTGCGTGGATGAAGCGTCGCGTCGACCCCTCGCGGTTCCTCTGGACTTGAAGCGCGCGCTGAGCACGAACGCAGCGCACGTCGGGCCGTCGAGACTCTAGTGTATGAAACTACGGTATAATAATAATGATACAGAATGATGCTACTTCTATAATGGTCTAACGGTGGCGCATGCACGCCACGAAGGCTTCATTGCCAAACTTCTCAAACTCTTCGTACGTCACATAGCGATTTGAGCGAGCGTTTTTTCTATCAAGAGAGTTTTGACACACCGACGACATGAATGCGTCGAGCTGGTCGTCGGACACGTGTCGGTGTCCAAGTCGCATTTGGTTTAAATCTCCAATCAAGCACTCGAGCTCGGCTTCGTCCAAGATGTTGTCTTGGGACGTGTCGTATCGTTGCCACAACGATCGAAGCACGCCCACCGGAAGGACTTCGTCAACCTTCACGCGCGCTTGCTCGAGCAGCCAAGCGCCTGCTTTAGGTCGCCATGCTGCTTCTTGGAATTCTTTAGTTTGCATCTCCATCAGTCGACTGACGGTGCGGTCCCATGCGAACTCTTCGTCGCGAGCTGCGTTTTTACGCGCTGCGGCGTCGCCAGAAGACGACTGAAACAACTCAGCGGGCTCGGTTTCTGCACTCACAAGCAGCTTCACCTTGTGCTCGTACATGACATCGATAAATGTAATAAATCGACGCACCAGGTCGAGTCGGTCGGAGCTCAATCGAGGCACGTGATCGACGCCGATGGCGCTGAAAATACTCGCCAGCGCGGTGTAGTCGGCGGCGCCCAGCGCGCTGTCGCATAATTCGTGGAAATCAAAGTGTGCGATGCCTCCACCGGCGCGGCGCACGTGTACTAGACGCCCACCGACGGCAATTTGTAGAGGTTTAAACGAACGCTCGTGCGCGAGCTCTTGTAAACGATGCGAGAGCCAGGCTTCGCGCTCGCCTTGCGAACCTCGGGACATCCACGTCACGCTTTCGTCACCCTCTCTCACGCTTCCTGTAAGTCTATAGTCGCGATCACTCGCCATTTCGTGCACAATACACCGTTCTTTTATTTGCGCAATGCAAGGTAGGAACTGCGAACGATTCAATCCATTCTTGTACAATTCGTCTGGATGACGGTTACTCGTCGTCACGACTTTTACGCCCGCCGCCCAGAGCGCCTCGAGCAGTCGTCTAATAATCATCGCGTCCGCGACATCGACGATTTGGAACTCATCCAAACACAAAACACGCGTGCGCTGCGCGAGCGCCGTCGCGTACACGCCGACAGTGTCCGAATTTCGCGCCGTATCCTTGAGCTTGTGCAACGCCGTGTGCGTCTCGAGCATAAACGAATGAAAATGCTCCCGACGCTTCTCCACCCCGCGCTCACCCGCCAGTGTGGCATAAAACAAATCCATGACAAACGTCTTCCCGGACCCAGGTCCACCGTGAATATACGCGCCCCCGTCGCGCGCCACGGGTGCGCCCGAAGACGTCCCGTCCGCGGCGTCAAACAACCCGCCAAACCACCCGCCCGTCTTCACCCTTTGCGCCGCTCGCGACGACTCAGGCCTCACGCTCGCGTGCACCGCATCGAGCGCCTCCAACGCTTTAATTTGCGCGGCGTCGTGTCTAATAAACCCTTCGCTCACGAGCCGCCCGTACGCCGCGCTCGGCCGCTCGCCCGCTTCGGCGAGCGCGAAAAAGTCAATCCCAGACCCCAACGTCGTCGCCGCATCCCGCGCCGTCGCCGACGCCCCAGTCCCCACCGCCCGCACGACTGCGCCTGTTATCCGCATCATCGACGTCGACGCGTCGCCAGGCGTCATCGACGCGCGCGCCAGACGCGCCCGCGACCGGCGCCATGCGAACGCCATCCGCGCGAACGTCGATGATGATGATGATGTTCGCTCGACGCGGTCGAGCGCGTGTCGAGCCCGTCGCGAGCGCGCGCGCGAAAGCTTCCGCGAACGACCACTCGCACGCGCCTCGCACGCGCTCGCACGCGACGCGACGCGCGGTGGCGCGCGCGCGCGCGCCGAGACGTCGACGGACCCGCCGTCGCGCGACGCCGTCGACAGACACCGAAACGCGTGCACCGCCAACGCGCGCCAACCGACACCCGAACGCGTGCACCGCCAACGCCCACGGTCCCGTAGTGGAGACATCTGAAGAGTATCGAGTATCTCTACGCGCACGCGTTTATAGCGTTTATAGGTCCGTGGTCGCATACTGTGTACACCTCACGACCATGTACACACCCATGTGTGGTCCACGCCACACGCGTGGTTGCGTAGTGTACGACGACGACGCCTATTTGCGCGGCATCAATCACGCCGGGTCGCCTCGGGAATATTCTCTCGCGTCGACATCCACCGGCGCCGCGACACGACGACGACCGAGGACGACGCCGAGCGCGACGGCGGCGGCGGAGGACGAGGATGACGACGATGATCACGTCTGCGTTCGCGTCTCGCGTCTCGCACGTGGGCGCGTCGATGGCGTCGAGCGAGAAGCGCGCGAGAAGCGCGCGATGTCTCGGGCCAGTGCGCGCGACGACGTCTCGGGCGCGCGTCGTGGAGGCGTTCGCGGCGACGAGACGGGCGAGGAGAGATGGAGGGGTTGAGGGCGTGATTCGCGCGTTTGTGTGCGCGCGCGTGCGAGGACAGGCGATGACGCGAGGGGCGTTCGCGAGGGAAGATGGTGAGATTGACGCCGCGGAGGAGCGACGTCGACGCGTCTCGCGCGCGACGTCGCGGTTCTCTTCTACGACGAGCAGAGCGACGGGTGCGGTGGATGAGTTGAAAGAGGTGTTAAGTCAGAGTATTAGTGCGATGACGACGGTGACGCCGCCATTTTATTCGGAAGGGGTCAATGAGGATAGCGAAACGTTGAGCGCCTACGAGGTGGACGCGCTCGTTACGGATGACGCGGTGTTTAATGCCGAGATGAGCTGGTTGGCGTTTAACTGGCGCGTACTCGCCATGGCGGCGGATGAATCGGTGCCAATTTTCGAACGATTGCGTTTTGTGGCGATTAGTGCGAGAAATTTGGATGAGTTTTTCGCCAAGCGGGTCGGCGCGATAAAACGCCAAGACGCCGCCGGCGTTGAGAATCTCGTCAAGCGTCGTGGACGAAGTGTATGGACTCCGGCGTTGACGCTGCAAAACGTCGCAACTGAAGTTGAGCGTCAAGTTGACGTGCAGGCGGCGCTTTTAGAGAACCATATTGTGCCGGCTTTGCGCGAGCACGACATTCGGCTTGACCACTATTCTGAGTTGAGCGAGAGTGTTCAGAATGAACTTGCAAAATACTTTGAAGAGCAAATTGAGCCGGTTCTTGATCCACGTGCGATCGACCCTTGCCACCCGTTTCCCTTTTTAGGCTCTTTGTCTCTTTCGATTGCCGTTGAGATTGAGGACGCCTTCAAGCAAGAAAAGTTTGCCATAGTCAGCGTCCCCGCGCCACTTGATCGATGGATTCGTATTCACAAGGATATCAGTGGTGATGAAGTACAGCGATTTATCCCACTCGAGCAAGTTATCGAAGCAAACATGGAAAAGTTGTTCAAAGGGTGCAATATCGTGGCGACGCACGTATTTCGCGTAACACGAAACGCGGATATTGAGCGCAACGAAGATGAAGCGGAAGATCTTTTGGAAATGATGGCTGATGAGGTTCGTGAGCGACGATTTGCTTCATTCGTGAGACTTGAAGTGCAAGACACCATGCCGTCTTACATTCGCGATAAGCTCGTCGATTCTCTCGACGGCATTACGCAAACCGATGTCATCACTGTGCCTCACCGCGCCCCGCTTGGCTTTGGGTCGATTGACTCTTTGCCCGTTGATTTCGGTATGGATGTTTCTCTTATATACCCACACTGGGCTCCGCGAACGCACCCGCGTTTGGAACAAGTTCGAGGGGACGAGCGGAGTATTTTTGCTGCAATCAGAGACGGCGACATTTTGGTGCACCATCCGTACGTGTCTTTTGCGACGTCCACACAAGCGTTCATCGAAGAGGCGTCGCGTGACCCGAATGTGCTGTCTATCAAGTCTACATTATATCGTACGAGTAACAACTCGCCGATCGTCAACGCTTTGATTAAAGCGGCAGAGAATGGTAAGCAAGTAGCTGTGCTCGTTGAACTCAAGGCGCGTTTTGATGAAGCCAGAAACGTGGGATTCGCACAGCGCTTAGAAACCGCCGGCTGTAACGTAGCCTATGGTGTTAAGGGTGTGAAAACACACTCCAAAGCGTCATTGGTCGTTCGCCGTGAAGGTTCCAAGTTAGTCAAGTACGTGCACGTTGGTACTGGTAACTACAACCCGTCCACTGCTGGCATCTATACCGATTTTGGTTTGTTTTCATGCGACGAAGAGATGGGTAACGACGTGGTAAACTTGTTCAAGTTTCTCATGGGGCATCACTACCAAGAGCGCTTTAGCAAGCTCATCGTCGCACCACTTCGCATGCAGGCTGAATTTGTGGAAATGATTGAACGCGAAGCGCAAAACGCGCTTGAAGGCAAACCGGCGAGCATCATCATGAAGATGAACGGCTTGGATGATCCTACTATCACCGCCGCACTGTACCGCGCTTCGCAAGCCGGTGTAAAAATTCACCTGATTGTTCGTGGAATATGCCGCGTGCGTCCAGGGATCCCGAACGTCTCTGAGAACATACGCATAGTTTCAATCATCGGTAGGTTCCTTGAACACCATCGCGTATTCCGCTTTGAGAATGGTGGTTCACCCGAGTTCTACATGGGATCTGCGGATTTGATGAGACGTAACTTACTTAGACGGGTTGAAGTCGTTGCTCGAATCTATGAGCCAAAAATTCAAACTGAACTGCAAGAAATGCTCGACGCATGCCTCGCGGATCAAGTGTTAGCGTGGGAAATGGGCGCCGATGGAAGGTATTACCGTACTCCGGCGTCGCGTAAGGTTGCGGCCAACCACCAGGCGCACTCACCGGGTAAAGGTAGGCTCATGAAGGTGTCTTCGACTGAAGGGTTGCATGAAGCCTTGATGGAGTCGACATTATTGAGCATGAAACGTAGAGACAAACGTGTCAATGTGGCGACTTTGGCAACCAAAAAAATCAAGCGTGTTGATCGAGCGCCGAAGCAAGTGCTTGAGCGCGCGCCTAGAGTTGGCGCAACACCGCAAGTTGAAGTTCCCGAGGTGAGTGATGTTAGCAGCACCATTAGTGCATCAGTGAGCTCGACAGAAACCATGAGACCAAATTTCAGCGACGTTATCAACGCATCCGTGAGCGAATCTATCGGTATGAGCAGAGACGAGCAGCATTGATTGAAGTACAAAAGATTGTATTAGAAAAGAATGTGCGACACTAATTCACTATCTAGCTAAGGTTTCCGCCAGCCTTATTTCGAAAAGTTGTGCGGAACGCGGCGACGGAGGAGCGTCTAAACTCTTCGTGCGCCGCAAAAATTGTTTCCTCCACGACGCTGCTGTCTTTAGGGGTTCGCACATCATGACCGTATGGGTAATCTGGCACCTCTTCAACGTATTGCACAAATTTCATCTCGCGCACTTCACGCATGAGCGTGTTAAATACCAGCATTTGCCCAGCCCCGTTGAAATGCACGCCGTCACAAAAAATATCCTCGCCGCGACTCTTGGCTTCCTTCGTAGCTTCGTGCACGTCTGCCAAAACCAACCTTTTCCCAATCTCACTCGTCAATTCAGCGTTATTGTTGTACTCTTTCGCGAGCTCGCGCACGACATCACGCGCTGCTTGCGCGTACTCACCGATTCTCAACCGTTCATCCTCCCAAACGCTCCCGAGCCACGCGTCGTCGTATCGCTCCTGCTGCGTCACCGCGCGTTGCTCGTGATCCACCACCGGCGGTGTCATGACAACCACGTGCATCGCAACATCCAGCGCCAGAGCTATGATCTCCCTCAAATTCGCGCGATACTCCTCTACGGGCACGTGCACGCGATTCCGCGTCTGCGCGTCGGCGTCCCGCATCGTCGTCGCGTCATTCGTCCCAAGCATAATCGTCACCAGAAACGTCTCCTCGTACGCATCACCGAGCGTCGAAAACACATGCGGGGCGATGCGCAAGCACCAGCGCGAGTTATACCCGCCGTAGCCGCGATTAAACGTATCCGCAGTGCGCGTGAATGCATTCGCGAGCGATGCGCCCCAGCCATTCGGCGCTTCAAACGCGCGCTGCGTGAGCGAATCCCCGAAGAGCACGATGCGCCCGCGCTTAGTGGTGCTACACGGGGCGTCTCGCGCGTCGTCCTCGCCCGTCGTCGCCATCGTCGGCGATAGGTAAAGAAACAGCGTGCGAGCGACTGACGCTTCAGTGTGCGCCGTGAAATCATCATGACGCGCGCCGGTGATGACGACGACAGCGACGCCGCCGCGTTTTGGCGAGACCGCGCGGCGCGAATACGTGCGATTGCACACAGCGGATCGAGCGGCGCGCGCGCGGACGACGACGGCGACGCGCGAGGGAATCATCTTGGATTAGTGGCGCTCCGACGAGCTGACGTTGAGGACGCGCATCGGCGCGCGCGCGCGGCGACGTCGACGTCGTGGATGCCGATGGAATATCCATCGTCCGAGGAGCGCGATGCGCGCGCGACGAGGGCGCAGTTGGCGGAGGCGGTGACGGTGTGTCTCGAGCGGGCGAAGGCGCGACGCGCGGCGCGCGCGGCGCAACCGACGACGACGAAGCCGACGAGGACGTTGATGCCGGAAAATGCGCTCGATGACGCGGCGACCGTCGATGGTTTGCGTGAAGGGTATAAACGACTATTGCGCGAAGTCACGGCGCGACATACGCGGACGAGAGAGGCGCTGGAGGAGGAAATAGCGACGTTGCGGGCGCGAGTGGAGGCGCTCGAAACGTCGTCGAAGAAGAACGAGCGAACGACGCCGACGAAGGAGAGACTCATCGCGCTTGCATACGATGATATAGATGGTGATAACAATGGCGATGACGCCGACGATGATATCGCGTGCGAGTTGTCGCCGTTTTCAGCGTCTGAGAGAACGCCGCCTTTACGTTTACGGGAGGACGCCGACGAGGAGAACGCCGACGAGGAGGACGCCGACGTCGAAACGCCGCGCGCCTTTAGGCCACCTCGTCCGCCGAAGAATGGCAACGAGAACGACAGAACGTTTGACGCGAATATCGCGCCACCACCGCTTCCCGCAGTCCGACCGGGACAAGGGTACGTGTGTCCATTTTCTGGAAAAGTGTTATTGAAGACGCCGTAGCCATGGAAGATAATGGACGTCGGTTGGGCAAAATGTCCGCATTGCACTACGTTTGGCGGTCATAAATTCACGTCACAGGGAGGGAGATCAGTCACCGGTGCGTTGGGGATGAAGCGCGACGACGTCATGCGTTTCCCGCCAGGATTGCGCTTTGTGTGTGTAATCTCACTCTTTATGAATGCATGTAGACTGTAGAGTGCATAAAATTCCCTGGTGTAGTGAGTGGTACCTGTACATGCTATCTGAGTTTGGTCGTCGTCATCACATCGCCATCG
>Ga0255779_1001427_pt1 | contig 27367 bp, 16 predicted proteins | sample 011ome_21_FD_179977 | JGI IMG/M metagenome (GOLD analysis project Ga0255779, IMG submission 179977) | Coastal salt marsh microbial communities from the Groves Creek Marsh, Skidaway Island, Georgia - 011508AT metaG (version 2) | ecosystem: Environmental > Aquatic > Marine > Intertidal zone > Salt...
TTACTTTTGGTACCATTTATTATTATTATTATTATTATTATTATTATTATTATTATATGCGCGCGAATAGAGTCTCCGCGTCGTCTTCTACTCCCGAGAAGCGAACACCCTTCAATGTTTCTTTTTCCATTTGCTGACTCACGTGCTGTTCTTTTCTCTCCAAAAAAAGCGTCAGAAAAAAACGCATAAAACTTTCTTAATGCGCTTGGTAATGTTGCCATCCTCTCCGTCGCTCGCGACTCCGAATTGGGGTGGTTCTCGTTGTCATTCGACGACGACGACGAGGACCTTATTGTCGAGGACGAGGACGACGACGGGTAAGGCACCATCGTTCGTACGCCGAGGACGACGACGACGACGAAACGACAACCTTAACGGCTTTTTTGTCCTCCGATTCTCTTCTCGTTCTTTGAGGACGACGACGACGACGACGACGGGCGGCTCGCTTCTTCTTTCTTCTCCGCGAGAAAGAGGAGGAGAACGCGAGCGACGAGCGATGAGGATGCGCGTCGTCCCGTCTTCTTCGTCGTCGTCGTCGTCTTCTTCTCGAAAAGGCGGCGATTCGGATGACGATGATTTTAACGAGAAGGTTGCCGAAGTGAGCGAAAATTTGACCACGAACGAAGAAGCGTTGCGAGCGAAGATTGGACAGTTGCAAGAACGCGTGAAAGCGTTGAGGAGGACTCAATCGACGCCAAGAAAAGAAAACTTTCCCGCGACCGCCACTGCCGCGGTTTCTGTCGCGGGCGCCGCGGCGATCGACGAGAGAAGAGGCGGCGCGGCGACGACGAGGAGCGGAGGCGACGAGAGGAGAGAAGGAGAGGGCCAAGGGGCGGATGTTGAAGGAGCAGTGGATGCGGATGGGACGGGTACTTTCTGGGAAGACATTTTACGAGCGTCCGTGAGTACGTTGGAGGATATATTCAGCGGCGCGTCGTCCTCTTCCTGGGACGAAGACGAAGACGACGTCGAAGAAGAAGAACGAGAGAAAACTTCGCTGACGGTTGGAATCGAGAAGGGTGCGGAGACCGTGGACGTGGACGGTGGAAAAAGGGAGAAGACGAGAAGAGATGGTAATAGTAGCGGTAGTAGTAACAGTGGTGATATTGAGGGCAGGAAAAAGAACCAGGACAGCAGGTGGGAATGGCAAAGACAGTTTGATACTCCGAATCAGTTCATGGGGCATTTCAAGAAAGCGCCGGCCGAGAAAGGAGAAGAGAAGAGGCTCACTACCACCGCGGCAAATAGTACTACTACAACTGACTCCACCACTCCAGTGATAACGACAACTACAACGACGACGACGACAAAAGAAGAAGAAGAAGAAGAAGATTCAACGAATGCTGGCTCAAACTGGATCCCAGACGCGAGCGCGTTTCTTTCGCGTCTTCCGCTTCCGCCTTTGATCGGGAATTTGTTTTCTGGATCATCTTCATCCTCGACTGCAACGGCGACTACTTTTGCTGCTAATGCTGCTGCTGATTTAAGCATAGCTGAGCAAAGTGAGGAAGTAAACGCAGAAGACGACGAACGAATAATCGATGAACAACTTCGCGACGCGAACGTAAACGCCGTCGCGGTTGCAAACAACGCCTTGCAAAAATTAACAGCCGCTATTCAAGAGATTGACTTACAAATCGATAGAGAATCGCCGCCGCGCACGCCAAGATCACCATCATCACCACCACCACCATCAACAGCGCAAGAAGGCGGGGCTTTCATCACCGCCGAAAATCAAAGTGAAGAGGATACGTTCAACGATTTAAAGGAGGCGCTCTCCGAGGCGATTAAAAATGCAGACAAAGCAAAAGCAAAGCTTGGAGACGTCGAAGTAGCGGCAAATGACGTTTTGAAAGTGCGCGAACGCATCGAAACGTATCGTCAAAGCGCGACGTATAAGAAGAACGTTTCTTTGACATCTTCCGAAAATGGTAAACGCGGCTTGAGTGAAAGTCAGCCGGAAAATATTCAAGCTTTGCGTCAAGCGCTCGAAGCTGCCCAGGTCAAATTAAAAGAAGCTTCAGCTTCCTCGCGTAAACAAACTGTCGTTGTTGCCAGACAAGTTTTGGTATTGAGAGAACTTTTCGAGCCAGGAGCACAAAAGTCTGCAGAGAAGAGTAGTGAGAATGACGCCGATACCGATATTCAACGAGAACAACAACAAGAGGGACTGGTAGAAACGAAAAGAATCGACGAAGGTTTGTACAGTAAAATCAACTCGGCTCGTAAAGTAGCCGAAGATGCGATTGTTGCGTCGAATATTACCGAAACTTTAGCGAAACTAACGTCGTGGCCAGGCGCAAAACTTTCGCAAATTGTGACGAGGCAACTCGAAGAGATGGCGGCGATTGATGAAGACGCGGAAGATTTTGTCGGGTCAACAACATCAACCGGTGAAACCGACAGAAGCGATAACTTGGATAGCATTCTCCAGCCTGCTTTAAGAAACATGGTTTCCTCGTCCTTATATCGAGCGTCCGAAGAAGATACGAAGAATGCTAGGATTGCTTGTTCTCTTTCCTCTTGGATTTATAATTTTCCGGACCAAACGACAAAGGATGGTTTAACTCGAAACGGTTTGACCATGTTATGGAATTCGCACGAGCACGAAGAAGCTCTTTCGGAGGATGAAATTAGTGGCAACGACAGTCAACAACAACAACAACGACTCGTCCAAACCTCGAGTGTTGAGAATATCAACTTCACCGATGCCGAAGCCGCCGACTCGGAGATGAACAACGCAATTCTTTTAGAAAATTTGAAAAAGGAAAGACACAATCGAGAAGAATCGATTCGCTTAGCTTCTGCGGCGGCGGATGAAGCCATCAAAGCGTTGGCATCGGTGAAGAGAATGCGAGAATTAAAACCTGACGATCCAAACGCGGCCGAGGCTGCAAGAAAAGCCACGGAGCTCGCTAATTTGGTTTCTCAAGAGCTCACCAGAGTTTCGGAGTCTCAGAAAACGTTGAAGAAAGAACGCTCGGCGTTGTTACGCGAAAGCGAGAAAATAAGCGAGTTACAAAAACAAAGAGCAAAATCGAAAGCGTCTTCGGAAAACGGATTACAAAAGAAAAAGAAGAAGAATGGTAATAACAAAGAAGCCGGTGAGAATGCGGTGATGCCGGTGAACTATTGCGTGGGCGTAGACAAGGAAAACGCAACGTTATGGATTGTCGTCGAAGGATCGACCAACTTTGCCTCGTGGCAAACCAATTTAACTTGGACACCCACGACGTTTGAGGATAAAGAAATCAGAGTCCATCAAGGAGCGTACGCTTGCGCGCAAAGAATGTACGATCGCGTTGAAAAATTGTGTAAAGACCATTTGAAGACGTTTGGCTCTAAGAAGGCTCGGATAAAATTAACTGGTCATTCAATCGGTGGATCTCTGGCGTATTTGCTCGGTCTGATGCTCATTCTGAGAAATGGAGTTCCTCGATACGCGCTCGATGATATCTGGACGTTCGGGTCGCCGTACGTTTTCGATCGCGGTGCGGAAGATTTGATGCAAAGGATTGGGCTGCAGCGAGATTTCATTAAAGGCGTCATCATGGGCAAAGATATCGTACCTCGATCGTTTTCGTGCTATTATCCTCCGTGGACGCGTTCTATTTTGGGCTCGGCTCCCTGTCCTCGGCCGTTCAAATGCGTGAACATGCCTACGCTCTTAAACGAAGAAATGATGTACGCACCTTTGGGTGACATGTATCTTTTACAACCCGTACACGGTTCGGCGCATCCACTTTTACCAGAAGGACCGGGATTCTATAAGCTCCAAGGAGAAGAAATGTACGACATAATCGCCGCTAAAGCTCGCGAAAGTAGTTCGATATCGACGATGAGTCTAGATGCGAGTTTCGACGAAGAATCGCATTGGCTCGATGCGCAAAAAGACGAGCGTAAACTTGATTTTTACGCCGATGAAGTAGCTCAAACGCGAGGGTCAACAACAACTTCAACGACGAAGACTCTGTCTGAGAATTTAAACAAGATTGCGTGCTTAACGCAAGCGGATGCAGCATTAACGGCGTCCTTGATAATTTCCCAGATTGATAGAGAGCTTTTGACCAAAGCGAAAGAAGGCGTCGGCGGTGATCTATCGGTGATAATGCGAGAACAAACTCGAGATGCGGCGCAGAGAGTGATACTCAACACGCCACATCCACTCACAGTTTTGTCGGATCCGAGAAGTTACGGTTCGCAAGGTTCAATCAGTCGTCACCATAATCCGTACTCATATCAAAAAGCTTTGTCCAGAGCTGCGAAAGCTTCGGCGGGAGAAAATAAAGAATATTCATAAACACGTGAACAGTAGCAGTGAGCTTGTAAAATAAAATTTGTATGTACAACAGATAATGATAGTATATTTACGCGGCTTTCGCGAAGCCGACTCTGGACCCGCCGTGATCAAATACCGTGTGATACGGTCCCAAAAACACGTCACCTAGAATCCACAGAGGACCCATTGGTTTAGGAACATCTAAACCCATGAAACCGCTAATGCACGTGTTTGAGCCTTGTCCATCATCAATCTCTAAGACGTACTGTTTCGGCGTCAATTCGAAAGATTTACCGGCAATTGTAAACGAAATATTTGGCATTTCATCGATGGCGTTGCAATCGACTCCGGCTTGTCCACCCGGCTGCGCCGGGACAAAGTCACAAACCTTCTCGAGTTCATTCAAAACAACCGTACGAGTCACGTTCGCTTGCAATAACTCCTTCGCGTAATCCACGGCCATTTCACACGCCGAGCACGCAACTTTACTCTTTTTCGTTTCTTTTTCCTCATTCTTCTTTGACGGTTTGAAAAGATCGCCCAAAAGCGAGAGACCCCCGCGAAGACTGCGATGTTTCTTTTCCTCTCTCGTCGTCATCAATAATTTTCGAGACGTAGCCAACACCCCGGTTGGCTCACTTATTTCTTTTTCAATCGCATTTGTTTCAGCGGCAGCTGGACAGATGTTCAAACTCTCGCAGATTTGACTCGAATCGTACGTTTCGATGTCGTCCAAAAATTCTTCGCCGTAACGTTTAATGGCAATCTTACACTCTTGAATCATCAAGTTTTCGGCGCCGATTGCGTCGTTAATTTTATCGATGACGGCGGAAGGTCCGGCGAGCAACGATGTTCCTGTATCTGCAATCGCTTGATGCTTAGTAGAGGAGGAGAACGACACCGTCGTCTTGTCGTTTTTGTCGTCGATGAATGAAAACTCACCAACTTTCACGTCATCCAAATCGAATTGCCAGTAGCCTTTCTTCGTCAAATCCACCCAGACGTGCTCGCCGACGAAGTGCTTCTCGTCGACGCCACCAAAGACGAGTTCACCACCATCAACCACACCGTCTCCGTCTTGATCTCTGTTTAACCAAAACGAAAACTGATCTTTCTCGACTTGATTTTGCGCGACGGCGTTATCAAACACCGGCGTGACCCCGTCGACGGCGATTTCCTTAAATCCCAATCCTAAGATCCCGTCAAACTTAGCGAAAAGGAACGTCAATCCCGGCTCTTTCGTCGCTTCCGCAAACGTCTGATCTTTAATTTCAATCGAATTTCCCAAACGCACCGTATCCGAGCTCAAGAACCCGCTCAACGACCCAGATCCGTATTGAATTGCAAAATCCTCACCGTTCGGCTCGTACGACCTGCTCTTCTCGCTGTCGTACTTTTCGTGCGCGTCGCAGGGAATTTGAGAAAACTTGCACTTTGACGACGGCACCCACAAATTCGAGCTCCCGGTATCGAAACACACCTGAAATTTCTGCCCTGGCGTTCCGATTTCCACCGGACCGTAATATTGCGCGTCCATGTAATTCGCGATGGGCACCGACGACGTCGCTCCTCCTTCTCCTCCGATCGACGCGTCTTCAGACGATTCCATCTTCTTGTCCTCCATTAAACTCGTTTCGGCGTTTCTCGTGTACTTCTCCACCATTTGCTTCTTCTTCATCTCCGCGTGTTTCGCGCGCAGCTTGGACGCTTTCATCTTCGTTTGCCAGTTTTCGCTCATCGCTTCCTTGTCCTCGTTTGCTTTCATCAAAGGCACCTTTTTTTGCAAGGACACGCGGTGAAGAACTCCTTGGACGTTATTACTCTTATTACGTTGATGATGATACCGAAGACCACCAAAACCATCATAAAACAGCATCAGCATCGCTCCTCCTACTAAAGCGAGCGTTATCGTCAACGAACGAGGACGTGCACGACGTTTGTCTTCTTCTTCTTCTTCTTCTTTAGGGAACATGATGATGAAGAATTCTTCTTCTTCGCACAAAATTCGTGACGAAGATGATGATGATGACGATGATGCTTTTGGTATGTAAAAGATGAAAGAAGACCAACGAAGTGTAGTAAAACGAACACTTTCAGAAGACAAAACCAAACGAAGTCGAAAAACGAATTCTCTTCTTCTTCTTACGGTACACGTCTTCTTCCTTTATTATTATTAGTATTAAACAATATATGAGCGAGAAATTATGATTGCATTTTGGGCAAATGTATTCCTTTGTTTGACCAAAAAACGACTACTGTGGTACTCCTCTAAAATACTAAATTTTACCTCTTTCTCCTCTTTGTCTTTCTTTCGAAAACGACGTCGGTACGCGCGACGAATTTACAAGAAGAAGAAGAAGAAGAAGAAGAGTCCCCGTCGTCGTCGTTTTTTGAGGAAGAAAACAGTCTCGAGCCTTCGTGAACGGGAGAGTTCTTCGCGTTTCCGTGAGGGAAGCACAAGACCGCGCCGACTCGCGGCGCGACGGCGTTACCGACGATGACTTTTTTCTTCTGTTCTTCTTCGTTAGTATGATCGTCATCATCGACGGAATAGAACGTCGTCTCGCCACCTCGAAAGGTATCGGTCAAGTAGATGAGAAACGTGAGGCGCGTCGTCCGCTGGTTTTCTTTATTATTAGTGTTGTTACCGTCGAGGAGCGCGTTCGCGTCGACGATGAATTCGTTGGTTTGTTCGTCGAGCATACCGCACGGCCAAGCGCCGTCGAGATGTCTGCGATAGACGCTCTTATCGTCGTATTTGAATATTCGAAACCGCGGGTTTATGCCGACAGGAAGCCAATAATGGTGGACAGAATTATCGTCGTCGTCCTCGTCGTCGTCGTCTTCGAACGCATCTTCTTCGTCGGCGTGGAAATGGTCGCGAATTCGTTGCCAAATATTTTCTACGACAGCATTATACACGCATATTTCGCAATACTCCATCGACTCTTGGTCGTTCTCGTCGTCTTTTACGAGTCCACACGCCAAAGCGCTTCGAACGAATAACTCGCACTCTGCTTTCGCGAAAACAGACGTCAACGCGAATATCCCGGGTCCAACCGTTTGACTCAAATCGACGCGATTTACTCTCGGCGCTCGAAAGCCTGCCGGCGCGAGTACCAAAGCGTTTGGAGAGACTGGTCGAAAGAGTTTCAACGGTAAACGATTTGCCGGTCGCCGTCGACCGTCGTCCTCGCAACAAACGATGAAGCGTAAGCTATTATTGTTGTTACGCAAAGCGGCGGCGTGTATTTTTTCCTCTTCCTCTTCCTCTTCCGAACGCGCGGGTAACTCAACTCTGTTTCTAATTTCCACGCGAACTCTTTCGCGACGAGGAGAAGCATCATCATCGCTCACCATCCACGCACGAATCATTTCTCGTTTTTTCATCTCGAGACTAGGCGCGAGTCTTCCCGCGCTCTTCTTCCTCGTTTTTTTCTCCTCGTCGTCTTCGTCGTCGCTGCTTTTGCGAATTAATTTCAATACCCGCCACAAAAGCTCGTCCTCTTTCTCCTCTTCGCCGACGACGACCATGTGACCACCACCGACGCCGCTGAAACTCTTCCTCGCGAACGAACACCCTCGCACTAAATTCTCCTTACCAATCTTCTCGATCGTCTTCTCGACGCCGCTCACGTTCTCGCCCTTTCCGCTCTTTCCGCTCTCGTCAACGACGTCCTCCTCCCCGTCCTCGTTATTCTCAATCAGGAGTAACTCTGCGGCTGCGTTTGCATCTCCCGCCGCGCAAAACGTAAAATACGCGCATCGCAAAGACGCGTTCGTCAAACGAAGAAGTTGATGAGTCGTCGTCGTCGTCGCAGTAAACACTCGTCGACGACGACGCCCTTCAACATTTTTGGTGTTCAACTGCTTGACTTTTCCCAGGACTTTCTTCACCGCTTTCGCGTTCGCGCGGAGTTGACACAACGCGAGCACTCTCTCCAACAGTTGAGAGAGATTGCGAAAAGAAAAGAGTTGTTCCTCCGAGGAGAACAAACACACTTTGTCGTCGTCTGAATCGTCCCCTGTGTGATCGTCTGAGATCAAAAGCAAGTCGTCCAAGACGTGCAAAAACGCTTTCACCGAGGAGGTCAGATTTCCCGCTCGCAACGCGACGTCGCACACGCGCTTCTGTTTGTTCGTTTCGACGACAGAAGAGGAGAGAAACGACGACGCGTCGTTTTTGTTTACTTTTGCGCGACGAGCGAGCGAGGTGTTTATCTCCTTTGTCTTTGTCTTCTTCTTCTTCTTCTTTGACATGATGATGAGGATGCAAAAGCCGTTGAAGACGAGCGTGTGCGTGTTCTGAAGCGCGAGCGTTATGCGTGTTCATGTTTCTAAATCATAATGAAGGCAAAGGTATTACTCTGTGCGATGCAAAATTAGTATTAAGTAGTGCGTGTTTTACTAAACTCTCTCTCTAACTCTCTTTTGTCTCTCTCATTTCGCGCGATGACGTTATTCTTCTTCTCAACTAAACGTACGCTCTCTCGTTTTCTCGCTCTCGACTACTTCGCGGCGGCGGCTCGAACGTTGAAGACGAAGGCGTCGCACTTTTCTTTCGACTTTACGACGCCGCTCTCGTCGCAGACGCCCGAGGCGACGTCCACACCGTTCGGACGTAACACCATGACCGCTTCGGAGCAGTTTTCCGGCGTCAATCCACCGGCTAAAATCCATCCTTTCCTGGAACATCCTTTGGGAACTTTTAAGTTTTCCCACTCGAATTTCTCCCCCGATCCGGCGTTGACGCCGTCGATTAACACGTAATCTACCGTTTTCCTCGGTCCATTTACCCAATCAATCGGTGCTTTCCACCCTTTCTCCCCGGATAACATTTCTTTCCTTCTCGAGGCTAACTCCTCTTCGCTCTCCCCCGGCATTTCCGTCACGATTTTCCCGCTCTCGTCCGCCGAGCACACCCAAATAACTTTGATCTTTTGCGGAATATCCTTCAGAGATTGTCTGGCCAAATCGCCGTGTAACTGCGCGTGCGTGTTATATCCAAGCTCTTCGCATATCTTCGCTATCGTCGCTCCGTCTTCGTCCACGAACACCGCGACTGGCGTTATCACTCTTTCTTTACTCTTTTCGCACTCCTTTACGATCTTTTTCGCTCGTTCGATATCGACCGACCTTTTACTCTTGGGCCATAAGATCATCCCAACGTGTGAGGCGCCGCTGTCGATGGCGACGCGACAATCTTCCGCGGTGGTGATGCCGCAAATTTTCACCACTTTAGGTACATCGAAATTCATCGCATTCTTCGTATTAGGGGTATTCGTTTTTCGCTCTTCTTGTTCTTGTTGTTCTGATGATGATGATGTTGCGCGAGGAGGATCGAAAGAAGATATCTTCTTCTTCGTTCTTTCTCTTCTTCCTCCTCCTCTCGTTGCTTCCAAACGACGACAACTTTTCGAAGAAGAGAACAACGCATTATTATTCAAAGTGGTTTTTGAAGGCTTGCTCTTCGTGGTAGTAGTACGACGACGTGTAGTATTCGTGGTGGTGGTGGTCGAAACCATTTTCATCATCATCATCATCCTCGTCGATGATGCAATCGTCGTCGCCGTCATCTCTTCTCTCTTTTTGCTTCTTTCGTCTGATGAGAGAGGAAAGAGAAATTTTTTTGTGAAGAAGAGCGTTTTTCACGTGTGCGTTTTGTTGTTTTTTTTTTCGCAGAGAGACGACAGACAGACGGACGAAAGAGAACGAGAGAAAAAGAGATTCCAACAACAACAACAACAACAACCCAGAAGGAGAAGAAGAAGAAGAAGAAGATGACGACGACGACGAGAACAACAACAACATCAATGTTGTTCTCGCTGACACGCTCAACGGTCTCTTCCGTGATGACACTCCTCGCAGCGGGTTTGACCGTGACGTTCTCCCAAGCGATGTTTTTGCACTACAGTTACGAACCCATCGAAGAAGAGCCGACGAGAGGGACGTCGTTTAAAGGACTGGCGAGATGTGGATTCGTCGAAGAAGACGAAGAAGTGAAAGAAGAAGAGGAACAGAATGAGAGTACTTTTGTTTCTGCGACAAAGATGATGCTTTCGAGGACAAAAAGGACGACGACGACGACAAAAGAAAGAAGAGGTAAAAGTAAGGAGAGGAAACGCGTGGTGATTGTGGGCGATTCGCTCGCCACCGGCGTGGGTTGCACGACGAATACGCCGGCGCTGGCGAGAATCGTCGCGGAGCGATTGGCGGAGCTTTTATCGGTGGAGATCGAATGGATTGCGGTTGGAAAGAAAGGCGCAGCGTTGAGCGATATTTCGTCGTGCGTGCTTCCCGAGCTCAGAGAGAGTAACAACAGTAGAAGAAGCGTTAGTAACAGTAACGATAGCGGCGGTAGCAGCAGAAGTAGGAGTAGTAATAGCAGTGGTCATGATTCAGTCGAAAACGAGGTGGAGGAGAAGGAGGAGGATGAAAACGCACAGAACGAGTTTTTTCTCCAACAACAACAATTTCAACAACAACAACAACAACAACAACAAGCGTCGTCGTCGTGTGCGAGGAAAGCGGACGCGGTGATAATTCTGTGCGGGATTAATGACGTGAAAACGTGCTTTCTTCACGGAAAAATCTTTTTTCGGGAGAATTTCGAGAACGAGTTGGAAAATGTGATCAAAGAAATCAAGAACGTCGTCGGGAGCGACGCGCTCGTCGTGTTGCCGGGGAATCCCTTGCACATCGCGCCTTTATTTCCGAATCCACTTCGCGAAGTTATTTTGAAACTGAACGACTGTTGGGACGACAAAAAAGAAAAAGTCGCGAATAAGCTAGGGAAACGTAAAGCTTTGTTTATCAATTCTCCCACGCTACAAGCGCTGAGAGATGCCGTCCGAATGCATGGGGGGGATAGCGGTGATGGTATTCGAGAAGGCGAGTTTACCGCGAGAGACGGCGTGCATCCAAACGATATGGGCTACAAGGCGTGGGCAAACATCATCGCCGCGGAAGTAGCCAAGGTATTAAAGGATAACGAAGTACAATGATCTCTTCCTTTTCCTCTCGAGCGTGTTGTTTAATACATATTTTTGTTTAATGTTAGTAGCACATATGTAGTACGACTTCCAAAAGCACGCTTTCTTTTTAACTAGTTTTATGGGATGATGACTTTAAAAGCTATTATTATTTAATATTTTAGTTCGTCAACGGCGGGATGACTCCTTCGTTGGAATCAAAAACGGCCGGGATGAATTTTATTCCGAGTTTTTCCATGATGAGCGCGTTTTCCGGGTTGGAGTTTGATATTCGCAAAGTCTTCCCGAGAGCGAGATACCTATCGCACAAGGAGTTCATAGCTGCTAAGCCGGAGTAGTCGCACACTCTGCAATTATCGATGTTTAGGACGATATCGTTTGGATCGACGCGAAGCGCAAACTCGTTTTTAAACGCGCGATCCGTTCCAAAGAATAATTCCCCGGAGCATCGATACACCGCTCTCTCCGTTCCATCGCTTAAAGTTTCAGTTGTACGTACTACATCGAGCGCATTGAATGAATTATCCCACGCGTACAATAGTGCCGCGAAAACTACCCCGGTACCAGTCGCGATGGCTAAGTTTGTGCGCTCCGTCAAGATCGTTACCAACAATATTAAAAACGTGTCTTGCAAACGCACGCGATCGGTCGTATCCGCGAAACATTTACGACGGCGACGACCGGCGTAATCCACCCTGTACGAGTTGTTCTTTGCCGATTGCTCGTCATTTCCCGTGGTTTCTTGCTGCGCGTCTTCTCCTTCTCTTCTACCTGGAATACAAAGAGATCGAACGTTTCCCGTCATGAGGGATAAGCAACTCCAATCAAAGGTGTAAATAACAACCATGAACAATACACCCGTGAGCGCGGCGACGGGGACTAACTCGATAACTTTTGAAGCCGCAACTACGAATATTAAAAACATGGTCGCCGCAAAAGCGGTCGATAATCTTCCGATTCCTCCTGATTTCACGTTAATTGTACTTTGGCCAATCATCGCGTCCCCGCCCATAGACTTGAACATTCCACTCAAGAGATTTGCGACGCCCTGCGCGACGCACTCTTGCGTGCATCTACCAGTCGCATCGGACGTATCCTCCAAGATTTCATCCACGAGCTGTAAGGTTAATACAGATTCAATCAACCCGACCGCCGCCAAGGAAAATATCAACGGAGCGATAATTCCAAACGACTCCGTCGTTAAATCCACATCCGGAGTGTGGTACGTCGGAAACGCTCCTTTTACCGGAGATAAATCTACTACGGTGGGTGTGTCTGCTCCTATGGCCGTTCTGTTTATAGCGTGCTCGAAAATCAAGCACGAAAGAATAGATACGAGTGAACTTGGGACCATTTTGGTCAAGCGCGGTAAATAATGGACGATTAACATAGACCCAAACACGTACAGCAGCATAATCCACGTCGATGCTTCAGATGCACTTCTCCACGTTTTCTGTTCCTCGTAACCAGTGTGAATGAGAAAATCTTTGTCTGACTTGAATTCACTCAAAGAAATCGTCGATGAGTTATCCGCGTCTGCTTCGCTCAGAATCGCGCCGACGTAAGTGTTCAACTGATCCGCAGATAAATCCGGCAACTCTTCGGCAAAGACGCGCGTAATGTCCGCGGATGAAATTTCCCCTGCTCCGGTCGAATCAAACACTTTGAATCCTTTTTTCCAGTCCACTTCTTGAAAAGACTCCAGCTGCGCTTTGAAAATTATAATCGCCAAACCGTTTACGAAACCGGTCATGACCGTGTTGGGAATGAGACGCACCAAGCGACCGGCTTGAATGAGACCGAGAACTATTTGCAAAATGCCGCACAGAATCATGACCATAAACAGATATTCCACGCGTTTATCGTACGCTTGATCTCTTAACGATTTGCACGAATCTGTAATCTCCGTGCATCCCGCAATTTCCCCTAAAGAGACGAGTTTCTCCACCGGCAATAAGCCGTTCGGTTCCATGATTTGGACGGCGACAACCGCCATCGCGCCCGCCGCCCCAGAAACCATTCCTGGACGCCCCCCGATGAGAGCGGTGATTATTCCTAGAAAAAACGTTGCGTATAATCCAACTAACGGATCTACTTTCGCCACGAAACTAAACGCCACCGATTCTGGCACCTGCGCTATCGACACCGTCAAACCAGACAAGATTTCATTTTTCAATCGTAACTTGTTCTTTTTGTAAAAGTTGAAAGATTCCTTCGCGTACGCGAGGCCGCACAACGGCGTGTCCGAGAACCCGTGATTCGCGTGAAAGCGCTGCATGAAGTTCATCTCCTCCGAACTTTTTTGGTTCTCGTCTCTTTCTTCCCGTCGTTCCTCTCGTTTTGTCTCAGTGGCGGCCATTCTTTATCCTTTAAACTCTTTTGAGTATATCTAAAAGAGAAGAGAGAAGAGCTTTTGGGAGAGATGAGAGAGTCGAGTTGAGTGCGAATAGAAGACTACGTGCGATTCTCTCGATGTATTCTTCTCTGTTATATATATCTCGTTTGTTTGTTTTCTTTTTGCCCTTCACGCGCTTCTTCTTCTTCGCGAGTGATTATGTGAACGTAAATTATCTCAATAAGTTGTTGTGTGAGTGAAAAAGTGCAGCATGGACACAAAAACGAATACTAATACTACGAGTTGGTTCGTTCTCGTTCTTTTTTCTAAAATGTTTTAGTACTCCTTGCATTACAAATCAATCAATCTCTCTCTCTCTCTCTCTCAGAACACAAAACCAAAACCTCTCTACTTCTTCGCTCTCGCGACGCGTCCAGCTTTGTGCACGGCCGAAACTCTCGCTAACGCCTTCTTTCGTAAATCCGAGCGATTCGCGCACGCGGCGTCCACCGCCTTGGCTTGGTTTCGAAAGATGCCTTTGTTGTTCGCGCCGTTCAAGGTGGAGGACGGCGTCTTCGCGCCGGCCAATTCTTGGATGTCCACCGTGTTGTTCATGTTGGCGATGCCTGTTGTTGTTGTTGTTTAATAATAATAATAATAATAGTGTGTGTTGCGTAATAAAAGAAAGGAAAGTGTTTGGTCAGTTTCTCGTTTCGGTCGTTTCTTTTTTGTTGGTTCTTCTTTTTTGTTTGTTTTGTTTGAGTCAAAAATTTCTCTTTTCTTTGTTTTTTTTTGCTCTTCTCTTCGAGACAAACTCTTTTCAGCCAGCGTGCACCAGCACCAAAGAAATCCATAAATTCATTTTTCTAGGGCTTTTCCGAGACTTTAAACAGCCTAAACCGGTCTCGTTTTGTCTCTCACTCCCTCTCTCTTCCAGGAAGGAAGGAGGAGCGCATTCACAACATCATTGACACCGTCACCCCCTCTCCCTTCTCTTTTTTCTCATCAATTTTGACGACTCCAACAAAAAAGTGTTTCGCGACTCTTCACCCTCTCTCTCTCTCTCTCTTTCTCTCTCTCTCTCTTTCTCCTCTTCCTCCTCCTTCTTTCGTCGTCGTCATCGCAATAATAAAAAAGAGAAGAATTGAAGAAGAAAAGACGATTCGCGAGGAAAAAATTCTCTCTACGAAGTAGTCGAGTTAAGTTTTACCTGAGCTGCTAAATCCGTGCTTCGCGGTCACGTTGCCTTTCTCCGCGGACATGCGCGTTCGGTTCACGGACGCGCGGACGTACGCGTTGTTCTTCTTCACGCACTGCCATACGAGCTCCGAGGAGCACTCCACGTGTGCTTTCACCATGATGATTTTGTGTTTTTGTGTAAAAATGAGGTCTTTTGTTTGTGTTTGTAGGAGACGATTGAATTGTAGTCCAAGAAGGAGGGGAGCGTGAGAGAGAAAAGAGAGAGAAAAAAGAAAGAGAGAGAGAACAAAAAAGGAAAATCAAAGACAAAAAAAAAACGACAAAAAATTATCCAAACAACAACACACTTTTGTTGTTGTTGTTGTTGTTGTTGTTGTTGTTGTTGAAGAGAACACAACAACGCGAGAGTATTCTTCTTCTCGTTCGTAAGAGAAGAAGAAGAGTTGACTTGTATTACCGAGCGTATTGATACCTGGTTTTGAGAGAAGAAGTTGTTTTGAACGAACGAGAAACAAAGAGAATTACACACGCAGAGATAAAAGAAGAAGAAAGAGAAGAGAATTATACTAAGAGAAGAAGAAGAAAAGAAAATGTCTGAATTCACGCCTCCGTCGTATTCCGGCGACCCGAACTCGGCGCGATGCGAGCAAGAGTGCTTCACGCTCGGGTTTATTAGTTTAAACGCGGCAGTTTTGATGAAATGTCTGGGAGGCTCGCGATTACTTTTAGACGCCAGACCTAGAATGAACGGAGACTTAGCCTTGGCCATGGCGGAAGAAGCGGACAATAAGAAACGAAGAAAGAAAGGGTTACCGGAAATCAACCGACGAGAGAAGTTAGGGGCGACCCAGTTTATGTGGCAACAGAGATGGCAAGAGTATTATCGCGCGAGAAACGGAATCTGATGAAAATGAAATCGAAAATGACAGGAACGACGAGAAGAGGAGGAGGAAGAAGAAGAAGAAGAGTGCGCGCGAGATGCGTCGAAGAAAGTTGTTCATCAAGTAATATCATCGCGTAATAATTATATTATAAACACCAATTATTAATTATTAAGCCTCCCGTATTAAAAAGGTTCCTCTCTTTATCTCTCTCTCGTCATCGTCATCGTCGTCGTTCTATATTATTATTATTATTCGCGAATCCAACCGTTGTTCGTCATTTGCCAGTCCACGACGCCGTTCCCGTCCGCAAACCATAAGTTGATTTCTCTCTCGGCGGAATCGACCGAGTCGGAACCGTGGATAATATTTCTGCCAACCTCGACGGCGTAGTCGCCGCGGATAGACCCAGGCAAAGACTCTAAAGGATTCGTTTCTCCAATCATCTTTCTCGCGGCGGCTACGGTACCAGTCGGGCCTTGCCAAATCATGCACACGACCGGCCCGGAAATGATATAATCGACGAGATCTTTGAAAAACGGTTTCGAAGACAAGTCGCGATAGTGCTCCTCCGCAATCGCTCGCGTGCACTGAAACGTCTTCAAACCTTTCAACTGCATGCCTTTATTCTCGAAGCGTTCGACGATTGCTCCAACTTTTCCTCTTTGCACACCATCCGGCCTAAAGTTTTATAATAATACGTATTTATCGTTAAAGAGAGTTGTTGTTGTTCTGAAGTCAGTTTTTTTTTAACAAGAAGAAGTGGATAAAAAAAACCTCCTGAGGTTTTGTTGCGAAGAAAGAGTTTGACGAAGTCAAGAAGAAGTCAAGAAGAAGTCAAGAAGAAAGGCGAAAGACAACGACGACGACGTAAACGACGACGCACTTGATCATGATGTACGTGCGCTCGTCCGGGAATCGTCCCGCGACGACCACCCCTCGACCAGTTTTTGCGTCCTCATTAGGAAGACTTCGACGACGACGATGACCTCTTCTTGGTTGTTGACGTCCACCCCCTTTCGACGACGAGCTTTTGGAAAGAAGGGAAGAAGAAGAAGAAGAAGAAAAAGAAACGGAAGCTCGGGAGGTGAGAAAGCGTGGTCGTTGTTGTTGTTGCTGTTTCCAAGGCGTCGTCTGGGCGCGCGTGGCAGTCGTCGTCATCATATCTCTCTATATACTCTCTATACTACGCAAAAACGAATTCGTTCTCGTGTCTTTTTTTGGTGTGTTTTTGGTGAACTTTTTTTGAAGCGGAGATTTTTTTTTCTCTTTTTTTTGTACTTTTTTCGTCAAAAACACAACACACACGTTCGACGAGACACACACTATAAAAAACTGCCTCTTCCAAAGTTTATGCGTGTGTGTCTGCGCGTGTCTGTGGTGTGATTGTCGTTTAAAAGGAACAATTTAACACACAATTAATATCATCGCGCGGACACACGCGCGCGAGACGTGCCGGAACTCAGAGAGAGAAAAAGTAATACTTTTGTTGTGCGTAAAAGAAGAGAAAAATGAAAGATAAATTGGCGAAGCAACTTACTACAGCCGCAATGACGACAAAGATGACGACGGAGAAGAAGGGGGAAAACAAAGCGGGGGCCGCCTCCACACCACCATCACCACCACCACCACCTGTGGCGGTGGTAATAAAAGGTGGGAAAAACGCAACGACTTCGCTTTCTCCGACCGGGACGTTGCGAGGGTACTGGCAAGCCGAAGAAGAGACGGCGTTACGCGCCGCCGTACAAAAGCACGGCATCGGCGCGTGGGAGAAGATGAGAACAGATCCTGATTTCAAAGCGTTGAGGTGCGCACGATACGTATTTTATCGCGACGAGAGACGTGCTACTGCTTTTCTTCGCGTTTCTTTTAAGCTTTACTCGTCGTTTTCGTTATCGTTTTCTCGTTTTCTCGTGTTGTTCTTTGCGCGGTGATGATGATGAGAGAGACACAGACAAGGCAAATTCGCGACGAGGAGGGGGGCGGCGACAAAAAACTTTCTTCTTCGATGAAATTTCCTCCAAATGTATTGGGAGCATTTTTTTCCAAACGACAACAAAGTTTCTTCTTTGTCTTCTTCTTCTTCTTCTCGTTTGCAAAAAAAAGAAGAAGAAGAAGAAGAAAGTTGTCGTTGTTGTTGTTGTGTTTTCGAATGTGGGAGTTTTCGATGGTTGGGCGACCTGGTCGTCGTCGTCGTCAAAGTCGAATCATCGAGCGTGGCGTCAAATCTCTCTCAAAAAACAACATTTAAAATTAACGCGGGTCTTTCTTCCTTCACGTTTCCAAAATTCCAGGGGAAGAACCGGAGTGCAGCTGAAAGATAAATGGAGAAATCTGATCAAGTTTCAACACTTGCGACGAGGAGAGATTGAATCGGCGCCGTATAAAGCGACGGTTCGCGCGAAGCAAAATGCAGCCGCGGCGGCGAAAGGAAATGTTGATACCACGAAGGCACCAAAGAGTGGTGGAGCGAGCGGGAAAACAGCGAGCGCTAGTAAGAAACGAAACGCGGCTGATCAAGGTGGTAACATCGCGAAGAAGAAAGGGAAGACCAACGCTTCCGGCTTCAAGAAAGGAACAAATAGCAGCGACTTGATGGATACGTTTCAAAAAGGTCCAAAAGGGAAAAGGAGTAAACTAACAAAAGGAGGGAGATTTGGCAAAGGCGCGGATGGCGCCGATGCGAGGAATATTATCGATGCTAACACGAATCTCGATCATTTGAGTAACGGAGGCGAAGGTATCGGTCGATCAATCTCGCCGGCGTTGCCGCCAAAGAAACAAGCTTTCAAGCAACAAAAGAAGAAAATGAAGCTTTTAGCGGAAGCGCGAAAGAAAGCGGGAACTCCAGATGCGAAAGCGAGAGCGTTGCACGCGCCATCGAACGCTCCACCAAGAAAGCGGGTCGCCGCCGCGTGGGCCGCCGGTATATCCGACGTCAATCAAATAGGGAGCGGAGGACTTTTGAACTCGAACATCAATAGTTTAGATGAAGATGAACAAGATATTGTAGGAGCACATTTAGGACACGTGACGTTTGATATCGATGAAGATGAAGATGCGCATCACTTAGCTACCACTTCTGGAAGAGGTCAGAATAACAAGGATGGCGGCGCTGCTTCTTCAGCGAGCATGGCTCGATTTACAGAGGAGATGGAAAGGGAAATCGAGCAGACGAAGGAGCGCAGAGCGCAAATGGTTAGAGACGTGGAGTATTCCGAGAGAGAATTGGCTCGATTAAAGTCGCTCGTCGAGGAAGCAGAAAAAGTGTATTCGGAAGCTCGCCTGAAAGCACAGGAGACGCTTCAACAGGCGCAGAAAGAAATTGCTGAAAAGCGTAGAAAACAATCCATGGAGTCTTTGGAAGAGCAGAAAAAAGCAGCGGCATCCGATGGCGAATTATTAGAAGAAGAAGAAAAGAAAGCTAACAGCAACAGCGACAACAACAACAAGAATGACAAAAAGAGCGACGATGACGATAACGATGGAAAAGATGGTCATAAATCGAAGGGGGCTACAACGAGGAAATCACTCGAGGCGTCAAAGCAACCCAAATCCGCGACGACCGAAAATATAAAGGTTGACGATGATGAGGACGAGCCATCGAACGAAGACGTGAGTCCAAAGTCTGTTCCAAATTTGAACGATGTTGAAGATGTCGAAGTTGACGATGCCGAGTGGGACAAGTACTTGGCGTTTGGAGGAGATAACGCTAATGAAGAAGACGACGAAGACATGTCCGAGATGCAACGGGCTGCGCAGATCGCTTCAGATGAAAAGAAAAGAAAAAACTACGCCACCGACTCTGAGATGAATAAAGCACCAAAATCTCCCAGGCTTAGGAGCCAAGCCGGGAGTGCGGGTAACTCAGACAAGGATGCTGCTACGAAAACGGCTACACCGACTATGGCTATTACGAAGGCTCTAGAACAAAACCGACGACAACAACAACAACAATATCAATTCATTCCGTCAGATCCAAACGGACATTACGATACGGACGATTCGGATGATGATCTCAGCAGCGATGAGTCAGATGAGGAAGAACTCGATGAGGAGCAACTTGTTGCAAAAGCAGCTTGGGAGAAGGCACAAACTGCGTTAGCGAGAGCGGGATTGCCGCCGATGCAAGAGATCGAGAACGTATTACTGCAAGAACTAAAGAGACTCGAACAAGCAAATACAAAATTAGTGCATGCTCGACTTGCTTTGGAAGCTTGTGATTCTGAACTTTCCGAGCTCTTTGCCAGAGCGGAAGCTAGGAAAGCTGGTGTGTATAACGAAGACGACGACGACGATTTGCGTGAGCAGACAACAAATACGGGATCTTTACCGAGCGATCTTCAGAACATTCACACAGATGACGAGGACGACGACGATTTGCAAGTTGTAGGCAAGAAGAGAAAGAATGCGCGTGATGAAGATGACGACAACGATGATGACGACGACGACGACGACGACGACGACGACGACGACGACGACGACGACGACGATGATGATGATGATGACGGGGAAGGAGAAGAAGAAGAGAAAATGAAAAAATCGACTCGATCTGGTGGCGCCAAGAACTCCGCGGAAAGAGACAACGCAAACACGAGAAAGAACCTGAGATCAAAAGATGGGAACGAGAAGAAAGAAGAAAGTGGTGCTGCTGTTGAAAAAAAGGATGGGAAAAAAAAATCTGACGATGGTGAAGAAGGTGAAGAAAATGAAGAGGATAAAAATGTCGGAAAGCAAAAAGCGACGGCTAAGAATGCGAATAATAGCAAAAGCAAGCAACAAGCGGATCAAAAAGACTCGAAGAAAAAGAGCAGCGGTAGCGGCCAGAAGAGTTCTGGTGGTGGCGGATCTGGACGAGGTGGATCTGGCTTTCGCTCTGTTTCGGAAGATCGACGTTTCGGAATCTACGATGCTCGACGTTATCGTTCGGTTGAAGAAAATGATAGAAATGCACAAATGAGCGGAGAGAAGATCAACTTCGGACTCGGCGGCTCCAACGCTGCGGCTGCCAATAATGCGCAGAACAGCGCCGGTGTTAGTAATAGCGATGAATCTGGTGAGAAGAATCGAAAACCTGGCAAAGAGAAAGGAAAAGGCACCGGTGGTCAGCAGTCAAAAAAACAAGGCGTTGGGCGAGGTGGTGGAAGTGCCAACGCTAGAGCGAGTTCTTACAAAGAGAGCGCGATGGCGTTTGCAGCGGCGCATTGGCCACAGCAACTGAAAAAACGCAGAGATAACAAAGCTAGAAAGAAGCGCGTCAAGATTGGAAAATCTTTGTGGGAGTAATAATAGTAAACATATCAACACTTAGAGAGAGGAAAGCGAGAATCAACGCAGAATTTTAAATTTCATCGAAACTGTACATTTTTTATTACTGTATAAAAGGATATACTTTCTTTCTCTACGCGGATCAGCCTTGAATCGCGCGATGTGCCGCTGCATTTTACGCTTGATCCCCTTTTTTAGGAGGAACTACGATTTTCCGCGGCGCTGGAATGTCGCGAAGCGACGACGATCCTTTCTCCCTTCCGCCGGGAAGGTTTTTTCTATTTCCCATCGCTTTACCACCGTCACGCTCGCCAAATTTAGTTTTGTTCTGCCGCAAGTTATTAACAGTATGGTGAACGTTGCGTCTATCTCTACCACCCTCATCGACATCATTGGCGTTAGTATTGTTATCGTTATCTTCGTCAACTTCGATATTGCTATTGATATTCGTCGGGAACCTTTTGCTGTTCTTTTTGTGAGCATTGTTGAGCTTCAAGTTTTCGAGCCTGTTTTTATTCGCGGCGTTTACCGTGGAAACATTGTCTTTACTTCTACCGCTCTTACCGCTCTTGAAATTCGTGCTCGCTCCCTTGAACATGGCTTTCTTCTTCTCTCTGTACGACGCTAGCATTTCCTCTTTCGTGAAAGAATCCTCTTTTTCTCCAACGACGTGAAGATATAAACATTCTGGGTTTCCGCATGGAAAATTGCGTAAGAAGGCGTTACAATATTTCGTCGTGCCATGGCATGCTCGAAGAGGTCTTCCTGTACCGTCTGGATGAGCAGGGACACCGTCAATGCACTGAATGCATGTCTCCGCGTCCGCTTCTGCTTCAAACGTTACGTAAGCGCAACCTGCTAAATTTCCCGCATTACTATCATCATTTCCGCTACCATTGGCCGGTGCTGTCGGACAGGACACTTGTAACTTGATGATACTACCATACTTTCCAAAATACTCCGCCTTCCTCAGTATCTCTTCCTTACACATAGCAGTCGGAATGCCGACCACGTAGACTAAGTTTCGCTGAATGACGCGCACATTGACGAGGTGCTTACGACTACTGTCAATCGGAGCGTTTGGATCGTACGATGAATATCCACCACCACCGCCGCCAAAATTACCATCAAATTCGCCCCCTCCTCTCCCTCGACCTCTGCCTCGTCCTCCTCCGCCGAAGAGAACCCCTCCTCGTCTTCCGCCTCGGCCCCGTCCCCTGCCTCTGCCGCCACCGAATACGATGTTGTTTTCGCCCTCACCGCCGGCACCGTCGTAATTTTCTGCGTACCTACTGTGGGGATGGTTTTGGTATCGGTATGATCGACTACCGTGATGATGATGATGATGATGATGTTGCAAAGATGAAAGCGACGACGAAGATGAAGAATAATTGCCTCCTCCTCCTCCTCCTCTTTCCCTTCGTTGTTGTGCGCTACTCGCATCCGTCAAAGAAGCTACTTGCTCCGCGTCAAACTCGAGCAGATCTTGGTCGTAATCCTGTCGACACGCGGGACACTTCCCAACCGTCTCGCCAAATCCAACTTCCATGATTTGATGCCAACACCACGCGCATAATTGATAGCCGCACTTGCACGGTTTAAAGGCTAAATCGGTCGCATCCATATCGTTACAACACAGCGGGCACGTCTCCGCGTCCTCCTCTTCTTCCTCCTCGTAGGCCTCGTCTCTTCCTTCTCCAGAGTGGTCTCCGTTCCCTCCTCCTCCTCCTCCTTGCCTGTTGTTGAAGTTACCCCCACCGTCGCCATGGTAAGTTCCTCTTCCTCGCGTTTCGACGACGCCTCTCATTTTCTCTCAAGATTTGTCGCGTCTTTCCATGGGCAATGGGGCAAAAATTCTAAAAAACTTCGCGAGCACTCAAATCACGAAGTACGGATGTGTACAAAGTTGGTCGAGAAGAGAGCGAGAGAGAGTGAAAGACATTTTTTACGAAGAGAGAGAGAGAGAGAGAAGAGAAGAGAATAAGAGCATACGAAGACGATAGTATCAGAGAGACAAGAACTATACACTCGAGGCGCACGCGTGAAAGTTTTTGCCACACGCGCGCTTCCTTCTACTTTTACTACAACTTTTTTTACTTCCTATTTATTTACTTTATAAACTATTCTGCGATTCGCCTCCGCTCGCTCCGATGAAAACGAACGGAGAAGTAAGAGTTCGTCTTCTTCGTCTTCTTCTCCCGGCGGTTTAATTTCGGCGCGTTCGCGACGTTCTTCCCTTTTTTCTCGCACACCCAAAACGCAATTTTAGGAGAGAACTTCGTCAGAACGACAGAGAGACCGCACGCGCGCAAACACTCGTTGAAAATATCCACGGAACAAAACGGATTATTTTCCACGCACCTCCTAGGAATCGTGATAAAAAGGACCCCTGTTTCTTTCCTCAACATTTTCGCCATTCGTAGCAACATTTCTCCTCGATCTTCCGGTTCCGCCACGCAGTTCAAAACCATCGAATTGAGAACGACGTCGAACTCGTCTTCGCAAACTTTGAGAGCGAAAAAGTCTCGCTTTTCAATCTTTGGATGTTGCGAGTTCAAATCGATCGAGCGAAACCGTATCCAGCTCGGCGACTGGCAGCAAAACTCCGTGGTTACCGCTCCAACTTCTAACCCGTTCAAAACTTTCCTCTCCTCGCCTTTTCCCGGTCTCTTGTTCAGAGTAGTCAACGTAGAGTAGACGAATTTTCTCACGTGTGAGGTTCGCTGAAGAGCAGCTTGACTCGCTTTTTGATACATGTCTCTTTCCGTTTCCGACGCTGCTCTTGCTGCTCCTTCTCCCGCCTGCTCCAACGCCGCTTCTGATTTCCGGTGAAACTCCGCGGTTATTCGTTTCGCCACTTTTAAGGATTTGACGACGCCAACACCGTGAAGTATCGGTCGCTTCAATTTCTTCTTCTTCTTCTTCTTCTTCTTCATTTTCTTTCTTCCTCGCCGAACGAGAAATTCTGTCGTGTGTGATTTGTGGTGTACTTTGATCACTTTTCGCACTTTCACACAAAAAAGAACAAACAAACAAAAAAAAACAAAAACGAACGAAAAACAAAAACGCAAAGAAAAACAAAAAAAGCAACACACAACAAGGAAACGAAATAAACGCGCGCGCTCGTTTTTAGAGAGAGTGTGTGTGTGTGTGTGTGAATATGACGACGACGCGCGAGGAGGAAGAGGCAAACGACTTGGAAGAGGAAGAGGAGAAGGACGAGAAGGATGAGAAGAAGAAGAAACAACAACAACGAGAAGAAGAAGAATTCCTCCGACTTTTGGAAAAGCGACTGCCCCAAAGTCAATCGCACGTGTTGGAGCACGCGAAGAAGATGAAAATGAGCGAGGAGACGAGAGCGAAAATGTGCGCGCAAATGGAAAGCTTAGGCGATGAGTTGGAGTATTTCTGCGACGCGTTTCACCGCGCGATGGTCTCGTCGAAAAAGACAACCGCGACTCTAGAGAAGAGTAAAAAAGAGAAGAAGGAAGAGGAGAGAGAGAGTACGACGAGTACGAGTACGAGTAATACGGACGATGACGGTAACGGTGTCGGATTCGAGAAGAAGAAGAGGAAGACGAGAATCGAACCAATCGTTCCCGACGTCGTGGCTGCGGAAGCGAGCGAAGAGGAAAAGCGAGCGTGGCGGGAAGAAGGTTACGCGTTGATTCGTTCCGGAAAGGTTGGCGCGATTGTCATGGCTGGAGGACAAGGCACGCGATTAGGAAGCGCGTTGCCGAAAGGGACGTTTGATATCGGGTTGCCAAGCAAAAAGTCTCTTTTTCAACTGCAGGCGGAGAGGATTAGAAAAGTGATTGAGCTCGCCGCCGCGGCGGCGGCGGCGGCGGCTGAAAACGAAGAAGGAAAAGAATCCGCGTCGCCCTCTCTGCCTTGGTACATCATGACGTCTCCGCAAACGCACGAACAAACGGTGGAATTTTTTCGTGAAAACGCGTATTTTAATCTCCCAGAAAAGGACGTCGTGTTCTTTCAGCAACAAGAGGCGCCGGTATTTGACGTCGAAGGGAAGATTATTTTAGCACCGGACGGGTCGATTCAAACGTCACCAGATGGAAACGGCAGCATATATCGCGCTCTACTGAAATCAAACGCGTTAGAGAACATGAAAAAGCGCGGCGTTCGACATCTTCATTGCTATTCGGTGGATAACGCGCTCATTCTTCCTGGAGATTGCGAATTCATCGGATACTGCGCTTTACGAGGAAAACAATCGGGCGCTAAAGTGATTGAAAAAACTTCCCCGGACGAAAAAGTCGGCGTGTTTGCGCGAGAAGTAGCCTATTCAAATATCGATGGCGGTGATGGTGATTACACCGAGAAGGAGGATACAGATGGCGGGAGAAGAAAGAGCGCTTTGTCGTCGTCATCTTCGTCGTCGTCGTCTTCAAGAATTCGCGTCTTAGAATACTCGGAGATAGAACCGAGCGTGCGCGACGAGAGAGAGGAAGTGGATTACGATGAAGTGCTTCCGGGTAACATGCGAACCGACGACAGCAACGATCCTTCTTCAATCATTAAAATTGAAAAGTATAACAGACCGCCCTGGAACCACTTTAATCCCGATAATCGTCCGTTACGATTTCGGTGCGCGAATGTAGCGATTCACTATTTTAGCTTAGATTTTTTATACAAAGTAGCGGGAATAGCAAACGCGAGGAGCAGTAGCGGTAAAAAGATAGTCAACGACCAAGACGACCAAGACTCGTTCGCGATGGAGTATCACGTGGCAGAAAAAGACGTGCCTTGTTATGTCGAGGGCGATACCGAGAAGCGAAGAACGAAGAAAGCAATCAAGCTCGAAAGTTTTATATTCGACGCGTACCAGTACTCCAGCGATGGTGTTACTATTTTTGAAGGAGAGCGTAAGCTTGACTTTGCGCCCGTCAAGCAAGCGACCGGTGATGACTCTCCGGAATCGGCGAGACGCATGATTTCTTTCGTGCATTCGACGTGGATTACGAAGAATCGAGGTCGTGTTCAGTGGGGCGGGTACGGAGGACTCGTCGAGGTGAGTCCTCTCGTCAGCTTGCGCGGCGAAAATCTCGAAATCGTGAACGACTGCGACGTGCAGAGAAACACCAGCATCGAACTTGGATGGGAACCACCGTCTGAAAGGCAAACCCCGTGGCACCGGTACTACGGGAAGCACTCGTCGCTTGCTTGAGTGATAAAATTTCTTCTCGTCAGACAGGTTGGATGTGCGTTGTGTGTAATAAAAATACAGAAATACAAACGCGCTGCGCGCGCGCGAACTAAACACCTTTTGAAAATCCTTTCCTCTTCTTTTCCTATACATTCAAGCTTGCTTAAACTCCCAATCGCCTCGACAAATGGGACATTTTTGTTCCGAGTTTCGTCCGTCCAGCCATTTCGTTATGCATCGCAAATGAAACGCGTGCGAACAAACGCCCCACACGACGGGTGAATCATCTCCGGGATATTTACAATCTGGTGCGCACCCATCGTAAGGCGAGTGGCAAATCCCGCACACGTCTGACGCATCGTTCCACGTCCACGTTGCTACGCCTTGCCACGTTTTAAATTTGAGTTTGAGCGGTATCTCCTTCTTCTTCTTCTTCTTCTTTTCTTCTTCTTCTTCTTCTTCTTCTTCTTCTTCTTCTTCTCCTTCGAAGTTTTTGAGTTTTGAAAACGACGACGATGAGTCTTCTTTCGTCGTCGTCTTTATCGGCGCGGTTGTTTCCTCCTCCTCCATCTTCTACTTTGTCTTCTTCTTCTTCTACTACTACTACTACCACTACCACTGCTACTACTACCACTGCTACTGCTTCGTTGTCTTCTCTCTCTTCTCTCTCTCTTCTTCTTCTTCTTCTTCTTCTTCTTTGTCTTCTTCTTTCTGAAGTTTTTACTTTTTTTTTCCGTCCTCCTCTTCTTGTTCCTCCCTAAAAACGAGGGAAACAAATTTACGTTGCCCTCCCTTCCCTCTCTCTTTTGCCTTTTTTGATTTGTGGTGTACTGATGAAAAAAAATGAAAAGAGAAGGGCAAAATTATACCACAAACCCACAACATCGTTTTCAACCCCACTGAAACCCTCGCCAAGAATACAAAAAAAACAAAAACCCCTAACGCGCGCAAAAAAATGTTGCGTCCCCCGGTGGAAAGTCGCTTTTAGTACTCTAACATGCGAGGGGTCCCCGGGTGGCAACTCACTCGCTGTATTGTACCGACGTTATTGCGTGGAGCTGAAAGTATACGGATGATATATCGCGCGCGCGCAGGGACGTTTTTTTGTATTTTTTTTGTATTCTTGGCGAGGGGTTCAGTGGGTTTGAAAAGTATGTTGTGGGTTTGGGTACAATTTTGCCAAAAAAAATGAAAAAAGAAGACATGCAGATCTGTTTTTTTTTTTTTATCCTCTCTCTTCTCTTCGCG
>Ga0255779_1001449_pt1 | contig 27054 bp, 26 predicted proteins | sample 011ome_21_FD_179977 | JGI IMG/M metagenome (GOLD analysis project Ga0255779, IMG submission 179977) | Coastal salt marsh microbial communities from the Groves Creek Marsh, Skidaway Island, Georgia - 011508AT metaG (version 2) | ecosystem: Environmental > Aquatic > Marine > Intertidal zone > Salt...
GGCAGACCACTCGAACCCACAACCCAGCAGTCTTTGTTGTTCGCAACGGCAGCAGTCTTCAATTCAAAATCAAAGTCCTCATAAAATGCATGCGCTGGGGCACTCACAGAAGCACCTGCGAATTCCAAATTCAAGGGAGCATCGTAGGGAAACAAATGCGTCGCATCCTCGATTTCTACCCCTCGATCTGATGCATCCAACTCCAGTGTCCACCTTTCATTTGCAACGTTTCCGTGGACATCCCACACCTTGACCTCCACAACACAGGGTAGCGAATCTTCCATGGTAACGACCTCGGAAACGGAGCTTGATTCATAGATGGGCAGGCGGTTGCCTGGAAGGCGATGAAGCCGATGCACCTGTTCGCCCGTTCGTTCCCAAGCGCTGTACAAAGCATGCGCATTCATATCCCGGCTGAATGAAAAATCGAGGGTGTCTAATTGCCATGAGAATAAGCGCGTTTCGTCAACCCACAATTCCGACCGGTAGATTCCGCAACGATTTCTCGCTCCGTCCAGCAAGTCCTGAGCCTCGACAGCAAATCTCACCCCGCCGACGGCTCGGATGCGCCCCTTGGTTTTGGCATCGAATCGAACCGGAAGTGTCGATCCGTTTACGGCTCCCCCATTCACCGGAAGCACCCACAGCCCTTGAATGGTCGGGGGCGTAGAGTCAGGCACGTCAAAGCCCCAAAAGAACGGATTGACGGGACGCTGCGTGCGGGTTTCACGCACCTCAAAATGCAAATGAGGTCCTGCACTCCCTCCGGAGTTACCGGACCAACCGATGGTGTCTCCTTGACTAAATGCAAACGCCCGTTTCGGAGCCTCATCGATGGCAAAGGTGCGGCGGCCATATTGGCGATCGAGCGCCCACTGTTCAACGACTGGAGCAAACCGCTGCAAGTGCGCATACACCGTGGTCAACCCATCCGGACTGCTCAAATACAGCGCTCTACCATAGCCAAACGGAGAAATCTTCACGCGCGCCACTACACCGTCTGTCGCTGCAATCACAGGAAAACCTTCTCGACCTTGGGTTTTAAAATCCAACCCCGTGTGGAAGTGATCCGAGCGCAATTCACCGAAATTCCCAGCTAAAATCAAGGGAATTTCCAAAGGCGCAACCATGCCACCGTATTTTCCAAAATCCTGAAATTCTGAGCCATACAATCCCTGTCCTTGCGTCTTTGCAAAGACCGCACATCCCAACAAAATCAGGGCAAGGGAGATGATTTTTAATTGAGAATCGAGGTTCATCAACATACAGTTTGCAAAACTAACACAGGAACCCAACGGGTTTTCCTATGATTTCGCGCTTACAAATTGTAAGTTTGTATAGAACCCTAGAATATGCACTCACCGACGACAACCACTCCCCATACGCACCAAGACAAGACCCGTCTTGAACGCCTCATGGGAGATGTGGAGCGATTGATTGAGGCCTATGAAAATCAAGCACATCAGTTAAGCGAAACGCTTTCGGAAAACGAACGATTGCGGCTTCGCAACGCCGAATTGGAAACCAAGCTTGATCAGCTTACCCAAGCAGCGGAGGAGCGTACATTTCAGGATTCATCCCCTACACAATTATCCCATTCTCATCAATCAGATTCCCCAAGCTTTGGCCGCGAAGAGGTTCAAATGCTTTTGAGTGAAATAGATACGTGCATTGCCTTGTTAGAAGCCTAATGGAAACCATACGACTCAACATAGCAGGACGGGAATACCCGTTGAGCGCCGCAGCAAACGAAGTTGAAAGCCTTCGGCAAGCAGCGGACGCCATCAATGCACAATTCGATGCCTTTCGTCAACAATTTCAGGTGGACGACCCGGTCGATTTATTGGCCATGACGGCATTGCAGTTAACATCTTCCGGGCTCGACACAAACGACAAGAAAGTCGAGCCATCGAAAGTATTGACTGACGATTCACTCAAGCAAATCGAACACCTTCGGCAGCGCATTCACAAAGCATTGGAGCTCTGATACACATCAGACATTCATGGACTTTACATCAATTTTAATTGGTTCCCTTTCAGGCCTAGCAGTAGGCGGTGGAATAGGCTACGTGCTTTTCAACCGCTTTTTATCTAGCCAAAAGGAACAAATCCTCGCCAAGGCCGAAGAGCAAGGCGAAAACATCAAGGAAAAGAAAATCCTGCAGGCCAAAGAACGCTTCATCGAAATGAAGGAAAAGCACAACGCCGAAATAAAAGAGCGAAGTGCGAGCATTCAATCCAAGGAAGACAAGCTTCGAAACGAATTCAACAACCTGAAGAAAGAACAAGACCGGTTGAAGTCAAAAGAGCGTCATGTAGACAAGGAGCAAGAAAAAATCAGTCAGCGGCTCGAAGCTCTTGAGAACAAAGGAAAGGAACTCGACAAGGAGCGCCACAAGGCCGTAGAACTGCTCGAAAAAATTGGGAACATGTCAGCCTCGGAAGCGCAAGAGGCACTCAAAGAGCAGGTCATCAACGACGCCAAAGCTTTGGCCTCCTCTCAAGTTCAAGACATTCTCGATGACGCGAAGCTCAAAGCGAATCACGAAGCGAAAAAGATTGTCATCCAGACCATCCAGCGCGTGGCTACAGAGCACAGCGTGGAAAATTCCGTTTCGGTCTTCAACATCGCCAATGACGATGTCAAAGGCCGAATCATCGGTCGAGAAGGACGAAACATTCGCGCTTTGGAAGCATCTACAGGTGTAGAATTCATCGTTGATGACACCCCTGAAGCCATCATCCTGAGCTGCTTCGATCCGGTCCGCCGCGAAATTGCCCGGTTGTCATTGCACCAGCTTGTGACCGATGGCCGCATCCACCCCGCACGCATCGAAGAGGTTGTGGCGAAAGTGACAAAAAAATTGGAGGAAGAAATCCTGGAAATCGGAAAGCGAACCTGTATCGATCTGGGCATTCACAACATGAAGGGCGAGCTCACCCGCATGGTAGGCAGGATGAAATACCGTTCGTCATACGGTCAAAACTTGCTTCAACACAGCCGAGAAGTCGCCAACCTCTGTGCGACCATGGCGGCAGAATTGGGACTCGACACAAAGGCCGCCAAGCGTGCCGGACTGCTCCATGATATTGGAAAGGTTAGCGATGAAGAGAGTGAGTTGCCACACGCATTGCTCGGCATGAAAATCGCAGAACGATGCGGCGAGAAACCGGATGTGTTGAATGCCATCGGTGCACACCACGATGAGATTGAAATGACCACATTGCTCTCTCCCATCGTCCAAGTGTGCGACGCTATTTCTGGGGCGAGACCGGGCGCTCGTCGAGAGATGGTGGAAGCCTACATTCAGCGTTTGCGTGATCTCGAAAACTTGGCGCTGGAATTTCCTGGGGTGACCAAATCTTTCGCCATTCAGGCCGGACGTGAACTGCGCGTGATGGTTGAAAGTGACCAAGTGTCCGACGACCAAGCGGATCAGCTTTCCGTTGACCTGTCTCAGCGCATCATGAATGAGATGACCTATCCAGGCCAAGTGAAGGTGACTGTCATCCGCGAAAAACGATCGGTGAGTATTGCGCGATAACTTCTCTTGATGATGAAGCGCCGGGCCCCAGCTTTTGCAACGTCCATCCGATGGCAATCGGTCAACGTGGTAAGCCAGGTGCTTCTTCAACTGCTTTTCATCATGCTGCTCGCGCGGCTCATTGATAAGGCAGACTTTGGCATTATGTCCATCGCCCTCGTGGTGGTCGGCTTCATTGAAATTTTCGCTCAAATAGGCATCGGGCCTTCGCTGATACAGCGAGCGGAATTGGAGAGCCGACACATCAGGGCAGCGTTGCACTTTTCACTTGTGCTAGGAGCGGTATTTTTTGGTGGCTTGTATGCTACAGCCCCTGCGATTGGAGCTTGGTTTGACAGCGTACTGCTCACCGAAGTATTGCGGTACATCGCGTGGAGCTTTATCCTATCGAGTGTGGCCCTCGTGCCGAGGAGCTTGCTCATCCGCCAAATGGAATTCAAGCGCTTATTCATTGCTGCCATGGTCGCAATGGTCTTGGGCAATTTGTGCGTGGGATTGGGATTGGCCTATGCCGGCTACGGCATTTGGGCTTATGTCGCGGCTTTGTTAAGTCAAAATGCGTTGTTGGGTGTGGTTTACTGGATCATGCGACCGGAGGGCATGCCAACGGTATGGGGAGGCTGGAATGGACGTGACTTAGGTACCATGCTTCGCTATGGCGGCCAATCAACTCTTTTCAATTGGTTCAATTACGCCTCGACCAAGGTGGATACGTTGATAGTCGGTGAGTTCAATAAATCGGCACCGACTGCTAACGACGGTTGGTCCAGTACCGGGGTTTACGATCGCTCGGCTCATTTGATGTCGCTACCCATCACCATCTTGGGCAAGCTCGGCGATAGCGTTCTGTTTAGCGGAATGGCTGCCATCCAGTCGGACGGCAAAGCCATGAATCAGGTCATCACACGCGGCTTGGGGCTCATTGCCTGGATTATCTTTCCAGGCAGCTTGGCCTTGGCCTGGTTCTCCACAGAAGTGTCTGTATTGATTTTGGGGGCGTCGTATGCAGAAGCGGGTCCCGTGGTGCGCATCCTATTTCTGGGCGTGGCTTTTCGATCGCTCATTAAGCTCGCTGATGCGGTAGTTCGGGCAACAGATCGATTGAAACCCGCAATTCTCATCAAAGTTTTATACCTCATCGGCATGTCTGGAACGGCTTGGTTTGCCATGTCGAACGGACTTGGAATCGTCGGTGTGGCCTGGGCAGTGACCGCCAGCACCTTGGTGCAATTCATCGTTTATTTCGGATGGCTCACGCCCGAAATGAAGTTGTCATTTCATGCCATTTGGCTTGCCCTCAAACCCGGCACATTCGGGTGGGTCCTTGCCATTCCAGGGTATTTAACGATCGCGACAGCCATTCCTGAAATCACGGATACTGCCGGGCAATTGGCTCCAGTGCACTTATGGTTACGCATCCTGTTGGTGACTGCCTGGACGTGCTTCGTTTGGACCCTTGTTGCCATGCGTTTTCCTTATGTCGTGGACGGAGGTGACCCTGAACTTCGTAAGCGCTGGACTGCTTATTTCCCTAAATGGGTTCAAAATCGAATAAAAATATGAAGAAACATTCCCTTTCTGCGGTCATGTTTTTTCTGATTCTCGTCGCACCAGGTCGCTCCCAAGAAAACGCGCTGGACAGCATTCGCGTTCGCGCGGCAGACACGGTGATGAAATTGGATTCGATGTGGAGTGACAGTGTGTGGCGGTGGGCCGGGCCTTGCTCGACTGAAGTCTTGACCTTTCAATTTGACTACGGCGACACCACGTTTAGACGGACGACGGTTCCGTGCCATCCTGCTTTGACAGAAACCATGAGCTCGCCAACTCCGGCATCGCTGTACACAGAACCCGCGCCCCAATCCTATTTCTTGGAGTGGTCAATCAGTCGATTTGAGCTGGAGCAAATCACCGCTCAACCCATGTCCTCTTCCTGCTTTCCTCCGCTTCAAACTCCTGTTTTCAAGCAACTTGTAGCTGAAGTGGACCGAGCCATATTTGAAGCAGACAAATGCGCCCAGATTGAAAAAATGGGTAAGAACCAGTGCTTAACCAAAGCGCAAGCGCAAGAAGCGCTGTTGTTGATCCCAAGTGAAGATCGGAGGCTCGAAACCCTCTTTTCTGGATTCATTCATTTCACATTTTGGACCGAAGAGGATATCGCGATGCTTTTCGAGTTGCAGTTCATTCGCGAGCGAGCGTTAGCAACCTTTGAATCCCGTTGAAAAATTGGGACAATTCACGTGGACTTACCAAAATCAAACCTGAAATTTGCGGCATGAAAATTCACAATTTCTCCGCCGGACCGTGCATCCTTCCGCAAGAGGTCCTTCAAGAAGCCGCTGAAGCCGTGGGCAATTTCAATGGGCTGGGTCTATCGCTCATCGAAATCTCCCATCGCAGCAAAGATTTTGTTGCTGTTATGGAGGAAGCTCGGGCTTTGGTCAAGGAATTGCTGAATTTACCCGAGAACTTTGATGTGCTTTTTTTACAAGGCGGAGCCAGCCTTGGATTCTACACAGCCGCCATGAATTTGTTGCCCGAGGGTGGTCGAGCGGCATACATTGATACAGGCACATGGGCCAGCAACGCCATCAAAGAAGCGAAACTCCTGGGCGAAATTGATGTCGTGGGGTCATCCAAAGCGGACCAATACAACCACATTCCCAATTGGCACGCCCCCCAATCCGACGCTGCTTACCTCCACTACACGTCAAACAACACCATCTTTGGCACACAATTCAGCAGCACACCTGAAGTGGATGTTCCGCTGGTCGCGGATATGAGTTCCGACATTTTTTCCCGCACATTTGACCCGACTCCGTTTCAATTGATCTACGCTGGAGCCCAAAAGAATATGGGCCCCGCAGGAACAGTGATGTACGCATTCAATCGCGACGCGCTTGGCAAAACGGGACGCAGCATCCCCTCTTATTTGGACCTTCAAATTCACGCGAAGAAGGACAGCATGTTCAATACGCCGCCGGTATTCCCGGTCTACGTGACCATGCTGACACTTCGTTGGATGAAGTCCTTGGGCGGAGTAGCGGCGATGCAAGCGCGAAACGAAGCGAAATCGGCATTGATTTACGCTGAAATCGATCGCAATCCCCTGTTCGAAGGCCATGCCCATTTCGAAAGCCGTTCGCACATGAACGCAACCTTCCGATTGAATGATGATGCGCATGCTGAACGATTCGACCAACTCTGGAAAGAAGCTGGCATCAGCGGCTTGAAGGGTCATCGCAGCGTCGGCGGGTATCGCGCATCCATGTACAATGCATTGCCTCTTGAATCTGTACAAGTCTTGGTTGACGTGATGCAAGACCTCGAAAAACAAGCATAATCACCATTGCGCACACGCCCTGAACTAACCAACCGATTCGCATGAATATTTTAGCCAACGACGGCATCAGCCCCGCGGGACTCACTGCACTCCAAGCAGCCGGACACCAAGTTTGGACCGATTTTGTGGAAGCAAATGATCTGGAGTCGTTCATCAACGATCATGCTGTTGATGGGCTCCTTGTCCGCAGCGCAACGAAAGTGCGCCAGCCCCTGATCGACGCATGCCCCGATTTGAAATTCATCATCCGAGGCGGTGTAGGCATGGACAACATCGATGTCACATACGCGCGGGAAAAAGGTGTCGAAGTGCGCAACACACCCGCGTCAAGTTCCCAAAGCGTCGCGGAACTGGTCATGGGACACCTGTTCAATTTGAGCCGTTTTCTCCACGACAGCAACCGCCGCATGCCTGTGGAAGGTGTAGAACAATTTAAGTCCTTGAAAAAAGCCTACGGCAAGGGCCGAGAATTGCGCGGAAAGCGGTTGGCCATTGTCGGATTCGGACGTATCGGCCAGTCATTGGCTCAGTACGCTATTGGCTGTGGCATGGATGTGATTGGCGTGGACAAATCCACCGGCATACACACCCTGGAGCTCGAAATCGCTGGACAAACGTTGCACGTGGAAGTGCCCTTGGTCACCTTAGATGAGGCCATCTCAACAGCGGACGTGATCAGCCTTCACATTCCTGCGCAACCCAACGGAGATGCCGTCATCGGGGCGGAGGAATTGGCCCGCATGAAGCCCGGCGTCATCTTGTTGAATGCTGCACGCGGGGGCGTTGTGGATGAAGACGCCTTGATGGAAGCTTTGGATTCCGGCCACGTTGCAGGTGCCGGTTTGGATGTTTTTGTGGGTGAGCCCAAGCCGCGTGTAGAGGTGGTGCGCCACCCGCGCGTCTCCCTATCTCCTCACATTGGAGCCGCAACGGGTGAAGCTCAAGAACGAATCGGTTTGGAAATTGCGGCCATTGTGGAGGAAATTAGCGCAAAACAACCCGCTTGAATTGGTTTAACCCGTTTCGCTTAATTGTCCCATCATCGGACAAGCCACATTTGGTCGCTTCCCGATCGTATTTGAGCTATGGCAAGGCAGAGTTGCAGGACAAACTCGACCGCAACCCCTATTCTTATCTGCATGTGATTCATCCGGCAGGGAGCAAAACAGCTTCTGCAAAGCGGGGAACCGAAGCCTATTACCGTTTGGTTCGAGAGCGATTCGACGAATTCATTCGCAAGGGGTGGTTCCAAGAATCCCAGGAGGAATGCCTCGCCATTTACCGGCAAACAACCGAGACACACGAATGCACCGGCATCATCGGCACCCTGAGCATTGAAGGCATTCGCGACGGTCGATTGAAGTTGCACGAGCAAACCTTGGAAAAACGAGAACGGCTGTTTGCGAAATACCTCGGAATCGTCGGTTGTCATGCCGAACCCATCTTGTGCGTTTATCCGGATGAACCGGAGGCCGGCTCGAAGGTGACGGTTGCCATGCAAGACTGGACACGTTCGCATGCTGCCGACATGGACTTCAGCACGACGGATCGCATTCGCCACACCATTTGGATCCTCGATCACGAGACATCTCGCACTTTCGCCCACAGAATGGAAGCCATTCCATCCCTTTACCTAGCCGACGGGCACCACCGGGTCGCTTCAAGTCTTCGCCTTGCAGATCAACAGCCGAATGCAGCGGGCAAACGACACGTCCTGGCCTATGCCGTTCCCGAATCGGAGTTGATCATTCGGGGATACCACAGGGAGGTATCCATGGCAAACTGGACCTCAGCGGATTGGGAAAACGCATTCGATCAATGCCGCCAGAACTGGAGTTGGAAACGCATCCCATTGGGTCACCTCGGCCCAAATCGTCCCGGTGAAATTCATGTACACCATCAAGACGAAAGTTGGGAGCTGAAATGGATCGGAGGCGAGAGCTCAGAAGTGGATGCGAGCCGATTGCAGCGTGAATTGTTCGAAAAGGTTCTGGGAATCACCGATGCCCGGAATGATGTGCGGCTTCGATACCTGCCTGGAACATTCAACACCGAGGCTCTTACGGAGCGCGCCGCGCAAAACGCTGGATGTGTCATTTTTGAATTGCATCCTGTGCTGAGTTCACAACTGAAGGCTACCGCTGATGCCGGAGGTTTTTTGCCTCCGAAAAGTACCTGGATTGAGCCAAAATTGAGGAGCGGGTTGTTCGTTCATCAAATTGACTGAAATCCGCATATGTGAAAGATCGACCATGACCACCCCTCCAACCACCATCGCCGAAAAATTACATGCCTTGCGGGAGCAAATTCCTTCGCATGTCACATTGGTAGCCGTTAGCAAGACCAAACCGATGGAAATGTTGGCCGAAGCGCTCAGTGCCGGGCAATGCGATTTGGGAGAAAACCGGGTGCAGGAATTGGTCACCAAAGCCGAACACTTTGAAACATCGGAGGTCCGCTGGCATCACATTGGACATTTGCAGACCAACAAAGTCAAACAAATCGTTCCGTATGCCCACTTGATTCACGCTGTGGACAGCATGCGCTTGTTGGAAGAAATCGACAAGCGCAGTGCAGTTGTGGGCAAAGTCAGCGACGTCCTCATCCAAGTGCACATCGCGCAAGAAGCTCAAAAACACGGATTCCAAACGGACGAACTGGAAAGCGCCTTCAATGCCATCGCGAAGGCGCCATTTCAACACGTGCGCGTCCGGGGACTCATGGGCATGGCGACCTTCACCGATGATGCCTCACAAGTTGGTCGGGAATTTCGCGTTTTGCGCCAAGCATTTGACCGGTGGAACCCCAACGACTGGGATACCTGCTCGATGGGCATGAGCGGGGATTGGACCATTGCCATTGATGAAGGCTCAACCCTTGTGCGCATCGGAAGTGCAATTTTCGGCAGCCGATGAAAAACTGGACGTCATATGAGCCTTGGTTCCGAGCTTGGTTGATCCTCGCTCCCGTCGTGGGATTGGGTAGCTACTTTCTGATGCGCAATTCTTGGCGGCGGATCCGAGCCATTTTACAGGGCGAGGCCGGGAGTGTCTGGGATGCCCCGCCAGTGCCTGCAGTAGCCGAACCGACTTCCTTTACCTTGTACGCGGTGGTGGCCACCCTGCTCTTTTCGTTGTTTTGGTTTGGTATCACGCAACTTTACATCCAATCGCAATCCTCTACTTCATGAAATTCACCTCGCTCCTCTTTGCAGTTGGTACTGCAGCTGCCGCTTGGTCACAAACTCCAGGCAACATTGAAGCCGCCGAATACGACCCCACACAGGACCGCTGGTTCATTTCGAACAACACCAGCTTGCTGGTCACGGAAGATGCCGGTGCTACTTACGCTTATTTCGGCAGTGCCACTGCTACGCACGGAATGGAAGTCATTGACGGCCATTTATTCGCCATCGGGAACAATGTCGTGCGTGCTTATGATCTCGAAACGGCCGCTTTGGTGGGATCCGTTTCCATTCCAGGTGCCGGATTTTTGAACGGAATGGGCAGTCGCAGTGGTGAATTGGTGGTGAGTGATTTTGCAACGGGTAAGCTGCACCGCATCGACATGACGGATCCAGCAAACATGGCAACTGAGGTCCTTGTTAATGCCACAGGTACAACACCCAATGGTGTGGTCATTGATGAAGCAAACAACCGAGCCTTGGTGGTGAACTGGGGCGCCAACGCACCCATCTTGGATGTGGACCTTACGTCGGGTGAATTTTCGCAAATCGTTCCCAACACCGGACTCGGAAATTTGGACGGAATCGACATGGATGGTTCGGGACAATTCTACGTGAGCTCTTGGTCACCGGCACGCATCACGCGCTATTCGAATGATTTCGCAGTAGTTGAAACGGTCGTTCAAGGCGCCGCGTCGGGCTTATCGAATCCCGCCGATATCAGTTACGCCATCGAAACTGACACCCTCGGTGTTGCCAACAGCGGAAACGGCACGCCCTCGTTTCATGGATTTGGTTCTACGAGTGAACTGACCGTTCCGGAAGTGCCCGAGGAATCCGTTCAATGGCTAGCGAATTCGCTCATGCTTCAATCGCCCGTATCCGGTTCATGGTCCATTCAAGTCTACAACCCGGCCGGCCAATTGCAAGAAGAAGCATCGCTTCAACTGCCTGCCGCCCCTGTGCATATTGCTCCCGACCGATTGGGTTGGACCGTTCACGCTCACGACATTTGGAGGATTCAGGCACCTTCAGGCCATACCTATGCCGTCAGGCCGGGTCAACATCGACGGTAAGCCGAATGCGTTTGAACCGATCGTCGGATTGAAATGCGTGGAGGTCAACTGCCAACAGCGATCGGTATTGCGCGGGAGCAAGTTCCCTTTCAAATTTGAGCAAAATCACGCGATGATGCAGGTCGTTGATTCGACTGATCATCGGTGTTTCCGGGCCTATCGCACGGGCAGCAAATCGCTGTTTCAGGCGGGCAGCCAGCACCTCGGATGCCACTTGCAGGCGTCGGGCATCGGTGTGTTTTAACGTCAATCGAACCAAGCGCACAAACGGCGGGTAGCGGTAATTCTTCCGTTCGATTAATTCTTGGTTGACCAGGCCTTGATAGTCGTTGGCCATCACTTTGGTGATCACCCAATGGTCGGGATTGAAGGTCTGCAAAATCACCTTGCCGCGTTGTCCCGTTCGCCCGGCTCGTCCAGCGACTTGCGTGAGCATTTGGTACGCTCGCTCAAAACTCCTGAAATCGGGGAAGTTTAACATGCGGTCCGCACTCAATACACCGACCAATCCCACATGCTCAAAATCAAGGCCTTTGGTCACCATTTGAGTTCCGACTAGGATATCGTACGCACGGTTGGCAAAGGCCTGCACCAACCGTTGGTGTCCGTGCTTACTGCGGGTCGTATCGGCGTCCATTCGCGCGACACGCGCCTTTGGAAAGAGTTCGGCCAATTCTTCCTCAATGCGTTCCGTGCCGAGGCCTTTGGGTTTCATGGTGGATTTACCGCAAGAAGCACACACCGGCGGCGGCGGATCCACATGGTATCCGCAATGGTGGCAATTGAGCTCATTTTTCCACTTGTGTACCGTCAACGGAACATCACAACGTTCACATTCCGGTATCCAAGCACACGTCTCGCATTGCCACATCGGGCTGTACCCCCTACGATTCTGGAACAGAATCACCTGCCGATTGGCCTCCAAAACCGCCTCAATTTCCAATTTCAGCAACCGCGAAAAATGGCCGTGCATGGCGCGCTGACGGTGTGCCTTTTTCATATCGGCACACCAGATTTCCGGCAGCATCACACCGCCAAACCGCTCGCTCATTTCGATTCGATCCAAGCGACCTTCTTGAGCCAACCAATGCGTCTCCACAGAAGGCGTCGCCGAACCTAGCACGAGAAAAGCTTTCTGCTGACGCGCTATCCACATGGCAACGTCCCGTGCCTGATAGCGCGGCGCCGGATCGTATTGCTTGAAGCTCGGTTCGTGCTCTTCATCCACGATGATCAACCCGAGGTTGGGCATCGGCAGAAATACGGCTGATCGCGGGCCGACCAACAACTTCGGGCTCGAAGGTTGATTTTCTTTCCCCAACACATTCAGCCACGTTTCCGTTTGCTCTCGTGTCGTAAACCGGCTGTGGTAAACGTGCAAAAACGCATCAAAATGGCGCGACAACCGCTGGATGAGCTGCGTTGTCAACGCAATTTCCGGAACCAGAAATAATACGGTCTCGCCGCGCTCCAATGCATCTGCAATGAGGTGGATATACACCTCCGTCTTCCCTGATCCTGTTACGCCATGCAACAAGGCTTGCCCTTTACCCTTCCGGCTTTCACATAAGGCCGAATACGCATGTTGCTGAAGCTTGCTGAGCACAGGCAAGGGTGCCGCCTTGTCAACCAAATTCCACGTTCCTTCAATCGGTCGTTCTTCCCTCAAAAAAATGCCTTTATCCTCCATTCGGCGAATCGCACCCGTATCCGCTTGAGCGCGGTCCAGCACGCTTTTCTCAGAGATCACGGCTTCCACCCCTTCCCCAGCTTCCTCTGAAAGCTGCAGATACGCCTGAAGCACGCGCCCTTGTTTCGGAGCGCGCAAGTCCAAAGCATCCAGCAAAGCGTTCAATGCCGCATCCGATTGGTGCTCTGGTGCCAATTGCACCGTTCGCTCCATCTTCGGTTTGTAACGTTCTTTCCATTCCTCCTCGGAAACAATCAACTGACGTTCCAACAACTCATTGACCCATTTTTGTGGATGCTTGATGTCCAATATGAGTGCTGCTTCGTTTAACTGAATGCCTTGACGGGCATCGATCGCATCAAAAAGGATTTGCGCCTTTTCCGAAATCTCGGGCTTCTTATTCAGCCTCGCGTCCGGGTGCAACACCAACCTGGATTGACTCGACAATTTCAGACCGGAAGGCAACGCTGCGGACATCACCTCCCCGCGGCTGCACATGTAATAATCTGCCATCCACTCCCAGAGCGCCAATTGCTCTTGCGTCACCATGGGTCGGACATCGATGACCGATTCAATAGGCCGTGCCGCATAGGCTGCAGGAGCCTCGGTGTGTTTTCGCCAAACTATCGCTGTGTATCGTTTGCGGGCGCCAACTTGAACCACCACCCGCATCCCCGGCACCACCCCTGCATCGTCCGCTTCCAAGGCGTAGGTAAGCAACTTCGGCAATGCCAAAGGAACCAATACATCGACAAATTGAACAGGGGTTTGCATGGATTGGCAAATTGGGAAGAATTATGCAGACGACCCTCACGAACTTGGAGGAAAAATATCTGTTGTTCATACTATGGCAAACATCGCATCACCTTTGGCGGCTGGAACCGCTGCTCCATCATTCTCGGTCTCCATTCAGGATGGCTCTTCACGCAAACTCTCGGATTACCAAGGCAAAAAACTGGCTTTGTACTTTTATCCCCGAGACATGACCCCCGGCTGCACCGCGCAAGCTTGCAACCTGACGGAGCATTTTGACGCCTTGTCAAAAGCGGGCATTGAAGTGCTTGGTGTCAGTCCTGACCCGGCGGCGAAGCATTTGAAATTCATCGAGAAATACGGGTTGAAATTTGACCTCGCATGCGATGAAGATTTGACGTTGCATAAAGCATTCGGTGTTTGGGGACTCAAAAAATTCATGGGCAAAGAATACGACGGCACGCACCGGACCACATTCCTGATCAATGAATCCGGCACCGTGGTGTCCGTTATTTTAAAGCCAAAAACGAAGGACCACGCTGCAGAAGTTTTGGCTGGATTTGGCCTGTAAGGCAGCTACACACACAAAAGTGGGTACTTCGTTGACAAAAAACACCCCACACCGTAAGTCCATTACGATGTAGGTAGGATACCTTCGTTCAAAACAAGAAAAAATGTCTTTAGACTCACAAAAACTCAAGGCGCTTCAATTGACCTTGGATCGCATGGACAAAACCTACGGCAAAGGTGCCGTGATGAAATTGGGAGACGAGGCGGTGGAAGCAATCGAATCGATTCCTTCTGGTTCCCTCACATTGGATTTGGCGCTGGGCATTCAAGGATATCCGAGAGGCCGAGTCGTTGAAATTTATGGCCCTGAAAGTTCGGGTAAGACGACATTGGCCATTCACGCCATCGCACAAGCTCAAAAGCAAGGCGGCATTTGCGCCATCATTGACGCGGAACATGCTTTTGATAAATTTTACGCCGAAAACCTCGGAGTAGATACCGAAAACCTGCTCATATCCCAACCCGACAACGGAGAACAAGGTCTTGAAATCGCGGACAACTTGATCCGCTCAGGAGCCATCGACTTGATCGTTATTGACTCCGTGGCAGCTCTGACCCCGCGTGCTGAAATCGAAGGCGAAATGTCCGATTCATCCGTCGGCTTGCAAGCGCGACTCATGTCGAAAGCACTGCGGAAGCTCACCGGTTCCATCAGCAAAACAGGATGCTGCTGCATTTTCATCAACCAATTGCGTGAAAAAATCGGGGTCATGTTCGGAAATCCCGAAACAACTACCGGTGGAAACGCGCTGAAGTTCTACTCCTCCGTGCGTCTTGATATCCGCCGTTCCACTCAGCTCAAAGACGGCGATAAGGTCTTGGGCAACCGCACGAAGGTCAAAGTTGTCAAAAACAAAGTTGCTCCCCCTTTCCGCAAAGCCGAATTCGACATTCTGTATGGAGAAGGCATTTCAAAATCAGGAGAAATCATCGATCTCGGTGTGGAGATGGGCATCATCAAAAAATCAGGCTCGTGGTTTAGCTACGGGGAAACCAAACTCGGCCAAGGGCGCGATGCCGTTCGGACGTTGATCGAAGACAACCCGGAGTTGATGGATGAATTGGAAGGCAAAATCAAAGCTGAAATCAACCAAGAGAACGCACCGAAAAACGTTGAAGAACTCGAGGCGGTGTGATCGCTATCCTCCATTATTGAAGATGAAATCGATTTCCAAAGTCGAAACACACAGGGCACTTTTCATGGGTGCCCTTGTGTTTTTGGCCACGGCATTCACCACAGGATGTGGGGATTCAACGCCTGTCGCAGAATCGGAAAGCACACCGTCTGCACTGGATTCTCTCAACGCAGCAATCTTGGGTGATCCAAACAATCCCGAACCTTACCACGCCCGTGCCCTTTGGCACTTGGAAGAAGGAAAACCCCAAAGTGCTTTTGATGATTGGGGATTGGCCCTCAAAGCCGATTCAAATTATGCGCCTGCTTGGGAACAGCGAGCAGAAATGCTGTACCGGATGCAAAATTTTGAATCCTGCTTAGCGGAACTCAACGCCTGCATCGCTCGGGTTCCTGAAAGCACCGAGTGTTTATTACGCCGTGCGGAATTCAACATCCATCTGAATCAATTTGAACGGGCGTTCGATGATTTGAATAATGCATTGCGTGTGGACAACCAATTGCATGAAGCCTATTGGATGAAAGGTAAAATCTACGCTCAAAATGGCACCGTAGACAAAGCCATCAGTTCTTTTCAGACCGCGGTTGAAGTCAACCCCGATTTTTTTGATGGATTCATCTCATTGGGGATTTTCCTCGCGCAGCAAGGAGATCCGTTGGCTGAAGAATCCTACCGCTCTGCTATGGAATTGCGGCCGCAATCTGTCGAGGCCAAGTACAACCTGGCCATTTTCATGCAGGACAACCAACGGTACAATGATGCCTTGGAATTGTATAAAGAGATTTTAGCCATCGACTCTGCCAACGCTACCGCTTCATTCAACCAAGGATACATCCACCTCGAGTACCTGAGTGCGTACGATAGTGCGGCGTATTGGTTTTCTCAGGCGATCGAGCGGCTCCCGTATTACCATCAAGCCTTTTTCAACCGTGGATTGGCGCTTGAAAGCCTGGGAGAAACACGGGCTGCGCTCGCTGATTACAGCGAGGCATTGCGAATCAAACCGGACTACACCGCAGCAGCGCTGGCGAAAGAGCGCGCGCTCAACGCCATCACAGAATAAAAAAAGCCCGGGAAGACCCGGGCTTTTCAATGACGCAGCAAACTCGAGCGATCACGCATCGAGCTCTGCCAATTTTTTACGCGATCCTTCGAATTCAGGGTTGAGTTCTATAGCTTTCTCGAAGCAAGCTCGGGCACTTTCCTTGTCGCCTTGCTTGACATAAAAATCGCCCATGCTATCATGTGCATTTGCCACCTCTGGCGCGAGACGGACATACATTTTAAAAGCTTGTTCTGCGGCTTCCATATCGCCTTCACCCATGTTCAGATAACCCAACAAATTATGCGGACCTCCCAATGAAGACCAGCGACTTGCACATTGATTCAGAATAATTCGTGCAGCCTCGTCATCCTCTCCCATCAATTGCCAAGCGTAATTCACTTGCGTCAATGGAGAATCTGAAGCCAACGAATGTGCGATCCGCGCATTTTCCAATTGATCGCCGTACCGCTTGGAATGCGACATGAAATAATATTTGGTTGCAGGATCTTTAGATTTTTCTACAGCAGCGTCGACATTCGAATTCCATCCTTCCGCGTCGCTGTTGAACCAAGCCCTCCACATAGCGCCAACGTGCGCCAGCGCCATGTCCGGATCCAATGCCACCAAGGAATCGGAAACCCCGCCCGCCTGGACACCATCGCCTTGCAACGTCATCCAAAGCATCGAATTGCAAAGCGCTACAGCGCCTTCGACTTCCGATTCGTTTGGAATGAAATTCCGCGCCAACTTTCCGTGGTCCGCATGATACCAGCGATCCCAACGAAGTCGATCACCATCTCGAACGACCGTTCCGTGAAATGATCTTTGGTCCACTTTTCCCAAATTATGGAACTCAATCATGCCCATGACACTTGCCGCCTCACCGTACAATTGAATATCAAAAACATCAACGGTTACCGAATCCTCATAAAACCAAGAGGCATCGACATTTTCGAGGTTGGCATTTCGAGGCTCCGAATTGCCTGCAACAAAGTATTTGCTTTCGGAAGAAAGTCCAGCCAAATAAGGCTCAATCGCAGCCTCAAATCCAACTTGGGACTCAATATGGCGATGAACAAAAGCATCGACCTCCTCGTGATTGAGGGGGTTAGAAGATCCCGTTCCACCGCAACTCAAAAGTAACGTGGAGACAAGGACAGAGTAAATAATGTGCGAAGTACGCATGAAGTAGGGTTTTTGAAATTCTCGCGCATGATATGTGATGTTCTTCACAAATCAAAAAATTCTCAAGATAATTTCAATAAAAAAAGGGCCAACAAGATTGTTGACCCTTTCCTATCACCTAGAAAACGGTGATGAATATTATTTCACCTGATCCACGACTGCCTTGAAAGCAGCGGGATGGTTCATGGCGAGATCCGCCAAAACCTTACGGTTCAATTCGATTCCCTTCTTGGAGCACTTGCCCATGAATTCGCTGTAGGACATTCCATGCTGACGAGCGCCGGCGTTGATGCGTTGAATCCACAACGATCGGAATTGACGCTTGCGCTGTTTACGGCCTTCGTATGCATAGAGTAAGCCTTTTTCAACGGCGTTCTTTGCTACGGTCCATACGTTCTTGCGGGCACCGTAGTACCCTTTGGCCATCTTGAGGATTTTTTTACGTCGCGCCCTCGATGCGACTGCGTTTGTTGCTCTTGGCATTTTACTGTGTTCTTTTTGGTAGACGGCGCTGGGATTATCCAGTCTTGTGAGCCGGTTACCGGGTTAAACGTACCAGGGTCTGGTCTAAATCAATTGGATTAAGCACAAAGCTGACGCTTCACGCTCGCTACGTTGGTTTTGTCAACCGTCGTAGAGTGCGTCAAGTTTCGCTTCTGCTTGGTGCCTTTTTTCGTCAAGATGTGACTCTTGAAGGCGTGCTTCCGCTTGATCTTGCCCGTTCCCGTGAACTTAAAGCGCTTCTTCGCGCTTGCTTTTGTTTTCATCTTCGGCATGGCCTTAGATTTTTGGTTATTTATTTCTTTTTCGGATTGAAAAGGACGGTCATTCGCTTTCCCTCGAGTTTTGGCAGTTGTTCAACTGTGCCAAATTCTTCAAGTTCCTGTGCAAATTTCAGAAGTAAAATTTCTCCGCGCTCTTTAAAAACGATGGTCCGACCTCGGAAGAAGACGTATGCCTTGAGCTTGGAGCCCTCTTGCAAAAACTTCTTGGCATGCTTCAACTTAAATTGAAAATCGTGATCATCCGTATTCGGTCCGAAACGGATTTCTTTCACGACAACTTTTTGCTGCTTTGCCTTGATTTCCTTTTGCTTCTTCTTTTGGTCGTAGAGGAACTTCTTGTACTCAATGATGCGGCAAACAGGTGGGTCAGCTTTGGGTGAGATTTCAACCAAATCCAATTCCATCTCTTTCGCCAGCTCTACAGCATCATGCGTACGCATGACCGCCGGCTCCACATTGTCGCCCACAATACGAACCTCCGGCGCTTCAATCTTATCATTGATGCGGTGAAGATCCTCTTTTCGAACGCGGCCCCGATACGGAGTCCTTTTTCTTCTAATCGCTATAACGCTTGAGTTTTAGTGATACATCCAGTTATTTCAGCATCTCCGCGATTTCCGAACGAATATGTTCAGCAAACGCTTCGACACTCATGCCACCTAAGTCACCTTCTCCCTGCCTGCGCACGGATACGGTTTCTTCTTTGGCCTCGTTTTCTCCCAGAATGAGCATGTATGGCACCTTTTCCAATTCGGCATCCCGAATCTTTTTGCCCACCTTCTCTGACCGGTCGTCTACGAGGGCGCGAATATCGTGATTTTCAAGGACTTTTGAAACCCTTTCTGCATATTCATTGAAACGGTCCGAAATCGGTAGGATTTTCACCTGTTCTGGCGTGAGCCAAAGGGGGAATTTCCCGGCGCAATGTTCAATCAAAATGGCCACAAAACGTTCCATCGAGCCAAAAGGAGCCCGGTGGATCATGACGGGGCGATGCTTCGAGTTGTCGGCACCCACATATTCCAATTCAAAACGTTCCGGCAAATTGTAATCGATTTGAACCGTCCCGAGTTGCCACTTTCGGCCGATGGCATCGCGTACCATGAAATCAAGTTTGGGTCCGTAGAAAGCGGCTTCACCCAGCTCCACCACGGTTTTCAATCCCTTTTCATTGGCCACTTCTTGGATGGCTTTTTCAGCCTTGTTCCAATTCTCATCTTCGCCAATGTATTTATCGGGGTTCTCAGGATCGCGAAGACTTACCTGCGCAATGAAATCCTCAAACTTCAGGGTTCGGAAGATGTAGAGGACCAAATCAATGACCTTACCTACCTCTTCTTTCACCTGGTCAACCGTACAGAAAATATGCGCATCGTCTTGCGTAAATCCACGGACTCGTGTCAAACCGTGTAACTCACCCGACTGCTCATACCGGTACACCGTGCCGAACTCTGCAAATCGCACCGGAAGGTCGCGGTAGCTGCGTGGACGCGACTTAAAAATCTCACAGTGGTGCGGACAGTTCATCGGCTTCAGCAAATACTCCTCTCCTTCAGCCGGTGTGTGGATCGGTTGGAAACTATCCTCACCATATTTCGCATAGTGACCGCTGGTGATGTACAGTTCTTTGTTACCAATGTGCGGGGTGATGACCCCTTGATAGCCCGCTTTGCGTTGCGCTTCTTTCAAGAAGGATTCAAGGCGCATCCGCAAATCAGCGCCTTTGGGAAGCCACAGGGGCAATCCCTGTCCCACCTTTTCTGAAAAATGAAATAAGTCCAATTCCTTGCCCAGCTTTCGGTGGTCTCGGGCCTTCGCTTCTTCCAGCAATTCCAAGTAGGCGTTGAGCTCTTGCTTTTTAGGGAACGTAATTCCGTAAACACGGGTCAATTGTTTTTTCGACTCATCGCCCTTCCAGTAAGCCCCCGCAATGGCCATGACTTTTGCCGCTTTCACATGACCCGTATGGGGCATGTGCGGGCCGCGACAGAGGTCAGTAAAGTTGCCCTGATTATAAAACGTGATGGTGCCGTCCTCCAGACCCTCCAACAAATCCAATTTGTATTCATCCCCCTTTTCCTCGAAGTAGGCCACCGCATCCGCTTTTGACATTTCCGAGCGAACAAAAGGGTTTTTCTGCTTTGCGAGTTCCATCATTTTGGACTCGATGGCGGGAAAATCCTTATCCGATATCGTGTGATCTCCGAAATCCACGTCGTAATAGAACCCATTCTCAATCGGCGGTCCTACCCAAAACTTCACCCCGGGATACAATGCTTCAAGCGCTTCGGCGAGCAAGTGTGCCGAGCTATGCCACATGGTGCGTTTCCCTTCATCGTCATTCCACGTTAACAATTTGAGCGCTGCATCCTCGGTGATAGGCCGTTGTGGATCCCGAACTTCCCCGTTGATTTCTGCGGCCAACACGTTACGCGCCAGTCCTTCACTGATGCCCATCGCAACATCCAACGCTGTCGTGCCGGATTCAACCTGCCGCTGTGAACCGTCCGGTAAGGTGATATTGATCATGTTTCCTCGCTCTATTATTCGGGTGCAAAGATACGCCCCCTATTCCAGCTCTGGGCTTTGCCAAATGGACTTTCCAACGTCAAGCCGTGGGTTTGAATTGAACCTGACTCCAAGCTTTGACGTGCCAATGAACTTGAGCTACTGCCACCTCATTTCCCTCTGAGTCGAACAACGTAGAGGTCATTTGAAACCGAGCCGCTCCATCTTCCGATTGTTGCATCATGGCCAGAATTTCACCGGAAAGCTCCGGCGAAACTTCCGATCGTGCGAGGCAACTCCCTAGCGCTGGCCGCCGTGTGTAATCCACCTCCAAGCGATTCATTATCAAGCGGTAATCTGACATATTAAATCGAGAAAGCACGGCTAAACCCGAACAAAATTCACATGCTGTGGCGATGGCACAAGCGTGCATGCCCTTGAGGTGATTGCGGTTGGCACGACGTGACGGTAGATCGACCTCCACCGCACCATCTTGAAATGATCGCACTCGAATGCCATGCGGCACGTTAAAAGGAAGAATGCGCCGAAAAATCGCATTCAGCCAAAAAGGGTGACCTGATTTTGCTCTCTCCAGAGCCCAAAAAAACCAACGCTCCATCACGAAGCCGGTTCAGCCTCCAAAATCTGCGCGATGTTAGGCCGGAAATAATGAGGGCCTTTCATGACCTTTCCATCCTCCCGGTAAATGGGTTTGCCGTCGGCACCCAATTTCGACATGTTTGAGGATTGGATTTCCATGAACACTTCTTCAATAACGTGTTGCATCCCGTGACTCAAAATCGTTCCGCACAAAATGTACAACTGATCACCCAGCGCATCGGCAATCTCGACCGCATCTCCGGCCAATGCGGCTTCCAAATATTCTTCCGTTTCTTCAGCCATCAAGCGATGCCGCAATCGAACCATTTGTTCGGGAAGGGCAGCGGTAGGCTCCTGGGCGTAGGAAATTCCAAAGGAATCGTGGAATTCACGCACACAATCGACAATCTCAGAGAAGCTGTGTTTTTTCGTGTTCATCTGTTCTTTAACATGATTTGATTAAGTAGAGGAAACCTCGCTTGAACCCGAAAGGTATATTCGCAAGACCTTGAAGCCAAATGGATATGGAATCAAACAACATCGAGACCGAAATGAATGATTTAGCCGCTGCGTCCGCAGTTGTGGAAAATCAAGCAGAAAGCGCTTCAGCACCTGACATTCGGGCGTTGAATGAACGAATTGGACAGGCAAGTCAATTCGTTGACTTGTTGCGTTTGGAGTTGAACAAAGTCATCGTGGGCCAGAAGAGCATGGTCGACCGACTTCTCATCGGACTGCTTGGCAACGGGCACGTATTATTGGAAGGGGTGCCAGGGCTGGCCAAAACGCTCGCCATCAAAAGCTTGTCTGAGTCCATCGAGGCCGCATTCAGCCGCATTCAGTTCACGCCAGATTTGCTCCCGGCAGATTTGGTCGGGACCATGATTTACAACCAAAAATCAGAATCTTTTAGCGTCAAAAAAGGACCGATTTTCGCCAACTTCGTTTTGGCTGATGAGATCAACCGTGCGCCTGCCAAGGTGCAAAGCGCGTTACTCGAGGCGATGCAAGAACGCCAAGTGACCATCGGTCCAGAATCATACCCATTGCCTGAGCCGTTTTTGGTTTTGGCTACTCAAAACCCGGTTGAACAAGAAGGTACATACCCGCTCCCCGAAGCGCAGGTTGACCGGTTTTTGCTCAAGGTGGTCATCGGTTATCCGACGAAAAATGAGGAACAGCAGATTATCCGAGCCAACCTCGCTCCTGCGGGCATGCCCAAACCCAAGGCGGTCGTCAAACCGAAAGACATCATTCTGGCGCGCCAATTGGTCAAAGAAATTTACCTCGACGAAAAGATTGAACGCTACATCGTCGACCTCGTGTTCGCAACACGTGAGCCCGGCCAGTACGGCATGGGACACTTGACACAGCTCATCAATTTCGGCGCATCGCCGCGTGCAAGCATCGGATTGGGCGTGGCGTCCAAAGCCCATGCCTTCCTGAATCACCGAGGTTATGTGACACCGGAAGACGTGCGAGCGGTTGCGATGGACGTTTTGCGACACCGCATTGGATTGACATTTGAAGCCGAAGCCGAGAACATCGGCACGGAGCAGATCATTACGGAAATCATGGACAACGTGCAGGTGCCTTAACCCTCACGCCTCATGGACACAGCAGAGTTGATTCAACGGGTTCGGCGGGTGGAGTTAAAAACCCGAGGGCTGAGCGACCGGATTTTTTCGGGCGAATACCACAGCGCTTTCAAAGGCCGTGGCATGGCGTTCAGCGAAAACCGCGAATACCAGCACGGTGACGAAATCCGCACCATTGATTGGAACGTGACGGCACGCATGGGCCATCCGTACGTGAAGGTCTTCGAGGAGGAACGGGAACTCACTGTTTTTCTTTTGATTGACATCAGCGGATCGAACACCACCGGGACACGATCGAAGAGCAAAATGGAACTCATCACGGAACTCAGTGCCGTGCTGGCGTTTAGCGCCATGGGCAATAACGACAAAGTCGGTGCCATCCTGTTTACCGACCGAATTGAACGCTTTATTCCGCCTAAGAAAGGTCGCTCCCACATCCTCAGAATCATCCGCGAAATCATTGAAACATCTCCCGAAGGGCGTGGCACCGACATCAACTCGGCACTCGGCCATTTTCTGTCGGCGATGAAGAAGCGCACCATTGCATTTTTGATTTCCGATTTTCGAGACAGCGGCTTCGACCAAACCCTGCGTCAAGCCGGGCGACGTCATGACTTGATCGCCCTGCGTGTGACTGATCCTTTGGACCGGAAGCTCCCATCTCTGGGTTGGATCCCCGTCCAAGATCCAGAAACGGGCCAAGCCAAGTGGGTCTACACTGGACGCCGGAAAACACGCACCAACCACGCAAAACAAGAAAAAACACGCGAAGCTCAATTGAAAGCGCTATTCGCCAAATCCGGGGTGGACCAAGCCGTGCTCTGCACCGACCGCCCCTATGTCCAACCCCTCATGCAACTGTTTGATCGCCGTGCTTAACATTCGTGCAGGAATTTTGATGGTTGCACTTTTCGGTGCCATGCAAAACGGATTTTCCCAATCCGTAACCATGACATTGGATACCAACGTCATCACCATTGGCTCTCCCGTGGGATTGCACATTCATGCAGACCGCGACATTGAGCGAGGAAGCGGCAGCTTTGATTGGCCTGCATGGAACGACACCTTGCCAGGTGGCATCGAAATCCTGCAGCGCAGCTTATTGGACACCCTGGCAGTCTCCTCAGAAGATGGCCGGGATGTGATTCGTGTATCACAAACCCTTTTGATTACAAGCTGGGACAGTGGTTTCCGAGCAATTCCGCCGGTTGAGTTGGTGTGGTCTGGAGACACCCTCCTTTCCAACCCGCTGCTTTTGGAGGTGTTGTTAACCGCACCAGGCGAGCCCGGGAAAATTGCAGCACCAGCCGATATTAGGCGCGTCCAATGGACGTGGCAAGAGCGCGCAAGGCAATGGCTTCCGTGGGTTTTGGGGATCCTCTTGGCAGGCGCAGCAGCCATCTGGTTGGGTAGGCGACTCGCACAACGTAAGCCGGAAGCCTCGGATCACATTGAAAAGAAACCCGAAGTTCCGCTGGAACCTGCGCACGTCATCGCCCTACGTGAATTGGAACGGATTGAAAAAGAAGCAATTTGGAAAGAGGGACGCGTCAAAGAACACCACGCATCGGTGAGCCAGGTGTTGCGCGTCTATTTCGAGCACCGTTATGCATTCAAGGCCATGGAACGTTCCACGGATGAGATCCGAAACGGTTTGGTTCACCTCCCCATTCGGCGGGTGGAGCAAGAGTTGGCCATTGAGGTGCTGCAGATTACGGACTTGGTCAAATTTGCCAAATGGAATCCCACAACCGATGACCACCACCGGATCATCGATTGCTGCATGCGCTTTGTGGAACAAACGGCCATGGAAACAACCCCTGAAAACAGCATAGGATGAGGATATTGGCCACCTTGATACCGCACCTACTGGCGTTGATGGCGTTAGGCGCCGCGTGGACCTATGCTGGGCAACACTTTGAATTTGCGAACCCCACGTGGCTTTGGCTGGGCTCGGCGGCTTTGTTACATGCTGCATACCGCATGTACTTGCAGTCCAATGCAGGCTTTACAGGCTTGGTGTGGAGCTGGGAATCTGCAGAAAGCCGGCTCACATGGAAAACCATGGGGTTCCAAAGCATTCCAGAAATCCCTTTCGCACTGCGTACACTTGCGTTAGGGCTTTTGGCATTGGCAAGCGCGCAACCCCAATCGTCTTCGTCGGTGGAGGACCTCACACGAGAAGGCATCGATATTGTCCTCAGTATGGATTTATCAGCTTCCATGCTCAGCAAAGATTTTGAACCCGACCGACTCGAGGCGTCCAAAAAAGTGGCCATGCAATTCGTGGAAGAGCGTCCGACTGATCGGATCGGTGTGGTCGCATACGAAGGTGAGGCGTTTACGCAGATCCCCTTAACCACCGATCAACGTGTGGTACTGAACGGAATCGAACAACTCCAAACGGGCTTGCTCGAAGGTGGAACGGCCATTGGGATGGGATTGGCCACCGCTGTAAATCGCCTGAAATCTTCGGAAGCCGAAAGCAAGGTGGTCATCCTGCTCACGGATGGAGTAAACAATTCAGGCAAAATCGAACCGATGGATGCCGCGCAATTGGCCAAACTCAACAACATACGCGTTTACACCATCGGCGTAGGAAGCATCGGCAAGGCACGCAGTCCCGTGCGCAAGGTCGGCAACACCTATCAATACGACTGGATTGAAGTTGAAATTGATGAAGACATCCTGCGCAACATCGCCAAGATGACAGGCGGGCGCTATTTCCGTGCCACGAACGAAGAAAAGCTAGCCGGTATTTACCGCGAAATCGACCAACTTGAAAAGACGCGCTTCAATGTGCTTCGATACAACCAGAAAACAGAAGAATTTTTGCCTTTTGGCCTCGCGGCTGCATTGGCTTTATTGATTGAATTCATCCTGAACCATTTTTTCATCCGAACCTTGCTCTGAGCCCATCACCATGGAAAAGCAATCCCATACACCACCCCATCGCTCACCCAAATTTCGGGTGTTTGCGAACGGCGTGTCGCTCGTATTGACGGAGTTGGCTTTTTGGGTGGGTCTTATCATTCTTTGGTATAGCATTAAGCGCATCGCCCCGAATGTGCAGCTTGAGCGGATGACATGGTGGCCGGTGCTGCTCATTCTACCCTTAACGCTGGGTGTGTTCATCTGGGGATTGAGGATGAAACAAGTGTGGGCAAAAACGCTTGCCGATGAAAGTCTCTGGCCGAAAATCTTGCCGCATTGGCGACCGCATTTACACGGTTGGCGATTCTTTTTTTGGAGAACCGCAATGGCTGCCGCGCTGATCGGCGTCTTGGACCTGAAGATTGGCGCCAAATTAAAAGAAGTCAAAAGCGAAGGGGTGGATGTAATGATCGCGATCGACGTGTCGACCAGTATGGAAGCGGAGGATACGGGCGTCAGTCGATTGGCATTAGCAAAGCAAAGTGTTCAGCGCATCATCAATGAATTGGATGGGGATCGTGCCGGCCTTGTCATTTTTGCAGGTGATGCATTTGTTCAATGCCCCATCACCACAGATTACGGCGCTATAAAATTGTTTTTGGACGGCATCACCACGGATTTGGTTCCGGTCCAGGGCACAGCCGTTGGGCGCGCCATCGAAGTCTGTGCGAATGGATTCGACCCCGAGTCTGTAGCCGCCAAAATGATCATTGTCCTCACCGACGGCGAAAATCACGAAGATGACGCGGTGAGCATGGCCGAGGACGCTGCCAACCAAGGCATTGAAGTGCACACCATCGGCATGGGTTCACCGACGGGCGCACCCATTCCACTTTACGACCGCATGGGCCGACCTCGCGGCTTCAAGAGCGACAGCGAAGGAAACCCCATTGTCACAGCCCTAGACGAAGCAACACTGATTGAAGTAGCCAATGCCGGAAATGGCACTTACGTGCAGGCTGGCGTGGGTTTCGTCAACATCAATCCGGTCGTCGGCGCCATGAATGGAATGGAACAAACAGAAATGTCAACCGTTTCTTACACAGAATTTTCACATCAGTTTCACTACTTCTTTTTAAGCGCGATATTCCTCTTGCTT
>Ga0255779_1001451_pt1 | contig 27045 bp, 30 predicted proteins | sample 011ome_21_FD_179977 | JGI IMG/M metagenome (GOLD analysis project Ga0255779, IMG submission 179977) | Coastal salt marsh microbial communities from the Groves Creek Marsh, Skidaway Island, Georgia - 011508AT metaG (version 2) | ecosystem: Environmental > Aquatic > Marine > Intertidal zone > Salt...
GATTTGACGCCCATGCTTGATGTCGTGTTCATCATGTTGATCTTTTTTATCGTGGTGGCTTCTTTCATTAAGGAGGCCGGTGTTGAGGTCAATCGACCCGACAACAACCAGCCGGACGACCCTGAAGATTCCACCAGTATCGTGGTCGAGATTGCCTCAGATAATCAGATCTGGATGGAGAATCGCCGCGTCGATATTCGTGCGGTAAGGGCTAACATCCAGCGTCTTCTTGCCGAGGACCCCGAGGCCCCTGTGACGATCAAAGTAGAGAAAGGCGCAGAGGCGGGAATCGTTGTCGATGTGGCTGACGCCGCTCGCGAGTCGGGTGTGGGCGCCGTTAACTGGGCCTCGGATCGTTAAAGGGTATTGTTATGAGTATGCGTGATCAGGCACGGCCGTCGGCTGATGAGGGCGCAAATCAGATTGATTTGACGCCGATGCTCGACGTCGTTTTTATCATGCTGATTTTTTTCATCGTCACGTCTTCCTTTGTTAAGGAGCCGGGAGTCGAGTTATTTAAGCCGCAGGCGTCAACCCAAGAGGCTTGTGAGCGGGGCACGATTATCTTTGCCGTGGACGCTAACGGAGACATCTTCTACAACAAAAATAAGCTTCCGATGGACCGCGTCATGAGAACCGCCGAGGCAGCTAAAAAAGAAGCACCTCAAGCGAACATTGTGGTTCAGGTTGATCGGGAAACCCCTGCGTATGTTGTCGAAGATCTGATCGATACCGTGCGACCGATCTTGACTGCACCACCCTGTATTTCCACGGATGAAGAGGCCTGATAGCTATGGGTAGCTCAGCTCGTATTGCGGTCAGTGCTGCGCTCGCCATACCGGTGGCCATTGCGCTGTTTTTCATCATGCACAGTCTGGTGAGTCGCGATTTCCAGCAAGAGGATGTCAAGGCGCGCAAAATTGCCGATATTGTGGTGCCCGACAAGACCATCGAGACCAATCTCAAGGAAGTGAAGCCGGAAAAGGTAGAAGATCCGGAGGAGCCGCCGCCCGATCTAGAGCCAATTCAATTCGATACCCAGCTTGATATGAATATGGCCAATATGGCGCCTACGACGGGCATCAACCTGAATCTGAGCGCTTCGGGCATGTCGTCAGGGGATGGAGAATATTTGCCCATCGTCAAAGTGGCGCCTATCTACCCACGCAGGGCACAGACCCGCGGCATTTCGGGCTATTGCATTGTGGAGTACACGGTGACCAAAACGGGCTCTATCAGAGACCCCTTCGCGGTCGATTGCCAACCCAGCGGCATCTTTGAGTCGGCCTCCATCAAAGCCTCCCTCAAATTCAAGTACAAGCCGAGGGTGGTCGATGGGCAGCCGATCGAGGTCGCTGGCGTGCAGAATAAGTTTACATATGAGCTGGAAAACTAAGATGAGAGGCGCGGTTATGGCAGGCACGGCTTTGCTTCGGCTTTCCGCGATGACGGCGGTGTTGTTGGCAGCGGTCATTGTGCTGGATCGCGTTGAGCCCGGTTTCTTGCTGTCAGAGGCGGTCGCACAAGAGGGCAAGCCAAAGAAAGATACGAGGGAGACGCGTCGCACGCCTGCGTTGCGCAACAAAGTGTACGAGCGTTTGGCAGAGGCGCAGACGCTGGCAGAAGCCAAGGACTACGCGGGGGCGGCAGAAATCCTCAACGACATGATCTCCGTGGATGGCAAGAAGGCACTGAACAGTTATGAACTGGCTAACGTCTACAACCTCCATGCCTTTTTGAGTTACGCCAAGGAAGATTACGCCGGGTCACTGCGCTATTACGACCAAGTTATTGCGCAGCCCGATATTCCGCTGGCGATGGAAATCAACACCCGATTCACCATTGCGCAGCTCTATTTTGTTCAGGAAAAGTGGCAGCAGGGTATTGATGCGCTGTTGGTATGGTTTGATCTAAACGAGCAGCCCAATGCGGATGCTTACGTGCTGCTGTCGCAGGGTTATTACCAGGTCAAAAAATATGATTTAGCGCTTAAGAACGTCGAGATCGCGATTTCCATGCACGAGACGGCGGGTAAGCTGCCCAAGGAGCAGTGGTACAACTTGGCCAGGTTCCTGTACTTTGACAAAGAGGATTTCGACTCCGCGTTGGAGGTTTTGAATACCCTGCTGATTTACTACCCTAAAAAGCAGTACTGGCAGCAGGCCTCACAACTCTACACCGAAAGAAAAGACGATAAGCGAGCGCTGGCATTGATGGAAGCCGCTTACGAACAGGGCTTCCTTGATCGCTCGAGCGAAGTGGTCCAGATGGCATACCTTTACCTCAACGCAGAGACCCCCTATTTCGCTGGTTCAGTTATGGAGCGCGGGTTTGAAGATGAACTCGTCGACGATAAGTCCAAAAATTACGAGTTGGCGGGCAGCGCCTGGGCCCAGGCACGAGAGGTTGCCAAGTCTATCCCTATGATGGAAAAAGCCGCGGCCAAATCGGACGAAGGCGAGCTGTATGTGCGCTTGGCTAACGTCTATCTGGATGGTGACCAGTTTTCCAAGGCGGCCAATGCGGTTCAGAAGGGCCTGGAAAAGGGAGGCGTAAAGCGACCCGATCAAGCGCGACTTGTGTTGGGTATGTCCTACTTCAACATGGGCGAATACAACAAGGCCCGCCGCGCTTTCAGGGACGCGGCTAAAGATGAGCGCTCCGCGAAATACTCGCAGCAGTGGCTGAAGTACATCACCAGCGAAGAAGAACGTCAGAAAGAGCTGGAGAAAGACATTTTCTAAGCCAGATAAGACGTTTTGTGGCGCAATGCTCCTCTGAGATGTTACGAAGAAAAGGGCCCCGAAGGGCCCTTTTTTGTTTTTACGTCGGAATCACTCCTCGACGCTGCCCCCCGACATAAACAAAAACACCGACAGTCTCTCCTGGAGAGCCGCCGGTGTATTTATTGCTGGGGTGTCGAGCTTACTGCGGAACGACGTTTTCGGCTTGAGGGCCCTTTTGACCGTCAGTGACGGTGAATTCTACTTTCTGTCCATCGGTGAGGGTTTTGAAGCCATCGCCCTGAATAGCGCTGAAGTGTACGAAGACATCAGGCCCATCCTCTTGCGCTATGAAGCCATAGCCTTTTGTCTCGTTAAACCACTTCACGGTACCCGTTACTGTTGACATGTTTATCACTACCTTTAATTACAATTGTTTCACCCTATATTGGGCTGTTGCGCTTGATGGGAACAAAACCGAAGACCGAAGACTGCAGTGGCTCAAAAAAAAGCGCGCTGGAACACCAGCCAACGCAGTGTAGCACTCTCACACGCCAGCGCAGGCGGTTTTTTTTGGCCACTATTGGCCTAAATCTGGGTGCCTGTGGGTCATCGAACCGGCAAAATTTTCATGAGATCGGTCTTTCCCGCCTCCGCCAGGGCGCTACCCATGGTGATCAAAATATAATCGCCTCGGGTCAGAAATCCGCCATCGACCAAAAATTCGATGGTTCTCGCTTCCAGATCCTCCCGCGCGAAGGCGGTGTAATCAAAGAACAGGGGGACGACCCCGCGGCACAGGGCCAGTCGCTGCAGGGTGTCGGCGCGCCGTGTCAGCGCGAATATGGGTAAGCCGGATGACAGCCGCGACATCATGGTTGGGGTGGTGCCCCTCTCGGTGAGGCAGGCGATCCCCCGCACACCCGGGAAGTGATTGGCACCATACATCGCGGAAAGCGCGATGGTTTCCTGGGCGCTGGCGAATTCCCGATCCAATCGGTATCGCGAGGTGCGGGCCACGGGGTGCTGTTCCGCGCCGATGGCGGCATCGGCCATGGCGGTGACAACCTCTACAGGGAAATCACCAACCGCGGTCTCGGCAGATAGCATTACCGCATCGGTGCCATCCAGCACGGCGTTGGCCACGTCGAAGACCTCTGCACGCGTGGGCATTGAATTGCTGATCATTGACTCCATCATTTGCGTTGCCGTGATGACCATGCGATCGCGTTTGCGAGTGGTGGAGATCAGGTTTTTCTGAATGCCGATCAACTGCGCGTCACCCACCTCTACCCCGAGATCGCCCCGGGCCACCATGATGCCGTCGCTGGCATCGATAATGCTGTTCAGCAATTCTGTGTCAGCCACGACTTCGGCGCGCTCGATCTTGGCGATAATCGCGGGCTGTAGCTCCTGAGCTGACAACAGGCTTCTCGCTTCTTCGATATCTTGCGCACTTGAGACAAAAGAGACAGCGACAAAATCGGGTTCTATCTCGGGCATGGCAGCGATATCGTCGAGGTCTTTCTCGGTAAGCGCCGGCGCGGCCAGCCCGCCGCCGAGCTTGTTGACCCCTTTACGCGAACTGAGCCGCCCACCGATGAGTACCGTGCAGTCCACGGTTTGGGCCGAAACATCGTCTACCCGCAGGCGGAGTTTTCCGTCATCAAGTAGCAGAATGTCGTCCGTTTTGACGCTCGCCGGTAACGCCTCATATTCCACGCTCACACCGCGGTGATCACCGGCCTCTGCGTCAATGTCGAGGCTCAGTTGGAAGGGGTCGCCCGCCTGAAGCACAACGCTTCCCTGAGCGAAGCCGCCAATGCGAATTTTTGGTCCCTGGAGGTCGGCCAAAATGCCAACATAGCGCCCATGGTGGCCCGCCTGTTTGCGAATAAACCTAGCGACTTGAGCATGATCGGCCTGTGCGCCATGGCTAAAATTCAGGCGAAATACATCCACACCGGCAGCGAGCAAACGACCGATCATATCCTGACTGCTACTTGCTGGGCCGATCGTGGCGACGATCTTGGTTCTGCGCAGGGAGGCCGGCTTATTTAAGGGGTATGTGCTCACGAGATCGCTCGCTCCATGTGATGACGTGACGGCGTTGAGGTGCAGGCATGCCAAGGAAGACGGATACAGAATAGGGTCTGTCTCTGTTTGGCTGGGTCGTTTACAACGAACATCTTTTCCTCGGAAATTTTCCAGCGCATGCCAATCTTCACTGCATTGGAACTATGGCTGACTAAAAGTCTTTAAAGTATGGCAGGATCGCCCGTGTCAACGCTATGACACAATACCGATCTAGAGAAGCCATCGGCCTGGTTAAGTACTGTGGCCACCGAACCTAATGTGACGCAAAGATAATGGCAGCACCCGAACCAAGACGCCCGAATCCCCCGATGGGATATGCCTGTGATTGCACGATGTCACTGCCCAGACAGATGGCGTTGGTTGCGGAATTCCACGTGCACCGTATCCGCCCGTCGAGAATTGCTTATCGTTTGGGGATCGATATTGCGCGGGTCGAGGGCTGGTTGTCGGGCGAGCAGGATTGCGACCAATTTCAGCGTTTAATCGCGGCCTGTAAAAAGAAACGATACCAGGCACAAATGAAGCGGGCAGATCGTTTTCGTGGACAGCAGGCTTATGAGATGCGATTGGCGGCGCAGGATGATCTGCGGCAGGATCAGCACGTTTAGCCACAGGTTCGTGTGTTGAGCATTGTTATGGGGACGCGGTTTTATGACGGACAGTATTGAGCGTGTGCTGGAGCAGTGGCATCGCGTCATGGCGTCGGGCACCAGTGAGGGCCTGTTTGAACTGCTCTCCCCTGCCTGCACCTTTTGGTCGCCTGTGGTGCACACCCCCCAGCAGGGCCGAGACATTACGTTTCTTTACTTGGCGGCAGCGAGCCAGGTTTTTGCCACCGATTTTCACTATGTCAGAGAGGTTGTTCAGGCGGATTCGGCGATGCTGGAGTTTGAGTGTGCCATCGATGACATACAGATTAATGGCGTGGATATTATTCGCGTGGAAGCCGGTCAGATTGTCGATTTCAAAGTGATGGTGCGCCCGTTGAAGGCCGTGCATAAGGTCCACGAACAGATGATGAACATGCTGGAGACGATGAAGGCGTCCTCGTCAGGATGACCCTAACCGCGCCGATGATACCTTTGACTGAGCGCCGGATCCTCTAACGTCTTTCGACGAGCAAGGGCGAAAACCGTCCAACATGCGAGGCCACGTGTTGAAGTGATTGATCGCGCCCATACCGCTTGAGGCGAGCCGCGAGCAAAGCTACACTTTTCTAAAGCCAAAATTAAGGAGCTGCCATTATGTCTCTGATTGTAAAAACCACTTATCGGGTACGAGATGCGCAAAAAGCCTCGTTTTTGGCGGATTTTTCTGTGGTCGCTCAGGCCACAATGGCAGCGCCCGCGTGTGATTGGATCTATGTTGCCGAAGACCTCGAAGAGGACACGGTTGTGGCAATGTCCTACTGGCAATCAGAGGCGGGTTTCGATGATCATCTCAGGTGGCGAATCGGCACCAGCCGATGGACGGAGATGGAGCAGAAATACCTCGAGAGCGAGCCAGAATATAAATTGATGCCGGTCATGTTCCGTTTCCGCGACCACGCTTAATCTGGCTGGGCTGTTGCTCTCCCCGAGTGTGGGTACAGCCCTCGTATCTACTCTGGGTTACCCCGTTTAGCCTCTATCAGGTGATTGGCCAACTCGTCCGCCTGGGTTTTTGACAGCCCCATCCGCTCCCGAAGTGCCTCAATTTCCTGGGCTTCTTCTGCGGAGATGATGCCATCTTCAAGCGCCTCACGGACCTTGTGCTCGAACTCAGCATATTGTTTGGACATTTGCTTAGAAAAGCCCGCGCCCACAATACCGGTAAGTAGCGCCACGGTGCAGACGCCCATCATCGCGGTCATGGCGCCAATGAGTTTGCCTGCGGCAGTAACGGGGGATACGTCCCCATAGCCGACCGTGGTCAGGGTGACGATCGCCCACCACATCGTTTCGGGAATCGAGGGGAAAGCGTCGGGCTGTGCATCCCGCTCGACCACGTAAATCAAAGAGCTTGATAAAAATAGCGCAACGACCATGAGATAGAGGGCGGCGCCAAAGGCCTGTCTTTCTGAGTGAATGGCCGATACCAGGTCTTCCAATGCCGTAGTGAAATGGCTCAGCTTGAGTAGCCGCGCCAGCCGCATGACTCGAAGTAATCTGAGGTCGGCGCCCACCCAGATGAACTGTAGCAGGGTCGGTAGTATGGCAATCAGGTCGATCAGCCCTGTGAAACTGAAAATATAGTTAAGCCTTTTTTGCAGGTTTGTGTTGCCCAGCAGATCGCGATTGTCGGGTGCCGACCAAATCCTCAACACGTATTCAATCGAGAAGAGGATGACTGAGATAAATTCGAATATGAGCAGTTCCGAGGACCACGCAGATTCAATGGAGGCAACCGACTCCAATGTAATAGCGATAAGGCTCATAATGATGAGCGCAAACAAAAACGTATTCAGTCGGCGAGCGGCGACTTTGTGTTCAGAGGATCGCTCAAAAAGTGACCCAATATACTTACGGCTATTCAACGTGGCGTTCCTTTGGCTCGTGGAGATAGGCAACCTGCGGTTGCCGCTTTTTCAAGCATGCAGTATGTTGCCAGCAAGGCGATCGCAAGGTAAGTACTAAAAACGACGTGCTGCGCGGGCTCCGGACGCGAAATGGCATCGAGGGTGCGGCCGCGAGCGTCGCAAAAGAAAGAGGCGATAAGCGAATAGCGTCATGAATTTGAAATGCGGGTTTTTCCTGATGGTGCCTCTACTGACGAATTTGTCGTATGCAGAGCCCATTATCAGTGCCTCCTATAAAGACGTTTGCGAAAAGATGGAACGAGAGGGAGTCGCCAGCCGCACGCAGTCGGCGCCCGGGTCAGAGTCAGTCACGGAAAATATGGTTGTGGTGGTGGGTGCGGGATCACCGAAAGCCCAACGGCATAATCGCCCCGTATCCAACTCTGAGATTATCGTGGGTGCAAACATAACCCAGATCTCCACGGTGAACGACGAATCTTCGGACAGCGAGGCGGCCCCGGCGCCTTCTTCTAATCCGTGTCGCTAAATTAGGGTGCAGCACCAGAGATGACGGCAGAGCAACGACTGATCGGCAGCAGTGCGGTTTCCCGAGAACTTCTCGCTTACCTCGAAAAAATTTCCCCGACCGATGCCCCGGTGCTGGTGCGCGGTGCGACCGGTGTGGGTAAAGAACTGGTTGCCAGAGAGATTCATCGTCTTTCCGGCAGGGAGGGGCGGGGACAATTTATTGCTGTGAACTGTAGCGCCATCCCTACAGAGTTACTAGAAAGCGAGCTCTTTGGACATGAAAGGGGTGCTTTTTCGGGGGCCGTGAGTAGCTACCAGGGGAGAATGCGGCTCGCCGATGGTGGTTCGTTGTTGCTGGACGAAATTGGGGATATGCCCGCCGATCTGCAGGCAAAACTGCTGCGCGCGGTGCAAGAGGGAGTGGTGACGCCCGTGGGTTCCGGCAAGGAAATTGCCGTAGACGTGCGCATTATTTCTGCGACCCATAAACCGCTGGAGGAACTGATCGATCAAGGTCAATTCCGTGAGGATCTGTTTTTTCGATTAAATGTGATTCCCATCACGGTGGCGCCGCTTCGTGAGCGGCCCGAAGAAATCGTGGAGCTCTTTGACTACTTCAGTGATGCTTATGCCCTGCGGGGAGAGACCATAAAACTCAATGCCCGTTCCATTAGCCTGCTGCAGGCGTATCGCTGGCCGGGCAACGTCCGGGAGTTGGAGAATTTCTGCAGGCGGCTGTCCGCACTTTATCCTGGGGAAACAATCAATCTGTACGAATTGCCCACCGATTTTTTACCGCCGCAGATGGTCAAGCTGATGGGGACAGAGGTTGTCGAGAGCACAGGGCCGGCGGGAGACGCTTTCCGCGATGTTCAATTCGAGATTTTTGCTGACTTTGCCGACGATGATGCGGACGGGCTGGGCCGCGTTTTGGGTATTACGGCGGCCGAGGCACCCACCGAAATAGAGTTGACCGATGCATCCCTGAAGGACCGCGTTAGTGATTTTGAACGGCAGTTGATTGAGAAGGCGCTGGCCGACGCCAATGGCAATATCTCGGAGGCTGCCCGCTTGCTGGGCGTGAAGCGCACAACCTTGATCGAGAAGATGAGCCGATTGAGTATTACTAAAACCTGACGCTTAACCGTCAATTTTTTGACATTGCTGTCAATTTTACGCAGCTTTTAACGCGCCAATATATCTAAAACACTGAAATTAATAGTTAAAAAAATGCTGGCCCCGCCCTTGCTTTAGTGTGCTTACACGTAGGGGGAAGCGATTCAGTGTCAAGAAGCTCCATTGCAGATTCTCAGCTCAATGTGCTGGCTGTTCGCGGGACAGGCTTTCCCGAGGAATGTCTGCAGGCGTTTGGCGACAAGCAACTCCTTCTCACTCAGGCGCCCGATACTTTTGCCGCAAGAGCAGCGCAAGGCAGCCCCTCCTGCATTGCAGTAGGCCCGGCCTGGCCGGTTGAGGCGCGTTATTTGCAGCAGGTGTTGCAGCAGTCGCCCGAGGGTTCAGTGCTGTTATGCCCCGAGGGTGACGTCAAACTGGCGCATCTCGCCGGACTGGCACATTTTGGCGCCTTAGAAACCTATTCTGAAGCCGCAGACTGGACGCTCATCTTGAATCAGGTGCACGTTGCATGGGAGGCAGGTGCAGCCCAGCCACCTCAGTCTCTTGAGGGAAGCACGCAACCGAGTATTGCCGCGCGGGGCCAGCGCAAGCAGGTGGTTTTCAGTGACCCGACCAGCAAAGCCATGCTCGCGTTGGTGCAGCGGGTCGCTCAGGTCGACGTAACGGCACTGCTGTCCGGCCCTTCGGGTGTCGGTAAAGAGGTGGTTGCCCAGATTCTGCACAACGCCTCGAATCGCTCTTCTGGCCCATTTATCGCGCTGAACTGCTCGGCGATGCCCGAACATTTGGTAGAAAGTATTTTGTTTGGTCATATCAAGGGGTCGTTTACCGGCGCTATCAAAGACCAGCCCGGTATTTTTGAAGAGGCACACAACGGCACTTTGTTTCTCGATGAGGTAGGCGAATTGCCGCTTCATATCCAACCCAAGCTGTTGCGAGTTATTCAGGAGCGTAAAGCAGCGCGCATCGGCAGCACGAAAGAGATTCATTTTGACGTTCGCCTGGTGGCAGCGACCAACCGAAATTTGGTCGAGCTGGTCAAGCGAGGCGAGTTCAGAGAAGACTTGCTCTATCGCCTGAATGCTTTTCACATCGGTATACCGCCGCTGAAGGAGCGCCCCGAGGACATTCGCCAGCTGGCGATTACCTTCGCCGCCTCGGAACAGCTGGCTGGGCTCAGCATGCAGATCGAGGAGGCCGCCATCCGACAGCTGATGACCCACGACTGGCCGGGTAACGTTCGCGAGCTGGATAACGTGATTTGCCGGGCGAAAGTGCTCGCTATTCATAATGTGATTCAACCCGAGCACATCTATTTTGACGCGTTGGAGTTTTCTCCCAACACGCTCAATGCGACCGCATCCGCCAGCGCGTCGGCCCCTGCCGCTGCGCCGCCGATGTCCGAATTCGGGGTGAACGCAGACCAAGATTTGGTATCCGCCAAGGAGCAAGCTGAATGGCAGTTGATCCAGGCTGCTCTGCAGGAGACCCATTCCAAAAAAGAAGCCGCTGAGCGCTTGGGTATTAGCCCAAGAACGCTGCGCCACAAACTCCAGAAACTCAAGGCGTCTGAACCCGACGCCATGCAATCGATAGGTGCCTCATGATTGATAGAGCAAACATGCAGGGCGTAATGAACGTCATCCGGCAGGCCGAGTTGGCTAGCAGCCAGGCGGCGGACGCGTCTCTTCAAGTCAGCAATGAGCAACAGCAGTCCCGTTTTGCGTCTGATTTGCTTGCAGCCATTCGGTCTGTGAATGCAACGCAGATGCAATCAGCGGAAACAAAAACTAATTTTGAGGCGCGTGGTGACGTCAGTGTCACAGACGTCCTAATTGATTCGCAGCGCGCATCGGTGGCATTTGAGGCCACTTTGCAAGTGCGCAATAAAGTTCTGAAAGCCTATCAGGATGTCATGAGCATGCCGGTATAAAGCGGCGGGCATCTGGACAAAGAGGTAAGAGATAATGGAAGCAGCACTCGAGCAACGCCCTTTGATTGAGGGATCGGCGACCGAAGTGGACGGCACAACCAACCCCCCTGCGGAGTCCGGCAAAGCTGCCGTGCCTGCTGAACAAGAGGCGGGCGGTGCGGCCAATCAGGGGGCGCCTCTGCCCGCCGTACGCGATGTGATGTCGCAGCCTGCGGTAAAGCGTGCGATGCCCGCGATTATCGGTCTGCTGTCGCTCCTCGTGGTGCTGATTTTCTGGTCCATTATGACCTCCACGCCCTTTCGTAGCGTGTCGGATGGTTTCGAATCTGCCGATGTGCAGCTGGCTTTCGAGGCGCTCAAAGCAGCCAATTACGATGTGAGAATTAACAAGTCGACCGGCCGCCTCGAGGTGCCCGAAAACGACTTTCAAGCCGCACGTATTTTCCTCGCCTCTCAGGGCATCCCCCGGGCCGCGGCTGAAGGCGGCATGGGAAGCCTTGCAGAAGGCAGTTCCATGACCACCAGTCAGTTTATGGAGCAAGTCCAATATAACAATGCGATTGAGATTGAGTTGGCTCGAACGATTACCGAGATCAGCACCATCGAAACGGCGCGCGTACATCTTGCGGCACCAAAACAAAGCGTATTTGTGCGCGACAGGCAGCCCGCCAAGGCGTCCGTTATTGTAAAGCCGTATCGGGGGCGAGTGGTGGACCCGGCGCAGGTGCTCTCGATCGTTCATCTGGTCAGTGCCAGCGTGCCCTACCTGGCGACGCAGGATGTGACGGTGGTCGATCATTACGGCAACTTGTTGACGGGTAGCAACGCCGACAAGGATGGGACGCCGGCGCTGAATAATGCCCGGTTTGAGGCGGAGCGCGAGGCCGAATTGGCAGAGCGCATTCGCGAGCTTCTTATTCCCGCTCTTGGCGGCGGCAATGTTCGCACAGTCGTAAACCTCGAGATGGATTTTACCCAGCGCGAAACCACACGCGAGCAATACCTTGATTTTGAGCCAGACCGAGCTGAGGTACGATCCGAAGTGATTACGGCGGACTCACAAACGGGTATTGCGGCATCTGGCGTGCCTGGCGGCACGACGAATATTCCCCCCGATCAGCCCGAAGTGGTGCCAGAGGGCGAGGTGGCGGCAAACCCGACCAATACCCAGACGGCGACCACCGAACGCGAGCAAACCACGCGCAATTATGAGCTGGATAAAGAGATCACCTTTGTCAAGGAACAGGCGGGGCGCGTGACATCGATGACGGCGGGCGTCATTGTCAATGAGGAATCTGTCAGGGATCTGGCGAAGCGCCGCTACTATGCGTCCCTTGATGAGCAGCCGACCCCGGCCGGGGACCTTCTCGAGGCAGGCGCTGATGGAGAGGGTGACGCCCTCGCAGGAGCAGCTGCGTCCCTGGCACCAATTCCCGCTGCCGAATTGCAGCAGTTTATGGCTGACGAGCTGGAGCGACTACGCGCGCTGGTACTGACTGCCTTGCCCTATGACGCGGCGCGGGGTGATAGCCTTACCCTGACGTCGGCCCCTTTCTTTACAGATCCACCTCAGGACTATCATTTGCCCTGGCACAAGGACCCCGCCATTATCGAATGGGGCCGACATGGTATGACGTCTATTGGTCTGATCGCTTTCTTTCTCTTGGTGATTGCGCCGGTCCTGCGGGTTTACATGCCCAAGATTGAGGAAAATGAAGCGCTGCTGGCTGAGCAGCTTGTTGATGGCGAACTCAGTATGGCGGACAGAAAAGCGCTGGAGGACGGCGAGTCGCTTGACGAGATTAAAGCCAAGCTTAAGCCTAAAAAGTCAGCGATTTCTGCAGATATGCTCGACACAGCAAACAGCTACGATGACAAAGTGGCGATCGTGCGCTTGTTGGTGGCAGAGGACGCGGGGCGTGTGGCTAACGTGTTGAAGAAGATGATCAAGCCCGTTTAAGGGGGTTACACCATGGCTGAAGCGGCAAAGAAACCGGCACCTGCCGAGGACGTTAAAGAACTCTCCGACGTGGTTCGCGCTGAACTGGAGACGATGACCTCCACCGAGCGTGCAGCCGTCATCATGTTGTTGATGGGCGAGACGCAGGCATCGGACATTATTCGCTACCTAAATCCCCGTGAGGTGCAGGCATTGGGCTCCTCAATGGTGGGCGTGGTGGATCTCTCTCAGGAAACGGTGAGTGCGGTGCTCGATGATTTCGTTGGCACGATCAAACAGCAGACCAATCTGGGTTTGGGCACCACTGATTATGTGGAGTCAGTTTTGAAGCGCGCTCTGGGTGAGGACAAAGCCAGCACCGTGCTCAGTAGGATTCTGCCTGGGGGTTCCACCAAAGGCCTTGAGATCCTTCGCTGGATGGATGCCCGCGCGATCTCCGACATGATTATCAATGAGCATCCGCAGGTGATCGCGATTATTCTTTCCGTACTGGAGTACGATGTCGCAGCCGACGTGCTCAGTTTCCTTCCCCCAGAAAACCGCGGTGAAGTGATGCAGCGTGTGGCGCGACTGGAGACCGTGCAGCCCTCGGCAATGGACGAGCTTGAGAGAATTATGGCTGCCCAGTTCTCCAGTAACTCTTCTGCCCAATCTTCCAGCTTTGGTGGTGTTAAAACCGCCGCCAAGATCATGAACTTTGTCAAAGTGGATATGGAAACCTCGGTGATGCAGGCCCTGACTAGCCTGGATGAAGAGCTGACGCTGCAAATTCAGGACAACATGTTCACCTTTGAAAATCTGTCGATGGTTGATAATCGCGCTATTCAGGTCATGATGAGAAACATCGAGTCGGATCTGCTGATGGTGGCACTCAAAGGTGCCAGTGAAGAAACCCGTGACAAGTTCTTCGACAACATGTCGCAACGTGCGAAAGCCATGTTTATTGATGATATGGAGTCCAAGGGCCCCATGCGTATTTCCGATGTGGAGGACGCACAGAAGAACATCATGAGAATCGCGAGAAAGCTGTCGGATGCGGGTGAACTGGTGCTGGCAGGTCGCGGAGATGACTTTGTCTAAAGCCACTGACACTGTTGTTTGGGAGCTCAATGAGCTCCTCGCTGCCGATCGCCGAGCGAGAGCCTTCAGCGAGGCCTCCCTCGCCGGCGATTTATCAGAACGATCGTTGGGTTTTGAGGCGACTCAGTGGCACAAGCTCGGTGATGAATCTGACGATGACGCTGAAGCATTCTTAGATGGAGTAGCGAGCCCAGAGGCAAGTGATGAGCCGTTGGAGGGCGAAGTTGAGGATGCCCCGTCTGCGGAAGCACCCGTTGATATGGAAACGCTATTGGAGGCACGTTATCAGGAGGGTGTCGCGGAGGGGATTCGCCAATCCAATTTGGAGAATCAACAACGGGAAGCGCTGGCAGAACGGATCGAGGCAGTGATTCAGCGCGAGATGGCCGCATTACCGCGCGTATGGCCGGTGGTCACCGATCTGTCTCTTGATATTGCGAAGACGGTCTGCCTTCGGGCCCTGCAAACGGACGAAAGCTTTTTCAGGGACTATTTACGCCGGGCATTGCAGCAGGCGGAATTGCCAGAGGACCTCCCCGTCGAAATCAAGGTCTCCGCGGCGATGGCGGAGTGGGTGCCTGCAGAAAGGCTCGCCGAAATGTTCCCCGATCAGCCGGTGACATTGTCGGTTGATCCTGCGTTGGCGGATGGGGATATCGCCATTCACTATGATCACATCGCGATTGAGCGGTTGCTCGAGGGTGAATTTGCTCAACTTCGTGAGCAGCTGGTAGCGCAATTTCCCGAGCGGCCGATCGAGCCATGAATGACCCAACCGAGAGAGATCAGGTGACACAAGCCGATCAGAACTGGCCTCACCTGATCTCCCCCGAGGCTTGGTTATGGGCAAAGATCCGCCACGTCTCCGGCCATATTGTCGAATGCGATGGTTTGCAGGCACCGTTGGGGGCGATGTGTGAAATCGAGACGGATGATCCTGCGGCACCCAACGTGCCGGCGGAGGTGGTCGCGTTTTCAGATGAGACGCTCAAACTGATACCGTTTTCAGATACCGTGGGGGTGTCGAGAGAGAGCCGAATCCGACTGGTCAACCGTCGGGTCGGCCTGCCGGTGGGCTCTCACCTGCTCGGGCGCGTTATCGATCCCTTGGGCAACCCGCTAGACGGGCAGCCCTTGGCTCATCCCCGCTTCACGCCGCACTTTTTTGGCCGCTCGATCCCTGCGCTTAAGCGGAAGGCGGTAAAAACGCCTCTCGATGTGGGTGTGCGTGCTATCAATGGCGTATTGACGTTGGCCAAAGGTCAGCGCGTGGGGCTGATTGCGGGTTCGGGTGTGGGCAAGAGCACCTTGCTGGGCATGATGACCCGACACACGGTGGCCGATGTGGTGGTACTCGCCCTGATTGGTGAGCGCGGCCGCGAGGCGGGCGAATTTTTGGCGGAGAGCCTGGGTCCCGAGGGATTACGCAAGGCGGTGGTGATTTTAGCTACGTCGGACTGCGCGTCGGTCATGCGTCGGCAGGCGGCAGAGGTGGCTCATTTGGTGGCAGAGTATTTTCGCGATCAGGGCAATGATGTTTTGCTGCTGTGTGACAGCTTGACGCGGATCGCCCACGCCCAGCGTGAAATCGGTCTGGCGACGGGTGAACCGCCAACGAACAAAGGTTATCCGCCGTCCGTGTTCAGCGACCTGCCAAAACTTATAGAGAGGGGTGGCCCCGGTGACGGAGAGGGGTCCATCACCAGCGTTTACACGGTGCTGTCCGAGCACGACGAGGGCATGGACCCCATCGTCGAAGTGGCACGGGCATCACTCGATGGCCAAATTATGCTGTCTCGTGAATTGGCGGACTCAGGTGTTTATCCTGCCATCAATCTACGTGGCTCGATTTCGCGATTGGCATCAAAAGTACTGAGCCATCACGAGATCAAAATGGCGACGGACTTTCGGCGACTGTGGTCGTTATATGAGGCGAACCGCGATCTCATCATGGTTGGTGCCTACGAACAGGGCACGGACCCCGAGCTCGATCGTGCGATTGCCATCAGGCCCATGATGCTGGATTTTCTCCGGCAGGAAGCCACGGAGTCGTGCTCGATGGATCAAGCGGCCGCAGCGATGGCGCAAATTGTAGCGCGGGGTCAGCATGGCCACTAAGTGGGATCCCCTCGTTCAGAAATACCGACGCCGGAACCAACAGGAACTCAGCCGATTGGCTGAATTGCGCCGGCATCTGAGGGAAGCTGAGACCAATCGCGATAAGGTGGCTGAGCGACAACAGCATTTTCGTCAACAACTCACCGTTAACACCCGGCAGGAAATCGCCGATTGGCGTGTGATGAAGTCCTTTCTGGCCGATCTGGACGTTTTGCGCAACAACTGTGAGGGCCAGCTGATGGAACTCAGGGACCTGATTGGACGCGCCCAGCAGCAAAATCAAAAAACCCTGCAGGTGCTGCAAAAATACGAACATTTACAGCAGCAGACCCTCGACACCCGCCGCATGCAGCGGGAGCGCATTGAGATTGACGCCATCGATGAGTGGGCGGTTCAGAGTTATGCCAGAGCAGACTTGGCACGCGACTTGCATTAACTACTTATAGTAAACAATGTGACAAGCGATTGAATTGTGGACTCTCAGATCGGATCAGACATAGCCAAGCTGCTAGGAAACCTCGGTAAATCAACAGGTTCCAGCGCCCCGTCGGCGCCGAATACCGGCTCAGGTACCGCGTTTAAGCGCGCGCTGGCGGCATCTGAAGAGGCACAGGCGGGTGTTACGACCGGCAAGCAGTTGCCGGTGGCACCCACCCCCAACCAAGGGGCTACTGTTGCGACTTCGGTGACTGAAGCGCCAGTTGCATCGGCACCGGTTGCCGAGCAGCCCCAGTCCAGCACCGCATTGCCTGGCTTCGATCTGTTGGTCTTGGGAGCTCCGGTTGAGCCCTCCGCAATATTGAAATTCGCCCAGGCCAGTGGGCTCTCATCCGCTGCGCTGGCGGAGCTTTTCCCCGCAGGTGCCAATGACGCCGCCAATCCTGCAACACCAGAGGGTGCCTTGGCACACGCAGTGGCTCAGGCTATTTCCGACTGGGCCTTATCCAATCAGGGGGCTCAGCGCTTCGTTGGTGCTGACCAAGCAGCGCTCGCAGGCGCTGACCAATCCATAACTGCGGCGTCGATGGGCGAAGCTTTGAATACCGCGATTGCCACGCTTCTTGCGGATGGCAAAGAGAGCGATGAGGCCAGCCTGTCCGAGCTCGCCAACGTCGTTGCCGCAGAAATTCAGCCGGTCGTGGATCGGTGGAAGGTACTGTCCGGTTCGGGCGCGCTGGCGCAAGTCGCCCTGGAGCAACAGCTGCGCGCCGCCATACAACCGGTGGCCGCCCAATGGATGAATGAACACCCTGCAATTGCGGCCTCTGCTGGCGTCTCAGAGGAAGTCCTGGTTGCGAGGCTCGCTGAGACTGCTGTTCCAGTGATGACCGGTGGACAGCTGGCTCAAGCGCAAAATGCGTTGAATTCACCGCTGGCTGTAGCGGAGCTGGAATCGGCGGTTTCACGATGGCTCGATCAGAACGCTTCCTCGTTTGATCGCGGTAGTGTCTCTCAGCAGTGGCTCCGCGACCTCAGCGGATCGATGATGCCGGAGATGGCCAAATGGATGGATGAGTCCCCCGAGAGCCGCGGCAATGTGACCCAATTGGCAGCGAACATCGCCCCGCAGATCGCCCAAGCGTTGCAGGCCCTGTCTGCCCAAACTGGCGCTGCCACCCAGGAGTTAAGTCGGCTTATTACTGAAACGGCGCCGTCCGCGGTCCGAGATGCTTCGACACTTGCTGCAATGACGGCGGCTCAGTCGGCTGCGCTCATGAGCACCACGCAACCGGAGCTTGCTGCTGTTAGAGCGAGCGCGTTATCTCAGCCGCAGCCAATCAGCGTCGCTATTACAGGTGACGATTGGGAGGGTGGCCGGGCTGCCCCAAAACCCCTTGCCAGCGCTCTCGCGCAGGTCTTGGCACCGGTGGCCAGCCCCACTTTGGCCGAGGCCACGGTAATGTCTCAGGCAACGCTCGATAGATTTGCGCTCCGCAGCGCCGGCATGCGTAACGAGAGCGTGAGCAACACGATAAAGACCGACAGTGTGCCGAGCACCGATGGCGTCAAGGTAGCGAACGTTGAAACGGTCACCGCCCTGCGTGATCTCGTCACGGCCAGAACCCTTGAGCTGGCCCGGTTGGGTGCCCAGATCGAAAAGCCGGTAACGAGTTCGTCCACCGCGCAGACCCCCATCGCGGGGCTGGTACCGGGTGACGGCGCTGAGTCCAGTGCAGCCCGCTTGGCCGGTCAGGGAGAATTATCCTTTAGGCAAAATTTACCGGGTCTTGATCGCGCTGGTCTGTCGGACGCTGCGCGATCGAATCAGTTTTCTTTGAATCAGAATCCGGCGGGCCGCGAGATGGCGGGTCGAGCGCTCTCTGAAGCCCTCGGCCAGCGCTTGGCAGCCAATATTGCGGCGGGACACTATCGGCTGACATTCAATGTCAATCCCCGAGAGTTGGGCGCCATCGATGTCGTCATGGAGATGCGCGATGGTCGTCTTGACGCCCAGATTAACTCAAGCAATGCGGTGACGCGTGAATTATTGGGTGACTCGCTGCCCAGATTGCGCGATGCGCTGCAACAGAGCGGTATCAATCTCGCGCAGCTGCAGGTAGGTTCTGAGTCACAACAAGGCAATGCGCAGGGGCGTAACGGCGGAGCTGAAAATGCCGAGCGTCAAGCCGCTGATGAAAGGCTTTTAGCTGATACTGCGGCGGATGTAGTATCAGAAGATATCGAGCTGGGTCTCGACCTGGATTCCGTGGATTTTTGGGCATAATAGAGACGTGCCCCGAGTAAGGATGGAAAAGCACCATGGCTGATGAAGAAGTAGACGCAGGCGAAGAAGGCAAGAAGTCCCCCATTCTCGGGTATGTCTTGATTGGCGTCGGAGTCATTGTTGCTCTGGCCATTACGGTTTTGGCAACCATGTATTTTGTAGGGTACTTCGATCCCGACTCTGCTGAGCGTATTGAAGCGACGGTACAGCAGTTGGAGATGGACGCTGCCGAGGCCCGGCAGCGGGCAGAAGAGCTTGCCAAGGGCCCCAGCAAGGAAACCCTCGACTCTCCCGAATTGACGCGCTTTGAAAATACTTACATGGAAATTGAGCGCCCACTGGTCGCCAACATCGTTAATTCGAGAAAGGTGATGCAAATTAAAGTGGCCATCATGACTCATTACGATGATCGCGTTGTGGCGAATATGGAAAAGCATGCCTTTGCAGTGCGTTCAGAGATGCTGGACGTGATGCGCAAAATCGACGAGACCCGGCTGTCAGAGCCGAATTTCCGCGCAGACCTTGCTGAGCAGCTCAAGATTGCGGTCAACTCCGTATTAGAGAAATACGAAGACTTCGGTGGTGTGGAAGAAGTTATGTTCACTGAGTTCGTGGTTCAGTGATTTTGGTAGCTGGGTGAGAGTGGGTTATGGCAGAAGATAGCAGCAGACTTTCCGAGGAGGAGCTCAATGCACTGACCTTCGACGAAGGTTTTGAGGAGGATTCAGCGTTGCTCGACCCAGATAGCGCGCTGGGTAGCTCGGTCAAACCACACAATCTGGTAACCGAAGACACTACCATTGGCATCAATTTAGCTGCGGTAGATATGATCACCGAGCGTTTTACACGGCATCTTCGCCTCGGACTGCTGGAGGTTTTGCGAACCAGCCCGAGGATTACCGCGGACCGTGTGAAGACGCTATCTTTCTCCGAATACACCAGAGGGTTGAAGGCGCCGCTCTCGGTTAATACCGTTCGGCTGTCGGGGCTCCGTGGCACATCGATGGTGGTGATTGACCCCAACGTCGTGTTCGCCTCGCTCGATAATTTTTTTGGCGGTTTTGGACGTGGTATTGACGGCTTGCCCCCGGGGCGCATGTTTACCCCCACCGAGACCCGCATCATCAACATCATGCTCGAGGTGATTTTTGCCTCAATACACGAGGCTTGGTCTCCCATTATGGAGATCAACTGCGAGCACGTCGGTTCAGAGATCAATCCCGCGTTTGTTCAAATCGTTGATGAAAATGACCTTGTTATTGTGTGCCACCTCGAAGTGGAGTTACCCGGCAAGGAACGCGGCGCCATCGATGTTGTTTATCCCTTCGCCACGCTCAAGCCGATAAGGGACGTATTGCGTGGTCGGGTGCAGGATTCCGAGGACCCCTCTGTCGATCACGATGTCTGGGCCCGCGAATTGGCTGGTGCGGCATCCGATGCCGAGCTGGAGCATCGCGTGATTCTGGGCGAAGTTGATCTTACCTTGGGCGACTTCAACAACATGCAGCCGGGACAGGTGCTCGGTCTGAAGAAATTTGACCTGGCTCGCGTATTGGTAGATGACATACCGCTGTTTGATGCCGAAGTCGGCACCGCAAACGGCTTCGCCGCTGCTCGGTTGGTACAGGCAGTGGAAATGGCGGAGTAGCGCGGGCAGCGTCTTCTGGATGGCGGCGACGTGAATACTGACCCGTCTGAGATGTATTAGGAGTGACACATGAGTGATGAAGAAGAAGTAGCTGACGTTTCCCTGGAGCAGCTCGTCGAGGATTCACCTCAGGCCAAGGGTTTTGATGCCATGGTCAGCGCCGACGTGCTACAAAGCGTACCGGTGACACTCTCTGTCGAAGTGGGTAGAACACGCTTGAAGATTCGTGATCTCCTTAGGCTCAAACAGGGAAGTGTGATTGAGCTGGAGCGCAACGCCGGTGAGCCGCTGGATCTGCTGGTCAACAATACGGTGGTTGCTCAGGGCGAGGTGGTTCTGGTTAACGATCGCTACGGTGTTCGCCTCACCCGCATTTTGCCCTCCGAAGACCGCGTCGAAAAACTTTAATTCCCGGATATTGCCATGGCCGACGAGCTGAGCTGGGTCCGCTGGGTAACAGCGCTCTTTGTTGTGGCGGTAGCAATGGCCGTGAGTTTTATTGCGCTACGCCGAGTGCAGAATTCAACAAAAAACTGGATGCCTATCAGGATTACGGGTCGCGTGCGCCTCAATCGCTCCGCCGAGCTGATGCTGGTAGAAGTGGAGAATGAACGGTTCTTAATTGGCGCGACACCCGCTAATATCAGCACTATTGCAAAGCTCTCGACCGAGGACGGTGCAGCGTCAACGCACGCTTCAACTGAGACCGGGAGCTCACTGTCAAATACCCGACCTGAATGACCCTGCCGCGGGGGCACGGTCAGGCACCGGGCCCATCTACGGGGGGATTATGCTGAGATACCTGGTATTGGCACTCAGCCTGTTTGTGGCCAAAGACGCCTCGGCCCAGGCGGCCATCCCGATTCTGAGTGCCATTCAAGGCCAGAGCGGAGAAACCGAGTACTCGGTAACGCTCCAATTGCTCGGTCTGATGACCGTGCTTACGTTGCTACCCTCCATACTGCTGATGATGACCAGTTTTACCCGGGTCATCATTGTCTTGTCACTGCTCAGGCAAGCGATGGGCACTGCCCAGACACCGCCGAATCAGATCTTGCTCGGTATCGCGCTCTTTCTCACCATTTTTATCATGGCGCCAGTGTTTACTCAGGTCTATGACGATGCGATTGCGCCCTACAGTAACGATGAGATAGGACTTGAAGCGGCGGTTGATGCAGCACAGATCCCGATGAAGGATTTTATGCTTCGCCAGACTCGGGAGAAGGATTTACAGACCTTTGTTGCTATTTCTGATAACCCGGATATTGCGGCCCCCATGGATACCCCTCTCACCATATTGGTGCCCGCTTTTATTACTTCAGAACTGAAGAGCGCCTTCACCATTGGTTTTATGCTCTATATTCCCTTCATCATCATCGACATGGTGGTGGCCAGTGTGCTGATGTCCATGGGCATGATGATGCTCTCTCCTATGATTATCTCCCTGCCCTTTAAGTTATTGCTGTTTGTCATGGTGGATGGCTGGATGCTGCTCATGACCTCCTTGACCGGCAGCTACGTGTGAGGCGCTAGGCGATGGAAACGACCGAAATCCTCAGCATTGGCAGGGAGGCAATCTGGACCGTCATTTATGTGGCGGGTCCGGTGCTTTTAATTGCGCTATCAGTGGGGTTGATTATTGGCGTATTTCAAGCGGCGACGTCTATTCAAGAGATGACCCTCAGTTTTATCCCCAAGCTGGCTGCGCTGGTGGCGACGCTACTCATATTTGGTGATTATCAGTTGACGCTGCTCTCGGACATGTTTATCACGATATTTGACATGATCCCCCAAGTCTTCTCGCGATGAACCTTATCCTCGATGATGTGGTGCAAATGCTGGCCACGGGTTTGATTCCCCTATTACGGATCTCTGCACTATTACTCGCTGCGCCGCTGGTCTCTCTCAGGGTGGTTTCCGTGCGCATTCGGGTCGCGCTCGCCGTGGTGCTCACGATTTTCATCTACCCCACCCTCAACCTTCCGGCTATTGATCCCGTCAGCGCGCCGGGTTTGTTGTTGATCATCCGCGAACTACTCGTTGGTCTCTTATTCGCCGTGGTGCTGCAGGTGGTGAACGCCGCGCTGGTGGTGGCTGGGCAAACGCTCTCAATGAGCATGGGCCTGGGTATGGCGCAAACGGTAGATCCCAATATTGGCAGGGTGCCCGTGCTGGCATCCTTTCTCGTGGTTATGTCCACGCTGATTTTCCTATCGATTGGCGGCCATTTGATTTTAATTCAGCTCATTTTGATGAGCTTTGAAGTCATGCCCATCGGTGGCGAGATCAACTTTATCGAAACGCTGGCGAATTTTATCGAGTGGACCGCCATGGTCTTCCTTGGCGGCATACTCATCGCGTTACCCATTATGCTGACCATGATGCTGGTCAATCTGTGCATTGGCATCGTCACCCGCGCTGCACCCGCGCTCAATATTTTTGCGGTGGGGTTTCCTGCCATGACCCTTGCCGGCATGGTGTTGTTTTTGGTTTATTTGGTAAATATTGGCCATCGTATTGAATGGCTCTGGCTAGAGGCCTTTTCCATGGCGCAAAACATGTGGGTCGTGCCCTGATGGCAGACCAGCAGGACGACAGCCAGGACAAAACAGAGGAGCCCACTGCCCGGCGCCTCAGTAAAGCGCGAGAAGAAGGCCAGATCGCCCGCTCGACTGAAATCACGATTGCTGCTTCTGTGATCAGCGTGGCGATTTATATCTATCTGTTTGGCAGCGCGCTTCTGGGAAATGTGGCCAATATCTTCGCCCAGGGTCTGGTATTTGATTCCATGGCGGTATTGGAACCCCAAGTCGCCTTGGGGCGACTGGGTGACGCGGCGGTGGAGGCGCTCTTCTCCATTTTGCCTATCCTGATTTTAACCGCGGTGGTGGTGCTCGCCTGTTCCGGTTTGATTGGCGGGTACAACTTCAGTTGGAAATCTTTACAGCCCAAAGCCTCCAAATTTAATCCGATATCCGGCCTAAAACGCATGTTTGGGCTTCAGGCGCTGGTCAACCTCGCTAAATCAATTGCAAAGTTTCTTCTGGTCGGCGGTGTGACCTATTTCCTCATTGACGCCTCCATTACGGAGTTTGCGCAGATCTCGCTGATGGCGCTGGAGCCGGGCTTGACCGCCTCGGCGTCAATACTGACTACCGCATTTTTGGTGGCCTCGAGTACCCTCATTATTATTGCGCTCATCGATGCGCCGTATCAGCTGTACCAGCACAATGAAAAAATGAAGATGTCTTTGAAGGAGGTCAAAGACGAGCGGAAAGACACTGAGGGCTCTCCCGAGGTTAAGCAACGCATTCGCCAGAAGCAGCGCGAGGTGTCAGCGGCGAGGATGCTCGAGGCCATTGCAGAGGCCGACGTGGTTATTACCAACCCCGAGCACTTTGCTGTTGCCTTGGCTTACGACCCCTCCTCCGATGATCCGCCCAAAGTTGTGGCCAAGGGCGCTGATCTCATGGCACAGCGCATTCGGGACCGAGCGGGTGAGGAGGGCGTACCCTTATTTCAGTCACCGGTGCTGGCCCGGGCCCTGTTTTTTACTACCGAGCTCGACGCGTTTATCCCAGAGCCACTCTTTGAAGCGGTGGCACAGGTCATTGCCTATATCTTCAATATCAACAGTATTAATCGCGCCAATATGACGCGATCAAAGCCGGCACCACGGGTGCCGGATGATATGATTTTTGATTCAGACGGCCGCCAATCTCAGGTCTATGATGATCGGTAATTCGGTGGGCCGATCGCGGGCAGCTTTGATGACAGCAGGTTAATTGGTGAGAGCAGATTCATTGGACGATCCGCAACTCTATTCTCTTCCTCATCCGGATGACGAGGCTGTTCTTGCGGCGGCGCGGGACGCGCTCATTACAGGCGCGTCCAACGTCTTTATTGTCGGGGAGGAGGAATTCCATATCGACGCCTGTTTTCTCGCCCTCTACCAACAATTAAAACGCGAGCCCGGTTTACAACTGCACCGAATGATGTCGCCCAAGGTCGACGATATTGTGGAGCTTTTTAATACGGTGTTGGCCGATCTCACGATTGATGAGGCACGAAATCACCAGACGCAGGAGCGGCATATTATTGTCATGCCGGACTTCGGCCCTAATGCGGGCAAAGAGTGGATGGCCTGTGAATCGCTGGTCAATACGTTTCCCGGCGCCAATGTCGGCCTTTTGGCGTTTTCCACCCTCGACAATCACGATGCTTCAGCTCTGCAGCAGTTGTCTTTGAAAGCGCGAAATAAGCTGATGCGTCTCTCGAAAATGGATCATGGGGCCATGGAGCGCTATCTGACAGACTGTCACGAGCGTGGCGCGCTCACCGAGTTACTGCCCACGCTGACTGACTCACCTTGGTATGAATTGGCAATCACGATTATGGGTCTGACTACCAGCGAGGCGCCCAGACAGAGCGTATCGGATTACGATGACCTCATGTCGAAGCCGCTGGAAGAGCCGCCCGAGGAACCATCAAAGCCCACTATTGCCCAAGAGAAAGATCTTGAGCCGGCTCCGCCGCCCAAAGCGCCCTGGATCAACTGGGGCGCCCTACTCGCGCGGCTGATGTCGCTGTTTACCGCGAGTCTGATTGCTCTGGTTTCATTTGCCTTAATCATTGGTGTGGCGGGGGCGCTCCATCCCCCCATCTGGAACGTCACGGAGGCGCTCATAACGCCTTGGCTCAATACGCTGCTGCAGTGGCTCGATCGCCTCTTACAAACTATTCCGCGCTAAAATTTTCGACCAAAATGCCGATAATTCACCCGATAGGGAGAAACCATCATGGTAGACGAAGAAAATCCTGGCGCAGAAGAAGATCTGGCGCTCCCCGGACAACGCAGTGTCAATAATGGGGGTTCGATTCCGCCCAGTCCTGCGGGTGAGGCCGTGGCGCAGCTCAATGCCGATACCCATACACGCTTGGAGCGGGCGCTGGATTCTGCGAGTCAGGCTAACCGCAAGATGGAGTTTTATGCAAAGCGTCTTGCCGGCGGTGCGGCAGTGGTAGTGTTTTTGTGTGCGGTGTTGCTGATGGTCGCTGGGGGCCGATTATCAGGGCAGGTCGAGGCGCTGCAAGCGGCCACCCTGTCGATTACCAAGCGTGTGGTCAACATGAATTCAGCTCTGGATCGTATGGTGATCCTGGAGCAAAAGCTGGCTTTGTTGGATGAGGGTCACGCTCAATTGGTCGAAGCCGTGGGCCAGGTTGATGCCGATGGCAAAACCCTCGCGGAGCGAATGGAGGTGTCGATGTTGGGTGTGCAGTCGACCGTGACGGATACCAGTGAGGTAACCCGAAGCGGCGTGGAATCCAGTCGCGCCATGGTGGCGCAGCTCGACCGACAAGCGGAGCAACTCACCGGGCTTTCACAGCGTATCGCGCGGCTTGAATCTGGGCTCCGTGACGTCGCCGCGCTCAAGCGTGAGGTGGCAACGCTGGTCGAGATTGAGCGCGACAACTTGAGCGAGCTCTTTCAGGCCCAGCTGGCGTTAGAACAGGCGCAAATGAGCGGCGATTCGATGGGTGCTGAGGAAGCGCTCGTGCCTGAGAAGACCTACCCTGAAGGTGCGATTGTTTTTCCGCTACCCGCATCCAGGCAGTAGACGACTGGCAATACCAGCTAGGTTAGGAAATTTCGGTTAACTCGCGACCTTCAGCTTCAGCTTCAGCCTCAGCTGAGGGCGTTGCAACGTCGCGCATTGCACTGTCCACAAAGGACGATCCGGCATCAATGCCCATGGAAACGGCATCAATCGTTTCTCGAATGGCGGCGGCCAGCGAGGCGCGCTGCCGGGGATCTTCGCTGGCGCCCAGCTCTCTGCCCAGCGAGTAGAGCCGACCCGCCTGAGACGATGGCAAATAAGACTCAAACTCACCCCGCAGCATTTTGATTTTTAGCGGGTTGGAGGGAGGTTCGTTGACGCCCGTTAATCCGTGCTCCATGCCGGTTTTGATGACCGAGCGAATATGCAGCTCGAGTAGCGCTAGAAACCGCTCACTATCACCTTTAATTCCATATTGATCGTCTCCACCATTGGCTATCGATACCCATTCGTCCCAAAGCGCTCGCCCGCTGAGTCCTGCGAAGACTTTCTGCGGCTCTGTCTCGGTTTTTTTGTCGGTGGAGGTGGCAGCAGAGGTGAAGTGCGAAAAGGCTCTGGCCTCAAGATCATTGACGCGGCTGATGAGGTAAATAATGAGGATCAGAAGGATGATGCCCAGAAATAGCGAAATGGCGATAACCGCATTTTCAAGAGACATGACTATGCATTCCCCCTGTTAAAACGGGCATCGCCCGAATTAATCGTCATCCTCTGAGGCACTGCCATCCCTAAGCAGACCCAATAGTTGGATGGTCTGAGTCGTTTGCAGATCTTCCACAACTTGCTCAGCAATTTTGTCAGCCTGAGCCAGCGCTTCGTGCGCACTCACTTCCTGAATCTGGTAGTCGGCACCCAGATTGAACATCTTGTTTGCGAGCTCTTCGGGGACCCATGACACGACCGAGCCCGATACGCCCTGCAGCTGGTTATACCCCTCATGCACAATTCTGACCGGAAGCTCTTTGCCCGCTTTGAGCG
>Ga0255779_1001468_pt1 | contig 26791 bp, 17 predicted proteins | sample 011ome_21_FD_179977 | JGI IMG/M metagenome (GOLD analysis project Ga0255779, IMG submission 179977) | Coastal salt marsh microbial communities from the Groves Creek Marsh, Skidaway Island, Georgia - 011508AT metaG (version 2) | ecosystem: Environmental > Aquatic > Marine > Intertidal zone > Salt...
GGGTGCCACGCAAACTCACCTTGCCCGAGTTGATCTCAAAGGCAAAATGCAAATACTTCATGAAGAGCGGGGAACCCACGCAGCTGCTTATTCGAATTCTTTTGATTACTACATCCACACCTACCACAACGCGAACACGCCACCGGTCTATACGTTGCGAAACAAATCGGGAAAGGTGGTGCGCGAGCTCAAGGATAATGCCGCTTTGAGGGAAACCGTCTCCAAATACAACATGCAACCCAAGGAGTTTTTCTCTTTCACGAACGATGCTGGGATTGAATTGAATTCTTGGATGATCAAACCGCCAGGATTTAATCCCGGACAATCTTATCCGGTGTATGTCGCAATCTATGGGGGACCTGGAGTCAACACGGTCACGGACAGTTGGGGCGGCGCTAATTATTATTGGCATCAATTATTGGCGCAGCAAGGCTACATCGTGGCCAGCTGCGATCCTCGAGGAACGCCAAAGCGCGGTCGAGAATTTGAACACAGCACGTACAAAGAGTTGGGTAAACTTGAAACAGAGGATTTCATCGATTTCGGTGAATACTTGGGACAATTGGAGTACGTCGACTCAGATCGCATCGGCATTCAAGGCTGGTCGTATGGTGGCTTCATGACCCTGTTGTGCATGACGAAAGGCGCGGAAGTTTACAAGGCTGGCATTTCCGTGGCTCCAGTAACAAATTGGCGATATTATGACACGATTTATACGGAGCGGTTCATGCAATCGCCGGAGGAAAACGAAAGCGGTTATGATGACAACAGCCCAGTAAATCATGCCGAAAAACTGGAAGGAGCGCTACTCCTGGTTCACGGGTCGGCTGATGACAATGTGCACTTTCAAAATTCAATGGAAATGGTAAATGCGCTTGTTGCTGCAGGCAAGGACTTTGATTTCTTCGCCTATCCAAACCGGAACCACGGCATCTACGGAGGGAACACCCGACTTCACCTATTCGATATGATGCTTGACTTCGTTCACGAAAACCTCTGACAGGCGGAATTGAACGATTTGAACTAGATTAACCCGAAAATTTCTAACCCATGACTGATTCAACCACCGTGCCTTCGGGCCATCCCAAAGGGCTATACACCCTCTTCTTCTCCGAAATGTGGGAGCGCTTCTGTTACTACGGAATGCGCGTTCTTCTCACGCTGTATTTGGTGAAATCCCTCTTAAAGGGTGACGCTGAAGCTAGCCTAATCTACGGTGCGTACACTGCATTGATTTATGCCGCGCCTGTTTTAGGTGGCCGCATGGCAGACAAATACCTGGGATACCGATACGCCATTCTACTTGGGGCGGTCTTGATGGCGATAGGTGAGTTTTTAATCCTCGGAGGAACGGAAACGTTCATGTTGTTCGGAATGGGCGCGTTGATTGTGGGCAACGGATACTTCAAAGCAAACATTTCAACCATCGTCGGAAAACTTTACGAGGATGGCGATCCCCGCCGCGACTCGGGATTCACCATTTTTTACATCGGCATCAACATTGGCGCGCTCATGGCGACCACCCTCGTCGCGTACGTTGGAGAAACTTACGGATTCAAGTACGGATTTGGTCTCGCAGGCATCGGCATGTTGGCGGGCTTGTTGATTTTCTGGCTCGGTCGTGACAATTACGCAGCGGCACCCGGTTTGGAAATTACCGAAGCGGGCATGCAGCCTGTTGGACCGTTGAAGATGTATCAAGCCATCTCCATTGGTTCCTTGGCGCTCATCCCTTTGTGTTATTTCTTGATCAGCCAAAACGATTGGATGACCTACCTGTTGACCGGTTTGTTTGTCCTGGTGGCCGCCTCGCTGATTCGTGCCGGCATTAAAGAAGGCACAATGTGGCGAGACCGCATGATTGCGCTGGTCATCTTCATGGTAATCAACACGGTTTTCTGGGCTTGCTTTGAGCAAGCGGGAACTTCGTTGACGCTTTTCGCGGACCGCAATGTCAGTCGGGATATCCTCGGCTGGACCATGCCAGCTTCCATGACTCAATTCTTCAATCCCGCCTTCATCATCATCTTCGGATCGATTTTCTCGGTGATGTGGGTGAAGCTGGACAAGATTGGAAAAAACCCAAGCATTCCCATGAAATTCGCTCTGGGCATTTTGCAGCTCGGCGCCGGTTTCCTCGTGACTTTGGTCGGTTTGCAATTCGCGGATGACCAGGCATTGGTTCCCCTGCTCACCCTGGTTTTCTTGTACATGTTGCACACCACTGGCGAACTGTTTTTGTCACCCATCGGATTATCCATGGTCACCAAACTCTCTCCCAAAAGCATGGCAGGCACAGCCATGGGAGGTTGGTTCTTGAGCTTTGCCATGGCCAATTACGTTGGAGGAATCATCGCGTCGTTGACCGGTGGTCATGGGGATTCAGGAGAGTCACTTTCAGCGGCAGAAGGATTGGCAAAGTACACGGATGTCTTCTCTACGATTGGAATGGTCTTGATCGTTTTTGCCGTAGTGATTACGTTGTTCAACAAGCCATTAAACAAACTGATGCACGGCGTTCGATAAGCCCCTCAATTCATAACCTTTTGAAAAAGCGCCTTCGGGCGCTTTTCTTTTGCGATATTGCAGGAAATTGCGATGTAATGTACCGATTGTTCCTGTTATCCTCTTTCTTTTTCGTTTGCACCTTTTCGGCATTTAGCCAGTATTCTGGTATCAATTGGATGTCCTTAGAAGAGGCCATTGATGCTCAATCGAAGCAGCCAAAAAAGATTATGATGGATGTGTACACGCAATGGTGCGGCCCTTGCAAGATGATGATGGCAAATACGTTCACCTCAGAAGATGTGATTGCATACATCAACGAGCATTATTACGCTGTCAAGTTTGATGCAGAATCAGCGGACCCTGTCACCTACCAAGGAAAAACGTTTTCAAATCCCAGTTGGAATCCCAACGCGCGCGGCAGAAACAGCACGCATGAACTCTCCCGAGCGCTCGGGGTCAACGCCTACCCTACCTTGGTTTACTTTGACGAAAATGCGGAAATCATTGCTCCAATTCCTGGGTACAAAACACCTCGGCAAATCGAGTTGTACTTGAAATTTTTCGCGGATCATTACACGCCCGGCGTGCAACAACAGGAGTGGGAAACCTTTCGCGATTCCTTTGTTCCAAGTTTCAATTGATTAAGCCTTGCAATCTGCATTGAAGGAAACTCCGCACTACGCAGCAGCTCAGAAGCAAAACCCTATATTTGCACGCGAAAGCGGCAAGCAGAGAGCCGCAACACAGTCACGTTTAATCAGCACCGCGTCACAAAATGAGTGAGACAGCCCGAATCATCCTCGACGGAAAAGAATACGAATTCCCCGTAATTGAAGGATCCGAGCAAGAAAAAGCAATTGATATTTCGAAGCTTCGTGCCCAAACCGGGTACATTACGCTCGACTATGGATTCAAGAACACGGGCTCAACACAAAGCGCCATTACGTACTTGGATGGTGAAAACGGCATCCTGCGGTACCGCGGCTATTCCATAGAAGAGCTAGCCGAAAAGGCATCTTTTCTGGAAGTGGCATTCCTGCTGATTTACGGAGATCTTCCCAACGATAAACAGTTGGACTATTTCCAAGGCAGCATCACGCAACACACGCTGGTCCATGAGAATATGAAGCGATTCTTCGAGGCTTTTCCTCAAGGAGCGCATCCAATGGGCATGCTGAGTTCGATGATATCAAGCCTGAGCACATTTTACCCTGAATCTCAAAACCCCAACCGTTCGGTCATCGATATCGAAAAGACCATCCACCGGTTGATCGCGAAGTTGCCCACGCTCGCCGCGCAAGCATACAAGCACAACATGGGACATCCGACGGTGTATCCTTCAAACGATTTGAGCTACTGCGGGAACTTTTTGAAAATGATGTTCTCCTTGCCTACAGAATCCTATGAAGTTGATCCCGTTGTTGAAAGCGCGCTGAACAAGTTGTTGATTTTGCATGCCGATCACGAACAAAACTGTTCCGCCTCCACGGTACGTATTGTTGGTTCATCACAGGCCAATCTCTACAGCTCCATATCTGCGGGCATTGCTGCGTTGTGGGGGCCTTTGCATGGAGGAGCAAACCAAGCTGTCATTGAAATGCTCGAATCCATTCGAGAAGATGGTGGCGATTTGCAGAAATGGATTGACAAGGCCAAGGACAAAAATGACTCCTTCCGATTGATGGGATTCGGCCACCGAGTTTACAAGAATTTCGATCCTCGCGCACGCATCATCAAGAAGGCGGCTGATGATGTCTTGGACAAATTGGGCATCGACGACCCGGTGTTGAACATTGCCAAGCAACTCGAACAAGTGGCACTGAATGACGAATATTTTGTTCAACGTGGCCTCTACCCCAACGTTGATTTCTATTCGGGCATCATTTACCGCGCCTTGAACATTCCTACTGATATGTTCACCGTGATGTTTGCACTGGGCCGCTTACCCGGTTGGATTGCACAATGGAAGGAAATGGTTGAAAACCGCGAGCCGATTGGACGACCTCGACAAGTGTTTACGGGCGCAAAGAGCCGACCTTTCGTTTCGATTGAAGACCGACAATAATCAGACCAATGCCGGAAGGTAGCGTACAGCTGACCACGGAGAATGGGGTTTGCACCATTGAATTTCAGCATCCCGCCAGCAATTCGCTGCCGGGTGCGTTGTTGAATGAATTGGCTCGTACAATTGATCGAGCAGGCCAGCAGGAAGATAGCAACGTAGTTTTATTGAAATCCGCAGGTTCGCGTGCCTTTTGCGCGGGTGCCAGTTTTGATGAACTCGTAGCGATTGACAGCGATGCTGCAGGTCTAGCATTTTTTAGCGGATTCAGCAAAGTCATTCTGGCCATCCGGCGTTGTCCGAAATTCGTGGTCTGCAGGGTTCAGGGCAAAGCCGTTGGTGGCGGAGTGGGTGTTGCTTCGGCAGCAGATTTCACGCTTGCCACCAAGCACGCATCCGTGAAGTTGTCTGAACTCGCGATTGGGATTGGACCGTTTGTGGTGGGGCCCGCTGTTGAACGAAAAATTGGAAAGGGGGCATTCACCGCCATGGCGATTGATGCCACGAACTGGTATTCCGCCTCATGGGCACAGCAGCACGGCTTGTATGCGCAGATATTTGAATCTACAGAAGATTTGGATGAAGGCGTTGCTCAATTGTTGAGCAAATTGGCCTGTTCCAGCCCTGAAGCCATGCGAGAATTGAAGCGAGTATTCTGGGAAAACACCGAGCATTGGGAGACATTGCTGCCAGAACGCGCTGCGATTTCAGGAAGGCTTGTCCGAAGCGAGTTTACCCGGGATGCCATCAATCGGTTCAAGTCGAAGTCCTGAAAGTTTATTCGTCTGTCTGGAAGAAAAAAGGGCGCCCAATTGGCGCCCTTTTTTAATTTCATTCTTTTCACCGGTTAATTCATCAGTGAATCAACAATCGGTTTGTGCCCATAAGCGATTCAGAGCGGAGCACAACATGATACATGCCTGTCTCGACTGCCGGAACAGCAATCTGCACCGGTTGGCCATTCAACATCACTTCACGTCGAATCACCAGGCGGCCTGATGCGTCCAAAACATCAACGGTTGTTTTTCCATAAATCGTTTCTCCGCCAATCCAAAAGAAATCGTGTGTGGGATTGGGATAAATCGCAAAGGTCAATTCTGGCAACTCAGCAATGCCCACAACGTAGTTTATGGTCACATCGATGGTTTCCGTGCATCCATTGGCATCGGTAACAACCAGCGTGTAAGTACCGGCTACGAGTGATTCCAATGCTTCTTCCGAGCTCGAGAAATCATTGGGTCCAGACCAGGCCAATTCATAAGGCGCCGATCCACCCGAAACAACCACATTGATGCTCCCAAGGGCATCCTCTGTTTCATCGGTTGATTCTGCCGATACCGCGATATCGCAGTAGTAGCAACTTCCATCATCGTCTGTGGCGGTCTCATCATAGTTCTCAGCCTCAGGATCCGTGCATCCTGCAATCTCCAATTCATCGCAAATTCCGTCACCATCTGCATCATTCAGGCAATTGCCTTCACAATCATAGTATGATTCAGCATACTCACATGAGCCATCGTCCTCGGTAGCATCTGCACTGTAATTGCATGCCATCATATCCGTACATCCTTCCACTTCGAATTCATCGCACACCCCATCCATATCCGCATCATTCAAGCAGTTACCGTCACAGTCGTAACCAGCATTTGCATACTCGCAAGAGTCATCTGAGTCTGTGGCTGTTGGATTGTAGTTACATGCTGCAACGTCTTGGCATCCTGCAATTTCCAACTCATCGCAAATCCCATCGCCATCCATATCCATCAAACAATTACCGGCACAGTCGTAGAATTCTTCTGCGTACTCGCATGAACCGTCATCTTCGGTGGCCGCAGTTTCGTAGTTACAAGCCACCATATCAGTACATCCATCTACCTCAAATTCATCGCACACCCCATCCATATCAGCGTCATTCAAGCAAACTCCTTCACAATCATACCCACTATTTGCAAACTCACATGAACCGTCTTCGTTTGTTGCCAAAGGGTTGTAGTTACAAGCCAACATATCCATGCAACCAGCTACTTCCAACTCATCGCACACACCATCACCATCCATATCCATGAGGCAGACGCCATCACAGTCATAGTACTGTTCTGCATATTCGCATGTACCGTCATTGTCCGTTGCCAATTCATCATAGTTGCAAGCGCCCATATCCGTGCATCCTTGAATTTCAAATTCATCGCACACCCCATCCATATCCACGTCGTTCAGGCAATTGCCATCGCAATCGTATCCCGCAGGTGGTAACTCACAAGATCCGTTGTCATACAACGCGGTAGGATCATAATTGCATGCTGCGTCGTCGGTGCATCCCACACAGGAAGTGAACTCACATGAGCCATCATCATTCGTCGCTGCAGGATTGAAATTACATGCATTTGCGTTAGTACAGCCTAGAATCTCGGTACAGGAATAATCACAAGAACCATCGTTATACAGGGCTGTGGGATCATAGTTACACGCCGAGGCATCCGTACAACCCAAGCACGTGACAAATTCGCATGTGCCATCATCGTCTGTAGCCGCCGCATCGAAGTTGCAAGCAAAGGCATCAGTGCATCCGGCGATTTCGAACTCATCGCATACGCCGTCGTCATCTGCATCATTCAAGCAAATGCCATCACAGTCGTACCCAGTCTCGGCATATTCACATGAACCATCATCATCTGTCGCCGCCGGATCGTAATTGCACGCAGCTGTATCGGTGCATCCGACGTCAACTCCTTCCTCATCCGGAGAATACGTGCCCACGCCGCAAAACGTGTAGGTCAATCGCGTATCCCCCAACTGACCATCTCCGTTTTCGAAGATTTGGAAATTCATCGTTCCACAAATCTCACCTGCTGTGGTCATCTGCATGACCAACACTTGGAGGTTGTCGTCGGGTAAGCCATTTGGACTTCCATTCAATACGTACCAAGCCCCACCCGTTTCATCATCCATGTATACATCGGTGCCATCCTGAGGAGTCCCGGCTGAAAAATGTGCAGTCCACGGTTGGTCAGAGCTTTGAACAGTGCTGATGGCAACTTGATCCCCCACATTTTGGCTGTCAATTCCAATCGTTACCCAACTGTCACCAGCTATCGAGGGAAAAACAGGGATAAAAGCGGGGTTGATGCCACTAGCTACAGCCGCACCGAATGTATCATTATAAAATCCGGTGGTAGTTGTTATGGACAATGGCTCGTCATTCCCTCCATATATCGAAGACAAGAAGTCATCCGCATTCACCATGTTGACATACAATCGATACGTCGTCTGACCGGCAATGATGTCCGAAGCATGCTCTTCCAACGTCAGGGTATATTCTTGCGCTTGTCCAAATCCGCTGATCAATGCCATGAAAAGCAGGGCGTAAATGTGTTTCATCCTATTCCAGGTAGTTCGTTGTGAAGTCGCAAGTTAAGGGGAATATTGAGAAACTCTGAGGCTTTTAAAACAAAAAGCCGGACCACTAGGGCCCGGCTTATCTCTCTTTTTTCGCCTTGAAATCATCACCTCAAGACTTGGATTTTCTTGTGAATTATGTTTTCATCGTCAGCGATGATTAATGTATACGTTCCGGCTGCCCATGAATGCACGTCGACAACGAATTGATGACCAACATTCGCTTTTTCGGAACGCCAAACCTCTCGGCCGGTCGCATCTACGATGAAAAGCATTGCGGGATCCCTGCCCATTTCCCATTGAATGGTGCACGTGCTTTGCGTTGGATTTGGATAGATAAGAACCTCCGCTGCCGACCATTCATCCACACCGACAATGGCCTCAACGGTGATTTCGAACGAGACCGTTTGACATCCATTGGCATCGGTGCAGGTCAATTGGTAGGTACCCGGATCCAAGCCGTTTAAATCCTCCTGGTTAGAAGTGACTCCACCATCCAATTGTACCCAATCGAATTCATAAGGCGCTGTTCCTCCACTGATGGTCACCGAGATGCTACCGGCGGCATCACCTGGCACCGACCCTACGACTTCGTCAAGCAAAATCAACAAGGGTTCCGGTTCATCCACGGTGATTTCAAGGACCGCTTCACAACCAGAATCATCGGCAACGATAACGACATATGCTCCACCCGGCAAACCTGTGAATGTGGAATCCAATTGAATGATATCAAGCGGAAGCAATTGGTAGGTAATCTCGCTGCTATCGGGGTAAGCACCAGATGCAGAAATCACGATTGACCCGTCATTTGCACCTGAACAAGAGACCGATTGGATGGTCACATCCGCACTCAACTCACAGTAAGCACATGTGCCGTCATCATCCGTGGCATCGGGGTTGAAATTGAGTGCTAACTCATCTGTACAACCCGGGATTTCGAACGCATCGCAAATTCCATCTTCGTCTGCATCGAGCAAGCAGTTGCCGTCACAATCGTATTCCGGTTCTGGATACTCACAAGAACCGTCATCATCGGTGGCTGAAACATCGAAGTTGCATGCCGCAGCGTCCACACATCCGAATACGGCATATGCGCAAGATCCGTCATCATATGCAGCGTTCGGATCAAAGTTCAACGCCTCGCTATCCACACACCCGCAAGCATTTTCGAACACGGGTGGATTCGTCCAAGTGGAGCCTTCAAAGGTGAACGTGTGGTAAGAGGCTTGGTCGTTGTCGCCTCCTTCGAAGACCTGAACGTTCAATTGACCGCTCAATCCGGCCGAAGTGGTCAATTGCGCGACAAGAACGCGCAAATCATCTCCAGCAATGCCGTTCGTTCCACCATTCAAAATGAACCACGATCCTCCAACCACATCGTTCAATATCACATCGTTTCCTTGCTCAAATTGGCTGACCCAATCGAATTCACCACCTGTCCCCACGACATTCACCAGATTTTCACCCCCGAGGGCTGGTCCTTCCAATCCGACGGTGACCCAGCTGTCGTATGCCAATTCAGGGAAAGTCGCGTAAAATTCAGGATTGATATTTTGCGGCAGATGTGAGCCCATTTCATCTTGGTACCATCCATTTTCTGACGCTAAAACAAGCGTGTCCTGATCATTTCCATAGATTGATGAAACAAAATCCGTCGACCCCATGGTGGTCACGAACAAACGGTATGTAACCATTCCTGCCAAATCCCCTGTCTCATGAACAGCCACGGTATCAATTTCCAATCCAAAAGAGACAATTTCGTCCTCGGCACATGAACAGAAGTCACAACTTCCGTCGTCTTCGGTAGCCGCACTGTTGTAGTTGCAGGCATTGGACTCCACGCAACCCAGCACTTCCAACTCATCACAAACTCCGTCTCCATCTGCGTCATTGATGCAAGAGCCATCGCAATTCACGTAATCTTCGGGATACACGCAAGAACCATCATCATTCGTTGCTTCGGGGTCATAGTTGCAAGCCAATGCATCCATGCAGCCTTCCACCGCCAATAAAACGACAATGGTTTGTTCCCAATCCGCTGAATTTCCACAAGCATCATACGTCGTGTAGGTCCGAACATAGGTCGCCAAATCTCCATCTAAACCGACCAATGCATCCACAGAAGACCATTGTGCATTGCCATCGCAGGCATCTTGGACCGTGATGAACGGATCAGGGATGGTTTCGCCCTGCTGCTCGTTGACTTCGATGAGGGACTCGGGCAAATTCAGAATAACCGGTGCCAATGTATCCGCAACCGTGATCATCTGTATCGCCTGTGCCTGATTCCCTGCATCATCTGTAGCGTAGAATGTACGAGTGCAGAGGTAATTATACGGTGGGCATGCCAACGTGAATTCGATGGGCCCGTCGATAAACATGACCTGCACATTTTCATCGCAATCGTCAGCTGCCAGCGCCATGGTTGTGGGCATGGCTTGATCGCATTGAACCGTTGAATCCGCTGGGACAAAAGTGAAGTAAGGTGGGATGATATCGTTTTCACATGGGTCGACGAAATAATCGCAGGTGCCGTCATCGTCCGTGGCATCGACATCGTAATTGTTGGCTTCCACATCTGTGCAGCCTCCAATTTCCAGTTCATTGCAAACGCCATCATTGTCGTCATCTGCCAAACAGTTTGCGTCGCAATCGTAGTAAGGCTCAGGAAACTCGCAAGCGTCATAGGTCGGGAGCCCACAAGCCTCATGCAGTCCTATCATCTTGTTGAATCCTCCATTGATCCCATCTCCGTTTTCGAAGAATTGCACATAGAGTTGGCCAGTCAAGTTACCGTCTGTAGTGAATTGACCCAATAACACCTTCATATCATCCCCTGCCACCCCGTTGGACGCACCGTTCAAGATGTACCAAACACCGCCAAGGTCATCGCTCAACATTAGCGATTGCCCGGACTCAAACGGTTCGACCCACGGTTCATTCCCTTCCAATACACTCACCCCAGATTCTCCATTTTCCGAAGATGCCGCCTCTTCCAGTCCGATGGTGACCCAACTATCGTATGCTGCATCCGGAATGAAAGGAAAAACGAGCGGGTTCGTGCTTTGGCCCAGTGCACCTCCTGCTTCGTGCTGAAAAAAGTTCGTCGTGCTGTGGATGAAGGTCGGGTTGACATCATCACCGGCAACAGCACTGACAAAGTCGTCTGCATTTTCACAAAGCGCATAGATTCGGTAGGTCACAAAGCCGGTTAGATCGGAATCTCCCACCATTCCGTCGTGCACCGCGTAAGATTCAATTTCAATGCAATACCCCTCGTATGGTGTATAGTTGCAAGCCTCTGGATCGTTACAAACGGCCGGATAAGAGCATGACCCGTTATTATCGGTTGCACCTGCATTGAAGTTCTCTGCTGCTGGATCGGTACACCCCAAAACTTCAAGTTCGTTGCAGACCCCGTCACCGTCGTTATCTCCTAAGCAATTTCCATCGCAATCATAATGCACTTCAGGAAATTCACAAGCCGAATTATCTGAAATGGTGTAAGCCGCATCAAAATTGCATGCGTCATCGTTCATACATCCGACGCATGAAGTGAACTCACATGAACCGTCTGATTGAGTAGCCGTTTCATCATAATTGCACGCCAACGGGTTGACACATCCGGATATCGCATAGGTACAAGAATCGTCATCATCCGTGGCTTCGCTTTCGTAATTCTCGGCCTCGGGATCAGTGCATCCAGCGACTTCAAATTCGTCGCATATCCCATCGGAATCTGCATCATTAATGCACAATCCTTCGCAATCGTAACCGGCATTTGCGTACTCACAACTCGCAGGGTCTGAAATGGTGTATGACGGATCGTAATTGCAAGCCGTTGGATTCATACAGCCCGTGCATGAAGTGTATTCGCAGCTTCCATCGGAGACATTCGCAGTCGGGTCATAATTGCACGCGATGGGATTGAGGCAACCACCGAAAGCGCAAGAGCCGTTATCAACCGTTGCCTCCGGATCATAGTTATCCGCCTCTGGGTTTGTGCAACCTACACATGAAGTGTACTCACAAGAACCGTCTTCTGCTGTAGCTTCAGGATTGTAATTACATGCATTTGCATTCATACAGCCGGGCGTAGCGCAACTGAGGTATTCACAGGAACCATCATTGTACACCGCGAACTCGTCATAATTGCAAGCATTTTCATCCGTGCAGCCAATGCACGACGTGTATTCACAGGATCCATCATCCTCGGCGGCATTCCCATCATAATTGCACGCCCAAACATCGGTACACCCACCGCATGGAGCGTATGTGCAGCTTCCATCGTCCTCAGAAGCATCGGGGTCGAAGTTGCAAGCCTCCGGATCGGTGCAACCTGGATATGCCGCTGGTGGCAGAATATCCCAGACGTCAGTGCCCTCGTATCCTTGTTGAACTTGAATCGCACTTGCTGTTTCATCAGCAGGAATTATCTGGGCATTGAGCGTACCCGTAGGCGTACCAGACGTAGTCACTTGCATCACCAGCACTTTCAAATCATCTCCCGCAAATCCGTTTGTCGTACCGGTCAACAAGTACCACGCCCCACCCAATTCGTTATTGACGACAAATCCTTCACCATCAGTCGGAGAACCCGCAATGAAATTCTGCAAAAAAGGTTGTTCTGGGCTTTGCAATGCGGACACATCAGCTTCTCCGGATTCTTCTGGAGCGGATTCCAATCCGATGGTCACCCAGCTATCATATGCGACTTCCGGGAAATATGCTGCAACAATGGGAAGAACGCCGCCTGCAGTCGGTCCTGTAGCAAAAGGACTGTTGAACATGGGAGCATCCAATTCCAACGTCATGGGAGCATCTTCCCCACCGTAAATGGCAGAGACAAAGTCTTCAGGATGAGAAAGTTGCAAATAGAAACGATAGGTGGTTTGGCCAGCCAACTCCGCCACTCCGTCGATGCCATTGTGCACCATGTGCTCTTCGATCAAGAAAGTGGCCCCTTGCGACCAAACACTCGAAAGACCCGCGATCAAATAAAAAACAATGGCGTGAATCACGCCTAAAAGTCGGTAAGAAAACCTCATAATCAAATCCAAAAATTGAGAGATACTGAGGTTTACGGCATGATTGGATTTTCGGTTTCACTTCAGGACATAAAAAAAGGGGGCCGAAGCCCCCTTAGAAACAATGAGATTCAAATATTACTGCTTCAAGAGCTGTACTGTTTGACGAGAACCATTCGATTGAAGCTCGAGTTGGTATACGCCTGCAGATACCCCAGAGAGGTTAATAGGAGCTTGCACTGCACCCCAAATTTGATTCATGGTTTGCGTCCAGATAATCCTTGCCTGAGCGTCGTAGACATTCAAAATCAAGTCTTCTCCCACAGCACCCGTTAAATTCAGGTTAAACATACCTGTACTTGGGTTGGGGCTGATGCTTACAGATTGCAAGAATGTCCACTCTTCGATTCCCACTGGTACTCCAAACGTTTCGCTGACCGAGCAACCATTAGCATCGGTAACCGTGACGGTGTATTCACCCCCAACGATACCGGTCAAATCTTCATCCGCGCTTGTGAATGAATCCGGACCAGTCCAAGAGAAAGAGTATCCACCGTTTCCACCATCGACAGAAATGTCAATGGAACCGTCGCCAGCTCCCGTGTCATTCACTATTGTGCCGGTAACAGCCAATACTGCTGGTTCAGCAACTTCGGCCTCCACAGATGCAGAGCATCCGTTAGAATCTTGTGCATAGAATGTGTAAATACCTGCACCCAAATTGGCGAACACCGGTGTTGATCCGAAGTCGCTTCCGTCATCACTGTACTCGAAAAGACTAGTACCACCAGAAGCGGATACCTCGACCAAACCGTCTGTGTCGCCGTTGCACGATACCGCAGTCGCAGTGGCAGACACTTCCACCGCAGGGATGTCCGCTACCGTAAAGGTAACCTCGGCCATGCATCCCTCCACGTCCGTAGCTACGACCACGTAATCCCCAGGTGTTAAATCACCAAACGAAGTCACGTCACCGTCTTCACCTCCATTGAATGAGAAGACCAGTCCTCCATTGCCACCGTTAGCATTGAACGAAACGGCACCGTTCGCATCACCGTTGCAAAGAATTCCCGATGCGTTGCCGGTAATGATAATTGGATCTGGAGCTCCAACGACGTACTGGTTAGCCGTTTGACCGACACAACCATTCACATCCATCGCGTAGAAGGTATACGTACCCCCTCCTACGTTCAAAACGTTACCCGGTGCAAAATCCACACCGTTCGAAGAGAATGTCATCGATGCAGCCGTGCCTGAACCACCAACCGTGATCAACGAAACAACCCCATCCTCCGAATCGGCGCATGTTGCATCCGCGATAGCATTCTGCCCCCCAGCAACAGACACGGTAAGCGCCTGAGGGTTCGCAATAGAAATTGCCCCACTCGCGGCAACACAGCCGTTTTCGTCCATGGCGTAGATGGTGTAAAGACCTGGTCCGAGATTATCGAAATACAAATCCGCGTTGGAATCGGCAAATGTCTCCGAAAGACTATAAGACATCGCTCCTGTTCCTCCGGAGGAAGAACCCGAAATCACGGCGTCTGAACCGCCATTGCAGCTCACAGACTCTGTCATCGATGCCGAAACCATAATGGATTCAGGTGCAACCAACTCCACTTCAATACTCGCTTCACATCCGGCTCCATCAATGGCTGAAATGGTGTAGGTACCTCCAGTCAAGTCGTCAAAACTACCCACTGCGAGGGATGGCGTGTTCATGCCAATTCCATACAATACACCCAATTGAGCTCCTGAAGCGGCAACTATAATTTCACCGTCTCCTACGCCTGGACAGGTATTTTGGATGATTTCAGAAACAGAAAGCGCCAAAGTACAAGGGAAGATACAAGGATCTCCACCTTCTTCTGTAGCATCCGGATTGTAGTTGGTCGCATCGGGATCCATACAACCGAAAACGGCACCTTCTACGGAGCTGAAAGGCACAGCTTCAAAAACCTGAGATTGCGCTTGAACGCCATTCACGAAGATCTGGATATTAAAGTTTCCTGCAATAACAGCGTCATTAGGAGCCGTCAATTGGGCTATCAAGACCTTCAAATCATCACCGGCTTGCGCTGCCGCATCTCCGAAAAGCGTGAACCATGAACCTCCATTTTCAGAGTTCACCACCAAGTTCCCTCCAGAATTAAAGGTTCCAAATGGCACATCCATTCCAATGGTATTGGGTTGTCCAGCTACTTCGCTTTCGTTCAATGCTCCGATGGTGACCCAAGAATCAAATTCAATGGATGGGAACGCACTGAAAAAGGCAGGATTGATCGTCCAACCAACATTCGATCCCAATGAGTTCTGGTAGAACCCATCAGTTGAAGTTAAGCTAAGAGGTGCTGTAGCATCTCCATAAACAGCCGAAATTTCATCGGATGGGTTGGTACAAACAGCGAAAACGTGGTATGTGGTCATACCGTCCAACTCTGCAATGCTTCCGTCGTGAACCACATACGGCTCCACGCTTATTTCAACGAGCTGAGCAAATGCGCTCGAAAAGAGCAGAAAACTCGCTGAAAGGAGTAAAAGATGTTTCATAGGGGTTTAGTTAATGTGAATCTCAACCTCCAAATATAATTGGTCTAGTAAACCTAAAGATATCCTGGACATGAATTTGTATCACGAGTTTTCAGCCCCAATTGTTGACAATGAAAAAAGGGAGGTCACCCTCCCTTTTTCCTTAAAATTCCAATTGCATTATTGCTTCACGAAGACTTGGCCTTGGGCGAAACCCTGGCTTATCCATTGGATCACGTATGAACCCGCTGGCAACGCTGAAGTATCAAATGTGTACATTTCAATCCCGGATTGAATCTGAGTTTGCAAAACCACACGGCCCGACAAATCGGCCACAATCAATTCAGAATTCTGGGAATTCCCGAAGAAATTGAAGACCAAAGCATCTTCAAATGGGTTGGGGTAAGCATGGAATCCGTCGAGGACCAATTCGTCCACCGATACGATGCAAGTAGAGCACTTGTTGAAGCATACAGCATCCAAAATTTCAGCTTCTCCACTGCGCTCATGGATGCGGTTGTAGGCACCAAATCCGTTAGGTAATCCGCAACCGTCAGCTTCGAAATTCGTGATTTCATTGCCTTCTTCATCCAACAAAACACCCGATTCTTCCAGGAAATCAACTCCATTATCACCGGTCGAAGGGTCTCCATTGACAAATTTGTACAGAACGGTAGGAGCTCCACTGATGTTTGCTGTGACTTCGTAGACACCATCGGCATCAGCATCTGTTAACTGCAACGCTCCTGCTTGCCAGTTTGGCGAGGTGAAATTACCAATCACCCACACACCGCTGGCATTCACTTCTTCTTCACTCATGTCCACTCGGAAAGTGACGTCTGCAGGGTCAGGATTTTCAACACATCCCGCTTCACACGAGTTGTAGCAGACTTCGTAGAGGATGTCCTCAGCACCTACGGTCAATAAGCGATTGTCGCTTCCATCCGCCGCGCAGTCGCCAACAATCAATTCGTTGTCCACGTTTCCGTCGCCATTGCCGCTCCAATCGTTTCCGTTGATGAACTTGAATTGAATGTCGCCAGGAGCCAAACCGAGGGTGACTTCCCAAATCCCATCTCCATCATCGTCGCTTAAAGGATTCCCAGAAGGGTTCCATCCTTGGAAAGAGCCTGCAACATGCACCCCATTTACCGAGACGGTCTCTTGCGTCGTCATGTCCACTCGGAAAGTAACCTGTGTCGGAGACACGCAAGTGCCGCAAGAATTGTAGCAAGGAGCGGCATTGGTAGTGGCATCCCCTACCATGACCATATTCAATCCATCGAATTCCAATACACGGTTTCCAAATCCATCTGCACATTCCTCGCCTGTGAGGTTCTCATTGGGATTGGTCCAACTGTTTCCGTTGATGAATTTGAAGGTCAAATTGCCATCCTCGATTGAATCCGTAAAAAAAGAAGCCCAGCATTCCCAAACGCCATCACCATCTGCATCGGACATGGCCGTTCCTGCCGGATCCCATCCCTGAAAGTTGCCTGCGACATGAACTCCATTCGGAGAAACCGCTGACTCTACGCTCATGTCAACACGCATGCGAACAGTTGTCATACCGCATGCGGCACAACTTCCATAGCAAACGAAGTAATTGGACTCGACGTCATCCGCACCGACAGTCAAGAAACGATTGTCGTTGCCCGAAACTTCCACTTGGCAAGTAGGCGGAACATCCTCAACAAAATCCCAACTTGCGCCGTTGATGAATTTAAATTCATACGTCGAATCCGCGGGCAAATCGATGGTAACCTCATAAACGCCGTCCATGTTGTCATCAGTCAACATGGTTGCTGCTGGATCCCAACCCTGGAAGCCACCTGCCAAATGCACGCCATCTCCCGACACCGTCTCATTGGTCATGTCGACTTGAAATGTCACTGGGACTTGGGCATGTGCCGTGATTCCAGCAATCAACAAAGCCGATAAAATGTAAAAATTTCTCATTTGATTCATCAAAAGGGTTAATAATGGTGTTCAAAATACACGAAGCGAAATTAGGCGAAATTTTCATCATGTCCCAAATGGCCCATTTGAAACTTTTCAACTGCTTCATGAGGAATTACATAAGGCTTTCCGGACGTCCTATCCCGAATCCCTGCAAGGCTTCAATAAGGGCTTGCGACCAAGGAGCCGAAACGCCTTCCCGATGATTGAAGGATACCAGAACTGTTCGTGCGGATGCCAGAGGGTGCCATGCCCCGTCTATGAACTTCACTATTTCATAAGCAGCGACCATGCTCTTCGTTCCAATTTTTTCAACCCACGTAATAATCCGCACTTCATCGTTGAACAGAATAGGCAATCGATAATCGATTTCATGACGTGCCACCACCATACCTGCTTCATTCCAGTCCCATTTTCGTCCAACAATTCCTTCGAAAAAATGGATTCGACTTTGCTCGAAGTAATTAAAGTAAACAGCGTTATTTACAATGCCCGCTGCGTCAATGTCGACAAATCGAATCTCCGGTTGGTATACCTGGCACGGTGGAAGTCCAAATTCTTTCATGCTGCAAAAGTAGTTGCAGGTAACTTTGCAGCATGTCAATAATCACCACAGTTACGCGCATCTTCTGGGCACTAAGTACCATCGGCTGTGTATATGGGTTTATTCATGATCTCGATTCAGTTGCCTGGTTTGCGTCTTTGCTGTCAGCGTTCATTCCGCTTTTGGCGAGTACCGTTTTATCAGGGCACCGGTGGGACCGAAGTTTTTTGAGCATTTTAATCTACACCCTGGACGGGGTGGCTTTGGGAATTGCCAGCGCACACTTCATTATGTTCGGTTTGCACCCCTGGTCTTTGAGTCTTGTTCCGCTGTTTTCAGGGTTGGCTTGGTGGCTGCATGAGCGCAACAAGGTCCGCTAGAACGCCCAGAATGTCCAATTGACACGTGATTTTGGCTGAATCCACCGGATTTTTCTCATGCTTTTCAACAAAACACCCTGGTTTATCCACTAAATGTACGCTACCCCTTGCCAGGCTTGAAAAGCAGCCTATATATTTGGCGACGTTGAACATTCATTATTTAATCTCTATACCATGAACAAAGCAGAATTGGTAGATGCAATGGCAGAAGGTGCTGGCATCTCAAAAGCAGACGCTAAGCGTGCATTGGACGCATTCGTAGACGCAACAGCTGGCGCATTGGGCAAAGGTGACCGTGTATCCCTCGTTGGATTCGGTTCTTTCTCAGTATCTCACCGCGGTGAGCGTCAAGGCCGTAACCCACAAACGGGTAAGGCAATCACCATCAAAGCCAAGAACGTCATCAAGTTCAAGGCCGGTGCTGAGTTGAGCGCTAAGGTGTAACCAAAAGCCTCAACAAACTGAAAGGCCTCGGGTAATTTGCTCGGGGCCTTTTATTTTTAGCGCATGTTCGACCTTCGCTACCAAGCTCTTCTCCCCTTTTTGAGCCAAGAGCGCCAACAAAAATTCAATGATGTGCTCCAAAACCGAACGCGAAGACTCTGTTTGGTTTTGGAAAATGTATACCAAAGCCGAAACGCCAGTGCCGTCATGCGAACCTGTGACGGACTTGGGATTCAAGACGTGCACTTGATTGAAAACATCAATCCCTGGGTATTCAACCGAGGCGTATCGAAGGGAACCCCCACGTGGCTCACGTTGCACAGATACCGCGAACAATTCGCCACCAGGCAATGCATCCATTCACTAAAAGCGAACGGATATCGCTTGGCGGTCACGTCACCGCACGTTGACGGTTACGAAGCGCATCAATTGCCAACTGACGAACCGATCGCCCTCGTCATGGGCACTGAATTCAAAGGCGTTTCTGATGATTTTTTGGCTGAAGCGGATTACCATGTGTACATCCCGATGGTTGGTTTTGCTGAATCCCTCAACATCAGTGTGGCAGCAGGAATGATTATGGGGAGGATTCTTGAAAACATCCGAATTCAACCTAACGTATCCTGGAATTTAGATGAACAGGAAATGGAAGATTTGCGCACCGAATGGGCAATTAAATCCGTTCGCAAAGCCCCCAAACTATTGCAGCACCTCGGAATTGATCCCCTAACGGGTCAAGCTATAGCGAAATAAAGCCGGCTCGACGCGATTGAAAATCGCGGAAAGAACCCGAATTTTGCAGCCATGAAATCGGGACCACAGGAAACGTTGTCGATCAGATTCTCTGATCTTTTGAAGATGGCGATTCCCATCTCGTTGGGGACGATGCTGCAATTTTTAGTTCTTGCAACAGACAACTTTTTCTTGTCGAGGCTCAGCCAAGATGCCATCAATGGAGCTGGCAATGCGGGGTTGGTTTATTTGACCCTGGAAATGATAGCCGTAGGCAGCAGTGCCGCCTTGCAAATCGTGATCGCCCGCAGAATTGGTGAGGGAAAGCGTGAAGAGGCGTTTCAGACTTTTCGCTCGGGCCTGATGATTCACTTGGCGATGGGAATCGGCCTCATGGGATTGGCTTGGGGGTTGAACGCGGGTCCGCTTCAAAGCACCATCGCAGACCCCAGAATTCAAGCCGTTTTCAACGAATTTTTCACGGTACGCTTGTTGGGGTTCATCCCCTTTTCCTTGTTGCTTGCTGTCAACGCACTCTACACAGGAATGGCAAAAACATGGCCTATTTTGGTCGTTGGCTTCATCAGCGCCACTTCGAATGTCTTCATGGATGCGGCCTGGGTAGAGGGCTGGTGGGGATTCACTCCCATGGGGGCCATCGGCGCGGCTTGGGCTTCATTCTTTGCAGAAACCATCGGTTGCGTGCTGAGCCTGGCGCTGATCTTTGTTCTTATTCCCACTGCAATGCGACCCTGGAGTTGGCTCCCCCGGGAATCGCTCAACGCGTGGTGGAAATTGGCCTACCCCTTGATGGGGCAGTTTCTTACCACCATTTCTACCTGGACTGCGTTCTTTTTTCTCGTCGAAAAGGTGGGAGGATTGGAACTCAAGGTGTCTCACTTGACCCGTAATTTTTTCATGCTTGCCTTCATCATAGCCCAAGGCATGCAGCAGACAACGCGCACGTATGTTAGCGGCCTCATTGGTGAGGGGCGCCAAGCCGAACTCCCCGGAGCGTTGAAGCGAATCGTTACCTTGAATTTAGGTGGGATTCTCCTCCTCTGCCACGGCTATGTGCTCTATCCAGAGTTCCTTGGAGGATGGTTTTTTGAATCTGCCCTAGAATTAGAAGCCATGACGCGCACGCTGCACGTCATTTTTGTTGCGGTACTCATTTACGCATTCACCGGAATCATGCTTGCAACCATTCAGGGCAGCGGAGCAACGACCACAGCATTTCGCATTGAAGCTTTTGCAGTGACGTGTTATATGGTTGTTTCTGCTGCCATGACCATCGTATGGCCTCAGCCTATTTGGATCATTTGGCGTGTGGAATGGGTGTATTTCATGCTCATTGGATTGGGAAGCTGGTACTACCTTCGCACTGGACAATGGAAATCCGTACCGGTGCAATCATGATTCCAACCAAACCCTTGCAACGCCCCATTCGATTGGTGTTTTTCGGAACACCCGAATTCGCTGCTGTCTGCTTGGAACACATCTTGCATTCAACGCATGAAGTTTGTGGTGTAGTCACTGCACCAGACCGCAAAGCCGGTAGAGGTCACCGTTTGCAATCATCTGCTGTTAAGGAGCTCGCTCTTGAAAAGAGTTTGCCGCTGCTCCAGCCGACCAACTTGAAAGACGACGCCTTTGCAGAATCACTGCAAGCTTGGGATGCGGATGTGTTCATTGTGGTCGCGTTTCGTATGTTGCCTGAACGTGTATGGAATGCCCCCACTTTTGGAACCATTAACCTGCACGCATCGCTTTTACCCAATCTCAGAGGAGCTGCTCCGATTCAATGGGCAATTATGCACGGATTGGAGGAAACCGGTGTGACCACCTTTTCACTGCAACATGCCATCGACACCGGAGATATTTTGCAACAAGCCAAGGTCTCCATTACCCAGGCAGATACAGCGTCTAGCCTTCATGACAAGTTGTTAATGAGAGGCAAGGAATTGATTGTTGAAACCTTAGACGGCTTGTGCGAAGGGAGACTGAAGCGCATTCCGCAACATGAAATTCCCTTGGCAGAAAGACGCCTTGACGCCCCGAAACTAAACCGAGAAAATACACGAATCGACTGGACTCAATCGGTTGATATTGTGAAAGATAAAATTCGAGGGCTATCACCTTACCCGAAAGCATGGACGACCACTCCATTCGGAGAAATGAAAATTGTCAGTGCGGCAGTTGTAAACGACATTCAGTTCAAGGGTGCAATTCCGGGAACGGCGATTCGCCACCACCAAAACTTGCTTCTGGCTTGCCGAAACGGCTGGATCCAAATTGGCAGCCTCATCCCGGAAGGAAAAAGGCCCATGGAGGCCTCGGCATGGCTCAATGGATTGAATGACGAGCCCGGATTTTGGGGTCAAACGTCGTAAGCTTCGAGTAGCAATTCCAGAATCTGTTCAGCAGATGCTGTGATGGGCGTTCCCGGGCCAAAAATCCCTACCGCCCCGGCTTCAAACAGGTTATCGAAATCCCCCGGGGGAATCACCCCTCCAACCACAACCAAAATGTCAGGACGTCCCATTTTACGCAATGCCTCATGAAGGGCGGGCACCAAGGTCTTATGTCCAGCTGCCAATGTGCTGACACCCACGACATGCACATCATTATCAATGGCCTGTCGGGCCACTTCTTCCGGTGTTTGGAATAACGGACCGAGGTCGACATCGAAGCCCATATCGGCGAAGGAAGATGCCACCACTTTTGCTCCTCGATCATGCCCATCTTGCCCCATTTTTGCCACCAAGATTCGAGGCTGACGACCAACATTCTCCGAAAAACGTTTCGTCAATTGAATCACCTTTTCATAAGCAGCTTGTCCCTCCATGGCGCGTGAAAAGATACCACTGACTTTCTGGATTTGCGGGCGGTATCGGCCAAAAACCTCTTCAAGTGCGAGACTGATTTCACCGAGAGTCGCACGATGACGTGCAGCATTAACTGTCGCTTCCAATAAATTACCTGATCCCTTAGCATGCGAACGAAGTACCGCGAGTGCCGCTTCAACTTGATGTGAATCACGCGCAGCTCGGAGCGAGTCAAGACGTTTTACTTGATTTTCCCTGACCGAATGCTGGTCGATTTCCAACACGTCTAAATCGGTAGCCTCCTGGGCATTGAACAAATTCACCCCAATGATGCGGTCTTCTCCCCGGTCGATGCGCGCTTGTTTCTCTGCAGCTGCTGCTTCGATCTTCAGTTTTGGAATTCCCTGTTCAATCGCTTTGGCCATTCCCCCTGCCTCTTCGATTTCCTGCATCAAGGTTTCGGCTTGAAGTGCCATTTCTTCGGTCAATTTTTCCATGCACTCCGAACCCGCCCAAGGATCAATGGCATCTCGGAATCCACCTTCGGTTTGCAGAAATTTCTGGGTATTTCGCGCAACACGAGCGGAAGCTTCTGTGGGCAGAGCAATGGCCTCGTCCATGGAATTGGTGTGAAGGGATTGCGTCCCACCGAAAACAGCCGCCATGGCCTCCAACGTCGTTCTGGCCACATTGTTCCAAGGATCCTGGGCTGTCAACGACCACCCACTGGTCTGGGTATGAGTTCTGAGCATGAGGGACTTGGGATTTCTAGCCCCCAATTGGCCCATCATTTTTGCCCAGAGCATACGCGCAGCGCGCATTTTCGCAATTTCTTCGAAATGGTTCATTCCGGATGCCCAAAAAAAGCTGAGCCTCGGTGCGAAAGCGTCGATATCCAGCCCTGCAGCCATTCCCGTTCGGACATATTCTAAACCATCTGCCAACGTGTATGCCAATTCCAAAGCCGGCGTGGCACCTGCTTCTTGCATGTGGTAGCCTGAGATGGATATCGAGTTAAATTTTGGCAGGAATTCCGCAGTATACTTGAAGATGTCCGAGATAATGCGCATTGAAGGGCCCGGCGGGTAGATGTACGTGTTCCGCACCATGAACTCTTTCAAGATGTCATTCTGAATGGTGCCCGACAACGCCGAAGGTGAAACTCCTTGTTCTTCCGCTGCAACGATGTAAAACGCCAATATTGGCAATACGGCTCCATTCATCGTCATGCTCACGGACATTTGATCCAATGGAATGCCCTCAAACAGCCGTTTCATGTCTTCGACTGAATCAATCGCAACTCCGGCCATGCCAACATCACCTGTGACTCTTGGATGATCGCTGTCGTACCCACGATGAGTCGCCAAATCAAAAGCAACACTGAGTCCTTTCTGACCGGCAGCCAAGTTCGCGCGATAAAAGGCATTGGAAGCTTCAGCCGTAGAAAAGCCGGCATACTGCCGGATAGTCCATGGACGGGTAACATACATGCTGGGATAGGGACCTCCTAAGTAAGGCGCTTGACCCGGTCCGAATCGTACCGTCTCAACTACATCTGACTCGATTTCTCGCTTCGACATCAAATCAATTTCTGGAGAAGACGAAAAGGCATTCCAAACGCTATTGGCAATGGATTCCGTCCAAGCATCCACCAATCGACTCCCGTACATGGGGTCTTGGAATCGACTGAGACCTCCCTCTTCACGCATGAGGTGCTGCACATTTCGGGCCCATCGCATTCCATCATGCGTCCTGGCTTTGTGTCCATCATGGGGCCGTGTCTCAATCGCGTCAGCGCCCCCCACTACGGCAGCATAAGTTGAGGCCGTTAACCCAATCAAATGGTCGGTATCCAATTCCTCCCCATAAATCGAAGCGGCCGTAATCGCATCAATCCAAATGGGCGAAAATGACAATCCCTTACTCTTCAACCAACGCAACCAGACCTGACGCAAAGCTCGAATAAACGCTATTTCTTCCAGCACATGCACGCCCACTTCCCAACGCCAAACGCAATGCAATAATTCCGAAGAAACGTCCCAACCGTGTTTTGCGCACCTCTCACGCAAACGCTCCAATTGAACCAAACCGGCGACCATGGAGTCGATGCGGTTCAATTTCGATTCCATCAACCCAATCTCCCACCTCTGCACACCATTGAACCCATGGAATCTGGATCGATGGGCCACGGCGGCCTCTTCGTTTTCTTCAGCAAGCGCATGAAGTGCAGCGCCCGACCAACCTTGCTCATGCAGGTCGCGGAAATCAATATCTTTTTGCATTCCGCCCAATTGCCTGAGGCGCAACTGAATCATCTCAAGGTGCACACCTTCCAATACGCTCTTCTCGAAATCAGCGCCATGGATGGATAGGGCATCTGCCCCTCCCAGCAAGGCTGCTTTGGCTTCAGCCGAATGGCTCACGGTTTGAACCAACTTCCACGGATGCTTTTCACGCTCCGAGGTGATGGACCGTTGATGCGGAATGGACGCTGACTTTTCCGCTATCCACACCGGACGACGCCAATTTTCCGAAGGATGGAAAGTCGATATTTTCCCACTCAATTGTTCAACCCATTTCGCTGTATCGAAATCGGGAAACGCGTCCCAAGCATCATTCGCCATGCGCCAAATTTACAAAAGCTCCTTTCGCCAGATTGCGCACTAATTTGGAACCATGAAAACACCATTGGATTGGGACACATTCCTGCAAGTTGAGATGCGCGTTGGAAGAATCATCCAGGTCGAAGTTTTTGAGGAGGCGAGGAATCCAAGCTATATCGTTACGGTCGATTTTGGCCCAGATATGGGCGTTAAGAAAACCTCCGCTCAGGTCACAAAACGTTATGAAACAGAAGATCTTTTGGGGAAGACCATTGTTTGCGTGGTAAATTTCCCTCCCAAGCAGATTGGCCCCATGATGTCTGATTTTTTGCTCCTAGGGGCGATGGACGAAACGCATGGCACAGCCGTGCTCGAAGTCCCCAGCGACGTACCTTTGGGTACACGGATTGGCTAAAGTTTGGCCGACGCCAAAGGAATTGATTAGCTTCGACTTCTCATGCAACGGTACAGAGCCATATTTCTTGACCGAGACGGTGTCATCAACCATGACCCGGGTGATTACACCCGGTCACTCGCAGAATTTCAGGTGTTACCAACCGTTTTTGAAGCCTTGCTTCAATTGCATGAAGCGGGTTTTAAGCTCATTCTCATCACGAATCAAGGAGGAATTGCCAAAGGTCAATACACCCATGCCGATGTCTCAGAGATTCATTCCGCATTCACACAGACTTGTTCTGAGCACGGGATTCAAATCACCGACATTTTTTACAGCCCTCATCATCCTGATTTTGGTTCAAGCCTGAGCCGGAAACCGGGTAGCTTGATGATTGAAAAAGCGTGCGCAAAACACGGCATAGACCCTTCCCTTTCTTGGATGGTCGGTGACAAACAAAGGGATATTGAAGCAGGCCGAGCGGCGGGAGTCGCCGGCGTATTGATTCCGGTGAACGGGGACTTGCTGGATTTCGTGCCTCAACTTTTGCAAACCCCTCCTGAAGCACCTGGGCATGCCTGAATTATTGAATTGGAAGCCAGAAAAGCGCCGCAAGTTCTTAATGAACGGGGAATTGTGTGAACAATCCGCGCTGACTCACCCGACACAAAATCGGGCATTTCAATACGGCGATGGCTTCTTCGAGACCATCCGGGTCTGCTACGGTCGCGCTCAATTCCTGGAGTTTCACTGGGATCGAATTCAAGCAAGCCTTTCAGGTCACCGCATCAATCAACCCACGAATTGGAATTTTCAAACCTTCCAATCGTTCGTGGAATCCTTGATTCAAGCGAATCACATCACCGAAGGTGGACGGCTGCGTCTTTCCTTTTTTCGAGCGGCCGGCGGTCGTTACACCCCTGCAACGAATGACCTCGTTTGGATTGGAGAAATCGAACCGTTGGAATCGAATAGCTACACGTTGAATGAGAAGGGAATCGCCGTGGATGTGTACCCGGAGATGAAAAAACTCATAGGCCCATTGGCAAACTTCAAAAATTTGTCCGCTGTTCTTTACGTTCAAGCTGCTTTGTGGGCCCAGAATGAAGGACTGGAAGATGCCTTGGTGACCAACACCACCCACAACATCATCGAGTCCACCCGGTCCAATTTGTTTCTCGTTAGCAACCGGGTTTTGTACACTCCCGGTTTGGATAGCGGTCCGGTTGGTGGCGTAATGCGTGCTGCCATCATCAATTTGGCAATCGCAGAGGGCTATAAAGTTTATGAGTGCAACATCTCACCGCAGGAAATGCTGCGTGCTGATGAATTGTTCCTGACCAATGCCATTCGTGGGATTCAATGGGTGGCGCGCTATCGGACGA
>Ga0255779_1001482_pt1 | contig 26626 bp, 20 predicted proteins | sample 011ome_21_FD_179977 | JGI IMG/M metagenome (GOLD analysis project Ga0255779, IMG submission 179977) | Coastal salt marsh microbial communities from the Groves Creek Marsh, Skidaway Island, Georgia - 011508AT metaG (version 2) | ecosystem: Environmental > Aquatic > Marine > Intertidal zone > Salt...
AAGTTTTTTTCTATCTCTCTGTTGTTTTGTTTTCTCTCATCATACCTTTGTCCTCACAAAATTATAGTGTTTTCTCTCCTTCTTTGTCTCTTCTTCTTTGCGTTTGTGCTCTCTGCGGTGGTTTTTGAAAGAGACACGAGAGGGAAAGAAGTCTCTGAGAGAGAGCATGGGGGGATTCATCTCGCCTTTTGGGAACAATACTACGAATACGAAGAACAACAATGACGTGCAAAATGGCGAACGACGAAACCAATCTCATCATCATCATCTTTTCAAAAAAGCGACGACGATTCAGACGTTAACGACGACGCAGGAGGACAACAACAGCAGTAAAAAGAAACAACAACACAGGTACTGGCGATGCTTATTCGCCAAGCGGAAAGCAACCGCGGTAAAACGCAAAACGTTAAAGTTTGAAGACGGCGCTTTACGAGTGGACGTGGAAACGAACGATTCCGTCCTGTATAACGAAAAAGGCGAGAAGAAAGCGAAAGGGAAACCGGGGACGATCGTGGAAGGCACGGAGTGTTCGCTGCAACAATACGAGATTGAAATCGACAACGAGATTGAAGAGAAGGAGTTTGCGAGTGGGATGGCGTTTGCAAACATCGACGTCGGCGTTCTCGAAAAAGATGACAAGGAGGACGTCGACGACGCGACGACGAAGAAGAAGCGGAAAACGACGACTGCGTTCAGTAACACGCAAACGTTTATGGCGGCGAATAATACTAAACGCGTCGTGACCGCGAATATGCTTAAGCCGGTGTATTCAATCGATGCACCAAACGCGTGCGTGTTGTACGACGGTCAGAAACCAAACACCATCGGTCCTATACCGCTCGTCCTCGATCCTTCCATAGCGCGGTTCCTTCGCCCGCACCAAAAGAGAGGCGTCAAGTTCATGCTTGAAAGTTGCTTGAACATCACTTCGGAAACGAGGAGTGGATGTTTGTTATCCCACGACGTCGGTTTGGGAAAGACTTTGCAAGTCATCGCGTTGATTTGGACGATGCTAAGACAATCACCGAGACCGAGCTACGACGTTCATAGGGACATTCGGTGTTCGATAACGAAAGCGATTATCGCGGTACCGGCGACGTTGGTCGGTAACTGGAAGAACGAGTTTAAAAAGTGGTTGGATTTAAAAATCGAAATCGAAGCGATTGATGGGAGCAACACCTCGGACGCGGCGAAGAAGCAGTTGTTAAAAGAATGGGCGCTGGAAAACCAAAAGCGAAGGCTGGTGTTAGTTTGCTCGTACGAAACCTTACGCGCGAACGCGCACTTGTTGGAAAACAAAGCGCAGTTGTTGGTGTGCGACGAAGCGCACAGACTGAAAGCGAAAGACGGGTCAAAGACGCTCGACGGATTAAAGAAACTGAACTGTAAAATGCGCGTTTTGCTTTCGGGAACGGCCGTGCAAAACAATCTCGCCGAGTTCTACTCGTTGATGGATTTTGCCAATCCGGGCGTTTTGAACGATTACCAGACGTTTAGGAAAGTGTACCAGTTACCCGCCGAACGCGCGAACGATACGAAAGCGACCGAGGAAGAGAAAATGATTGGTAAAGCGAGAGCGAAGGCTATTTTCGAAAAAACGGCTATTTTTATCGATCGATGCGCCAAATCAGACGTTCACATCGACGGCTTACCGCCAAAGACAGAGTATTGTTTGTTCTTATCCCTGACTGAAGCGCAACAGAAAAGTTACAAGGCGGTGTGCGATCAAGTGATCATGAAACGTGTGGACAATCCTCTGGTAGCGTGCGGTGTTTTGCAGAAAGTATGCAACGGCATCGGTATGTTATCTTCGTCGTCTTCGTCGTCATCGAACGAACTGCAACTCGCCATCCAGGAAGCGAATAAAGTAACTACCACCACGGACCCGTTGGAAACGAGCGTAAAACTGCGCGTGTTGAAGAAAATCGTCGATTTGTCGCAAAAAATGAACGACCGCGTTGTCGTCGTGTCAGGATGGACGTCCACGCTGGACATCATCGAAAAAGCGCTTTCATCCACCTCGCCAGGATTACGATTCACTCGATTAGACGGCACGACGCCGTCACATAAACGCACGCAACTCGTGACTACGTTCAATAACGGTCACGGAGGATCTGTCTTCTTGCTCTCGAGGAAAGCCGGAGGCGTAGGATTAAACTTAATCGGCGCCAATCGACTCGTCCTTTTCGATTGTGACTGGAATCCAGCGAACGATTTACAAGCGACCGCGCGAATCCATCGCGACGGACAAATGAAGAACACGTTCATTTACCGTTTATTGACAGCGTTCACGTTGGAAGAGAAAATATTCCAACGCCAGTGTCAAAAAGGCGCGTTGGCGCGATCTATGGGTTTCGCGTGCGTCGAAAACGCCACGAACAATAAGGATGACGACGATGAAGACAACGACCCGAGGACATTCTCTTCAGACGAGTTGAGAAAGCTGTTTAAGTTTGAATACGCGCGTAAAACTGCCATGAAAGAACCGTGCGAGATGGCAAAAGTGGAGAGTTGCCAGTCGTGGATGAACGATTGTCGGTTTTCTGGGACGTTGAACGACGACGTTTTGAAACAGATGGACGAGGAAGCTTCGGGAAACGAGGACGTGCGATTCTACGCGAAGCTTTCGTAATCAGTCATATGATGATGTACTTTAGTAGATTTAGTAAATAGCGACTGAGAGAGAGAGAGAGAGAGACACGATAGCTGAAATATGCACGCAAATATACTTTTAGGACTTCAAAAACTTCACCATCTCGTTCGCAATCCTCTCCACCGCCTCTCGGTCGCCGATGCGCACGCCACTCAATCGATTCATCACCGGGTTCATTTTCGCGTATTTATCTAAATCTAAATATACCGGCGATAAATGGTCACCGGGAATCTCCACGCTATTCGTTCTCACTCCGCCATCCGCCAAAGCCTCTCGCAAACTCGAGCACTGATCTAGCTCGTCGTTAGTAAACGACAACAACGTGACTTTTTCGGATTTAAACTTTCCGTTTGCTACGCCGTCTAACGTCTCCACCGCGTTCGGCGAAAATTCCAATCCCGCCGCCTTCGCCGCCACCTCCGCGAATGGTACCAACCGATCGAAAATGGCGTCGAATTGCGAACTCGCCGCTTCGCCACCGCCACCTTCGCGTTTGCTCAACAACTCTTTCGCGAATTTTTCTAAAATCTTCACCGAGTCCGTCGCCGACGCGTTGTTAAACGCGACGAGAAAGTGTTGTTTACTACCACTACGACTATTACTATCACTATTATCGTTCGATTCTTCGTCGTAAAAACTCGCCACGGCGTGAAGTTTAGCGCCCAAACTATGCCCTACGTAAAACACCGGCAGCACATTCTCCCCCGCGTCCAACCCATTCCTTTCCTGCGCCACTCGTTTCGCCCTCTCGAACGCACGTCGTGTCTTCTTCGCCATTTCACCGTGCTTCGTCCCTAACTCGTACGGCGTCGCGATAATCGTCACCCCGGTGCGTTCGCTCACCGCGCTCAGAAACGCGTCGTAACACACCTGCGGATATTGCCCTAACGCCGCGCCGCCGAGGAAATGTACAAAACCCCAGGTTATGGACGACGACTTCGGTTCGTACACAAATGCCGTTTGGTCGCCGAATACATCTTGCCAGTTATTTTGAGGACTTTGTTTTTATCATCGATGTCGATGTTTCGTTGTTGTTGTTGTTGTTGTTCACACAGAGAGAAAGAGAGAAAGAACCGTCAGCACATCAGAGAGATACAAAACGCACACACAAACACACACACACAGACAGACAGAGCGTGATTAAAAGAGCGAGCAAAAAGCGCGTTTTATGCTCCCATCGAAGACAACAACAAAAGCGCGAGAACATTATTTCAGTACCTCGTTTGCGCGACCAAGGCAACTTCTTGCAACTTCGAGCGCAATTCGATGGCGGAGTTTAGCGAGGACAACGGTGTTTTATTCTCATCTCCTTGTTCTTCTTCTTCATCGTCACCAAACGATGCGCGAGGAGGATTTCGATGACATCCCTTCCTCGTCTTCAATGTAGGAGCAGCGGTGGCGCGAAACGGGAGCGATATCCTCCGATGATGATGGTGTAAACAGAGCGCGTTCATCATCGTCCTTTTGAGCACAAGAAGTGACGAACATTTCCCCAAACTTTGACGCACACTACGCGCATAATACACGCGCTGCGTCTCGAACAAATGCCGCTCTCGTTCACGCGGAACGATTTAGGCGACTCGAACTTTTCCGGGTGCGAAGTAGCCGACATAAAAAACGGCGACATAAAAACCGCGTTGGAGAAAGCGACGCGCATCGGATTCGATTTCATCGCGTGTTCGTTGGATGGAGACGACGCGTTTTACCGCAGAAACCGAAGACGGAGGAGGAGGAGGAGTGGAGAAGCGTCTCGTTCTTCTTCGGAAGAGGACGACGGTGATTTTATTCAAAGACCGTGTGATTTTCAACTCACGGCGGAGAGTTGGTCGAGTCGAGTCGTCGCGGTGTCTGCGTTCGGATGCCCCGGCGATTATTACGAGCATTTCAAAGGCGGAAAGAATAAGAAACACGGAACGTGCGAGAACATGTGTCGCAAACTCGAGGAGGATTTGAGTTACGCGTCGCATTTGAATTTACACGCGGTTATTATTCGGACGTATAGGCCGAGGTTCGACGACGATGTGAGAAGCGCTTTCGAGACGTTTGACGAAGCGGTGTCCTCGCGAGAGGAGAACGATATTGATAAGGTACGAGGAGACATGAATAGTTTTCGAGAGCACGCTTTAATGAAATGCGCGAGAGTGGTGAACGCGCACTTTGAAGATTCGATGGTGAATTCGACGAGAGTGTGGTTGGAATTTGATTCGGTCGATGACGATTCGTACGCGATTTGGCAAAAGTTTCGAGCGGCGTGTCACGGACACGAAAATTTAGGTATTTGCATACGAAACGCGGGGGTTTACGAGCCTGTGTTAGAGAAATCATCCGCGGCGAACCATTTAAACGGGTTGGATTTCGAAGGCGCAAGACGTGATAAGGAGCGGGACGTGGCAAACGTTACGGGTCTCCTCGGAAAGATGTGCGCATACGAGATGGTGCCTCGAGATGACGCCAGTTGGGATTACTCAAAATGGTTCGCGGAGCCGGTGAAATGTGTGTGTGTGGATACGTTTTGTTTTACGCCGAACAAACACGCGTATCCCGTGTTACCGAAAAGAATGCAAGAGTTTCTTTCGGAGTGTTTCAAGCGAGACATACAGGTTATTTTAGCGTCTGGTGATGAGTACGTGAAGAATCCAAACGTGGATAAAGATACTCCCCTCGAAGATATACAATTTCACGAAAGTACTCGCGGTACGCATACTACTCAGTCGTCTTTAGAGTGGAGCACCGAATATCACCCCATGAAAGAATATTTCAGGTATATAGCGCACTTATTTGAAAACGTGCCACCCCTTTCTGAACAAGAAGTCATCGAACGCGATTACCGGGACAAAGTGCAAGCGCCTTTACAACCGTTGGCGGATAATTTAGAGAGCGCGACGTACGAAGTCTTCGAGAAGGACGATTCAAAATACGACGCTTACGAAGATGCCATCGAGTTAGCTTTGCTAGATATCAAAGATACCGTGAGTGATATCATTCGCGTTGCCGTCGTTGGTGCTGGCAGAGGACCACTCGTTAAAGCAACCATAAACGCCGCGGTAAAAGCCTCGGTCTCGAATCGATTGAAAGTATACGTGGTGGAGAAAAATCCGAACGCGGTGCACACTTTACGCCACCGAGCTCAAAGCGAAAACTGGGCCGCCGTGAATGCAGAAATTTTTCACAGCGATGGTCGCATATGGGAAGCTCCTGAGAAGTGCGACGTTCTCGTTTCGGAACTTTTAGGATCTTTCGGCGATAACGAACTCTCGCCGGAATGTTTAGATGGCGCGCAGCGGTGTTTGAAACCGGAAACAGGAATTTCCATACCGCAAGAGTATACGAGTTACCTCGCGCCAATGACGGGTGCTGCTGTCCATCAAGCATGTTCATCGACTGTTTCTCGCGATTTAGACTTGAAGGCAAAAGAAACTCCGCACGTGGTGAAGTTGTACCGACACCATCTCCTGGACGAAGCGCGAGAGGTGTTCACCTTCAAGCATCCGAGACGAATATCATCGAAGGAAAAGACAGGAAAAGCGTATTCTCGAAACGAGCGCCACGCTGTCATCACGTTCACTTTGAAGGACAAGTGTGCCACTCTCCACGGCTTTGCTGGCTATTTCGACGCGCTCCTTTACAAGAGCTCGCGAGCAAAAAAATCCGTCAACTGTTCCATCCATCTCCCGACGCACACGAGAAACAAAGACACGAACGAACTCATGTTCAGTTGGTTCCCGATCTTCTTTCCGATCGATGTCCCCATCGACATGAGGTCTAAAGATCCTCATTTCCCGAATGAAATCATTTTACGCGTGTGGAGGTGCGTCAGCTCGAGCGCGGTGTGGTACGAGTGGCAGTGTGAATGTGGCGGGCAATCCACGCGAGTGTTCAACGCCAAAGGCAGAAGCTCCAAGGTTGGACTTTATTAACTTCACATCTAGATAGCAGAGAGAATAGCAAAGAAAAATGTCCTCGCAGAAAGCATCCATCTTTAGTAGTAGTATCGCCACGATTAAAAGAGCGAACACGTCTCGTCTCGCGTGCACGTCGTCCAAATCTTCTTCTCGCGATAACGCTAAACTTTCGCGCGCAAACTTCGTCCGCGTTTCCATTCCATCTGCGATGCTCCTCCTCATTTCCCCTAACGCCGCGAACGCCGCGGAAGAGCTCATGAAACACAACGAACAAGCATCGACGTTTTACCAAGACTGGCCGAACGCGCAACCGTCGGATATCATAGCTTTTGTCACGCAAAAAGCAACGCGAGGCGATCCGAAATCAATCTTGAAAGCGATGGATGAATTCTGGTCGTTTTATCCCACATACAACCTTGGGAAAGTAAAGCAAGAGATTTTACGAGACGTGGAAAGGGAGTGTAAACCAATTAAACTGATCGAGTTCGGGACGTTTTTAGGCTATTCGGCGATTGCCACCATGGACGAGAGCAGAGAGAATGGAACTTTAGAAGACCCGGAGTTTTTGTTGGTGTGCGTGGAAGCGGAGCCGTTACACGCGGAGGTTGCGGTGACGTTGTTAGAGTACGCCGGATTCGACGAGACGAAGGTGAAAGTCATCACCGGGAGCGCGAACGCGAGCGTACCGGAAGTGAAGAGGCTGTTGAAAGGACAGGTTGCAGATCAGGTGTTTATGGATCACTGTAAACCGTGTCTGAAACCGGATTTGGTGAGTTTAGAGGAAGCTGGGATGATTCAAAAAGGCACCGTGGTTATCGCCGACAACGTCATATACCCGGGAGCTCCAGATTTTCTGACGTATCTAGACGCGAACGGGTACACGACGGAGTTGAAAGAAGCACCGTTTGAATACGACCGTAGCGTGTGGGACAAATCGTGGACGAAAAAAGACGACGCGGTGAGCGTGAGCGTAAAGTTGTGATGATAATAATACTTATAGATTCAGTGGTATTTGATTGTATATTCCCAAATGTTGTTGTTGTTGTTAGTGTTGTTTTAGTTAATTGCGCGGCGTGAGACGTCAAAAAAATGCTCACGTAGTCTGCCGCGCATCATTGTCAGCTATAGAAAGCGCGCGCGCTTTGCGGCTAAAAAAACAAGCGCAAGCTTTACTAAGTATTGTTATAATTGTTAGAAGTTGAATCCACCTTGCAGCGCGGCGCCACCACCGGCAGGAGGACCAAACGTAAACTGCGAACCGCTCGCGTCCATCCCCGGCGCTAAGTTTTGATCCTCTTCGTCCTCCAAGCCAAAGTACTGTTCGAGAATTCGCATTGCTTTTTCGTAAATGTCGTTGTTCGTGTGGTTTTGTAACGCTTCGATCTTCTCCAACCCATCCGCTTCGTCAATCAACGCCGCGAATAAGTTGCTCCCTTCCTCTTCCTTCGTTACCTCGCCAACTTTCAAAATGTTTTCCAAACCTTCCAACGCGACGGTGACGATTCTCGCGTCCGAGCACGAAATCAAATCGCACAACGGTTTGATGCACCCTTCGTTGACTAACAGGCGAGTCTGTTGGTGCGTCCCTCCGCTGGTAGCATTCGAAATAGCCCAGGCGGCTTCCTTTTTGATGTCGAATTCGGCGTGGCCGAGTAAATAAATCAGAGGCGGGATCAATTTGTCGTCGATGACGGCTTGAATTTGATCTTTGTTTCCGGCGGTGATGTTCGACACCGTCCAACACGCCTCTTTCTTGATGGATTTCTTGTGTTCTCCAGTCAACAAATCCAACAAGCACGGCAACGCTCTGCAATTGATGATTATTTGCGTTTGGTAATCGTCCCCGGTGACGATATTCCCAACCGTTCTCAACGCCGGAATCAAAACCGCGCCGGACTGCGAGGACAACAACTCCACTAACCTTCTGCACACGCCAGCTTCAATCACCGCTTGAATCTTATCGTTCACTCCATCGCTCAGATAACTCAACGCCCAGCACGCGTCGGTTAAGATTTCCTCGTCGGTTGAGTGAACCAACTTCGCCAACGCCGGCAACGCGTCCTTCAGCAACTCAAATTGCGGCTGCGGCTTCCCTCGGCAAAAGTTACTCAAAGTCCACGTCGCGTTTCTCAACATGGTCAATTTCGAGTGTTCGTTCAAATGCGACAACAACGGGTGCAAAGCGCCGTGTGACAACACCAAGTCTCTGCATTTGGTACTATCCCCGGCGATGTTCCCCAACGCCCACACCGCTTGCTCTCTCACGTCTTCGCTCGGCGAAGACAACAACTGCACAAAGATGGGCACCGCGCCAGAATTTATCACCGTCGCCGTATCCTCCGACGTCCCGCTCGCCACGTTCGTCAACGCCCACGCGGCTTCAAACTGCAACTGCGGGAAATCAACTCTCTGTAAAAACTCCACAAACTTCCCAACCACGCCAGTCGCCACGACCTCCTTAATCGGCGGGTTGCGCTCGATGGAGAGTAATTTACGAAATCGAGTCGTCGCGTCCAGTTGCACCGCGGGGTCCGGACTGTTCACTCCGTCCACCATTTGCGGAAGAGATTCCAACTGTGTTATATTATAGAAGAGTGAGTATACAGTCAGAATAGATGCACAGATGAGACGAACCAAAGCGACAAAAGAGGAATACGAAAAAAACAGGCGCTCTTTCGTCGCACGCGTAAAAATGTTGCACATCGAAGAGCGAGCGAGCGAGCGTAAAATATCTCAATTAAAGCCCCCTTTGCTTTGAAAAAACACAGACGAAGAGGCGAGATCTCCCTCTTCTTTCAACGCTCTTTCAAGCGGTGTGCTACACGAACAAGACGTACCTTTGCGTTCGTCCTTTGCTCGTGCGTCATGGCCGTCGAATCGCTCGCGTCGTTAAACACGTTCGGGTTAATCTCCGCGCCTCCAGAAGCGCCCCCGACGTTGATTCGTTTCTTCGCCATCGCTTCCTCTCGCTTCTCTTTCCGTATGGCGATCATCTGGTCCTCTCGTTTCCGTCGACTCTCCTCCGCGTCGGCGGACTTCTTGAAGGACTTTTTGCGAGAATCTTGACGAGACGCCGATGGACGCAACATCTTTAAAGCGGTGCGTGCTCTTCTTCTTCTCCTTTTAGAGCGCTAGACGAGCGGCGATGATGATGACGCGACAGATGGTCTGAAATGTGTGACGTTTTTGAACAGTTTTTGCCCGAAAAGAAGGGATGTGAAATTTTGAAGCACAAAAGGAGGAAAAATGTAGCCTTTTTACACGCGCTCTCGCTCTCGCTCTCGTTACTCTAATATCGCGCGAACGAATCGAATGCCTCTGCCGTGGTCGCTGTAGGAAATCGTGAGTTCGTATTGATGACGTTTATTGTTGCCTTCACACGACGACGTCTTCTTTTTCGTCGTCGTCCGGGAGACTTCCATGTGCGGGTACATGACCATCTCGCCTTCTTTTCGACCTCTCCTCGTTTCGATGTCGAGGAGTTTGTGGAACGGAGCGACGCCGTTTTTGTCCGAGTTGACGCCGTTGCTGATTTGAACGACGAGGTTACCTCGTTGACGGACTCTGTACGGGTGGTCGTTGTGCGCGAGGAGGATTTGCGTTTGGTGGCCGTGGCGGGTACTCCGTGAAGAAGAAGAAGAAGAAGAAGGGATGGATATAGCGTGGAGCTTGGCGTTTGGCATTTTGAGGAACTCGTCTCGGTGGTGGTGTTGGCGGAGGTGATCGTGGTGGTGTTTAAGTGGTACCGTTGTCGCTCTCACTGGAAACGGTTTCCCCCACTCTGCCTTTTTCTCGTCGTACAAACTCGCGTACACTCTCGGTCGCGTCGCCCGGAAAAATTGGACGATTTTTCTATTCGACGAAACGATGGCACCTTCCAAAAGCCTGTCAATCTCTGGCGCTTTACGATGCGAGTCTTCGTGACGCACGGCGTGTGATCCCAACGGATGCCAAGATTTCCCGTTATCTTTGGAGTGCAACGTTCTCGGTCCGTCCTTGGCTTGCATTTCTGAAGCGCACGCGCTCTTGATGCCGTTTGCGCCCACGCGAGGCTTTTGCGTCCAGTACGGAAGAAGAAGATGCGAGGGAGAAGAGGACGCGTTCGTTTCAGCGTTCCATAACTTTGATCGAATTGGAGGACTCGCGACAACTTTCGGCGAGTGTCCACCTTTTGTCGCGTCTCTCTCTTTCTCCTTTAATATCAATTTCGGTTTCGACCACGTCTTGCCGAAATCTTTCGACGTAGACTCGTAAAGGTTTCCCCCGGCGCGATATTCTTTCGCATCCACACTATTGCAACTATTTTTGTGCCTGCAAAAGAAACACGACTCACTTTGCGAGTAATACAGACGCAAAAGAGGTATTTTCTTTCTATTCTTTTCGTCCTCGACGTTTTCCTCGTCTTCATTTTCCTCTTTAAACAACGCGGGCCCCCACTGCGCTTGAACTTCCACGTCGTTCCTCTCGCTAAAGCTACTTTTACTCCCACCTTCTACAACTAACGCGTTCAACTTCTTCACGTTGTTTTCCGCAAAAGAGTCAAAAGTCTTCCCGCCATCTTCTGACCTCACCAAATAAATCCTCTGATTCGCCTGCCCTTCGCTTCGCCTCGCGCCTTGAAACGCCAAAACAACCAAAGCGCCGTGCGTCGCGTGCGTCGGCATGTGCGCGTATTGCATCGACGACGACGCTTTAAACGCCCACGTTTGCCTTGTTTTCGACGCTTTCGTAATTAATACATCATCATCGACGACATCTTGAGAAGTTAAAGGACAAGACGTTCCTTCGCCTTCAGTGCGCACTTCTCCTCCTCCTTTTCCTCCATCGCTCTCGTCATCTCTCTTCGACGATACAAAATCCTCCGAATCCTCTTCGTTCTCGTCAAAGTTGTCGTTCTTTTTCTCGAACGCGGTTTTGCCAAAACCATCTGGGCCGATTTCGTCTTCGTTCCCGTCGATCATCGTCATCCTTGTCTTTGTCAGATACCAATCCGAAAGCATTCCTGTGGAGGTTTTGACGCAGAAAAAGACCGCGACCGTCGTCGCGAGGAGCGCGGAAAGGAAGACGACGAGTCTTCGACCACCACCACCGGTGCGAAGAGGAGGAAAAAGACGTTCACTGCTCTTCTCGCTGTTCATGCTGATGCCGTCGTCTTTCCAAACGTGGCGCTCATTGCATTCGTCTTTTTCTCATCGTGCGTCGTTGCTTCTCGTAATGGAGAAAACGTCTGACATTTCCCCTACTTGTTGTTCTCGCGTGTACGCGCGCAATTTATATATATACACGCATAAACGTGCAAAATGTCCACCTTTTCCTGTACCGATGATGAGAGTAACAACAACGACGAAGATTTTCTAACGCTTTACGCGGACTACATGTCCCAGCCGTCCCGCGCGTGCGCGATGTTTATTCGGTACGAATTTAGTTAGGGGTGTTCGTGTCTCGTTTTTGTGTACTCCTTACGCGCTTTTGCGCGATGCATTGCACGCGCATTTCTCTCTCGTTACGTCACTCACGAAACGCAACTGTATATGATGTATAGGATCGTAAACCTTCCGGTGAAAATAGAACTCGTGAAACTCCACAAACGAGAACACAAATCTGAACCGTTTTTACGAGTCAACAAATTCGGGCAAGTGCCAGCGCTCGTGGAACGAACACAGAAAGGACGGGTGAAGTTCGTCCTGAGCGAAAGCTCGGCGATCTTGAAATACTTATCCGAAAAGTATCCTTCGATTGTTTCCGAGTCGAAAATGTACTCTGATGATTTAAGAGAGAAGGCGAAGATTTGGTCCGCTTTAGATTGGTACCAGACGACTATTCGATCTTCGGCGGCGGGCGTGTCGTGGCACGCGTTCGTCGCCGGGAATATGGGAGGTAAGGTATCGCTCGAGTTGGCGAAACATTACGAAGAGCGGTTGAAAATGAGTCTGGATGTTTTAGAAACATTAAGATTGGGTGATACGTTTCCTTTTTTGAACGAAAGGGAACATCCCTCCATCGCGGATTTGCTCGTCATTGAAGATATCGTAAACTTAGTCGTGTTGAAAGGTTCGCCGTTTCGAGAGGAACTCTCGTCGCTGGACCAGTTGTTAGCGGAACGTCCGCGAGTACGAAAATGGAGAGACGCCGTCATGCGGATAAATAAACCGATATGGGATGAAATACACGGAGTGCTCGAAATGGTCGCCGAGAATGCTTCGAAGAAGATTGATAGTGAGAGTAGTCGTCGTCGTTTCGATGATGTCGCTTCGATGTCGCGTTTATAGTAGTAGTCTATTATAGAGGAGTTTTGGGGACATCCCTCACAATAAATAAATTTAGAAAGAGAGGAAGAGAAGTGCACCCTGATACGATGCGCAAAAGCGCTTTTTGTCCTCTCTTTTTTCCTTACTTCTTGCTCGTCTTCTTTCTTGTCTTCTTTATCGTGTTCTCGTCGACGAGAACGACGATACCTGTTGTTTCTGCGGAGGATAAAGAACCAAAATCATCAGAATCATCGCCGAAATTTTCAACTGGTTTCCCCGACATTTCTGCCGCGAAACACGCGTCGAATGAAAACGAACGCCTCTGGAAACTCACCAACGGACGAAAAAAGCTAAATATTGTTTTAATCACGTGCGAATTCGACGGCCCGACGAACAACGGCGGCATTGGCACGCAGTTTACCGCACTGGCAAAATTGTACGCCAAAAATGGCAATTCTGTGACCGTCGTGTTCACCGAAGGCGAGAGGTAAAAAATGTTGACGCGATGCCGTCATCACGTATTCGCGCTCTGTTCTCTCTGTTGTGAATAGTTTTTGCAGTGTCGTCGTACTTTATGCAGCGTATCGCGTGTCTTTTATACTAGTTACTGACCTATCGTTTTGTACCTTTCTCGTTCTCGTCTTCTCGCTTTAAACGTAATAGGAGTCAAAACAAACCGTTCTCGCACTGGGAGAAGTTTTACCGAGAGGAACACGACATCGAATTAGTCGGTTTGTATCGACCGAACAAAAATTACATCGGACGACATTTACTGGAATCGCACGAGGTGTACAAGTATTTGAAAACGCACGAGCACGTTTTCGATGTCGCGCATTTTCACGATTACAGAGGCGCGGCGTATTACTCGCTGTTGGCGAAGACGCAAGGGTTGTTTTTGAGGAATTTGTTGATTGTGGTGCAAACGCACGGGAATAACAAATGGGCAAAGGTAGTCGGTAACGATGAGGTTTTAGGAGACGTTGGCGAGTTGGAGATGGATTTTATGGAGCGAAGGGCGGTGAAGTTAGCTGATTATGTGGTGTCGCCTTCGAGGTATTTGTTAGAGTGGATGCGAAGAGAGTCTTGGGCGGAAAATACAAACGGAGAGGCGATTGTGCACCCGAACTTATTGCCCGAGGAAAGTAGAAGAGGTAGAAGGAAAGGAGGAAGAAATAGCATGAGTAGTGATAGTAATAGCGATAATGATTATAGCGATAATGATGATCGTAACGCCGAAGAAGTGGGAGACGAGAAGAGACGAAGCGCGGTTATGGTGGACGAGTTGGTCTTTTTCGGTCGCCTCGAGACGCGCAAAGGCGTGGTCGAGTTCTGCGATGCCGTGGATATTTTGCTCAAAAACGAGACAGTGGCATCAATGATTAGTAAAATCACCTTCTTAGGACGCGCAGCGTCGGTTTTGGGTCAAAACGGTCACGAGTACGTCAGGGAAAGGGCGAAGAAATGGACGAACACGCCGTGGCGGATTGAAACTAGATTCGGAAGCAAAGAGGCGAAAGCGTATTTGAAGAGTCCGGCGGCGAATAGGAAGGGGAACAAGAGAAAGTTAGCGGTGTTGCCCTCTCTGATTGAAAATTCCCCGTACGCGGTGTACGAGTGCGCGGAACTTGGGATTCCATTCTTAGCGAGCGATGTAGGCGGTACGCGCGATTTGTTGCGCGAAGAAGATCGCGCGATGTCGCTCATCGGCTATTCGGAAGAAGACACGTACCACGAAAAAATGGCAATGACGGGCGAGCTGTTAGCGAATAGAATTCGGGAGGTTTTAGAGAAGGGCGCGTTAAGCGCGCGACCGAGATACGATGCGGCTGAAAACGACGAGAAGTGGTTGCGATGGACGACGCACGTCGTCGTGGAGTACAAATCGAAACGAGGTGGCTTGAATGTCGCGAGTAATTATCGAGACGACGATAACTCCGTTGTTTTCCTAAAAGATACGAACATCGAAGCAAAGGATCTTCCGTTCGTGTCTATCGTCATGACGCACTACGATAGGCCTCGATTGTGCAAAGTTGCCATACAAAGCGTCATCGATCAAGACTACCCGCACGAGAAATTCGAATTCATTCTCGTGGACGATAAATCGCCTTCACACGAAGCGCAACTCTTCCTCGATTCTTTAGAGGCGGATTTCAGAAAGCGAAATTGGAAAATCGTACGGAATAAGGAAAACGTATACCTCGGGGGTGCCAGAAACGTCGGTTTCAAACACGCGAAAGGTAAATACGTCATGTTCATGGACGACGATAACTACGCGAAACCGCACGAACTGAGAACGTTCGTCGTCGCCATGGAAAACGGCAACGCAGACGTGTTGACCTCCTTAGTTCAATTCTTCTGGAGCCATGATAATCCGTTAAAAGCGAGAGAAATTGTCGACGATGAACCTTCGTATTTGTTCCTCGGCGGCGACGCTGAAACCGGCGCGTTCAAAAACTGCTTCGGCGACGCTAACTGTTGCGTCCGCGCGACGTCGTTTGAGAAAATCGGCGGATACACCGAAGACAAACAGATCGGTTTCGAAGACTGGGAAATGTATGCCAACGCATCCATGCGCGGTTTCCAAGTCGACATCGTCCCGGAGTCCGTGTATTACTACCGATTCTCCCAAGGCTCCATGCAACGCACGACGGATTATTTAATCAACCGAAAACGCTCTTTGCGACCGTACTTGAGGACGTTACCGAAGGCCATGCACTCGAACCTCCTCAAAGCCGCTTTCCCGAAAGCATCGAACAACAAGAACAAACAAAACATCGGTAAACCGTCCGGAATGATGGCACAAGGCGACGCTCGCTTCCACGGCGTCGACGAAGACACCTTGATTCGAGAAGGAGAGCGACAAAGAAGAGAGCAGGAAGAAAACTTCGGCCACGTAGAGCTTTAATAATAATAATAATAGTAAACAATAAACGTAATGCTATTCTGGTACAACATGACTATTCATGAGCTAATGCCAGCGACGCATGTGGACTTTCAAAGTACTAGATTGACGAAAAGCTTTATCGCACACATCGCATTCATACGGTTTCTCGTTCGTGTGAATACGCTTGTGCCTTTTCAAAGTACTCGAATCACGAAAAGCTTTATCGCAGACATCGCATTCGTACGGTTTCTCGTTCGTGTGAATACGCATGTGGCCTTTCAAATGACCAGATTGACGAAACTTCATCTCGCACACATCACATTCGTACGGTTTCTCGTTCGTGTGAATACGCATGTGCTTCTTCAAATTACCAGATTGAGTAAAACGCTTCTCGCAAACATCACACTCATACGGTCTCTCGTTCGTGTGAGTACGCATGTGTCTGGTCAAGAGGGATGGATATCGAAACACCTTCTCGCAAACATCGCACTCGTGTTGCTCTCTCTTCCTCTTCGTTCCTTTCTTAATAAAAGTCGTTTCTTCTTTTTGTATCTGTTGACTCGCCTCGAGATCATCCTCCTCGTCAGGAATCCTCAAACACAACACCAAAGGTTCTTCTTCTTCCTCCACTTCTTCTTCTTCTCTCGTCACCTTCAAAATCGTCTTTACGTTCACCGCGCGTTTAGGATGTGGATTCTTTCTTCGTCCCATGGTAGTATCAGTGTGCGAGACTTTAAAAGAGAGTCGCGTGAGGTTGACGACTAATGCGCATGTGTGATGTGATCAGAGAGGAGGAAAAAAAAGTAAAGAAATTGAAAAAATGACCGTTCACTCAAAAGCGTCTTCAGATTGACGCACACCACCACCAAGACCAACACCAACGACAGCACGCGAGGAGCGACGAGGCACTTCTCTTAAGATCTCGATCTCCAATACCACCACGACGAGTACGAATACCACGCTTTGAGCGAAAGAACTCTTCACGTTCTGATCTTAATCTATCTGTCTCGTCCTTTCGCGAAAGTCGCGCAATCATCATCATGCCGTGCATGTGCTTCCCGAAGTACGTCCCGGAGACGCAAGCGAATAAAGATTTGATGTCCAACCATTACGCGCCCGCGATAACACCGAACGCTTCGACGACGACGACGACGAACAAGAAACAGAAACAACAGATGAACCAACAACAACAACAGAAACAGATTCACATCACCGAGGAGCACCAGGAGTGCGCGGTGTGTTACGACGATTTGTGTTCGCACCGAACGGCGGTTTTCGTCAAACAGGACGGACGGACGAGGACGTGTAAGCACTACTTTCACGCGGCGTGCGCGAGGGAACTGTTAGAACACGCGGACCAGGAGATGATGATGGATCAGGGAGGCGAGTTTGAAGAAGAAGAAGATTATGATGATGGAGAAGAAGCGGCGAGTCGGAGCGGAGGAAGTCGGAGTAACAGTAATAATAATAACGGAAACAACGTAAGAAATACTACGAAACGTAACAGAATATCGGCGACGTGCCCTATATGTCGAGTGCCGGTGTATGGATCGGTGAACGTGCCGTCGTGCTCGACGAATCCGAATTTATGGTTTGATATCGTCGACATCGACGACGACGGGAAAGTCTCGCCGACGGATTTGGTGACCATTTTGAGAGCGCAATTTTTAGTCGATTGGAGGACGATCGAGAAGAAGTTAACCGGTGAGATTTGGCCGAAATACGACGCGAACAACGATGGTTTCATCAGTCGCGATGAGTTGTTGAAACCGGATGGATTGTTGGATTATTTGTTGAAGACTTTTGAAACGCCAAAGAGACGATTTCGTAACTGTCCAAACTTGGAGATGCAACCGAGAAAATGGTTCGAGTATTGGGACGAAGATCACTCTGGGACGTTGGATTCGGAAGAATTGATCAGAGCGTTGGTGAAAACGTTTAATTTGAACGCCGAAGTGAGATCATTACGGGCCATGGCGGAAAGCGTGAGATCGGTCTGGGGCGCCTTCGACCAGGAAGATAAAGGCGAGATTTCGTTGGACGAGTTCATAGCGCCGGAAGGGTTGGCTCAGAGCATTGTCGCGACCATGCGTTGGTCGGATAGCGTACCAAATTCGAGGGAACATTCAAGGGTGAGTGGCCAAGACGGCTCGGATTTGAAACGTAGCAGTCAGCACTCCTCCGACGGGAAGACAGTTGGGAAACCAAAGCGGGTCGGTATTTTGGGATTTTCGCGACTGCGCGGCTCCGCGGACGAGAGAGACATACCGGACTCGCCAAGAGACCAACGTCTGGCGTTTTTGAACAACTTTCGAATGACGCCGAGAGGCAGTTTTGAGGACATAGAGTTAGAGGAAACGAAAGAGGAGGAGAACGCTTCGGAGGCAAAAAACGGAGCAACGTAGAAGAGAGAAATCAAAGTCATGTAGTAAGTAAAACATCGTAGCGCTTGTATACCTGTACCGCATCCTTATATTTAAATAGACAATATTTAAAGTCGAAATCTTCATTTTACTTCGTAAACATAGCATACACGTCCTCCGCACTCGCTTCGCCTGATTTGACAGCCTCCATTTTCTCGGCTGCCTCAATATCTCTCACTTGTTCGGTTTGCGGCGACGGCGCTTTCGCGGTCACGTTCGACGACGGCGAAGGAGCACCGTTTCCACCATTTCCACCACCACTACTCAATACACCAAACAAAAGCGCACCTGCACCTAAGATACCCACCACAGCAGCCGCTGCCGCGCCTGCGCCGCCGAGCGGATTAGACGCCGCGGATCGCAACGATCTCGCCGCCGCCGCCGCTTCTTCTGCTTGCGATCTGGCCTTAATAGCGTTCTTCTCCGCCCCTGGCTTCAAAAAGAACAACAGACTAGTCACCGGAGAGTTGATAAACTTCTCCGCGGCGTCCGCTCTCGTTTCTAACCTGGTCACGATCGCGTCTGCTTTATCGCACAATTCCAACTTCTCGTCTTGCGTCAAACCTTCGAAATCCTCTACGGACGGGAACCCTTGCGGTAAACCGCCAACGGCATTGGGTGGTCTCACCTTTTGAGTCAAGGCCAGCGACGGTTTTTGCGCCATCGATTTTGACTTGTTCGAAAACGTTTTCACTTTACGCTGCATTTGGACGGTTTGCGCCGGAAGCGCTTGCGTCGCCGCCGGTTTTCTCATTTCAGTCAAAGCGGTCAAAAAGTTCCCACCCTCGCCGCTCTCGGACGCGGAGACTTTCACAGACACCGATTTCTTTTGAGTCCTCGCCTCTTTCGCCGCCGCAGCTTTTGCTTCCGCCTCTGCTCGTCGTTGCGCTCTTAATTCTGCCGCCTCTTCCGCTTTCATCGCTCTCGTTCGCGCTTGCTCTTCTTTTCGTTCCGCCGCTTCCGCTTGCTTCTGTTCGCGAATCATATCTTGTTGTCTCTTCTTCTCTTCTTGCTCCGCGCGTTGTTCTTCTCGACGCTGCGCAGCTTTCAATTTTTTCTCTTCTCTTCTGGCCTCTGCTTCCGCTCGCTTCTGTTCTCTCTCCGCCTCGCGCATTTCTCGTTCCATCTCTCTTTCCGCGGCTTTTCGATCATCCTCGTACGATTCGTCCAACGCGTCGTCGATTTCACCCGAAGAATTACTCTCGTCCTCCTCCACAAAGTTAAACGAAGCTTCCGACCTCTTTGGAAACGATTTACGCGGCTGGTCCGGAGGCAAAGGATCACCACCTCCCCCCATGGACGCGAACGGATTCGGCAACTCTGGAACCTCAATTTTTGGCGTCTCAATTTTTGGTACTTCAATCTTTGGCGGCGTAAACGCCGGCGGCGGCGGCGGCGGCGGCGGCGGCGGCGCTTCTACGACTTTTTTAGGTTTCTTCATGATTTGCGTTCTCGGTTGTTCCTCCTCTTCCTCTTTTCTCTCCACCAACGGCCCGCCAATCAGTTTACTCGCTCCAAACGCGAACCCGCCTAAAGCCAGCGGCGCGACGATAACGATTGGATTAAACCCGTCCTCTTCTTTCGCGCCTTTCGATTCGAGAGGACTTGCCATCTTCGGCGTCGGCGCTTTCTTCGGCTTCTCCGCTTTCTTCTCTTTCGGTGCTTTCTCAACCTTCTTCTTCTCTTCTTTCGGCTTGGGAATCAAATTGAACCCGCCTCCTTGGTCCTTCTTGACCGACGGCACGCCTTTGTTCACCAACGCTTTCGCCTTCTCCGAGTTCCCGCCAGTTCTTGTCATTTGGTCGTACGCGGACGTGTCCAAGTCCATGTTCAGAGTAAACGCCGGTTTTGTTGAGTCCGACGTCGAAGGTGCTTCCAAACTCGCAGCTCCTCCAGGCGGCGCCTCCTCCTCCGCAGTACTAGGAGTCGTCAAAGCACTTCCACCACCAGACACACCGCTCATCTCTTCCTCCAAAGCGAACGCAGGAGGAGGGGAAAACGAAGGAGCGACGCATAACGCTCCAACGGTGACAACGTTCACGACGACGAGTTTTTGTACCACCGCTGCTTCTCGTGTTTTTCCTCCTCTTTCTGAGGAAGAGGAAAGAGAAGAATCCGAAGAATCAGATAAAGCTCCGACGATATCCGATGACGAGGACGACGATGAGGATGAAAACGTCGACACCTTCTTCTTCTTCTTTACCACCAAAGCCGTCGTCCTTTTCGAGGAAAAAGCTTCTGAATAATAATAAACATTACGACGTTTTATGCGACATCGTAACGAAGAGGACGACTTCGTCGTTAAAAGCACCGGACGACAACGCGCAGTATTCGTGGCAATCATTTTTGTACGCTCCAACGCACTTGCAGTCTCTTTCTGCCACTTTTCTTGTTTTTGTTCCCTTCGTGCGTCGCCACTCTAAACCCTAAACTACGGAAGTAAACCCTAAACTTTTTTTTTGTGTGTTCCCTCTTTCTCTTCTTCTTCTTCTTCTTCTTGGAATACAATTGGATTCTTCATCTCATCTCTGCTTTTGTTCTTCTCGTTGTGAGGGTTGGTTCGGAAGAGACGACGGCGGAAGAAGTGTATCATCGGGTGCTTTGACTGAGAGAGAGAGAGAGAGAACGTGTTATTACGTACGCACACGCATACTTGCGAAAATAAAGCGATCTTTTTATTCGTATTTCTCTCATTTATAGAGTGATTGGAAAATGATGATTTCTCGGACGATTCAGACGACGGCGACGTCGTGTTCTTCTTTGTCGCGTCATCATCATCATCATCATCGTCGGCAACACGAACGCGTCGTTGGGAGGACGACGATCAGAGGACGGGAGGTGTTTTGCAGGAGCAGCGTTAGCAACGAGAGTAAAAACGATGAAGAGAAAGCGAAAACGACAATATCGACGACGACAAAAAGTTCTGGTGGAGGATTAGGAAAATCCGAATACCGTCCGGTGTGGGAAAACGACATCGACGCCGAGTTTCGACGCAAAGAGCGATTCGAAAAAGAACGACAGCAAGAAGAAGAGAAGAAATCAAACTCAGGTTTAGGATTTGGACGGGTGAATATGATGGACGACTTATCGGTTGACATCGGCCAGCAAGTGAGGGAGATTGAAAAGAAGAAGAAGGAAGAAGCGAAGGAGCGAGCGGAGCGAGGGAAACGGTTGAACGCGTTAGATTTAGCGACGACGGATAAAGGGGATTCGAAATATAATTTGGACGGGTGGAACTACGCGCCGACGAAAGCGGAGAGGTCGAGATGGGCCAACGAGTGGGCGAAAGCGGAACGAGCAAAAGCGGCGAAGAATCCGAGTTATCGACCGATGTCGAGGCAAATGTTAAACAGGACGATTAAAGATTCCGATTGGAAAATGAGAAACGAAGCCGATAAGAAAACGCAAGAAACACCGACCGAGTTACAATTAAGACGAAGGAAAGAAGACGAAATGCGATTGGAACAAAGCAAACGCGATTTGTTCACCGGAACGGCTGGTTTATGCGTCGCCGGCGGCGTCGGCGCCGTGTTCGCCGGTTCCAACGCGAGCGTCTTAGCCAGTTGGGCCTTGGGTTCCTTCGGAAGTTTACTCTACGTCCGCTTGCTCTCTCAAAAAGCAGACTCCCAAGGCGGCCAAGGCGGTCCACCGACGATTTTAGTCCCCGTCGTGCTCTTCATGGCGTTGAATCGATTCAACGCGTTAGGCGGCGCCGACTTCACCGGCGTAACGCTCACGCCGATACCGATGTTGTTGGCTTTCTTCTCCTACAAACCGGCGTCGTTGTTCCAAGGCGTGCGCGATTTAGTCGCAGACGAGAACGAAAAGACCTACTCCTAATCTGTGTATACGTATGCGAGTCGTGTAGAGTAGTATAATTGATATCATAAACGTGTTAATAATAGAGTTGAGAAAATAAGTTGCACATATAAATATCTCTTTGACTGCTTATTTTGAATGCAAAATCCACCTCTCTGTCCTCATCGTTATTTTCATCATCATCATCATCATCACTTCCTGCGCGCGCTTTTCGCGTTTGCCACTTCATAATAAGAAGACTAATAATAGAACAGGTACGTAATATACCACTACCCTTTAGACTTTACGATGAGAGATGATTCAGACGACGACGACGAAGAGAGGACGACGATGACAAAGAAGCCAAGAACCATCAACGAGACTTCCCCACCTTCCACTCCCTCGAGCTCTCGCAAGGATTGTTCTCCGCTTTGGCACTTAGTCACCGACCTCCCTTTACTCTTCTCCGAGAAAATTTTGGACACGAAGCTTGATAAAACGTCCGTGAAGTTGTTCTTCGAGACGAATCGAGCGGCGCGAGCGCTCGTGAAGAATTACTCGCCGCGAGTGTACCAAACACACGTCCGGGGAGAAATGTTAGGCAAGGAGAGTAGCAGTAGCAATAACAACAACAACAACGACAACAGCGACGAGGCGGTGGTGGAAGGGGCGGTAGCATCGCTCTGCTTTAGCCGAGAAACGTTAAAGTATTGCTTCGAGAGATACGCGTGGGGTTTCGAAAACAACGTGTTTAAGTTTTACCCGGGGAGAGGATCGGGACGATTCGCTCGAATCGTCGCCTCGACGAACAAATTGGAGCTTTTAAAATACGCCAGAGAGGAAGCGAAGTGCGACTGGGATAAAGACGTTTTGATTGAAGCCGCGCAACACGCGAACTACGAGATGATGAAATATTGCATCGAAAATCAGTGCCCGTTGGAAAGTGCCGACACGTATTTAGGGGTTTTGAGATACGGGTATCGAGCGAAAGGCGGGAAGCCGTTGGAGTGTTTGAGATATTTACGGGAGACGGCGCGAGCGCCGTGGTATGATCTCGTGCTGTTTGATGCCATAGATGCATTCCAAGGGTTTGATATTCCCAGGGACAACACGGAGGAAGAGAACGAGATTGTTTTTAAGGCGTTGAAGTACGTCGTCGAAAACGGGTGCCCGATTAAAGAGGAAGAGGCGACGAGTTGCGCCGTGGACATGGTCAACCAAGGCGAAGTCCAGTTTAAAGCGTTCAAATATTTAGTCGAAGAAGCGAAAGTGATACCGTTGAATTCATGGACGCTCATGCGCGTCGATTTCTACTCCAGATTATGGTCTTTAGAGTTATCCTTACGAAACGTCGTCGTCGGAGAGGAACCTTTATTAACGGAAGAACAATACGTGAGGAACTGTCGAGTCGGAGCGTACCTTCGCCAGAAAGGCTGTCCTCCGCCGACGAGCTTAGTGGACGAGTTTCTGGTGTTTCGAGGCGCGATGTCCTCGTATAAGGACGAGTTCGTCGACGAACACGCGGAAAGCTTGTTCTGGAGTGATTTTGCCCAGTTTTACGGCTTCGATCCGTTCATGATCGTTGAAAATTCATTAGCGCTGGGCGAAGAGGAGGAGTTTTAATGAGATATTTTTGTTCCTTTCTCTTCACTTTGAATCATCTCTCCGTCTCTCTCTCTCTCTTTCACTCCTTTCCTCCTACTCTTAAAAATGCCGCAAATATACTCGGTTCTCGCGCTCGTCTCTGGCGGCAAAGACTCCATCTTTGCCTTGCAACTCTGCCAAACGCACGGACACAGGATAACCGCGTTAGGTAATTTAACGCCCGAGGACCAACACGTGGAGGAGTTAGACTCGCATTGCTTTCAAACCGTCTCGCACTCGATGATTAACCTGTACCCTCAGTTGATTGATGAAAATATACCGGTTTTTAGGAGGAAACTGATCGGTCGGAGCGTCCACACGGATTTGAATTACCCGGAACGAGGCGTTGAAACGGATGAAATCGAAGATTTGAGAGCGTTGATTCAATTCGCGAAGGAGCGGGTGAAAGTCGACGCGGTGTGCTCGGGGGCGATTCTGAGCGATTACCAGAGGTTACGAGTGGAGAGGATATGTTTTGAGCTGAACTTGGTCTCGCTGAGTTATTTGTGGAAACAAACGCCACAAAAGAGGTTGTTGGAAGATATCTTAAATGTCGGGAGGATCGAAGCGGTGCTCGTGAAAACAGCCGCGATGGGGTTGGATCCTAGGAAGCATCTGGGGAAGACTTTAGCGGAAGTTAAGGAAGACTTGATTAGAATAGAGGAAGAGTACGGGTCACACTCGTGCGGCGAGGGTGGGGAGTTTGAGAGTCTGGTTCTAGACGCTCCGTTTTTCACTCGAGGACGGTTACGCATCGAGGAGAGCGAAGTCGTGGAAACGAGCGCGGACCGGTTCGCCAGAAGTGGGCATTTGAAGATTTTGAGAGTGAGTGTAGAGAAGAAGGGAAAAGATAACGATGGTAGAAAAGACAAGTATGCGAATAAAGAATGCGGAGAGGTTGTATGGGTACCCGACGATTACGTCGCGACTCCTCCTCCTCCTCCTCCGACCTCTCTTTCGCTACGTTCTCTCGATATTCACGATGATAATGCAAAGTTGAGTCCGAACGTGGAAGTATACTTGCAACGTATGAATAGTAGCAGCAGTAGCAGCAGCAGCAGCAGCAATAGCAGCGAGAGCAATAGCATTAGCGACAACGAAAGTAGAACCGTATGGTTGCGGTGTAAAAACAAAGCCTACGCAGACGAGGCGTTTCAAGAGCTCAAATCAGCCTTAAAACGCGAAGGAGGAATATTTTCCATCGAAGAACACGCGACGATGACGCATTGTTATTTGAAATCTATGGATGATTTTGGTTCTTTCAATGCCGCGTACTCGCGACACATGCGCGCAGTTGAACCAAGCGCGAGAGCGTGTGTCGCGTTACCGCTGAAAGATGATATTAGTTTTATACTCGCAATGGTTTTATCACGCTCGAAAAGAATAAAGAGTTTACACGTGGCTTCTATATCCGCGTGGGCGCCGGCATGTATCGGTCCGTACGCGCAATTGTGTGGAGCTGGCCCATTTCTGTACGTCGCTGGACAAATCGGCATGCAACCTAGAAATTTAGATTTAGAATCGAACGTGTACGAGGAGGCGCGACGGTGCGTGAAATCGTGTCATCAGATTCGTGAAGAGATATGCAAAAACAACGGTTGCGAAAAAGTGTCGTTCGCGAAACAAGCCGTGCAAACAACATTCTACGCGTCATCAAACAGGAAGACTGAGGATGAAAGCGTGCACTCTGTGTCGTTTAAGGAATACTGCCGTAATCACGTTTGGGATCCGAGCGAACCGTATTGCGATCCTCTCGTCGTGAAAGAGGAGAAAGAAGAGGACAGCAAGAACACGAATCAGGACGTGCACGTTGGGGGAGAAAATATAAGCGACATGACGGATCCAGATTGTATTTTTATGCGAGAAAAACTGAGCGGTTTGTTCATGTCCTTATTTTTGACGGTGCCGATGCTCCCGAAAAACGCCGCAATGGAAATCGAACCAATCTTAGCGTCTTCGCTCGTGTTATCACCTAACTCGATGGACGAGGATTCCCACACCAACGGAGAGCTTTGTTTTGACGTGCGAACAAACGTATTCGGTAACTTTAAAGAAACAGCAAAGTATATTGGCCGCGTAAACGAGTGGGCGAGAGTTTTGATTTTCTTCGAGCGTCTCGGCGACGAGGACGAGAAGGACGAAAGAGTCGACGTGGCGGAGCACTTCGAACGCATCCGCGAAACGTACAAACTCGCTCCATTCGACGCGACGTCCGTTAAAGTGTACTATTCTGAAAAGCACGGGACGAAAAAAGACGCAGAGTTTGCCTGCCGAAACTCTTTCAATCAACTCTTTGACAAAAACTCTTCCTCCTTTACGAAAGACGAGGAGAAGAAGAAGACGCGTCATCTCTCGCCGCCGACGATTGCGATACCGGTCGTCGATTGCGGCTATTTCGGGAAAGACAACTCCACAACGCGGTGCGCATTCGCTCTCGAGCTCGTCTTCATAAAGAAGTGATTATGATGATGATATATAAATAAATGTACAACAAAAATATAGCACTACAAGGGGGGTTGGTTCTCGAGCTCAAGCGGGCGCGTCTTCCTCCCCTAGGGACTACTCAAAGAAGTCATCCGCCACCGCCCCAAAATCGCCTCTTTGTTTCCATACAGCATCCCAAACCCGTATATGAACAATCCAACGGTCGCTAACACGCCAATCGAGGACGACATCGCTTTCGCGACTGGGTTTCTGTTCTTGTTGTTGTTTATTCGTAATTCCTCTTCCGTCTCCTCCCCCAAAGCGCGTCCCTCTTCCAACAAAGAATCGCTTCCGTAGTTGCGCTGCTTTTTCTCCTCCGAATCGTCACCAAAACCGGAACCGCGTTTCATGAACAGAGAGCGCGTTAAGCCCATTGTTTTCTCTTTTTATCTTCTTCTTGACTTTGTGGGAGCAGCCGCGCAGCAAAGTGAAGAAAAGAATAAAGGTGTTGTCACACGTGAAAGAATTGACAAAAAAACACCCACACGCGGTCTGTGTAAAAGAATTGATTTAAAAAGAAACGCATAAATTCCACATTACTAAAAAAAAAAAAGAAGATCAAACAATAAAAAACATCTCTGTGACTCTCT
>Ga0255779_1001485_pt1 | contig 26582 bp, 23 predicted proteins | sample 011ome_21_FD_179977 | JGI IMG/M metagenome (GOLD analysis project Ga0255779, IMG submission 179977) | Coastal salt marsh microbial communities from the Groves Creek Marsh, Skidaway Island, Georgia - 011508AT metaG (version 2) | ecosystem: Environmental > Aquatic > Marine > Intertidal zone > Salt...
CTCCCAGTTAGGAAAACTTCCGAAGATGAAGCTTTGAAATCATTTTTCCCTACACATGCTGAAATTGCATAGCCATTGCCTAAGGCTTTAGAATAGACCGCGAGGTCTGGAGCAAAATTAAAAAACTCATGCGATCCCTGGTCATGCAACCGCCCCCCTGCCCTCACATCATCGAGTACAAGTAATGCTCCATATGCCTGGCATTGGGAACTTACTTCCTCCCAGAAACCTGAAAGGGGCATAACTGACTGGGCAAAGGCAGGGTGGTGAAATGGGGTTAAGATCACACCGGCAATTTGGTCTCCATATCGCTTGAATAAAGATTTAAGCTGATCGGCATCATTCCAATCAAACTCAAGAATATCTTGCCTGTCCGACGGGATCCGTCCACCCATACCCGGATCACACCAAGCATCAACTCCATGATAGGCCCCTTTCGCCTTAACAATAAGAGGGCGTTGGGTGTATTGCCTGGCCACCCGGATTGCCCAGGTCGTCAGGTCAGACCCATTTTTGGCAAAGACAGCCCAATCAGCAAATTCAATTCGGCTCACAAGTTTCTCTGCCAATTCAACCATAACCGGAGAAGGCTGGTTAAAAACGGCACCCCTATCTCTTTGCTTACTTGCAGCTTCTTCAATTTCAGGGTTTGAGTAACCGTGTAAAATGGCACCAAACCCACACATAAAGTCCAACCACTCCTTACCATCGACATCAGTAAAGGTATGTCCTGCAGCTTCCTGGCAATAATGAGGAAAGCAATCAGGGAGACCTGCGGCCGGAGCCACATGCCCATAGATTCCCCCTGGAATTACTTGCTGGGCCCTTTTAAAAAAGTTGGAGGAATTATTTTGCATGAAATTTTTGAAGTGGCGAGGGTACTTCGCGGGAGACAATTCTAGCAACAAAACCAAATTTATCCAACAAAGGTATCCTTCCAGCAACCATTATATTACCGAGAACTGGATCTGCAAGTGGGTCGATTTGGCCACAGGCTCCCCGTATCGCAGAACCTAGGTTTTTAAAGTCTAAGACGACAGATGGTTCAGTGTCAGGTTTTTCTGAAGTGCATTTCCATACATCTTCGTTAGACCGAAAAATTCTGCCCAAGAAAAATTTTTCATGAAGGTAACAGTCGATGGTTCCTTTTTCATCTCTCATTAAATCCTGGACAGATGGGTGATGATTTAGGTAGCACGCGGTCGCTTCAAGTCCTGCTTGGAAAAATATTTTTACATCTTGTTTACCTGGGCTTTGGTTGTACAAATCCTTGATCTCCATGAGGGCTCTTATGCCTTTGTAGGAGACGATTGGATGGATACAGAGAGGGATAATTTCAGGTAAAGCAAACCCCTGTCTTACAGCATGTAATAAATTATCATTATCAAAAACAATTTCATCACCTGCAGTTAAAGAAATTTTGGAATTTGTCAGGATGCGGGCAGATAGCTTATAGAAATTAGGTTTATGTCTCTGGATTTCAACACTCATTGCTTCCAATGACCGAGCAACAGCCCATGCTGGAAGTTGACCTATTGCCGGCATATTATTCATCTTTTGTGAGCTCCAAAAGAATATCAATAATCGGTGGATACTTAGGCAAAGTTACCCCCAAGCTTGGGATGTCTGTGGATAAAAGAGCAGGCAACTCTTGGGGGGTTCTAATACTTACGTACCTGCCGGTTTTTAATTCCCAATAGTTTAAGTTGTTGGTTTCCTGTGGCATCACTCCCCCCCAAAGGTTGAAAATCATAGGTGTATTCATTGCCACTGCCTCAGCACTTAATCCTGCACCCGGTCTTGCCAAAAGACAGGCGGCATGGGATAGCAACGCCACCATGCCTTCAGCATCAACTTTGGATAGGGCAATCATTTTCACTTTACTTTTACGAGCCTGAGAAATTAGATTCTTTAACGTTGTTTCGTTTTTTCCACACAAAGCCACGACTTGCCTGTATTTGTGCAAATTTATTGAACGAGTAAGTTCCCTGTAAACTTGGGGGTGATTGTTTGTTCCATTTGCCCCAGTGCCTAGAAGGATGAATTTTTCCTCAGGGTTAATCCCCAAAGACTTTAAATATTTAGTCGTTCTATGAATATCTTTCTCTCGGTAGAACGGTTCCCTTAGTATAAACCCAGCCTCCTTCACTTTATTCTGAGGCATTCCATATTTGATGGCTGCTTCGCAGGTGGATGAAAACGGTCCAGTAAAAAGATCCGTGTGGGGGTTAACCCAATGCTTGCTAAACCCGTGACCATCTGCAAACTCCCCGCAATAAACTACAAACCTGACAGCAGGGTTCCAGGTTTTGGCTAGCTTAAAGTAAGCATGATTCAGGTGAGCATGAACGCTTAGTATAATATCAGGTTTGTGATCCCTAATGGACTGAAGAAATTTTTTTTTACCAAGCAACATTCTTGTACTGCGGTGGAGCTTTGCATGCTCAAGAAAAGAAAAATAAAAGGTATGAAGCCATGGTGCTTTTTTTTGGATAACATTATAAAGCTCAGTGCCGAAACGGTAGAAAATTGATCCGGATTCCAGGGGGTGGGTAACCACGGCTTCCCTGCCCTCCCCTTTTTTCCACCAGGATTGAAGGGCGAAAGCTCTCATGTCATGACCGCCTCCAGTCGATGCACTAAGAATGAGCAGTTTCATAATCGCTTGAGGATTAGTTATTAGATAACAGATTGGTGCTGTAATGGTAACCCCTTACAGCCAATGAAGTGTTTCTACTACTGAAGCTCGTGGATGAACAAACCACTTCGAAGCTTTGGTTCAAACCAAGTTGTTTTAGGCGGCATAATTTCTCCAGCATCTGCAATGGCGAGGAGCTCAGCCATGGATACGGGAAAAAGGGCAAAGGCGACAGCCATTTCACCTGAGTCTACCCGCCCTTCCAGTTCGCTTAAACCACGGATACCCCCAACAAAATCAATCCTTGTATCTTTCCGTAAGTCTTGAATACCAAGAATCGGATCCAGGACTTTCTCCGACAAAAGAGTGACATCCAGGTTTTCCTTGGGGTTATCCGAAGAAATAACTTCCTTCGGGTTCAAGCTATACCACTTCTTATCAAGATACATGGAAAAAACACCCTTAATTGAAGGACTTTGAGCGGACTCCAATTCTGAAATTTCAAAAATTCGCTGAAGCTTCTCCTTGAATTGATCAGTGGACATGCCATTCAGGTCTTGAACCACTCGGTTATAATCAAAGATCTTTAACTGATCGTCTGAAAATAAAACCGCCATAAAAAAATTATATTCTTCCGTTCCATCATGGTCAGGGTTGTTATCCTTCTTTTGCTGCCCTACCCTCGCAGCTGCCGCTGTACGGTGATGTCCATCTGCCACATAAAGATCCGGAACAGACTTGAAATCATTTTCAATCCTCGAGATGGAAGATTCATCATCGATAACCCAGAGCTCATGCCGGATGCCATCATCCGCGGTAAAGTCATAGACCGGGTCCGATTGAGTCGCGTTCGTAATTACCTGATTGATGGAATCAAGCCCACGGTAAGAAAAAAACACAGGTTCTGCGTTGGCATTTTGAGTTTCCACATGCCTGACCCGGTCATTTTCCTTGGCAGTCCTGGTCAGCTCATGCTTCTTGATATGACCGTCATAATATTCCTGATAATGACAGCAGCCGACGATTCCAGTCTGTTCACGACCATCCATGGTTAACCGATAGATATAAAAGGATGGAGTTGCATCTTTTTCAATAATTTGTTCGGAGCGTAAAAAATTGAGATTTTCAAGTCCCTGGTTGTATACATTTGCACCATAAGGATCAATGTCATCAGGCAGTTCAAGTTCTGGCTTAATCACCCGAAGAAATGAATATTTATTGCCCTCTGCTTCTTGCCTGGCTTCCTGGGCGTTTAATACATCGTAAGGACGGGATGCAACATCTTTTGCATACTCAGGTTTTGGGCGTAGTGCTCTAAAGGGTTTGAAGGTGGCCATGGTTACGATTTAGGAAGTTTTTAAGATAAGCGGAAAACTTGATCCTTACTCTTCAGCTTTATTATCAAGCGAAGCATTTTTTTTGGCTTTGAATTGCTCAATCAACTTTTTGGCTGAACCGGCCGCCAGTGTACTTCTGAGTAATCCACCTTGGCTTGGTAAGCCCGATACAGCTGCTGCTTGGTTTGAGGATTGCATCTCCTCTAAGATTTCTCTCCGGAAAATTGAAATGGAGCGAGGGGCAGAGATTCCAATCTTTACTGAATCCCCCTCTATTTTAGTGATCGAAATCTCAATTTCATCACCAATTTTTATACCCTGCTCTACTTTACGAGATAATATCAACATGGTCTCAAATAGTAAAATTAGAGACCTTCACCACCAACATCAAGAATGTGGCGGGCAGAATAATCTTCATGATTATTGATGATACATTGCTTGCCGACCAATGTCTTGCGGTTCACGATAATGGGACCGACAAGGTTAAGTGAAATTTTACTCGCTTGCTCAGGAAGCAAGGTGACGATGTTGAGGATCATCGTATCTTCAGGTCCTGTTATTCCAAGTACCTTAATATCAGCATCTGCTATTTCGACAGAATAATCAGGCAATACACCACCTGGCTCTAGCACAACAAAAGCCAAGCCATCTTCCTGCTCTTCCCGCAACCACATGAAGGGTAATTCCTCTCTGTCAAACATGAGTTCCATGTTCCGGATTTTAGAAAAACCAAACAAACCCTGAGGGAGCGAGATTTTGTTTTGACTTGTGGAGGAGTCAAGGTCCGGGTTATTGGAGTCCTCTCCTAAATTCAGTTTCATAAAGAAATTACAAGTAATTCAATAAAGAAGTGTTCAGCAGTTGAGCACCAACCTGCATAGCAGCCTGATAGGCAGTGGATACCCTCGAAAGCCTCATAATGGTCTCGGATAAATCGATATCCAGGTCTCGGGATACTCTCTGATCAAGTTGCATGAAGTAATCTTCATCATGGGCCTTGACGGTTTCCATACGAACCATGCTGGCGGTAAGTTCCCCCATTTTGTCGATGATATTATCTTCGAGCTCAATAAGTCTCTTTTCTGAATCCTCGACTTCCTGGGAATAAAAAGAAGGGGTTGCGTTTGCTAACCCATCACGAAGCTCTACCAGAGTATTGACCACATCACCCAGTTCGGCGGTGCCTCCATCTGCAGAATTTAAGAAGGATGATATAGCACTGTCTTTGCCCACATAAAACTCTGAATTATTTTCAGAACCCATGTAGGTTACATTTACAATCTCACCTTTCTCGTTACGGTGATCAAGAAAGGTTTTCGAACCTGTGGCAAAAGAAAAAGTGTCTCCAATTCGAGGACCGGTAGGTGCGAGGCTAGTAATAGGCTCAGTGGGTTCAATGATCTCAAAACCGGCGATTCTGAATGGACCAGGGTCATTGGGGTTTTCTTGCCACAATATTGATGCCTCAAGAGATTCCTGCCCAACCTGAATCGTAACCTTTGTGAAATCTTCAGGGATATTGCCATCTTGAAAAAAGTACCTACCCGCTTCCTCAACTTTTAACCCAACTATATTACCGTTTGCATCGACAACAGCTTTTGCGGATGCATCCGAACCGGCTGCACCAGCAGTTGGGATTGAGACTATGGGTGCATCATCACGGGTAGCATCAAATTGAAGGACATGCTGCAGTGGGTTTTCTACAATTTCCCATATGTAATTTGCGACCTGACTTTGACCATCCACACTTGGTATAAGTTCAGAATCAGGAAGCACCATTTCTGTAGAGCCAAGAAAATCGGCTGATGGAAGAAAATTATTAAAATTATCCCGCATACTCCGATAGTATTGACCATCGTATAACACAATGTCACCTGAGTGATATGTTTTATTGGAAGACCACTCAGACCCTTGTGTTCGTACCTCAGCAGGCACTTTAATCATTTTATTATCTGCCAGAAGGGCTTCAAACGCTGCATTACTATCTATATTGGTAGCTTCTGTCGCCACATAGTAAGCTTTCTCTTCCTGGTGGAAGATGTATTCACCGGTGTCTAAGGCAATGTCCGTATTTTCAGCTTCAATCGAAAATACTGTTTCCTGTCCTTCCCTCGGCAGTGCTGTCAGCTTGAAAACTGTGCCATCGCTACGAGCCGAAGCTTCTCGAATATTGGCAATGGAAGCTGAGGGGTTTGTGGGATCAAAACCTTCAGCATTAGTATCAGTATTCGAATTTGCAGTGGCAATGTAATACTTGTCTAGGGATTCATCGTAGATGTATTCCCCTTTCAATAAATTAAATGGTTCGCCTTCTACTATGGGTACAACATTGGGCGGGAATTGATCTTGTATGGACAGCCATAAGGAGCTGTCAGTAGCTAAGGTGTCATCAGTTGGGATGAAATATTGACCACCTAACTGCTCAATAGGCTGTTCAAAGGTGATCATTTGACTGGAAATGATCTGACTTCCCTCAGCCGCTGCAGCAAGCCTATACTCTTGGGTTTGGTAGTCAAAGTAGACCGTCCCTTCAGACTCGGAACCTGATACATCGAAAGTTGCAACTGGGTAAGAAATGGTCTTTACCTTTTCTTCAGCTAGTAAATCTAAATCCTCGGGAGTTGTATCAACTGGCAGTGCATCTTGAGAGAAAAGGAGGATATTGCTATTATGGGCCTTAGCTTCAGAAAATTCATTAAACAACCTACCATCCAAGGAAACATGAAATTCTTTAAGGGTTGTACCCGTTGCCTGTAAATTCCAATCTTCACGGTCAACGCTGTACCCTGATGGCAGTTCTTTCCAGTAAGTCGATATTCCTTCAGCAGGTTTGTGATTGAAATTATCATTTATTTGAGACTCCCAAAGTTTGCCTTCAAATTCGGTGATACTTCCAAGTTCATAGGTCTGGAGCCTTTTCCATGGATCGGAATGGGTAACGGAAAGGCGAGATGTACCATCTGAAGAAGAAATCCCTACATTAATTTCTTGTGTCCAGGTTGGGTCAATCGAATCTTCAGGGATTTCTTCGTAGGTAACGCCTTCATTTTCTACTCCAACCGTAATGGGACTAAAGAACTCTTGAGTAGCTGAGTTGACCGCTTGAAAAGGAGATGCACTGAAGTAGGTGGGAGCAACTTCATCAAAGTTTAGGTTGGCATTCGTAGCTTGATCAAGAACATCAGCACTGACATTGGTTATTACCCCATTTATTTTACCAGAAAGTGTCGCTATGGAAGTGCCAAGACTCGACCATTTTGCAGATCTTCCTGGGTTTGTGACGTCGAAGTCAGCAGATGTGGAGTCGCTACTTATGGCGACAGATGCTTCGTAGTAAATTCCGTTGTGCCTGACAACTGCACCCTGCTCGTAGTTTTTCACTTCCCAATCTGTAGAAAGAGAGGAAACCGAATCTTCATCAAATGAATAAAAGTCGCTGCCATCATGCACCACATCACCAGCTGAGTAATTGGCAAAGGCATCAAATTGCCCCTTCATAATTTCGCCTGCAACTACAACCTGCTGATTGTTTGCCTGAAGTACATCACCTGAGGTGTAAGCTAGGTTGGGGTTAAAGGTTGAAAGCCCTGCGGGGTTATGCGGAACATCACTGCTCAGCGTGCCGTTTGGATCAAGGACTTTGTGCCAGGCTCCATCGTGAAAGACGAAGTCATTTTCAGCATATTCATCAGGTCCCCAGTTCCCCTTGACGGGATCTTGGAACTGCAAGAAGCGTGGGTTGTCTGGGTCCGTGATATCATCCAAAACCTTGTCTCCTGCCTTAAAAGAAAGTTTATCGCTCCAAAGAGAAAAAGAACCATTCGGTGCTTCAAAGACGGCATCATCCACAATTTTCTTTTCGGAGGGAGTCAGGGTTTCGTAGGAAGAGCCTGGGTAAAGAATCTCAGTCTGCGCTGCTCTTTTTTGAGCAATTTGGTTAGGATAATAATGACTTGCGTCCCACTGCGTCCGGTACTCTGCCTTGGCGTCGTAGGACTTCCCGACAGTGCCGTAAACTAATAAGTCGCCATTTGTAGATATTTCCGAATATAGTTTTACATCCGATTTCCGAGGGGTTTCAGAACCAACCGATCCACGGATGAAAGCCCTATAGTTTTCACCTTCAGGTTCAAGAGGTTCAAAGTCAGAAAGTATCTCAGGGTCTTCGTTAATTAACTTATTCGCAAGTTCAGTAATTTTATCAGTAGTTAATCCATCAGCAGTTGCTTCAATTACATATTCCCTTCCGTTTAAATGAATAACCACTTGTTCACCTGCCTTGATCTGCCTGGAACCATCGGCTCCAATATCACCCACAAAGCTCGAATTTAAAGATATAGTTGATCTTTGTTCTTGGCCCAATTGAATTTCAGAATTCCCAAACTCAGGCTTTAATTGAGTGCCAGCAAAAAGGGAGCGCCCTCTATGCCTGGCGTTAACCCGATTCAGTGCTTCCTCAATGAGTTGATTGATCTCATTGCCATAGGTCTCCATAGCAGGGCCGTTAAGGCTGGAACCGGCAACCCTTGATATTTCCTGGGCACGCTGGTTAAGTTCCCTCAGGTTATCTAAGTTTAGATGCCCAGCATTAAGGAATTCAGAGGCATAAGAAGCATTTCTTTGATACTGGGCAAGTTTCCCCTTTTCAGTATCGATATCGATGACGCGACCAAGACGCATGCCATCATCTTCCGGTAGAGTGATTTTTTGCCCACTCGAAATTTGTTTATCCAATTTATAGCGCTGCATATCCAAGTCACGAATGGTATTCGTGATGGAGTCAGAAACACTAAGGTTAGGTAAACGCATATAGGTAAATTATTTAACCAAACCAAGCACAACAAGTTCTAGCATTTTGTCGAGAGTATTTAGAACCCGTGCGGAGGCCTGAAATGATCTTTGAAATTGCATCAGGTCAGATACTTCCTCATCAATTGATACAGAACTAACGGCACGTCGTTGGTCTAAAAGAAGAGTTTCGAGAGACTTTTGGTGAGCATGGTTGTCATTGAGGTCAGCCAGTGAATTGCCAATATCCGCATTCATTGTAGAGATGTGATCAGTGAATTCACCATCGTTGGCTAAGTCTGCAATTTTAAAGGCAACCTCATTAGCCCCTTCTGCAAAATCATGAGTTGATTTAAGGTTTTCTACGGAAAGGTCATTATCGACCCTGAGACTTGTAGCAAGGTTCCAGTCATTTTGCAGGACGGCATCAAAAGAAAAATTGTCCCCAATAATAAATGCTTTCTCACCTTGTTCGATCCTAAAAGGAATCGTTTCATAACCAAGGAGTAGTGACCTGCCATCATCATCAGTCCCAACAAGTTTGTCATTCCCAGGGTAGCTTTCATCCAATTCGAGAGTTACATGCTGCATCTTATCAGCTGAAGCATAAAACTGATAGATGTCTGCATTATTAGGATCATCAAGGAATAATTTTAAGTCATCACTCTCTCGAACTAGTGCTTGGTTGGGGACTTGTTCAGGGAAAATGGGGGTAGTATTAACAATAGTAAAGGTATCAGACTCGGCTGTAGGGAGCGTCATGTTTACTTCATCCCTAAAAAGTTGCAATTCTCCTGTGCCCTCAACGCCGTAAAGACCATATTCTTCTTCCATGATCAGGTTGTTTCCTGCAACTGCACGGGTAAGGAAGGCATCAAAACCAAAAAGATACCCACCCTGGTCGTCATCCGGGTTATAAATAGCATTCACTTGAGTGACGAAGTCCGAAACGAGATCGTTCAAACTCGTCCGAAACCTTTCCATTTCGTTCGCCCTTGCTGATTGATATCCGTGGATAGCACCTGCACTCAGGTCCAACTCTATACCATCCGAAAAAATTGCGTCTGATGAAGGAAATGAATTGCCCGCATTGAGGATATTAAAAGTCGTAATTTCACCATTCTTAACAACGGCCTCAGCAATGCCAATGTTAACTTCCTGAAGAGTCCCATTGGCAAGGTTATGACCGGAGGATGAAATCTTTCGGATTATACTGTTAGGATCCCCATCTACGACTTTGGGGTTAAAAACATGGAAGTTAGATGCCCACTCTGAAGAGGAAGGATCAAAGGATGCAATAACTGCCGGATCAGTTATGATTGAAGGAGCGGAATCAACTATGAAATGCTGATCATTTAGCTCATCATAGTATACCTCATTATCAAAAAACTGAAGGGTTCCCTGGGTTGTATCCAGGTTCTTGACGCTTGAGTCTACAAAGGAGTTAAGCCTAACAAAAGAATCGGATTCATCGTAATTCGGGATGTCACCTTCAGCAATATCTTGAACTGCAAGGTAGTAGAGCCTTTCATTATTATTGTTAAGACTTGAAATAATATCACCTTTAGCAATTGATAACTCACCATTTTCATCCAGTCCTTCTTCTTTGGCATTTGCCATAGAGGGCAGGCTGTCTCCAATTACCCATAGGGAGTCCAAAGTTTGGTCGCCTGCTGCTTTAGGGACTTGCTGTTCGTTTTCTGTGTCTCCTTCGAGTATCCCGGAAAGGTCGGTTCCTTTGCTTACATTAGAAAACACTTGGTAATAAGTGCCTTGGTAAAGGATAACTTCACCAGCTAAATATGTACGGCTAGCTAATCCATCTTCACCTAATTCCTCAGAGACAGGGGCAACTTCTTCTGTGGCTTGAAGGAATTTGCCTTCGTAATAAATTTGGTCACCTTGCTGGAAAGTCTCAATATCAGAATGTCGCTTTTTTATCTCCTGCACTTGACCATTGGGAGCTGTGGAAATCTTCATAAACTTCCGAGTATCACTTACATCGTCACCCTTTTGGGTATTGGTAAGGGCTTGGTAGTAGGAATCACCCTGATAAAAGACATCACCTTCTTTCCGAGCAATTTCCGTGAGAAAAGGGACCGTGTTAGCTTGACCTCCTCCAGTAACATTCGACATTTCTTCACCATCATCAACTGGGGCATTAATCCCAGCTTCACCCACTATGACAGCTTCTGCGTTCTCTCCTTGAGTGTTTCCTGTGACATCTACATTAACGAGAGGATCTCCTTGCTGTACTTCGTCACCTTCTTGAACAAAAACTTCATTGACCGTTCCGCCTTTAGGAGCGGAAACAACCTCTCCTGTATCGGTTTCAACAAGATTTGATGTGGGCTTGGGTGGAAGTAAAGAAACTAAAATCGGTCCCTCAGAATCGTTGTACAAAGAACCACCATCCAATACCTCAAAACGACCCAGGTTGCCATTGGCGTCAATTTTTGCTCTTACTTTGGCCGCTTTTCCATTGGGGTCATTGGGGGCTGCAATTACAAATTCCTGCCCCCAGTCGTTGGTGATATTTTTGGGACCCATAGGGTCAAGGAGGTTTACCTTCTCATTGGCAGTACCCTGAACATACAAGTTTAGAAAACCTGAGGGTTTTCCATCGACCACATCTTCCTCGACTTTGAAATCCATTAATTGAGACAACTCTTCAAGAAGAGCTTGCCGTTTGTCACGATAGGTTACCGCTTTACCTTTATCCTGAAGCTCAAAGCGGCGTACTTGCTTGTTGGTTTCATGCAGTTGAGCTAGCACCCGGTTTACATCATCAACGGATCTTTTAACAGTTTCGGAAATATCTTCTTCAATGGAATCCAAGCTGCTACCTGCATCATTAAACCTTTTGACCAAGGTGCCAACTTTGTTGAAAAGTTCCTGTTTTATGGTCGGCTCATCGGGTGAGGCGGACAACTCTTGAAAGGCGTTAAAAAAATCATTGAGGGCACGGGTTAGACTGCCTGGGGCAAGGTCACTGTCATGAAGGTCATCCAGCCCGACATTTATACCGTTTCGGGTTATAGTTTCACCGAGTGCACCCTGAAGAAGGCTAAGGATCTCCTGTTGAGCTTCCAAGCTTGCGGTTTCAGACAACTCATTGACCACTCGTTTATCCAGGAGCTCCGACCTGGCATGTTCTAGCCCTGCTGCTTCAAGCCCTGATGTCTGAAGTTCACCAAAGCTACCGTACATTACACCTTCCCGGGCCAAAACTTTTTGGCGGGCATAAGTTTCGTCATTTACATGGGCTAAATTTTGGCCAGCAATTTCCGCAGTCTTCGCATGATAGCGTAAGGCTTCGCTGTTTTTGCTTATTTCTCCAAGTAAAGACATCTTAAAATATCAATGATTATGCAGACTCGTTAATACTGGACCGGTTATGAGCAAGATTTTGCACATTACCGGTACGACTGTAGGTTTTGGAATGGGCACTGGGGTTGGTGACGCTGAGTATCTGCTCCGTTACCTCGGATAAGCGGCTGAGTAGGCGTTGGTTTTGCTCAATTTTTGAACGAACTTTACTGATAAGGTTGTTAATTTCTTCCACTAAACTTTCAAACATAGGGCGGGTAACATCTGGGAAGTGTGGTATGAGCTCTGAAAGATTTGATTCAGATGAAACCCCAAATGAATGAGCTAAGCTTGTGACAAACCCCTGCCTTCTTCTTTGTAAAATTTGGCTGGCCTCCATTTGGGTTTGTACAGATTGATTGATCTCAAGCAGGCTTTCTGGTCTGCGGTCTAGGATGTTTTGCTGCTGAGCGGAAAGCAGACCGAGCAAGCTTCCATATTCCTGGAGTTCATCGCGAAGTAAACCAAGCAGGTCTTCCCAGGTAAAGTTGGCGGTAGGAACTGAATTCTGTACAAATGATGACATGTTGAAAAAATTATTTCTTTTCAGGTTCTGGTATAGGTGAACCTGGTTTTGAAAGTTGTTGCTGAAGAATATTGGAAACACCAAAACCTCCACCACTGGCTACGCTTTCCGAAATTGCATCGGTAAAGAAGTGACGATACATACGGTGCGCTCCTCCATCTTCATTAAAAACGCCTTTAAACATGGGCTTAAGGGCTTCTTTTAAAAACTGTTTTACGAGCACAGACTCAAACTGCTGGCTGACTGCCGCAATCTTTTGGTTTTCAGAAGCATTCTTGGAATGAGCCATTTCCATAAGCATGGAAGAGTCCATGCCCACATATTTACTGCCTATGTCGTTTACTTCCATGTTAGTTAATAATGAGTTCTGCCTGCAGAGCTCCTGCATTTTTGATTGATTGTAGGATAGATGTCATCTCCCGAGTAGTAAGACCCAACTTGTTTAATGCGGAGGCCAATTCATTAACCGTTGATGCCCCTGGGGGGTCCAACTCGTCCAGTGATTCAAAACGACCAACCTCTTCGATGAGTTCTGCATTCTCACCTTGTAAAACCTGTGTGGCCCCCTGAGAGAAAGGCAGCGGTTGACTAACACCCGTGGTTGGGTTGAGGAAAAGGGTGATATTGCTGCTGCTTACGGCGACAGGAGAAATTCTTACATTTTGAGTGGCAACAATTGTACCCGTTCGTTCGTTGATGATTACGCGAGCGGGGACATCGGGCTTTACATCAATTCCGCCAATAGCAGCTATAAAATTAGTGGATTGACCGCGAAAATTTTGAGGAAGGCGAACATTAACGACACCACCATCTTCAGCAATGGAGGTACCAGGGTAAAATTTGTTGATAGCATCAGCAATTTTGACCGCAGTTAAATGGTTGGGCGAGCGAAGCAGGAGATCGAGCGATCCTGCGCGGAGTACATTGCTTTCAATTTCTTTTTCAACCAAGGCACCATTTGATACAATACCAACCGTGGGGTGATTTACCTGTACATTGGCACCTCCTGCATTGCCCGCAGACAAACCACCGATGGAAACAGGGCCTTGGGCAACTGAATAAACCTTACCATCTGCACCTTGCAATGGAGTTTGAAGTAAAATGCCACCCTGTAGGGAATCAGCATTACCAATGGAGGATACCGTCACATCCATTCGTGAGCCTTCTTTGGCAAAAGGTCCGATATTGGCTGTCACCATGACAGCGGCTATATTCCTAGATTTATCCGCCTTGTCTGCACGAATCCCAAGTCTTTCGAGGGAATTAAGAATACCGAGTTCCGTGTATTCAATCCGTGAGTCACCCTGCCCTGCCAGTCCCGTTACAATACCGTAGCCAAAAAGTTGATTGCTTCGAGCACCACGAATATCAGTAAGATCTTTTATCTGGGCACCATTCACGGAGAAAGCCCCGACTAAAAAGAAGAGGCAAGAATAAGTAAGAACCTGTAATTTCGATATATTCACTTCATTAAAAAGGATTTAAAATAGCTGCCAACTTTTGGTACCAACTTTCTTTCTGGGCGTCATTAAGGCTCCCTTTTGAAACAAATTCGATTTGAGCATCTGCGATGTACTGAGAGGATACTATATTACGGTAGCGGAGACCATCTTTGAAGCCGAACCCTATATCCTCCTGGCGAACAATGCCCTTAAGAACCGCGTAGTAGCTCTCCCCCGAGAAGGTAACCATTCTTGCTCCTTCAAGAACAAGGTTTCCATTGGGTAGAACATCGATGACCACAACACTTACGCGACCCTTAAGATCCTGCGTGTTTGCAATCGAACCGCCACCCTGGTTGGAAGTTTTGGATTCAATTTCGGTTCCGGGCAAACCGCCATTGTGCGTACCCATTTTGCTGTTGGCAAAAAGGAATTGATTCACGGCATTTTCAATCTGTGACTGGCGGTTTCTTACCGAATTTTGAGAGGCTGCCAGGGATGAACTCTCCGAAACATCTATTGTAATTAGATCCCCCACGGCATAAGCTCTTTTCCCTGCAAAAATACTTCTTTGCGTATTTGTACTTTTATTCCAAAGCGAAGTCGCTCCAACGAAACTGCAGGGAAGCAGTGCTAAAATCAAGCAGCAGGTGAAATGTAAATTCCTGAAACTCATAAGTGAACCTTCACACTGTTTTCGTTGAGTACTTTCGCATGAAAAATCTTATCAGAGGATAGGTTTTTGATTTTAACCAACCCTCCCTCAACACCACTCTCCAGGGCCATTCCTTTCATCGTTACATAAATACCGTTTCCTGATGCATAAACATCAACAACTTTCCCTTTTTGAACGAGGGTAACCTTGGAAAGTTGATTCCAGCGGATAGCAGAGTTGGGTTTGATGCTGGAAGAAAGTTGGTAACCGCTGAGCTTGGCAGTAGCTGGTACGGCACCAGCAAATTGCTTCAGCACATCAACCGGGCGTGCTGTAAACATAGAATCATCAAGGCGGGCACCTCTGGAAAATTGCTTATCGCTAAAAAAGACATCGACATAATGGGCCAGGCGAATCGGTTCTGCGAAATTGCCTACGAGAACCCCCTGATCCCAAATAGAAAAACGAACAAAAGTACTGGATGCCAACTCATCCGGCATGCAATCATTCACTTTAACCATAAAATTGGAACCAATATCGAAGGCTTTCCAATCCCGGGTAAGAAAAGCTGATACTTTACCCGATGCTTGGTACCTGTGAGACAGGACTTCGCTTAATTTCTTTTCAACAAGCAGGCGTCCCAGGGAAACCTTGGATGAAGGAACATACTGAACTTCCGTAAGAGTAAGATTTTGGGAAGGAACGACAAGACCCGCTGCTTTTTCATATTCTTTTTCAACTACAGATTCGGCACCAAAGGAGATCGGTTCCAAAAACCTACCCACTTCACCATGTAAAAAAACAAAGGTGCAAAGGGAAAGAAAAAGAATGAAATTAAAGTACATGATTATCTTTTGAGCTGATTAACTCTGGCAAGCATATCATCGGATGTTTGGATTGACTTAGAATTGATCTCATATGCCCGTTGAGCGATAATCATGTTTACCATTTCTTCAACCACATTAACATTGGACATTTCCAGGTAACCTTGTTGCAGGACACCAAAACCATTTTCGCCGGGAGCACCGATCTCTGGAGCACCACTAGCTTCTGTTTCAGTAAATAAATTACCGCCTTGTGCTTTCAGTCCGGCAGGATTCGGAAAGCGGACGAGTTCCAGCTGTCCGATGATTTGACTACCATCCGCAGTTTCAACTGAGACTTCGCCGGTAGGTGATACAAAAACATTAGTCACCTCTGGGTCGATTTGGAGACCCGCGGCAAGTGGCAAGGCATCCGCAGTTGTGATTTGGCCGTCAGGGCCAATTTTGAAGGCACCATCTCGGGTGTAGGCCTCGGTACCATCTGGTTTTTCAACCTGGAAAAAACCAACACCGTCAATCGCCACATCCATTTTTTCACTTGTTTGAGTCAACTGGCCTTGAGTGAAAATTTTGGCAGTGGATACCACTTTCGTACCGTTACCCATCTCAACCCCAGTTGGGATTACATTACCTGCACCAGTCTGACCACCTGCTTGACGAGGGTTTTGATAGAGAAGGTCCTGAAACTCAATCTTATTCTTCTTGTAGCCCGTGGTGTTTACATTGGCGATGTTATTGGATATAACATTGAGGTTAAGTTGCTGGGCTTGCATGCCCGTTGCTCCGGAATAAAGTGATAAGTTCATAGATTAAATTATTGGGTTTGGCCTAAAGTACCAATGGCTTTGCCTATATTTTGGTCGAAAGTTTGAATCATTTTTTGGTTAGCTTCATGAGCCCTTGAAACTTCAATAAGGCCAATCATCTCTTCAATCGCTGAAACATTGCTGCTCTCGAGGTAGCCTTGCATGATGGTGAACTGGGCAGGATCCGCTGGTTCAGGAGTGATGTTTTCTTCTTTGGGAACAAAGCCACCACCTACTTTCTGCAAATCCATCAAAGGGTCATCAAAAACAAAAACACCGACTTGACCAATATTCTGCCCGTCTTGGTATATGAGACCTTCCTTATCAATGCTCAGGTCTCCTCCACCTGGAACAGTCTGTATTGCAGATCCTCCAGTGTCGGAAAACTCATGACCCATGCTGTTGACCATATTTCCGTTGGCGTTTACATAAAATTGACCGTCACGGGTGTAAACAGAATCACCATTTGCATTTTGAAGGGCAAAAAAACCATCGCCACGGAGAGCCATATCCATGGGGTTGTTGGTTTCCCTCATTTCACCTTCATTGAAATCAACTTGGTTCTTCATGACTGGAAATGACCCGGGCATTTCATTGCGAAGTCTATCGTGAGTGCTGCGGGCAATTTCACCGCCTTCGACAGCTTCGAAACTAACAGCAACTTTCTTGAAGCCTGCCACATGACTGGCGGCAATGTTGTTGGCAATTACATTTTGGTACTGCTCAAGACCGCGTAAAGCTGAAGCGTTTTCGAATAATGACAAGTTCACGGCTCATGTTAAGCAAAATGCATGCCATTAATTTGACTATTCAGGCCGGGAAGGCTGGCTTGTAAGAAGTAATAAAACCTCTTGGCGGGAATTTGGCGCAAGCCTAATACTGGCAACCGATTGTAAGCAGTCGACCGTCTTCCAAATGAATAACTATTTTTTGGGGTATATTATCTTCAGAGACAACCTCGACCTTAGGGCAGTTGGCTTCATCAAAAATCACCTCAGTTTCTAAGGTTGATTCTGGGTTAGCCCCCAATTGACCACCCATATTCTGGACCTCACCGGTGTTTTTTTCAAGGAATGGCCTAAAGGATGGCTTAATTCCATTCTCTGAATCTGAATTGATACCTCTTCCTGATAAATAGCCTTGCATAATAATTCTAAAAGCAGTTCCCGTACCGAAATTATTTAAATTGGGCGAGATCTTCCTTACTCATGTCCAGAACCAGACTAAGTTCAACCCTACGGTTTTTGTCGTGCTGATTTGGATAGCGAGTATCATTGGGTTTGGTGTGGCCATGCCCGGTAATTCTTTCAAGTTTTTCTTCCAGGTCACCCGCTGAGTAGTAATTTAATGCATCGACGACTTCTTTAGCCTGAAGTAAAGACATTTCCCATGCCCCTTCTCCGTTTTTCCCGATGCTAGACTGAAGGTGGTTGGTGTGAGAGTCGACTCTGTATACCAGAACATGCTGTGAAAGAAGCCAGGACATCCTCAAGATAACTTTTTTGCCATGGGGTGTAAGGCTGGCTGATGAATTTTCAAATAGAGGTTTATCATCACCGTGGAAAAGCACTACTTTTAATCCTTCTGAAGTTGCTTCAATCTGAATAACAGAATCATCTATCTCGTGCAGTTTAAGCCGCGTATACCAATCCTGAGCAATTCGGTGGAGGACATCAATATCGATCGATGTTGTATCATCCGTGTTCCTCATGGTGGTATCGGAGCGTCCCACAATTTGGTCAACCATACTACCTGGTCTCGCATCTTTTTGCTCAATTGGTGTCGACTTAGGGACACCTGCCTTGTAAGGATCCCGAAAAAAGCGAGTGGTGGCGATGATAACCTCTTCATCCTGGGATAAAATCCAAAGAACCAGGAATAAAGACATCATTCCTGTTACAAAGTCAGCATAGGCAACTTTCCAGGCACCACCATGAGCGAAATTGCGCCTTTTTGAAAAGACATTGCTCTTGGTGTTAAATGGCATACTTATCCGGCAGTGGTTATGATCAAGCTCCCTTGGCAGCCTCTTTGCACTTCTCCTCAAGGTCATCTGCGGTGGGTTGTATCTGCTTGTCAAGAGACCTACGCCCTATTTCCACAGCCATAATTGGAGACAAACCGGTGGCAAAGCCCGAAACGGATCTTTCAACAATTCTGTAATACAAGAATTCCTGAGTTTGGTTGAGTGATACAAGTCGCCCAAGCGGTATCCCAATTCCATAAGCAAGGAAAATACCAAGGAATGTACCACTCAAAGCAGCCGCGACTTTATAACCAACAGACTCAGGATCTTCTAGGTTGGACATGGTGTTAATAATACCGAGAACCGCAGCCACGATACCGACGCCGGGCAAGGCGTCAGCAATCATCTCAATCGCCTTTACAGAGCGAGTGGCTTCCGCTTCACGGCTTTGTAGTTCTGCGTTTAAGATTCCACCAATTTCTCCTGGCTTACATCTACCATCAACGATGGGTCTGAGTGAATTACATAAAAATTCAACCAGGCCTGCATCGTTCAAGAAAGAAGGGTACTTTGTGAAAATTGAGCTGTTTTGTGGATCACTCACATGTTCGTCAAGGGCTGGGGTTCCTTTCCGGCGACCAAGCATGAAGAGTTCATAGAGTAAAACAAGAAGGTCGATAAACTTACCCTGGTTGGCGATCCCCCCCTTGAATGCCTTAATGATATCTGACTTCAGGCTCATAAGAACACTTTTCGGACTGGATACTACCAGGATGCCCAGGCCGATTCCACAGATGATCATGATTTCACCAGGGTGGATCAGGGAAATTGGATTTCCTCCAGCAGTTACAAAACCTCCAATACAGGAGACGAAAACGATGACTATACCAACAGCAAGTAACATAGTAAGAAATTATTTAGATTCTAATGTTTGAAAGTTTGAACGAAGGCATAAAAGAGAGTGTGAAAGAATTTGACTGATCCGACCTTCGCTCAAGCTAAAGATTTGAGCGATTTCTGACAACTTTAATTCTTCATAGTAATAAAGCATCAGTATTTTCTTATTTTGCTCGGGTAAATTCTTGATAAGGTCTCTTAGTATTTTTACCTTTTCTTTTTTCTCCGCACGGTCAGGTGCAGAAATATCGGTTGGGTCCGAGAGGGTTTCAGAGAGAGGGAGGTTTTCTTCACTGGCACCGTGAGAATCAGAGCTTCCTCCATCGATCGGAATAAAGGTTACGGGTTGAGTTTGCTTAAGCAGTGTTTCATATTCAGCATGAGATAATCCAAGTTCATTTTTGATTTCCGATATGGAAGGAGCACGATTATGCTTGGACTCAAAGGATGCAATTGTAGCTTGTAGTGACTTAGCTTTTGCCCGATTTGAGCGCGGAAGGGAATCAATGCGTCTTAATTCGTCAAGCAGGGCGCCTTTAATCCTAAGCGTTGCATAGTTACCAAAAGCTTTACCTTTGGTTGAATCAAATTTATTGACTGCTACAACAAGGGCACGAGCCCCAATTCCATACATGTCTTCAGTTTCATAACTTTCGGGGAAATGGTGTCTTAATCGAGATACAATAGACTTAACCAGGGGAAGATAATTCTCAATCCATTCATTGCGGGACTTTTCATCTTTCATTGCCTGCCTGTATTTTTCAGCAGCTTTTTTCATCCCTTGGAGGGAATACCCGTGGTCTGCTTGTGCTGGAATACTCATCTAGCTTCTGGTTCCTTGGGAAAGATATGTAGAATCAGTGTCATGCTTTGACCCCTTGATTGGCTTCGGTCCTAGCCACAGATTTTTTGTTGTTTGTAAGTTTTTGCCTCTCTTGACGAGGAGTCACCCTGTCTTTTCTTGGGGATTCAGCTTCGGGAACTGATGCGGTATCCCCAACGCGTGCCGAAGGAGAATGCATGATGCCATTTAAGATAAAGCCCAGAAGATATCTGCCGAAGATTGAAAAGACTAAGCACCCACCTGTCCCATAGACGAGTGCGACAATTGTATCTTTCTGTATAATAGAAGAAACAAGGAAAAAGAGTACGAAGCCGGTGAAACCAGATAAACAAAAGAAGAATTTAGCGTCGTCTTTTATCATGAGTTATCGGTGTTGATAGGAAGAGAACCCTTTGGCATAAAGTTCTTCGGGAAAAGTTCTTGATATCATTTGATTTAAAACGCCTGTGGTGAAGTCCCCTGTAACATTTTGCCCATTGCAGATACAAAGGGGAGTAAGATTACTTCTTATGATTAAAGGCCAAAGCTTGGTTGAGTTTGAGATTTCGTCGAAATGGGTAATGGCGAGATGGGTAGCACCTAGATGATTGGCTGTATTTATGTTTCTAAACAAAACATCTTTGTCATAGGCTCCATTTATAACAAGAACCCGAGTGCCCACTTCAAGCTCATCCAGGGTGGATTTCGTTTGTGACCAGTCATCCAGGTTGGACAGTGAAAGCCCAGGGAAGTCCAAATAGAGCGGGGATTGATCGGACGCGGCGGGCACAGACTCGGCTTGCCTGTAAAGCGTAACACCTACAACTTCACAGAATATTCGCAGGGCGTCATCTGGGTTTGGTACGCCACTCTCAACCTTCAAGACCATGGGGGAAGTCTTGTTCATGAAAACTTCATGGGCAAGAAACTTGCACAAAGTTGTAGTCTTCCCAACGCCAGGTGACCCGATGAGGGCAATCTTACTCGTAGTTTTCACTTCTGATGACGACCTGTAGCGATCGGACAACCCAACCGTTATGTGTTTAAGTGCATCCGCCAAGGGTAAGTCTTTAACATCACCCCAGTTTGGCCAAGATTGTATATCCCTCAGCAAAGTCTGGTCGAAACCTGTTTTTTGTAGGAGCGAAAGAGTATCATTCTCCAAAATCAAACCGGCATCGTTATCAAGCGAATCGATTTTGGGTATGCCCTGCGGCAATGCATTGGCTGGCCCATTCTGAACATTACTATTCACTGAATCTAGTTTAACTGAAGACTCTTTCAACTCTGTCTGTGCATCCTTATTTTCGCCATCCACCTCCTTTTCCGAAGATATGACCGGGGTTTGGATTTCTGCAATCACTTCAAGCTTGGGTGATGAAATAAAACGTTTCAGCCCTTCCCCTCCAACTTGCCTGACGGAAAGCACTTTTGCATGATCACCGAGTTTCTCCCTAATGACACGCACAGCTTCTTCAGCAGAACGGACAATAAGCTTGTAACGCTTACCAGCGTTTTGCTCCTTTCTTTTTTCGGTTACAACTTCCATGACGAAATATTAAGCAGCGACAGGCACATCTCCGTGCGAATTTTGTTTATCCATAGCGCTCACAATATCCTCAGGCAATTGTTGACCTGCGAGAGCAATCGCTCCAAATGGCTCAATTTGTGTCTCAGCGGGTAATTCTTGATAGGCTAAAACTACAAGTTGAGGGTAAGACGGTTCCATGAATCTTCTAAAAGCAAGTCGGAGTTCAGCAGTGGTCACAATGACTGGTGTCATACCGTTCTCACTCATCTCTTTAATTTTAGGCTCAATTTCTTTAATGATTCCTTCGGTCAATTGGGGATCCATAACTAAACCTATATCAAATTGACTCCGCTTCACACGGGAAATCAAAGTCTGCTCAAGGGTGGGCTCAAAAGTCATGGCAACCAGTTTGTTGGGCTCTGACTCAAATTCTTTAATAAAATACATCCCCAGTCTTTTTCTCGTCTGTTCAGATAAATCGTCTGGGTTTTTGGTAAGACCAGCCATATCAGCTATGGTTTCAAGAATTAAGGTGAGATTCTTAACAGGTATACGCTCTCTCAGTAAATTTTGGAGGGTTCTTTGAATAACACCTACATTTACAAGATCAGGCAGTAACTCACTGACCAATGTCGGGTTTTTGTCTTTGATTAAGTCAAGAAGCCTTTGAGTCCCCTCTCTTTCTAAAATGAGATGGGCTGTACGCTTTAACACATCAGCCAAATGAGTAACTAAAACAGATGACGGATCAACAACGGTACAACCCTCAACTTCTGCATTTCGTTTTTCATTTTCAGGGATCCACATGGCACTAATCCCAAACACAGGTTCTGTAGTTGGAATACCATTAAGTTTACTTGCGTCCCCTCCCCCCATGCTCATAGCCAAAGCACGATCCGGAATAACGCTTGCACGAGTCACTTCTTTCCCCCGAAGCAGGAAGCGATACTCATTCGGCTCAAGCTCAATGTTATCACGCACTCCGATCGTAGGTAAAAGCATTCCCATTTCTTTGGCAAAATTAGTTCTCGCCCCGGTGATTCTCTCAAGTAAGTCACCGCCCTTTTTCTTGTCTGCAAGGACCAAAAGACCGTAACCCATCTCAAGCCCAAATACTTCCTGCTCAATGGCACTTTCCATGGGTGACAACTGGGGAGCATCGGGAGATGCCTGAGTGGTATTTCCTCCTGCCTGCGGAGCCGGCAAGCCTTTCGCTCCCCCTTGGCCCTGGTTGGCAATCTGAGGGTGACTTTCTGTGATATCCTGTAAGGTTGCGTCCTTGGATTTTTCTGAAAAATAGTAAGCAGCACCAAAACAAAGGATAGCGAGGATAAAGAAAGGCCAGAAGGTCTCGGAAAGAAAGAATGCAAACATCAAAAGCATAGCGCCTGCGATCCCAATTGCTTTGGGATAAACCGTAAGTTGACGACCAACAAACTCCCCTAAATTTGACTCTTCAGAGGATCTGGTGACAAGTATACCCGCAGCAATCGATACTATAATTGCCGGTATCTGGGTAACCAAACCATCACCTATGGATAAAATAGTGTAGGTTTGAAGAGAGTCAGACATGGTCATGTCCCGCTGGAAATATCCGATTAAAATACCACCGATAATATTAACCACAGTGATGAAAATCCCAGCTACTGCATCCCCTCTAACGAATTTACTCGCACCGTCCATAGAGCCGTAGAAGTCGGCATCTTTTTGGATTTTTTCACGCCTCTCAAGGGCTTGTGCTTCCGTGATAACACCCGAATTCATTTCGGCATCAATCGACATTTGTTTTCCGGGCATGGCATCTAGAGTGAACCTTGCAGTAACCTCGGCTATTCTGCCCGCACCTTTTGTGATAACAACAAAATTAATGATGACTAAAATTAAGAATATCACAGCCCCAACTACATAATTTCCACCAACCACGAATGTTCCAAAAGAGTGGATGACCGAACCCGCATCTCCATCAAGCAAGATGAGTCGGGTCGAGGCCACATTTAGTCCAAGACGATACAGCGTGACTGCCAAGAGTAAGGTGGGGAAGACCGAAAACTCAGGCGGGTCCTTGACATAGATAACCGTGAGAAGGATAAGCAGGGATATCGCGATGCTGAACACAAGCAGTATGCTGAGTATATCCTTGTGAATCGGAAGAACTAGCAGGAGCACCGCCCCAAATAAACCAAAAACAAAGCCCAAATCTGAATTCCCCCCGAAACGAGCAAAGAAAGAGCGAATGTTTTGTAAGACTCCGCTCATGAAAATGCTTTGGCCGTGGGCATCTTAGCCAGAAGTCGCCTAGCCTTGAGACGGTGAAAATAGTAAGCATGTTTTTTGTAAACTTCAGCGAGGATGGAAGCAACAACTTGGTACATCTGAAGAGGGATAGGCTCGCCTACCCTCCCTAACGCAAAAAGAGTTTGAGCAACTGGTTTGTTCTCAATCATGGGAACTTCATGCTCCTTTGCTATTAATTTTATTCTTCTGGCCAATAGATTATCTCCTTTCGCGACAACTATAGGAGCATTATCCGTGCCTTTTTCATATTTTAATGCAACTGCATAGTGTGTAGGGTTAGTAACGACCACATCTGCTGTTGAAACATCCGTAACACCTTGCCCTCCCAGAAGTTCCATCGCTTTCTTTCTCTGGGCAGTCTTGACTTCAGCAGAAACCTCCTTGCTTTTCCTCTCTTCCTTTACTTCTTGCTTAGTCATTTTCATTTCCTCATCATGCTCTTTCTTCTTAATAAAGTAGTTTATGATGGCAATGATCCCTAGCATTAAAAGCAAGATAGTGAACATTACGAGAAAGAGTTCATAGATAAATTCAGGCAAATGCTGAATTGGTACGGGGGCATAAAATATCGGGTCATCAAGAAAAATGATTAAAGTAAGCCAAACAACAGTCCCGATGGCTAAAAACTTCATTAAATCAATGAAAAATGTCTTTAATGCTTTTAAGCCAAAAATTCTTTGTGTGCCGGTTATGGGGTTTAATTTACTCAGTTTTGGTTCGATAGCTTTGGGCGTAAAACGAAAGCCTGTCTGTAAGCCTTCTGCGATTAAAGCAGCAACGAAACAGGCCACCAAAAGGGGCAGTACAATAAGGGCAAGGGAGAAATAAGAGGAAGTCAGGGTGTGAGCAACTCCCTCATGACTTGCCTGTATGGAATCAATATTTTCAAGAATTGACTTGGTGAAAGTAAGCAGCTCCGAGGCTTTTGCGGGTGCCAAAAATACAATAACAAGTACACCTGCAAGCATTGTTAAAGTCATTGCAATTTCAGGAGCTTTGGCAAATTGCCCTTTAGACCTTGATTCGGAAAGCCTTTTTTCTGTAGGGGGCTCAGTCTTAGAACTTTTATCAACATCTGCCATAACCGTATAAAACTATCCGTTTTGGATAATATCTAGCATGATGGATACAGAACGCTTACTCCCATCAAGTATGTATGATGTGATCAGCAAAATCGAGGATACCAGTAGAACCAAACCGGAGAGGATTCGAATCGAAAAACTCGTCATGAATACATTCATTTTAGGAACCGCTTTTCCCAGAACAGCAAAGGAAATGTTAATCATGAAGTTGAGGGCAATGAAAGGAGCTGCAATTAAGGTACCTATCACAAAAACGTTGGAAATTTCACGGGCAAATTCCACCATCGGGCTTGCGGACAAGAAATAATTCCCAATAGGTAAAATCTCGAAGCTCAAAGTAAATGCTTTTAAAATGTCATAGTGTATTCCCGCGACAAAGAAGATTAGCAAACTAAAGTAATACAGGAGGGTTGTTATTGTAGCATCAGTAGAACCCAGTAGAGGGTTTACACTACTGCTTGCCATAAGGCCGATTTCATAGGAAATAAGGTGCCCCGCAAGCTCAACTGCAAAAAATATCATCCGGACAGTCATAGCGAGAAGGAGTCCTATACAAATTTCGTTCAATGAAAGCAAAATTGCCCCGGCAAAATGATTTGCAATCTCCAGGTTTGCTGGAACCAAGGGGTTTATCAAAATCGACAACAATAAGCCAAAAGCGGTCCGAATCTTAACCGGTATTAGTTTTCCGGCGAAAAGTGGAATCCCTAGAAAAAAAGCACCCGTCCGAAGGAAAACGAGTACCCATACTACGATTTCCCCGGCCTCAATGGTCATTGTGCCATTGTTGGAATCAAATTAAACATAGATATACAAAATTCAGTCATCGTTTTAAGGATAAAGTTGGCCGAAAGCACAATAGCCAGCGATACACAAATCAGCTTGGGTACAAAGGTTAAAGTTTGTTCCTGAAGGCTGGTAATAGACTGCACAAAACTTATGGCAAGCCCGACGACTAACGCGGTGCCAAGAATAGGTACAGAAATGAGAAGACCGGTCTGAAGAAGGTTTCTCATGATATCCACTGCCAATTCCATTGTCATAATTCTATCTCTCCCTCTTTTATGAAATATTAAAACTGTTTACTAAGGATTGTATGACTAAATACCACCCATCAACTAAAACAAATAATAGTAACTTGAAAGGCATAGAAATCACCACAGGAGGCATCATCATCATTCCCATAGACATCAAAGATGAAGCCACAATGAAGTCGACGATAATAAATGGAATGAAAATGAGAAATCCCATTTGGAAGGCGGTTCTCAATTCGCTTAAGACAAAGGAAGGTACCACAATGCTGAGCGGCAATTGATCCCGCGTCATTGCTCCTTGCTTGGATATTTCCAGAAAAAACTGGGCATCTTCCTGGCGAGTCTGATTGAGCATAAAGTTTTTCATATGGGCAGTAGCAACCAATAGCGCATCTCCTGACTTCATGGTATTAGCCATGTACGGTGTCACAGCGTCATCGTAGATTTTATCCCAAACAGGGCCCATAACAAAAAAAGTGAGAAACAGAGAAAGTCCGACAATTATCTGGCTCGAAGGAGCCGCATTTACACCGATTGCATTTCTAACGAAACCTAAAACTATGACCATG
>Ga0255779_1001493_pt1 | contig 26527 bp, 20 predicted proteins | sample 011ome_21_FD_179977 | JGI IMG/M metagenome (GOLD analysis project Ga0255779, IMG submission 179977) | Coastal salt marsh microbial communities from the Groves Creek Marsh, Skidaway Island, Georgia - 011508AT metaG (version 2) | ecosystem: Environmental > Aquatic > Marine > Intertidal zone > Salt...
AATTTCGATTGAAATTATTGTTAAATGAAAGATAAAGTAGTCTCATCACTTTAGTGAATACGCTGAAATAGTGTACTTTACAAGTATGAAAAAACTCTATCTAATTCGACACGCCAAGAGTTCCTGGGCCATTGACGGTATAGACGACCGTGATAGACCCTTGAAAGGGCGTGGTATTCGAGATGCCCATCTTGTCAGTCAATATTTACGTGAAGAAAGCATAAATGCAGACTATTTCAGTATGTGTAGTTCCCCTGCGACCAGAGCATTGCACACTGCCTTAATCTTCGCAAAGAACCTGAGTGTTCCTGCAAGCAAGGTCGCTGTAGACGATGAGTTGTACCATAGTAGTGCAGAAGAAATTCTTGCTGTGGTGCGGAAGACCTCAGACATGTGTGATGCCGCAATGTACTTTGCGCACAACCCAGGGATCACTGACTTTGTAAATGAAATGACCAGTGCTAGCGTTCCAAACGTTCCAACTACTGGAGTAGTCATCGTTCGATTTGACTGTCAACACTGGGAGGATATAGGGCCAGGGGCCGATTTGATTCAATTTGAGTATCCCAAGCGATTAAAAAATTAAACTGTGGAACATACTTATTTCAACAGAGATATTAGTTGGTTACGCTTCAATGAACGTGTGCTGCAAGAGGCGGAGGATTTATCGAATCCTTTGATTGAACGACTGCGTTTTCTAGGAATCCATTCCAACAACATTGACGAATTCTTCCGGGTGCGTTATTCGTTCATCCGTCGTTTGCGACTCAGCGAAGAGCAAGGATTGGATGAGAATCTTGAAGGTTTTACTCCTGGAGCGCTATTGTCCAAACTCAGCGAGATTGTAGCCAACCAACAGCAACGGTCTCAAGAAATCTACGATAGCATCAAGGAGGACTTGAAGCGGTATAAAATTGAGATCATTAATGAGGCCCAGTTGACTGCTAAGCAAGAGAATTTTGTGAAGCAATTGTACCGTGAAAAGGTCAGTCCTGCGCTTACCAATTTGATGATCAATCAGACGAAAAATTTCCCTTATTTAAGGGACAAGAGTATATATCTCGCAGTACGCTTGACCAAGAAAGACAAAGAGCAGTTATCAATTATCGAGGTGCCGTATTCCATTTCAGGCCGTTTTGTGCAGTTGCCAAAGTATGGCAAGCAATACGTGATGTACATGGACGACGTCTTACGTCATAATCTCGACAGTATTTTTCATACGGTCAAGTATGATAGCATTGAGGCACATACGGTGAAGATTACGCGGGATGCAGAATTGTCGCTGGATGATGACGTAAGTAAATCGTTCATGGAGCAGATTCAGCGCGGGTTGCGCAATCGACGCGAAGGTGATTTGGTTCGATTCGTATACGACAAAACCATTAGCGATTCAACCTTAAAGCGTTTGGTAGAAGGACTGGAGGTGAGTGCACTTGATACCCTTATTCCGGGTGGACGCTACCACAATAAGAAGGATTTAATGCGCTTTCCAAACATGGGGATACAAGAGCTTGAGTACAAGCGACTGCCTCAAGTGCCACATCCAAGTATAGATATTGATCGCAGCATTTTTAAGGCTATTAATAAGCAAGACATCATGCTGTTCACTCCCTATCACGATTTTGGCAACGTCATTCGATTGCTTCGGGAGGCAGCTATTGACGAAAAAGTACGTGAGATAATGGTGACACTCTATCGTCTGGCAGATGATAGCCAGATTATCTCCGCATTGATTAATGCGGCTAAAAACGGGAAGAAGGTCACGGTATTCATTGAACTTCAGGCTCGATTTGACGAGGCCAATAACATCCGTTGGACCAATCGCCTTAGAGGTGAGGGCATCAAAGCAGTCTCCGGTGTACAGGGGCTTAAGTTGCATTCAAAATTGACCCTCATACGAAGAGATGAGGGCAAAGAGAAGCTTGTAGATTATTGTGTTATCGGAACTGGAAATTACCACGAGGGAACAGCAAGAGTCTACACGGACTATCATTTGATGACTAATGACAAGCGAATTGCGAAAGAAGCACGAAAAGTATTCCAGTTCATCGAAAGTCCATATAAGCAGTACGCTTTCAAGCACTTGTTAGTTAGCCCCAATACGACACGTTCGGGATTAGAGGCACTCATTGATCGAGAAATAGCGAATGCGAGAGCGGGAAAGAAGGCCGAATTCTGGGTAAAGATTAATTCCATTTCTGATCACGGCATGATCAATAAACTCTACGAGGCAAGCGATGCTGGTGTGCAGATTAGGATGGTAGTCAGAGGTATTTGCTGTTTGGACATGGCACATCCTAAAGCTAGGAACATTTCTTCGGTGAGTATAGTTGGGAGATTCTTAGAGCACACTCGTGCTTTTTGTTTCCACAACGACGGAAATCCTCAGTATTACATTTCGTCTGCCGACTGGATGGGAAGGAATTTGAATCGCAGGGTAGAGGTTACCGTACCTATTTACGACCAATCCATTCAGCGCCAATTGCGCGATCACTTCGATATTCTTTGGAAAGACAATTCTAAATCACGAATTTTCGACGCTCAGCAGCAAAACAACTACCGCATGCTTCACGGCCCTAAGATTAAGGCACAGGAAGAATTGTACAGTTATGTTAGAAATATGCTGCGTAAAGGATAACTCATGATAGTAACGAAACTAGGCGCTATTGACATCGGTTCAAATTCGGTCCGCTGTCTCATTGTCAATGTGGTTTATAAAGACGGGTACACGCACTACAAGAAAGTAAGTATGATTCGGTTGCCTGTACGTTTGGGTCAAGACGTGTTTAAATACGGAAAGATTCGCAAAGTAACTCGAGACCGATTCTTAGAAGGTATGAAGGCCTATGAGCATCTATTGTCAGTGCACGGTGTGCAAGACTTTAGGGCAGTGGCCACATCTGCCATGCGTGAAGCTAATAACGGTCGTCAGATAGTGAATAGAGTACTGCGAAAAACCGGTATTCAGATTGAAACAATCAGCGGCAAAGAAGAAGCGCGTCTGGTCTTCTCGAGCAAACTCTACGACACCATTGATGCAGATGTAAGCAACTTTATTTATATCGATGTTGGTGGTGGATCTACTGAAATATCCATTATTGAGGGCAAACAAGTTTTGCGGTCAAAAAGCTTTAAAGTAGGTGGTGTTCGTTTGATGAATGAGCTTGTTGAACAAGGCGAATGGACGAAGATGCAACGTTGGTTAGAAAAACATGCAGCCCCATTGAAAGACAAGGCCGCCATAGGTGCGGGGGGTAATATCAATAAACTACATAAGCTGAGCTTGAAACCGGTTACCGAAGCCCTAAGCTTTGAATATGTGGATGGGCAGCGTACCTTTATTGAAGGGCTAGATGTCGAGCGTCGAATTACAGAAATGGGTCTGAATTTTGATCGTGCAGACGTCATCACCTTTGGATTAGAGATTTACCTAAAAGCCATGCAATGGTCGGGATGTGGCCGTATTTACGTGCCTAAAATAGGGGTAAGTGACGGTTTGATTCGCGATTTGTACCACAAGGAATTCAGAGCCCAAATAGAACAATAGGTGCATTGATGAGTTAATAGATAAGCTCAATCAAATTTACTTTTCTGGTAAGAATCATCTATATATTTTTGACCTTTAAATTTAAAAACATGGCAGTACAATTAGCAACAGATGCAGACTTCACACAGATTTTAAATGATAACGATCGAGTAGTGGTGAAGTACTTTGCAGATTGGTGTGGCGCATGTAAAATGTTTGCCCCGAAATACAAAAGAGTAAGTAACGAAGAAGGCTACAGCGATGTAGTGTTCTTGGAAGTAAATGCTGAACACAATCCGGAGGCTCGTAAGGCTGCAGGAGTAGATAACTTACCTTTCCTAGCGTCATTCAAAGGCGGAGCATTGGCAGAAGGTTCTGCGGCAAGTAAGGAAGAATATTTACGTAAACTGATCGATTTGACAGCGTAAACACCTTGAAGAAAATAAGAAAGCCCCTAGCTCCGCTGGGGGCTTTTTTTGTGCTAGGTATATAAAAAACGAAAGGGGCCCGCCAAGACCCCTTTCTACCTAAACCGCCATGAAAATCTGCTTTCGCAGAATGTTCCATATATCTTATAACCTAGTCGGTTCTACTAGGTTCACGGGTAGGGTGAAAAAAAGTATTCTTTTTTTGCGCAAGAATTTACATTCACCTACAGGCTAGTGTTTATGAGGGGTAGGGCTCGGTCTATGAGATATAGATTTCTTCTATGAGACCACTAAAAGCGATAATCAAGGCCATAAAAAACCCGTTTACTCAAAAGGGCAAACGGGTTTGAATATGAACCTACATTGTTCTTAGTTCTTGCTCAAGTAATCAGCAACACCTTCATGAGTGTCTTTCATTGCTTCTTTTCCCGGGGTCCAGTTTGCAGGACAAACTTCGCCTTTCTCTTCGAAGTACTGTAGAGCATCTACCATACGCATTGCTTCGTCTACTGAACGACCAAGCGGGAAGAAGTTCACCAACTGGTGCATTACAGTACCTTCTCTATCGATTAAGAATAGACCGCGGTAAGCAATCATTTCACCTGTAGCGTTCAGGTTGCCTTCCTCGTCGTACGTCCATTCACCGTCAAGTACGTCGTAGTTGTGAGAGATGGTTTTGTTAGTATCAGCAACGATCGGGTAAGTAATACCTTCGATACCACCTTGGTCTTTGGTCATCTGCAACCAACCCCAGTGGCTTTGCTCAGTATCTGTACTTACAGCGATTAGCTCAACACCTTTCGCTTCGAACTCAGCCTTACGCGCTTGGAAAGCGTGCAATTCTGTAGGACATACGAATGTAAAGTCTTTAGGGTAGAAGAATAAGATTACGTATTTACCTGCGTAATCTGATAATTTAAAATCTTCAACGATTTCTTCACCATTGATTACTGCCGATGCAGTAAAATCTGGTGCTTTTTTGCCAACTAATACAGCCATTTGTGTAGTTATTTTTTTGTTTAAGGGTCAAAAGTACATAGATAACCCCTAATTAAGTTAAGATTTCATTAGGTTTTATCTATTGCCATGATGGCAAAACCTATCTGAGAAAACCAGTTTAGAAGAGCAACAAACTCAAGGCGATACCAATAGCTACCACAAGCATCTTCATAGCATTAAACTGATGATTTGCCGCACTTTCGAACAAAATGGTAGTACTCACATGGAGCAGTAATCCTGTGGCAAGTCCAAGTACCGGTAGAAATGATGCTGGGTCCAGCTCAAGACCAACGCCCATTGCGTTTCCTAAGGGCGAACTGAGGGCAAAGAGTAAGATCCCTAAAACGACCTGCCACGTTTTCAATCCGGCAGAACGAAGGGCAGTTGCAACAAGTAGTGCGATAGGAATTTTATGAAAGGCTACAGACCAAAGCAAGCCGTTGGCGCTATGATCGTGTCCGTGGTCGTGCATGATGTTGTCCAAGCCCAAAGGCATCCCTTCGATAAAAGCATGAATAAATAGTCCAACGAGTGGAAGGACAGGGATTCGATTCTCGTGGGTATGTAAATGACCATGTTCCAAGCCTTTACTGATGAAGTCGAGCAACAATTGGACACCGAAACCAAGCAGAACCCAAAGCCCGCCGCTGCTATTCTGGAATACCTCCGGCAAAAGATGCGTCATCAGCGTTCCGAACAGGAAGGCACCTGAAAACGCTAAGATCAGCTTGAATAAGGCGCTCTTTGTATTGACGATGTACGACGCACCACCACCGACAAGTACAGCCAAGAAGAGAACTAATGGGATCATGATAGTGGTTTTTGTGCAATAAATATCATTCGTTCACTTTCCAATTCTTCAAAGGAACTAAGATCGTAGTTGCCTTTGACTTGGATATTTTCAAGACCAGCATTTACAAGCATTGTGTGAAGATCGTTTTTACTGAAAGCGCGAACGCGTTCTTCGAAAAAATCAAGCGTACACTCGTGGCTGACTTTGATACCTTTTACAATAATACCATTTTCAATCTTCCGGCTAATACTGTAGGTGGCCATATCTGTATAAACCTCGTTTTCCGTTACCAATTGAGCCGCGATTTTTGCGCTGTTCATGTAATCGAGTACCAGTTTTCCGCCAGGCTTAAGGCATTGCGCCATATGATTTAAGGCCTTTTGGTGCAGCCCATCGTCGTCAAAATAGCCAAAGCTTGTGAATAGATTCATCACCCAATCGAAGGCGCCGAAATCTAGGGCTTCAAGCATGTTACCGACCTTAAATTCAAGGCGTTCATTTTCGAATTGACTCGCGAAAGAAATGCTTTCAGGACTTAGGTCGACACCCAGGGTTTGTAGTCCTTGTTCTGAGAGCACCTTGGCATGCCGGCCTCTACCACAAGCCATATCCATGGCACGTTCACCTACCTGTACACCAAGTTTCTTGCACAGTTCGACAATGAAAAGTCGCGCTTCGTGCTCGTCTCGATGACGGTATAGGTCGTGGTAAAATTCGGTGTTAAACCATGTGGCGTACCAGGGCGTAGACATTAGGCGAAGTAGTCAAGAACTAGGGGTTGAAACATTTTAACTATCGCCACCAAAATTACAGCAATTAATACTTTTCGAGTAATCGCGTTGGCCTTCGGATGCCCAACGACTTTCTTAGCGCCAAATCTTGCACCAGAGGCGGTCCCTATTGCAAGGGTAAGACCATATACCCAATCGATACTTCCGCTTAAAGCGAAAATGAAAAAGGAGGGAATGGTCATTAGAAAAGCGGTGAATAGCTTCATGATATTGCCATCCTTCAAAGCGTATTTTGCCATCAGTACGCTGATGGATAGAAAGAGTATTCCAAAGCCCATTTGAATAAATCCCCCGTAAACTCCCAAACCGAAATAAGCGAGCCAAATTTTCGGTGTACGCTTATTGACGGCTCCATCGGTAGGAATGAGCCACTTTTTCGGATTGAACAACATGGTAATGAGCAGGCCAATCATAATGGTTCCAATGGCAGCTCTCATCAAAGTTTCGGGAATGTCTACGGCTAAATTGGCCCCCAAAACAGCCCCAATGATAACCGGAGGAACAATGAAATAGCTCTGCTTCATCATGTACCGAACACGCTTGGTTTTCGGTAATGAACTGATGGCACTTGTAGTTTGAAATAAAGCGCCAACACGGTTCGTAGCGTTCGCAGCATTCGCATCCAAACCGACCCACATCAAAAGTGGAAGTGTGATGGCAGAACCGTTGCCAGCGATGACATTGATAAGTCCGGCGCAGAAGCCGCCAATGACAAGGGCAATTAATTCAAGCCAATCAATCATAGGACCAAAGTTAGCTTACATTTGTAGGATAAAACGCAAAAGGGTGCCGGAAAACAAAGATTACCGCTTGGTGGTAAAGACCCTCTATGGGTTAGAGGATATTTTAAGTAAGGAATTACTTGCTTTAGGAGGTCGTGAAATTAAGAAGCTCAATCGAGCAGTATCCGTGGTTGGTGACCTAGGATACGTGTATAAAATAAACTTAGCCTTGCGCACGGGTTTACGTGTGCTACTTCCGCTGGCTGAATTTCAGATGGAAGATGTGGAGCATTACTATGAGGAGCTCCTTGCTATTCCATGGGAAGAACATTTCGACGTGAATACTACGTTCGCTGTTGATGTGGTAGGTCGTAACGAGCAATTGAATCACAGCAGTTTTGCCGGTTTGAAGGCAAAAGACGCTATCGTGGATCGATTTCGTGATAAAGTTGACGACCGCCCGACCGTTGAGCGCGGCACACCGGAAGTACCTATACACATACATATCTATCAGGATACTATTCGCGTGTACCTAGATGCCTCGGGAGACTCACTGCATAAACGTGGCTACCGCCTTGCTGCAGCACGTGCGCCGTTAAACGAGGTCCTGGCAGCAGGGATCATTATGCACAGCAAATGGAACGGAGGAATGCCGGTTTTAGATCCAATGTGTGGGTCGGGAACATTTTTAGTGGAAGCAGCATTGATTGCTCACAACATGCCGCCAAACATATACCGTGAATACTTTGGTTTCCATTTCTGGAAGGGGTTTGATGAACACCTGTATGAGAAGATTAAAGACGGACTGCTGGGTAGAGCGAAAGAATACGACGGAAAGATCTTCGGTAGAGATTTGGACGATTACGCTTTAGATGCAGCAGCAGATAATATCGAACGCTCCATGTTTGACGATGTTATTCGTTTGAAGCGGTCAGATTTCTTTGAGACAGAACCCCCAAGCTCAAAAGGTCTGATGCTCGTCAATCCACCGTACAATGTGAGGATTGCAGCCAATACCCACAAATTCTACCGTGAGATGGGCGATATGCTTAAACGAGAATACGCTGGATGGACGGTGATGTGGATTACCTCGGATTTGGAAGCGATTAAAAGTATTGGCTTACGTCCTTCGCGAAAATGGAACCTCTTTAATGGAGAATTGGAATGTAAATTGTTACAGTTCGACATGTATGAAGGCACAAAAAAGATCCATAAATTGAGATAAATACATTGAAATGAAGAACCTACTTATCCTGATTGCCGCTATTTCCTTCTCAACCTTGTTGGCACAAGGAACCAGTAGCAACCTACGTCGTATTTCACGCGAGGTTGAAAAAACAATGTCCATTACCTCGGATATTATCGACGGTGTCATGACCTATGAAAAGGAGAAGAAAGTCGTCCCGTTAATTGAGGAACAATTTGGGATTTGGCGTAAGTCAAAAAGATCCATTGCTCGATTAGACGAGCCTGAAGAAGCACAACTGGTTACTGTCGTTGGTGAGAATCTAGGTCAAATCATAGAATTGACGTCGTCGAACTTACGAGATTGGTTGGGAGAGGATCCGCGTCCTAGTTATGGACATACCTACGTTGGCCAAATGGAGGCCTTGTTCGGAGCGATAAGTACTGAAATGGAAGCTTACGCGACGCAATACGACATAACACTTAGAGAAAGTGACATCGTAAAGCGATTTAATGCGCAGATGGAATTGGTTGCTTATACCAAAGAAATGAAGGCTGGTGCTGCGGAAGTGGACAGCTTGGTGGCTTATCTGCAATCTGAAATTGGTACGACCGACTTAGATAAGTTATATGCTGCTCAAAAGAATCTGATAAAGGCTTTGAGTAAGCATATTCGAAGCTACGGAAATGAATATTTCTACAACGGTCAGACCGATCTATACGAAGCTTACCAGAAATACTATGTAGAACTTCTTGAGTTGGCATCAGCGGATTTATTGGCCGATTTGACCAAGATGAAGTACGATCTGGTTGAGTTCAATTCTATTGCATCCTCAACGGAGGCAAGCGCCCGTAAAACCCTGAGCTTCTTCGATAATGAAATGAAGCTTTTGGCCAAACGCGAGGCACGATTCGTAAAAAAGAACCTACCTAAGGCACCGAAGAAATAGATGCTGGTTGCTGAGGTCATCTTACCGTTGCCTTTGGATAAGGTGTTTCACTACGCCGTGCCCAATGAATTTGCAGGTAGGCTGGTCTCCGGTATGCGCGTATTGGTGCAATTTGGCAAGCGCAAAGAATACGCCGCATTGGTAGTTCGCGTGCTAGAAACGGAGGAGGATTTATCGCTGAAGTACCTAATCAATGTATTGGACGAGCGCCCTGTAGTACTGGAACACCAACTCTTACAATGGAATTGGATGTCGGGATATTATATGGCTCCGCTGGGTGATCTGATGAATGCAGCCTTGCCACCAGGACTGAAGCTAAGTTCTCAGAGCGTCTTGGTACGAGATCCAGAAGTATTTCCGGATGAGAGTAAACTATCCGATTCATTATTCCTCTTGTACGAGGCTTTGATCGGCAACGAAAAACTCACCCTTGATGAAGTGCGGTCCATCTGCAACGTCAAGAATCCTATGCCACTTGTGCAGCAAGCTTTGGAACAAGGCTGGGCGGTTTTAGAAGAGGAACTAAAAAAAGTGGCACGCGCCAAAAGGCGTAAGCTTATTCGTATTTCGCCAGATTACCTTACTCGTTTAGACGATGCGTTTCAAGCGACCTCGCGAAGCGAGAAGCAAACCCAAGCCTTACTAAGCGTCGTAGCCGCCTGTGGTAGTGAGAACAACTTCGTTGACAGTCGAGCATTTCGTAAAAAACACAACATAGAGAGTGCCCAAATTCTTGCGTTAAAGAAGAAGGGTCTTGTAGAAGAAATTGAAGAGGTAGACGGCACCACGGCTGCTTCTGCTCCTCATTCTGAAATTTCACTCAGCGGTCATCAAAGTACAGCGCTTGCTCAAATAGAGGAGGGGTTTGCTGCAGGTAAGCCAACCCTTTTACACGGGGTAACCGCCTCGGGAAAAACGGAGATTTATATTGAGCTCATCAAAAAGGCGTTTGAGTCGCACAAACGTGTACTCTATTTGTTGCCGGAGATTGCATTGACCACACAACTCATCAATAGACTTCGTGTCCATTTTACCGTGGCAGTTAATCACAGCAGGTTCACCCCGGCCGAGCGACTGGCCGCTTGGAGAGAGTCTTTGGAGCGCGATGAGCCGCTGCTGGTCTTGGGTGCACGATCTGCACTCTTTATGCCTTTACCTGATTTAGGGCTTGTTATCGTGGATGAGGAGCACGAGAGCAGCTTTAAGCAATACGAGCCTTCGCCTCGCTACCATGCACGCGACACAGCAGTTTGGATGGCCAATCAACACGGCTGTCCTATCCTCTTAGGCTCCGCGACGCCTTCTTTGGACAGCATGTTTAACGCAAAGGCAGGTCGTTATCATTTGGTCCAATTGTTCCAACGCTTCCACACCGCGCCTCTTCCCGAACTTGAAGTAGTCGATATGGTCGGTGCCAAGCAGCGCCGGGAGGTAAAAGGGAATTTCTCCATAGAACTCGTGGATGCCATGCGCGCAGCCCTTCAAAAAGACGAGAGCATTATCCTGTTCCAGAATAGAAGAGGATTCAGCACCTTCCAGCAGTGTCAGACCTGTGGTTACGTAGAAGGGTGTACGAGATGTGATATTTCGTTGACCTACCACAAAGGCCCCAACCAACTCAAATGCCACTATTGCGGGTACCAAACGCCTCCTGTGATGAAGTGTTCCTCGTGCGGCGGCCAAAGCGTACTTCACAAAGGATTCGGTACCGAACAGATTGCTGAGGAAGCTGCGGCACTCTTCCCTAAGGCAACTGTGAAGCGAATGGACCTCGATACTACTAGGGGAAAACACGCCTTTGGGGACCTCATTCGAAGTGTGGAACAAGGCGAGGTAGATATCCTTGTAGGAACACAAATGGTCACAAAGGGATTGGATTTCGATAGAGTAGGTCTTGTGGGTATTATGTCTGCAGATAACCTGCTATCGTATCCGGATTTCCGCGCCAACGAACGAGCATTTCAACTCATTGAACAAGTCAGTGGCCGCACCGGTCGCAGAACATCCAAAGGGAAGGTGGTTATCCAAAGTATGAAGCCGCGTCACGCCATCATTCAGATGGCCATGAACCACGACTACGACGGCATGCTCCAAAAAGAGCTCATGGTGCGCAATGAATACAGCTACCCACCCTATGTGCGTTTAATCACCATCACCATGAAGCATCGTGATCAGAAACTTTTGCAACGTGCTGCGGGTGAATTTGCCCGTTCGCTTCGAAGCAAAATCGGGGACCGATTCCTCGGACCAGAATTCGCACCCATTGCTCGATTAAAGAACCTATACCAGATGCAGATCATCGTAAAGGTGGACAAAGGCAGTGTGGGAGCCAAGGTGCGCGACCGCATTAAAAAGGCACACAACGAAATTCTACTTAGTCCCGATTTCCACCGCGTCAAAGTAGTCTTTGACGTCGATCCTAATTCCTAGAGAAACGGCTGAAAGGTTTGTGGCGCCTCCGCAGTAATTGTGGTGGGCTCTTTAGTCGTAGGGTGGTTAAAGGTCAATGATCGGGCGTGCAGGCAGATGCTCTTATCCCGCTCAGCCCGTCTTGCACCGTACTTCACATCACCCTTAATGGCATGACCTATGGCTGAGAATTGCGCCCTGATCTGATGGTGACGACCGGTATGCAACTCAACTTCGACCAGCGAATAATTGTCCCCAGTTTTCAGAACGTTATAACGCAATCGTGCTTCTTTGGCGCCTTCTTCAGGGCGTTTGAAAACAATGGCTTTGTTGTTTTTGCTGTTTTTTTTGAGGTAATGCTTTAGGTCATTCTTTCCACGAAGTTGACCCTCAACGACGGCCCAGTAGGTTTTCTGAGTCTGTCGTTCTTTAAACGCTTTGTTCATGCGTTCCAAACCTTTAGAGGTCCTCGCAAAGAGCACGACGCCCGTGGTTGGTCTGTCGAGGCGATGAATGACGCCACAAAAAACGTTGCCTGGCTTGTTGAATTTCTCTTTCAGGTAAGATTTGATGAGCTCCGGCAAAGGGAGGTCTCCTGTCTTATCACCTTGGACAAGATCTCCAGGACGCTTATTAACGACAACCAGGTGATTGTCTTCGTAAATGATATTTAAAGGAGTGGCCAATTTAGCTCGGGTAGCTTTCGCTCTCGTTTGGGAAATCGACGTCTTTCACATCCTTGACGTACTGTCCAATTGCACCCGTGATATCATCGTACAGATTCAAGTAACGACGTAAGAAACGTGGATTGAATTTATGAGTCATCCCGACCAAATCGTGGAATACTAAAACCTGACCGTCCACACCTGGGCCAGCACCAATGCCGATGACAGGAATATCAAGCATCCGCGCCACCTCCGCTGCAAGTGCTGCAGGGACCTTTTCCAAAACAATGCCGAAACAGCCTGCTTCTTGCAAGGCTAGGGCATCTTCCTTCAGCTTCGCGGCCTCCGCTTCTTCCTTGGCACGAACGCTGTAGGTACCGAATTTATAGATGCTCTGAGGCGTCAATCCAAGATGTCCCATCACTGGGATGCCCGCAGTAAGAATACGCTTGATACCTTCGATGATTTCAATACCGCCTTCCAGCTTCACAGCGTGACCGCCAGTTTCTTTCATGACACGAATGGCAGAATTTAAGGCCTGCTTTGAATCGCCCTGATAGGTACCAAAGGGAAGGTCAACCACAATTAAGGCACGGTCAACAGCGCGTACCACGGAGCTGGCGTGGTAAATCATGTGATCAAGCGTAATTGGGAGGGTCGTCTCGTGACCCGCCATTACATTGGATGCACTGTCGCCCACAAGAATACAATCCACACCTGCTGCATCCACCATTTTCGCCATGGTGTAGTCGTACGCGGTTAGCATAGATATTTTTTCTCCTTGGTCTTTCATTTGCTGAAGACTGTGGGTAGTGACTTTCTTAAATTCTTTCTTCGCAACGCTCATGGTGCACGATTTTTGTGTTTTCTGTCCTACAAAGAAAAGAACTCAATCCGTAGGTTGTATTTTTGGCACCGATGAAAAACCACATTCTTACCCTTTTTGCCTTTTTCGTGCTGTTTTCGTGCGACAATTCCTTGGACATTAATGCCGATTACGACGTTGAAAATGTGGTTTATGGCCTATTGGATAAGGATTTAGATACACAATGGGTACGATTACACAGAACCTACCTCGGCGAAGATGGATTGTTAGCGGGTGCGGTATACAGTGATAGCTTGTATTTCGATACTGCCGCTATCTATCTTGCTCAGCTGAATGCCAGCGGCGATGTTATCAATACCTACGAGTTTTACCGCAAGGACACCAACGCACTCGAGCCTGGCATCTTTACCACTGATAATTACCGGTTGTATTGGACCGATGCTCCTATTGATAAGTCCTTCGAATACCGCATTCGCGGATTCATACCTGGCAATAACAACTTTGAAGCCGTTACACCGATTGTTGGAAATGTTAGTATTACCAAACCAAGAGGCTTCCAAAAGATCTCATTCGGCATCAGCAACGCGGAATTCAAATGGGATGCAACCAAGAATGCACGTTTGTACCAAGGCTACCTGCATTTTAAATACAAAGAGGCACCTCGTTCAAATCCACAGGATAGTGTGATGAAAACATTGACCTATGCCTTGCCGGTGCGTACGGGAAGTAACCTCAATGGAAATGGAACGTTTGTCTCGGAGGTCACCTATGATGCTTACTTCCGCTTTTTACGCAACAACATAGGCACTACCATTGATAAAGTTCGAGTATTCAAAGGCATGGATGTAGAAATCTGGGCTGCGGCTGACGATTACGCGACCTACATCAATGTAAGTCAGCCGTCTCAAGGAATCGTTCAAGAGAAACCCTTGTTTACGAACATCGATGGAGGCATTGGATTGTTTTCTTCAAGAGCTGTCGGGATACAAGAAAATGTGCAGTTGAGCACGTATTCTATGGACAGCTTGTGGCGCGGCATCTTTACCTGCGATATGGGTTGGGTCGATTTTCAAGGGATTGATTCATGCATCTGCGTAGACGGAGATAAGGTCTGCTTCTAAGCCACGCTTTATGACCTTTTGGCAGAAGGTCCTTTCATTTTGACATAGTTTTTACCAAAATGCTGACACTTTGGAAGTGAAATTGGCCCGGAAAGCTAATGGCACAAGGCTTGTTTATACGAGGTCGTACTATTTGAATTGATAACCTTAACTAATATAAAATGGGTAAAATCATAGGAATTGACCTCGGAACAACGAACTCTTGTGTCTCTGTAATGGAGGGTAACGAGCCAGTAGTAATTCCAAACAGCGAAGGAAAAAGAACGACTCCTTCTATTGTAGGTTTTGTAGAAGGCGGTGAGCGTAAAGTTGGTGATCCAGCAAAACGTCAAGCCATTACCAACCCAGAAAAAACGGTTTACTCTGTGAAGCGTTTCATGGGTGAGAAATTTTCGAATGTTCAATCGGATGCCGGACGTGTTCCTTACACAGTTGAAGCAGGCGATAACGACACACCTCGTGTAAACATCGACGGACGTCAGTACACGCCGCAGGAGATTTCAGCCATGATTCTTCAGAAAATGAAGAAGACTGCTGAGGATTACTTGGGCGCCGATGTGAGCGAGGCTGTAATTACCGTTCCAGCATATTTTGACGATGCACAGCGTCAAGCGACTAAAGAGGCAGGTGAAATTGCTGGCTTGAACGTACGCCGTATCATCAACGAGCCTACAGCTGCGGCTTTGGCATACGGATTAGATAAAAAAGGCCAGGATCAAAAAATCGTTGTTTTTGACTGTGGTGGTGGTACGCACGATGTATCTGTACTAGAGTTGGGTGATGGCGTATTTGAAGTAAAATCTACCGACGGTGATACACACCTTGGTGGTGATGACTTTGACCAGGTATTGATCGATTGGTTGGCAGAAGAGTTTAAGACAGAAGAGTCTATGGACTTGCGCCAAGATAACATGGCATTGCAGCGTTTGAAAGAGGCTGCAGAGAAAGCTAAGATTGAATTGTCGTCAACAACCTCAACTGAAATCAACTTGCCGTACATCACAGCAACAGCCTCAGGGCCGAAGCACTTGGTACGTACGTTGAGTCGCGCTAAGTTTGAACAATTGGCAGCCTCATTGATTGAGCGCACCATTGCTCCAGCAAAATCGGCACTTCAGAATGCAGGTTATTCGACTTCAGAGATTGACGAAGTCATTTTAGTAGGGGGTACTACTCGTATTCCAGCAATCCAAGAAGCAGTTAAAGCATTCTTCGGAAAAGAGCCGTCGAAAGGTGTGAACCCTGATGAGGTAGTTGCTATTGGTGCTTCTATCCAAGGTGGTGTACTCGCCGGTGATGTGAAAGACGTTCTTCTTCTAGATGTAACGCCACTTTCACTGGGTATCGAAACCATGGGTGGTGTAATGACAAAGTTGATCGAAGCGAACACGACTATTCCTACGAAGAAGTCAGAGACCTTCTCAACGGCAGCAGATAACCAGCCTTCTGTAGAGATTCACATCCTTCAGGGTGAGCGTCCAATGGCAGGGGATAACAAGACTATCGGCCGATTCCACTTGGACGGTATCCCAGCTGCACCGCGTGGTGTACCTCAGATTGAGGTGACTTTCGATATCGATTCGAACGGTATCCTAAACGTAAGTGCGAAGGATAAGAATACTGGTAAAGAGCAAAACATTCGTATCGAAGCCTCTTCAGGTTTGAGCCAGGAAGAGATTGATCGTATGAAGCAAGAAGCAGAAGCAAACGCTGATGCAGATAAGAAAGCTAAGGAAGAAATTGACAAGCTCAACGCAGCAGATAGCATGGTCTTCCAAGTAGAGAAGCAAATGAAGGAAATCGAAGGCAAGCTTCCTGAAGATAAGCAAGGTCCTATCGATGCAGCATTGGCAGAGCTTAAAGCAGCACACGGCGCAAAAGATATCGCAGGTTGTGATGCGGCTCAAGAAAAGCTCAACGGTGCGCTTCAAGCGGCTTCAGCAGAAATTCAAGCAGCAATGCAGCAAAACCAAGGCGGTGGTGATCAAGGTCCTACTGACGGTGGTGGCGATGCTGGTGGCGCTGACGATGTCACTGACGTAGATTTTGAAGAGGTGAAATAATCCCTACTCAAGGTTATAGCAAGCCCCCGCGTCCTCGGCGCGGGGGCTTTTTTATTTATCTTCGGGCTTTCACTCAAAAACGCAGTACACATATGGATTTGGCATCTCTTAATGACATTCTAGCAACTATTGACGGATACATTGGCGGCTCAAGCTGGTTTGTTTTTGCCCTTCTTGGTTCAGGGATATTCTTCACGGTTTATTTGAAGTTCCCTCAAATCAGATTTTTTAAGCATGCCATCGATGTGGTGCGTGGCAAATTCGATGAGGAAGGCGCCAAAGGAGATACCTCTCATTTTCAGTCCTTGGCTACAGCATTGTCAGGTACAGTAGGTACAGGAAACATCGCAGGTGTGGCCTTTGCGATCCACCTCGGTGGTCCGGCAGCACTTTTTTGGATGTTGGTGACAGCGGCCTTAGGTATGACTACCAAATTTGTGGAGGTAACGCTCAGCCATAAATACCGTGAATTTGCCGAAGACGGTACGGCTTCAGGAGGTCCGATGTACTACATGAAGAACAAATTGAACATGAAGTGGATGGCTGCACTATTCGCTGTAGCTGCAATCATTAGTTCATTTGGAACAGGTAATATGCCACAAGTCAACAGTATTGCCGCATCGTTAAAAGCAACCTTCGGTATAGAAGAGATTGTCACTGGTGCGGTGCTTTCAGTGCTGCTTGGTTTGATCATTCTCGGAGGGATTAAGAGAATTGCAGCGGTAACAGAAAAGCTTGTACCTGTAATGGCAATCATTTACGTTATTGGCGCATTGTCGGTCATTATAATGAACTATGAGAATATCATCCCATCATTCATTAGCATTTTCGCAGATGTATTTACCGGTTCTTCTGCTGCTGGAGGATTTTTAGGAGCAACTATCGCTTATGCGTTTAACCGTGGTGTGAATAGGGGATTATTCTCTAATGAGGCAGGTCAGGGTTCAGCACCAATTGCCCATGCTGCTGCAAAAGCAGAACACCCAGTAAGTGAAGGTATGGTAGCCATTCTTGAGCCGTTTATTGATACCATCGTCATCTGTTCCATAACAGGTCTAACGCTATTAAGCTCAGGGGTTTGGAACGAAAAGCATCAAAATGATTTTAGCTATTCTGATATGGTTATTGCTGCAGATCTACTTACTGAAGAAGCGGATGGAACAGCTCTTTTTGAGTACTACAATAATGGCGGTGAAATCGCTGAGTTTACAGGTCAGCTTCAAGTTACAGACGGAATCCCCGAAGGAGTAACTATCCTTCACGCTAGATCTATTGCGGAAGAAGTTGTCATAAGTAATGAGGGTACACCTTATACGGGAGCAGTTGCTATAGAAAATGGTCGTGTAAAAGATCCTTCGAAATACACCTTCTCAGGAAAATCCTTGGTCCACAGTGCGCCTTTGACGTCGATTGCCTTCAATAAAGGTTTATTTGGCGACTACGGCCAATACATCGTGGCCATTGGTTTGCTACTTTTTGCCTTTTCAACGGCAATTTCTTGGAGTTATTACGGGGGTAGAAGTGTGACCTACTTGTTTGGTGTTCAATACGTAAACTATTACCGTATCGTTTATGTCCTCGGGTTCTTTTTGGCGGCCATTATTGATACCACGATCGTATGGACCTTTGCTGGTATTGCGATTGCGCTGATGACACTGCCGAATTTGATCGGAATTTTCTTGCTGAGAAAAGATATGAAAAACAGCATTGAAGATTATAAAAAACACCTGAAAAAGAACTTCGACGCAGAGATTTAATTAATAAATGATTGAACGGCGTTAAACCTTGAATATTTGCAATTGTCTACGTTATATCAATGCTTATATTGGTGAGGTTAACTTGACGTCAATGAAAAAAATTCTAAGCAGTGCTGTAGCAGTACTGTTTGCATTCTCCGTGAATGCTCAAATTAGTAGTGATACCCTAACCTACACGCGAGGTACACTAGGAGTTCAAGCGGTATTCCCGGTCAATATTAATTCTCAGTCTTCTTGTGCCGATACAATGGGGATTTCTATTCCCTCGGGACACTGGATTTCTTCCATTGAGTTAAAGTACGAGTTACAAACTCAAGGCGGTGGTTTTGGAGGTGTTGCGCCAAACGATGTAGGGACCTACGTCGAATTTGTCAGCGAGAGTACAAAAGAGACCGGTTTGATCTATGGAACTTCAGGTACGAACGGTACGACGGAATCTGTATCAAGAACCATCAATGAATTTAATGGAGCGGTCACGGATACTTTCTTGGTATTTAAGTTGCATCCGCTACGTCAAGCATTCAATGCGGTATGTGATACAAATTCTGCTAAAATCACTGACAGTACCTACCAAATCATTGTTAACCATTATCCTGCACCAACATGTTTCCAGCCGACCAACCTTGCGGTGGACTGGACTATGAGTAATCAAGCACAATTGTCTTGGACCACAGGGGGCTCTTCTGCTTGGGAAGTAGAATACGGTGCGCCAGGATTTACTCCAGGTACAGGGACAAGACTAGCAGCATTAACTAACCCATTTGTGGTTACAGGTCTTACCGCATCAACATCCTACGAGTTCATTGTTCGTGATTCATGTGCCGTGGGCGACGTGAGTTTATGGTCGGTAGCAACTGAAGATTCAACAAGCTGTGCACCAATTACTTTTACGACATCTTACACAGAAAACTTTAACAGCACCACGGATTGGATTCCGGGTTCAGGTTTTGACAACGACGGCTCAACCGTACCATCTTGTTGGCCCAGAAATCCAACGAGTCCTAACGGTGGCCAAGGCTATGCATGGGGTGTAGCAGATGACAGCACAGGTACTCCAGGCACAGGACCTTCTGCCGGTAGAGGCGGTTCAGGCCAATACATTTATGCGGAAGCTTCAGGCGCAGCGAACCAAAGTGTAGCAGAAATTACCTCGCCATTAATTGACTTAAGCGCGCTAAATGTTCCTGAGCTTAACTTCTACTACCACATGCGCGGTGCACAGATCAATGAATTGAAAACAGAGGTTTGGTCAAAAAACACAGGTTGGGTAAACGTTGGTGCAATCAACGGTCCACAACAAACGGCACTTTCAGACACATTCTTACTGCAGACCTATACTTTGAGCCAATTCGTCAACGACACCGTTTTGGTTCGTTTCTCTGCTTCAAGAGGATTTGGTAATGATAATCAAGCAGATATTTCAATTGATGACTTTGGATTTGAAGAGGCGCCGACCTGTCCAGATCCATCTAACTTGTTGGTGGCAAGTCGCACGATGACAAGCATTACACTAGGGTGGACTGCAGTTAATGCGACATCTTGGGACATTCAATACGGTGCCCCAGGCGCAGCCTTAGGAGCCACAGCCAATACGACTGTTAGTGCTTCTACTAATCCAAAAGAAGTGACTGGGCTTAGCAGCGGTACCACCTATCAGTTTTGGATACGGGAGGTATGTGGACCGTCCGATCAATCTGGATGGGTGGGACCTATTCTAGCCACCACGCACTGTACGCCAATAACGGCTCCATGGAGCGAGGACTTTGATTCTACACTATGGATTCCAGGAACAGGATTCTATAATGCTGGCGATGCATTAGCAGCTTGTTGGGTGCGTACTCCAGAGAAGGATACTTTACCGTCATCACCCTTCTCTTGGGGCGTAAGAACCGCAGGTACTTCAACGGGAAATACCGGTCCAACTGCCGATGTCAGTGGTTCTGGAAACTACCTCTACGCAGAAGCGTCAGGTGGTGCACCGAATCAAGAAGCATTTGTGGAGTCGCCAATGATTGATTTGAGTACCCTGCTCAAACCACAGGTGAGTTTCTACTACAACATGCGCGGTGTCTTCGTAAACACCTTAAAACTCCAAGTGTGGGTAGATTCAACGCAAACTTGGGACACTTACTTTACGAAATCGGGCAACCAAGGAAACCAGTGGTTGTTTGAAGAGGTTGATTTGAGCGGATTTGCTGGCGATACCATCGTACTTCGCTGGTCTGCCACAAAAGGAAACGGATCATTTGGGGATATAGCTATAGATGAAGTAGTAGTAGAGGATCAACCATTGTGTCCAGATCCATCAAACTTTGCATTGACCGATGTTACTTCGACTACAGCTACATTCTCGTGGGCCACAGGTGGTTCAACAACTTGGAACTTAGTAGTGGGTACTGCAGGCTTTACACCTTCGGCTACCGGTTTAACGAATTTGACCACTACTACAGGCGTAGCAACGGGATTAACGGCGGGTACTTCCTACGACGCTTATGTTCGTGATACTTGTGGTGCCCTAGGTGCTTCTATGTGGATTGGGCCTATTACGTTTAATACCTTATGTAATCCATATACAGCTCCTTACGCTGAAAATTTCGATTCTACTTCTTGGGCAACAGGCGCGAACCCAACACCGGGTCAGATCGATGGTTGTTGGCAACGCAGCGATACGATAGAATATTTTTGGAAGGCAGGACCTCCGATCCTCCAAACCAATAACACAGGTCCTTCTGGTGACCATACTTCTGGTTCTGGCGGCTACGCATTTACAGAGGCCAATACTGGTTTCGGTGGTAGTTCCATATTTACCAATGAGCTCATCTCACCATTAGTAGATGTGAGTCCATTGACTACTCCTGAGATGACCTTCTGGTACCACATGTACGGTAGTCTGATCAATAAGTTAGTGGTTCAAGTGAGAGCAGATGGTGGTTCTTGGACTACCTTAAGCACTATAAATGGTGCACAGCAATCTTCTTCTAACGATGCCTGGAAAGAGCAAATTGTGGACTTGTCTGCCTATGCCGGCGATACCATACAAGTCAAATTTATCGCACATCGTTATCAAGGATTTAACAATCAAGTCGATATTAGTTTGGATGACGTTGATATTCATGAAGCTCCAACTTGTCCTAAACCGAGCAATTTGGTCGCATCAAATGTCACTAGTAACAGCGTTGATTTGAGTTGGACTACAGGAGGTGCGTCAAATTGGTTAGTGAAATATGCACCCGGCTCAATTGTGGCGGCAGGTTCTAATCCATATTCTTTGACAGGTCTCTCGCCAAATACTTCGTATGACATTTATGTTCGTGATTCATGTGCAGCAGGGGATGTGAGCTCTTGGGTAGGTCCTATTACAATCACGACCCTCTGCGGTATGGAAACAGCGCCTTGGACAGAAGATTTCGAAGGGATTGGATTTGACGTATCAACCGGTGATTTCGACGGTTGCTACACCATAAGTACTTCGACAACGTATTTCTGGCAGACCGGTACAGGTGCAACTCCGACAAACAATACGGGGCCTTCCGCTGACCACACTTCAGGTTCTGGTAAGTATGGGTACATAGAATCCGGTTTTGGATTCAATGGCGATACAGAGACCGAAATGGAGACCATGGAAATTGATTTGGATACCTTGAGTACGCCTGAACTTACATTCTGGTGGCATGCCGCGGGTAGCAATATTGATGAAATGGAAGTGGAGATTTACGACGGTTCGACGTGGACGTCAGAATTGACCATCAATAGCTCAAACAATACACTACAGTCGGGTCCCGGTGATCCATGGCAAGAAGCGGTTATTGATTTAACTTCCTATGCAGGAGATACCATTAAGGTACGATTTACAGGCGCTCGTTCGAGTACCTTTGGATTTACAGCTACACAAGCAGATTGGGCTATAGATGATATTGAGATAGATAACGCCCCTACGTGTTTGAAACCAACAGCTATTACCAGCACTGCTAGTACTACTACTTCCATAACATTGAGCTGGACCACCGGTGGGTCGAGCAACTGGCAGATTGAATACGGTGCTCCAGGTTTTACCCCAGGAACCGGAACAATTGTTAGTGCTAGCACTAATCCTTACACAGTTACAGGATTAAATCCATCGACGTATTACGATTTCTGGGTTCGTGATTCCTGTAGCGCAACTGATGTTAGTGATTGGGCAGGGGCATTTGCCGCACCTACCGCCTGTGGTACGGCGGTAGCTCCATACTTAGAGGATTTTGAAAATGGCTTCGTCGGTGGAACAGATAATAATCAGGGTCACAACATAGGGGCAACTATTAGTCCTTGTTGGACGCGAACGGATACCGATACCAACTACCGTTGGGGAGGACGTACTGGTGGAACTGCTACAGGCGGTACTGGACCAGGAGGTGATCATACAACCGGATTTGGCAGTTATGTATATACAGAGGCTAGTTTCTCAACCGGTACCCCTGCGGCTACATTAACTTCGCCAAGTATTGATCTTAGTGCATTGACTACACCTGAAATGAAGTTCTGGTATCACTTATACGCCTTCAATGGCTCTCAAGGCACGCTTGTTTGGAGTATTCAAGATGTTTCTGTGGGAACCTGGGTAGAGTTAGATTCTATTTCCGGCAATCAAGGAAATACCTGGATAGAGGTCGTTGAAGATTTAAGCAGTTATGCCAATAAAACGGTGAAAATCAAATTTACTGCAACAAAATCAAGCGGTAATACAGCGCAACAAGGTGATATTGCCATTGATGATTTGAGTATTGATGAGGCGCCAACTTGCCCGGAGCCAACTGCAATTACCGCTGTAGCGACATCGACGACTGATGTTGATGTGAGCTGGACAACCGGTGGTTCAACGTCATGGCAGATTGAATTTGGTGCTCCAGGTTTTACGCCAGGTACGGGTACCATCGTTAATGCGCTCACCAATCCATTTACAGTGACCGGTCTTACTTCTGGCGCTTCGTACGACTTCTACGTACGTGACTCTTGTGGTGCTGGTGATGTTAGTCTGTGGGTTGGTCCTGCCTCTGCAACCACTTTTACTTGTACGGGTGGATGTACTTATACCTTAGAACTTAGTGACGATTATGGTGATGGTTGGGCTGCGAACGGACCGTATACCATATTCCACCAATTGGCTGTGACTGCGGGTACTGTGACTACTAATTATACGATGAGTACTACATCCGGTGCATTGGGCTCTAACGAAACATTCACTTTCAATGTTTGTGATGGAGACACACTTTATCTCGAATTCATAGATAATGGTCAGTGGGAAGACGAATGTGGATATACGCTTAAAGATCCTAACGGCATTGTGATTTCGAGCGTTGCCAATGGTTCAATGACGCCTGGTATTAAATACCAAGGTGCTGCCAACTGTAGCTCACCGTGTCCAGCGCCAGCGCCGACATTTACATTCACGGATAACTTCTTGAGTGTTGATTTTGACGCGACGGCTTCAACAGGTGCTGCGCTTACCTATGCTTGGGACTTCGGTGATGGAAATAACGGTACTGGAAATACTCCTACACACCTCTATGGCGCTGGTGGTACCTTTGTAGTGACCCTCACAGCAACGGATTCTTGTAATCAAAGCATCGACTTTGTAGATAGCATTCAGGTATGTGAAGAATTGACTACTGCGAACATTTCTTACACGCAGAGTGCCTTTGATATCAACTTTGATGCCTCTGGGGTTGCCGGGGCCGACTCTGCCATTTGGTCTTTCGGAGACGGAAATGTGGGTAATACATTAACGCCAACCAATACTTATTCCGGTTCTGGAAACTTCCAAGTAAATGTAACCGTTTATAATGCCTGTGGCGATCAAGTGGATACCACCTTCTTCGTAACTATTTGTGTGCAACCTACTGCTACATTCTCTGCTAAAATTTTAAGTGCGGGAGGTACTGGAATGCAGGTTCAGTTTGACGGTACAAACTCAACAGGTGGTAGCAGCTACTTATGGAACTTTGGTGACGGAAATACCAATACGACTTCTAATTATCCATTGCATACCTATGCCGTAAGTACTACTGCATATGTAGTTTCCCTAACAGTTTACAACACGTGTGGTGATTCTCATACCTACTCCAGCGTTTTAGGTGATGCTTTAGGTGAAGATGAATACACGCTGTTAAATCTGAAGGTATTCCCGAATCCTGCGAAAGGATTCATTACTCTTGAGAGTGATGCAGGTATGGAAGGCACCATTTCGCTCATTGATGCGCTTGGCCGTACAGTGGTAGAGATGAATGCCAACGGCATGTTCAACCAAGTAATAGATGTTCGCGATCTAAGTGCAGGTACGTATGTCTTACGAATTTTGAATAACGGTCAGCTCTTCCAGCAGCGCGTTCAGATTGTGAAGTAATTCGAATCGTGATAAAGCAAAAGCCGCCCCATCGGGGCGGCTTTTTTTATGCATCAGAAAATTTGGCTTACGCCTTTTTGACAAATTCACTTTTTAGCATCATTGCACCGAACCCGTCAATCTTACACGAGATGTTATGGTCGCCATCCACAAGCTTTATACGGCTGACTTTAGTGCCTGGTTTAATAGGCTTAGGAGCACCTTTCACCGGGAGGGATTTGATGACTATCACACTGTCGCCATTCTGTAGGACATTCCCATTGGCGTCATATACGGCGCCTTCTTTCTCGCTATCATCAGGATTCCATTCGTATCCACATTCAGGACAGACTAACAGCGCATCCATTTCGTAGGCATACGGCGATTTACATTCAGGACATGGCTGGTAATTAGACATATTTTAGTTTTTAGATAATAAAAAGGAGATGCCACTAAACAGTGTGAGCGATGCAATCATTGAAAAGGCAAGCGAAGGGTAGGCCATGGCTCCCGCGGCAAAACCCGTAAGGGCGCCAAAGACATAGCCCATATCTCTCCAAAATCGATACGTTGCCAAGGCCTTAGGACGCCACACAGGGTGACTGTTATTGCTAATGCCGACCAAGAAGGTCGGGTAGACTAGTGCGGTACCTATTCCTATGAGAAGGTAAGGAATAACTGAAAGTGCACCCTCTGGAAAAAGAAACAGACCAAGCGACTGTAGGATCATTCCCGAGGCGCAAAGCGTCTTTATTTTCCCTGTATTGGATAAGGGTCCAGTGAACAATTGGCCCAAACCCCATGAAGCTGCATGAATGCCTGTGAGAAAGCCAATAGTTGTAAGACTAGCATCCATGGAGAGCAAGGTAACGGGTACTAGGGCCCATAGAATCCCGTCGTTTGCATTGTTGATCAGGCCACCTACGCTGAATAATCGTAAAGGTGGGTTCTGCCAGGTAGTATGGGCGAATACATTAGTGGGTGTATGCTCTGATGTATCGTATTCTTCCTGTGCTTCCACCAAGGCCCAAGGCCGTGTATCCGGTAAAAAGAGTAGGGCAATGACGAGTGCCAGAAGAACCACGGCGCCGCTGGCAATCAATATGTAGCGAAAATCGCCGTTGGAATCCATGAACGAGGCGGCAATTGCAGAGGCTCCACCCACTGCGAGATAGCCGGCACTTTCATTTAGACCCATGGCAGTACCTCGAAGTCGTTTGCCTACAATATCTATCTTCATGATAACCGTAGTAGACCAAGTGATGCCTTGGCTTAAACCGAGCGCCACATTGGCGGCAACAGCCATCCAAGGTGCATTCATGGTCAAGAGGAGGTAAGGAATGATTGCTGCAATGCACCAGCCTAAAACTAAGGACCACTTTCGGCCAATACTGGTGAGTAGGTGACCCGTGAATAAATTGGCCACAGCTTTCGATAGACCAAAAGTTGCCACCATGATGAGCGAAGATTGTGCCTCTTCTATACCCCAGCTCGAGGTGATTACCGGCAGTAGACTGCGTTCAAAGCCAACCATGGCACCCACAAAGGCACTCATGAGAACCAATAGTGCAAACAAGGGCCAATTCTCCTTAAGGCCTAATCGACGCTGCTTCACTTTTTACGAATCTTAATACCAAACCACGCGTAGATGAGCGTCATTATCGGTGAAATCAGGTTAAAGAAGGCATACATGAAATAGTCGCCTGTAGCTACTCCTAATACGGAGCTTTGGTATGCTCCACATGTATTCCATGGTACAAGTACAGAGGTAACTGTACCGCTATCCTCAAGCGTTCTACTCAAGTTTTCCGGTGCTAACCCACGTTTATCATACACGTCTTTGAACATTCTACCGGGCACGACAATGGCCAAATATTGGTCGGATGCAGTTACGTTTAATACCCCACAAGCGACTAGCGTGCTTGTGATCAGTG